>JAABUS010009515.1_pt1 | contig 10246 bp, 8 predicted proteins | sample 5560161 | NCBI WGS metagenome assembly JAABUS01 (sample SAMN10711885, study PRJNA513376) | rock metagenome | isolation source: Antarctica rocks | place: Antarctica: Victoria Land, Trio Nunatak nord | collected 2016-01-04
GGGGAACACGTCGTGGATGCAGAGCAACCCAGCCTCGGCCACGTGCGGCGACCAGCCCTCGTAGTCGCGGTGGGCCGGCTCGCGGCCGTGGCCCCCGTCGATGAACACGAGCGCCAGCGGGGTGGCCCAGTGGGTCGCGACCACCGGCGACTCCCCCACCACCGCCACCACGGTGGGCTCCAAGCCGGCCTCGTGGACCGTGCGACGGAACCACGGCAGCGTGTCGATCCGGCCCACGGCGGGGTCCACGAGATCGGGCTCGTGCCACTCCCATCCCGGCTGGTTCTCCTCCGAGCCCCGGTGGTGGTCGAGGGCGAACAGGACGGTCCCCGAGTCGCGGGCGGCGGCCCCCAGCCACACCGAGGACCGGCCGCAGTAGCTGCCCACCTCGAGGAACGGGAGGCCGGGCACGGCGGCCCCGGCGTCCCGACCGGCGGCGTAGAGGGCGTCGCCCTCCTCGGGCGGCATGAACCCGCGGGCACCGACGGCGACGGCGCGCACTGCGGGATCGATGGCGGAGACCATTCCGGGAGCGTAGAGCGGGGCCGGGGGCGCCGGCCCGGTCCCGGCGCTTGCCAGTGGCATCGGCGCCCACCACCATGCGGGCGTGGCCGTCTCCCCTTCCCGCGAGCTGCCGCCCGATCACGACGTGCGCCGGGCCCGCCTGTCGGAGTCGCTCCGCAACGGCCTGTGGTTCGTGCCGGCGGTGTGCGTCGCCGGCGCCATGGCCCTGGCGTGGGTGCTGCACCTGGTGGACCGCCACCTCGCCGACACCGACGCCGACCCGCTGGCCCTCGCCTTCCGGGGCGACGCCAGCAGCGCCCAGCAGGTGCTCTCCACGGTGGCGTCGTCCACCATGACCTTCACCGGCCTCGTGTTCTCCATCACCGTGGTGGCCCTCCAGCTGGCCAGCAGCCAGTTCTCCCCCCGGGTCATGCGCACGTTCTTCCGCGACCGGGGCACGAAGCTGTCCCTTGGCGTCTTCGTGGCCACCTTCGTGTACTCCCTGCTCGTCCTGCGCACCGTGCGACCCGAGGTGGACGGCGCCGCCGCGTTCGTCCCGGGCGTGTCCATCAGCGCCGCCTTCGTCCTCGTGCTCTGCAGCCTGGCCACGTTCGTCTACTACGTGAACCACGTGGCCCACTCCATCCGGGCCGTCGCCATCATCGAGTCGGTGGCGGCCGAGACCCGCGCCGCCATCCGGTCCAACCACCCTCCGGAACCGCCGGGACCGCCGCCCGAGGTGCCGGACCGGACCCCCGACCTCGTGCTCGCCTTCGACCACGGCCCTGGGGCGCTGCTCGGCGTCGACGAGGACGACCTCGTGGAGGTGGCCCGCCGCAACCGCTGCCTCCTCCGGCTGCGCCCGGTGGTGGGCGACTTCCTGGCCAGCGGGACGCCGTTGTTCGACGTGTGGGCCGACGATCCCGCCGAGGTCCCGACCCTCACGTCACGGGACGTGCTCGGCCGGGTGGGCGTTGGTCGCGAGCGGACCATGCGCCAGGACGTCGCCTTCGGCTTCCGCCAGCTCGTGGACATGGCCGAGCGGGCCCTGTCCCCGGCGGTGAACGACCCCACCACCGCCGTGCAGGCCCTCGACCGGATCCACGACCTCCTCCGGCGGTTGGCCTCCCGCCCGACCCCCACCGGCGCCCACCACGACGCCGACGGCCGCCTGCGGCTGCTCCTCCCGGTGGTGGGGTGGGAGGAGCAGGTGGGTCTCGCCCTCGACGAGATCCGCCGCTACGGCGAGGGCTCGCTGCAGGTCCAGCGGCGGATGCGGGCGGTGATCGACGACCTCCTCACCGTCACCGGCCCCGACCGCCGGGCCCCCCTGGAACGCCAGCGTCGCCTGCTCGACGCCGCCGCCCGTCGCGCCTTCCTCGACGACGAGGATCTGCAGCCGCCTCAGCGAGCGGCGGGGGGAGCCTCGACGGTGGGCACCGCCGCCGCCTCCGGGGAACCCGCACCGGCCCCGTCCTCTTCGGCCTCGAGGTCCTCGTCGTAGGGCGTGTGGTGGTGTGGGCCGAACATGACCTGGTCGAGGAACAGGTACTTCAGGACCCACAGCACGCCGAAGCCGGCGATGCTGGCCAGGCCGACGGCGACCCGGTGGGAGCCGTCGCCCTCGGTCCACCGGGACACGAAGAACACGGTCACCGTCGACAGGGCCCAGCCGGCGGCGGTGAAGGCCCAGAACGGCAGCACCTCGCGCCGGAGGTGGGCCTTGCCCGACTTGCCCCACACCCAGTGCTTGTTCAGGAGGAAGGCGGGCCCGGACATCAAGCTGGTGGCGATGAAGTTGGCCACGTGGGCCTGGAGGTCGGTGAACAGCAGGAGCTGGAAGAGGATCTGGGTGCCCACCACACCGACCACCGACGTGGCCGAGTAGCGGATGGCCCGGCGGCCGGCGTCGGACCGAGCGTGGGCCATGAGGGCGGTGGGCGTGAGGTTCACAGCCGGCGAAGCTTAGGACGGCTCAGGCGAGAGGCGGTTGTTGCGGGCGATCTCGCCGAGCCATGAGGCGCTCGGCTTGGGGAGCCGGGCGAAGGTGGTGCGGTCGACCGAGGTGAGGCCGAAGCGGGGGCGGTACCCGAAGGCCCACTCGAAGTTGTCGAGCAGGCTCCAGTACGTGTAGCCCCCCACGTCGATCCCGTCGGCGATGGCCCGCAGCACCCCTTCGAGGGCCTGGTGCACGTAGTCGATGCGCTGGTCGTCGTCGTCGGTGCCGATGCCGTTCTCGGTGACCAGCAACGGCACGTTTCCTCCCGTGACGTGCCACGCCCGGCGGATGGTGGCTTCCAGCGCCTGGGGCCAGAACTCGTAGCCCATCGCCAGGGTGGGGACGCCGTCCTCGGGGCCGAGGTTCCCGCTCGGCCCCACCCGGCTGCGGGAGTAGGTCTGCACGCCCAGGAAGTCGTCGCCCCCGGTGGCGGCCAGGTAGACGTCCTCCATGTGGTGGCGGTAGCGGTCGAGCCGGTCCTCGCCACCGTCGACGGCCACCCACTCGGTCATGGACAACGTCATCCCCACGGGCACACCCGGGGCGGCGGCCCGGATGGCCGCCACCGAACGGCGGTGGGCGTCGATGAGCACGTCGTTCATGGCGGCGAAGCGCTTCGAGTCGCGCTCGCCGGGCGGGAACACGCCGAGCAGGTAGCCGCAGAATGCGACGATGTTGGGCTCGTTGAGGGTGCAGGCGCGGCCCATGGTCGGGCCCAGCCGGGTGGCGGCCCGCTCGCAGAACGCGGCGAAGCGCTCGGGGGCGTCGCGGTGCTCCCAGCCGCCCCGGTCGGCCAGCCACCGGGGGAGGGTGAAGTGGTGGAAGGTGACCACCGGTTCGACGCCGCGTTCCCGGAGGCCGTCGCACACCCGCTGGTAGTGGTCGAGGGCGGCGCCGGAGATCTCCCCGTCCTCCGGTTCGATCCGGCTCCACTCGATCGAGAACCGGTAGTTGTCCAGGCCGAAGGACGCCACCAGGTCGGCATCCTCGGACCAGCGGTGCCAGCTGTCGCAGGCGTCGCCGCTGGGCTCCGCTGTGCCCGAACCCTCGGTGTGCTCCCAGGCCCACCAGTGGTTGTTCCAGTTGCCGCCCTCGATCTGGTGGGCGGCGGTGGCGGTCCCCCACCGGAAGCCGTCCGGGAACTGGGTCGAGGAGGACGGGCCGGTGTCGGTCATTGGGGCCGATGTTACGGCGGCGTCCGCCGACGCCAGGACGGCCGAAGCGGCATGGGAAGATTGCCCGGTGCAGCAGGGCGCGGTGGACAACCTGATCACGCTGCTCGACCTGGAGCCGATCGAGGTCAACATCTTCCGGGGGGTCAGCCCCGACGTGAAGGTGCAGCGGGTCTTCGGGGGGCAGGTGGCGGGCCAGGCCCTGGTGGCGGCGGCCCGCACCGTCGACCGGGCCGACGCCGCCGTGCACTCCCTCCACGCCTACTTCCTCCGGCCGGGCGACCCGGCCGTGCCCATCCTCTTCGAGGTCGACCGCATCCGCGACGGTCGGTCGTTCACCACCCGGCGGGTGGTCGCCATCCAGCACGGGCGGCCCATCTTCAACCTGTCGGCGTCGTTCCACGTCCACGAGGACGGGTTCGACCACCAGCTCCCCATGCCGGCCGACGTGCCCGCGCCCGAGTCGCTCCCCGACTTCGCCACCCGCTGGGCGCCATGGGCCGACGAGCTCGGCGACTGGTACCGCCGGCCCCGCCCCATCGACACCCGCACCGTCGACTGGGCCCCGCCCGACGACCACCACCCCCGACCGCCCCGCCAGCGGGTGTGGTTGCGGGCCGACGGCGAGCTGCCTGACGACCCGGTGCTCCACACCTGCGTGCTCACCTACGCGTCGGACATGACCCTGCTCGACACCACCCTCCAGCCCCACGGGGGCAGCCACCTCGACGACGAGGTGATGATGGCCAGCCTCGACCACGCCATCTGGTTCCACCGGCCGTTCCGCGCCGACGGCTGGCTGCTCTACGACCAGGACACCCCGTCGGCCAGCGGTGCCCGGGGCCTGGCCCGGGGGCTGATCTGGACCGAGGACGGCGAGCTCGTGGGCTCGGTGGTCCAAGAGGGCCTGATCCGGCCGGTGCGGTGAGACGGATCCTGGCGGCCCTCGGCGCCGTTGCCCTGGTGCTGGCCGCCTGCGGCGCCGACGACGACGGGACCGAGCCGGGGGCCCGGCCGGCGCCCGGGCCGTCACAGACCACCGGGGCCGACCCCGCGCCCACCTCCACCTCGGGCGGGGGAGGTGGCGACACCGGAGGCGGCGCGGAGCGGGGCGACCTGTCCGCCGCCCGGGTCACGCTCACCGAGGTGGCAAGCCTGGAGTCGCCCACCGCCTTGGCGGCCCGACCCGGATCGGAGATCCTCTACGTCGCCGAGCGCGAGGGCCGCGTGCGCGAGCTCACGGTCGCCGCCGACGGCACCGGCCGGGTGGCCGACGAGCCGCTGCTCGACATCTCCGACCAGGTCAGCGTGTCGGGGGAGCGGGGCCTCCTCGGGCTGACCTTCTCCACCGACGGCGACCGGCTGTACGTGAGCTACACCAACCCTGCCGGGGACTCCCGCCTGGTGGAGTACGCCATGGACGGCGAGCGGGCCGACCCGTCGTCGCGGCGCGAGCTGCTCGGCGTCGACCAGCCCTTCGCCAACCACAACGGCGGCGCCGTCCACGTCGGACCCGACGGGTTCCTCTACTTCGGCCTGGGCGACGGCGGGGCCGGTGACGACCCCGGCAACCGGGCCCAGAACCCCGATGTCCTGCTCGGCAAGATGCTGCGCATCGACCCCACCGCGCCGTCCGGGGACCGGCCCTACGGCATCCCCGAGGGGAACCCCTACGCCGACGGAGGCGGCCGGCCCGAGATCTTCCTCTCCGGGGTGCGCAACCCGTGGCGCTTCTCCTTCGACCGGGAGACCGGTGACCTCTGGATCGCCGACGTCGGCCAGAACGCCACCGAGGAGATCGACCTGCTCCCCCGCGACGGCGGCGGCGGGGCCGGCACGAACCTCGGGTGGAGCGGCTACGAGGGCTCGGCCCGCTACATCGACGAACGCGTGCCCGAGAACGCCACCCCGCCGGTGTTCGAGATGAGCCACGAGGACGGCTGGTGCTCGGTGACCGGTGGAGTCGTCTACCGGGGGAGCCGCATCCCCGCCCTGCGGGGCGCCTACCTGTTCGGTGACTACTGCCGCCCCGCGGTGTCGGCCATCCAGGCCGTCGACGGAGTGGTGCGGGACGAGCGGGAGCTGGGGGTGGAGGTGTCGTCGCTGGTGTCGATCGACGCGGACGACGCGGGCGAGGTCTACCTCCTGTCCCTGGACGGGCCGGTGTACCGCCTCGACCCGGGCTGAACCGACCCGGACCCCACCGCCTGTCGGCGCTCAGGCCACGATGGCCTGGGACACCAGGGCCTTGAGCTCCGAGCGGATGGGGTGGGTGCTCGAGGGCAGGAGCTGGGTGAGGAACACGACGGTGATCTCCTCGGCCGGGTCGACCCAGAACACGGTGCTGGCCGCCCCGCCCCACCCGAACTCGCCCACGCTGGACGGCACCTTGTTCTTCACCGGGTCCACCACCACCGAGAAGCCGAGCCCGAACCCGATGCCGTCGAAGGTGGTCTCGGCGAAGAGGGGACGACCGAAGGACTCGAGGTCGGCGCCGCCGGGCAGGTGGTTGGACGCCATGTACCCCACGGTGCGGGGCCCGAGCAGGCGAACACCGTCCAGCTCGCCTCCTCCCAGCAGCATCGAGGCGAAGCGGACGTAGTCGCCGGCGCTGGACACCAGACCGCCACCGCCGGACAGGCAGTCGGGCGGGGCCAGGGCGGCCTGGCCGAAGGCGTCGCCCCGCACGGCCTGCGCCGTCCCCGGCAGGGGCAGGTAGAGGGCGGCCAGGCGGTCCTGGTCGGGCTCGTCCACCCAGAAGGCGGTGTCGTCCATCCCGAGGGGGCCGAGGATGCGCTCGGCGAAGAACGTGTCGAGCGACTGGCCCGACGCCACCTCCACCACCCGGCCCAGCACGTCGGCGGCCACCGAGTAGTTCCACTCCTCGCCCGGCTGGAACAGGAGGGGCAACCCGGCCCACACGTCACAGCACGCGGCGAGGTCGAGGCCCGCCGGCGTCCCCCACTCGAAGCCGGCCTGGCGGTACAGCGTGTCGACCGGGTGGGCGTGGTGGAAGCCGTAGGTGAGCCCGGCGGTGTGGGTGAGCAGGTGCCAGATGCGAACCGGTTCGCTCAACGGCTCGGTGACCGGGCGGAGCGCCGATCCACCGCGGTAGACCCGGGCGTCGGCGAACGCCGGGATGATCCGGCTGACCGGGTCGGACAGGGCGAAGGCTCCCTCCTCGTGGAGCATCATCGCCGCCACCGAGGTCAGCGGCTTGGTCATGGAGTAGATCCGGAAGAGGGTGTCCACGTCCACGGGCCGGTCGGCCTCGATGTCACGGCGGCCGTAGGTGCTCAGGTGGGCGACCCGCCCGCGCCGGCTGACCGCCAGCGACCAACCGGGCAGGCGCCCGTCATCGACGTAGTGGGCGAAGTGGGCGTCGATGCGGGCCAGGCGCTCGGCGTCGAGCCCCGCCTCGTCGGCATCGACCTCGACGGTCAGCTTGGCCATGATCCACGGCGTACCAGCCTCGAACCGGTTCGTCCACCGGCGCCGGTTCGGCCGTAGTGAGGCAGTAGGGCCGGGGACTAGCTTCGGGCCGGTGCCATCCAGTCGACGCCTGGTCGTCGTGACCCTGGTGCTCGCCGCTCTGGTGCTGGTCGGCGGCGCCGCCGCCGCCCTGCTCTTCGCCAGCGACGACTCCGACCAGGGGCGCAACGTCGCCGACCGCACGACGTCATCCCCGTCCACCAGCGGGGCGAAGAGGTCCACGACCGGGTCGACCGCCTCCACCCCGACCGCCTCGAGCTCGACCCCGACCTCGACCCCGACGACATCGCCCACCAGCGCGCCACCGTCGACCGCGCCGACGACAGCCGCCCCGCCGCCGCCGACCAACCCCCCGCCGGGCGTGCCGACGACGCTCACCCCCGCGCCCGGCACCGGACCCGACGCCTCGATCCCCGAGGACCCGACCGGCGACGGCGACGGCACCGGCAACGGGGACGGGGACCTGCCCACGACCCCCTGAGGTCAGGGACGGTTGCGCCCGTGGAGGTCGTGGGCCTCCACCCACTCCTCGGCGACGATGGCCGAACCGAGCGAGAGCTCGCCGCACAAGACGGTGGCGGCCACGATCTCGGCGAACTTGCGAACCTTCCCCGCGCCGTAGCAGTCCAGCATCTCCAGGCACTCCCGCTGGGTGGCCAGGCCGGTGCCGCCGCCGTAGGTGGCGACGATCAGGGACGGGATGGTGACCGAGTAGTAGTAGTCGCCGTTGGGACGCACCTCGGCGAACACGAACGCGGCCGAGGACTCGGCCACGTTGGCGGCGTCCTGGCCGGTGGCGATGAACATGGCGGTGATGCCGTTCGCCGAGTGGGCCCCGTTGTTGTTTACCCCCGACATGAAGCCGCCCAGGTTCGACACCTGGCGGGCCCGGAACATGAGCTCGGTGTTCGACCGCATGATCCGCTCGAACAGCGCGTTCGGGATGGTCGCCTCGGCCACCACCCGCTTCCCCCGCGTCCGGAGCATGTTGACCTGGGAGCTCTTCTTGTCGGTGGCGAAGTTCGACTCGAGGAAGTAGTGGTCGATGCCCGGGTGGTTGGCGACGATCCACCGGCAGGCGGCCTGGGTGGCCTTGCCGGTCAGGTTCTGGCCGGCGGCGTCACCGGTGGTGTAGTTGAACCGGGTGTAGAGCATCCGGCTGGCGGGGTACTGCTCGATGTCGACCAGGTGGCCGGTGCTGGTGGTCGCCTCGGCCGCCGCCTTGATGTCGTCGAACCGCTCCTCCAGCCACTCCCCGAACGCCCGTGCTTCCCGGGCGCTCGGGAACACGAACGCCGGCGCCCGTTGCATCTTGTCGCCGATGACCGTGGTGGTCACGCCGCCGGCCTCGTGGAGCAGGCGCATGCCCCGGTTGTAGCTGGCCACGAGGGTGCCCTCGGCCGTGGCCATGGGCACGTAGAACTCGCCCGAGGCGTGCTCGCCGTTCACCAGTAGCGGACCGGCCACGCCGATCGGCACCTGGGCCACACCCACGAACGACTCGATGTTCCCGGCCGCGATCGACGGGTCGAACGAGTAGCTGCCGACGTGCTCGAGCGACGACGGCGTCCGCTCCCGGAGGAACGCGAGCCGGGTCTCGGCCGCTGACCGGCTGTGGTCGTCCTCCTTGTCGCGAGGTACAGGGACCCGTCCGTTGCTGGCCATCGGCCGCTCCTCTCGCTGACTCGGGCTACGCCCATCCTCCGGACAATGATGCGCGCGCCGACGGTGGTCGTGCTCTAACGCGGTCGTGGTGGACGGGGCCTCAGGGGCTGAGGTCGTCGGCCGACACCTGCCGGCGGGCGTCGAGGAGGTGGTGCTGCACCTCGTGCACGGTGTGGACGGCGACCCAGCGGAGCGAGCGCTCGGAGAGCTCGGGGAAGTTGTACATGACGGTGCGGTCCCAGGCGTCGGGGGTCAAGCGGGCCAGCACGTTGGCGAAGAGCAGCGCGGCGTCGGTGAGCTGGCGGGCGACGTCGGCGGGCTCCTGGTCGGCGTAACCGTCGTGGTCGACTCGCTCGTCCCGGCCCATCGGCGGGAACGAGGGGCGCTCAACCCGCAAGGCCGTCAGCACCCGCTCCCGTTGGACGAGCAGCACGTCGCGCACGTGGCAGCCGTACTCCAGGGGCGACCACGTCGTCGGCTCCCGCCTCGTCCCCGGGTCCGATCCCGGGTCGACGAGGATGGCGCCGAGCTCGGCCACGGCATCGACGATGGCCGCTCCCGCCGTCGCTGCCCCGTCCAGGTCGTAGGCGAAGCCGCACTCGTCGCAGCGCTCCACGGCCGCATGGTAGAGGGCGGCTGTCACCGGCCAGAACGATCGGGCAGGATCGACCGCTTTCGGTGCTGATCTACCCGACCGTTTCCCCCGCGGCGTCTACCAGCTGCCGTACAGGAGCGACTGGTCGCTCCAGCGGACCTCCCACGGCGCGTCGTACCAGGTGTAGAAGGTGCCGCCGTTGTCGTTGTAGCGGACGTCGGCGGTGCGGGCGTCGGTTGTGTCCTGGTAGTAGTCGCCGTGGGCGACGTCAGCGCTGCCCAGGTACTGCACCTTGTGGGCCGCGCTCATGGCGATGGCCGACGTCTCCGAGACGATCTCGTCGTCGTAGGAGCCGACGGCGGTCCAGTCGGTGCCGCCCGAAGCCTGCGGGTTCGGGGCGTAGGTACCCAGCCAGTTGACCAGGGACGACCCCGGGCGCATCTGCTCGCACTGGGTGGTCCAGCACCAGTCGGCCCAGCCGGTCCCGGCGTGGGGGGTGCCCAGGGTGACCGAGTCCTCCACGTAGAGGTAGGGCGGGAAGTCGGGGTGCCGGCGGGCGACCTGGGCCAGCGCGTAGCGGGTGATGAGCCCGCCCATCGAGTGGCTGACGATGTCGACGGTCACGCCCCGGCTCGAGTACAGGTTGTAGATCATCCAGGCCAGCCGGTAGCCGAGGTGCTCGACGCGGACGTAGCGGTCGTAGGGGCCGCCCGGGTCGTAGTGCCGACCGTTCGTTCCGTAGTTCTCGAGCGCGTTGGTGCAGTTGGTGTCGCCCTTGTAGTAGCGGACGGTCACCTTCGGCCCGGTGAGCCCCCACGA
>JAABUS010009517.1_pt1 | contig 10244 bp, 8 predicted proteins | sample 5560161 | NCBI WGS metagenome assembly JAABUS01 (sample SAMN10711885, study PRJNA513376) | rock metagenome | isolation source: Antarctica rocks | place: Antarctica: Victoria Land, Trio Nunatak nord | collected 2016-01-04
ATAACCAGGAAGCGAGAAACAACCCTCATGAACGTGCTCACCGATTCGCCGCAGCTGGCCGGCGCTGCCGTGCACACCGTCGCGTTGCCGACCTTCGCGACGTTCGGCTCCACCATCTTGACGATCCTCGGTTCGATCTTCCTGGTCGTTTTGGTCGTCAGAATGTTCTCCGCGTGGGTGCAGAAAAAATGGGGCGAGTTCGTGACGGAATTCGCGGCCGCCATCTTCATCGGGTGGTTCATCTTCGACTCCACCAGCGCTCTGGCCACCATTCAGGGCTTCGTCAAGCAGATCTTCGGATGACGACCGGCATGACAACACCGACGCTGCACACCGCCGCCGCAGCGGCCGGCGACGGGCTGCGGGTGTTCGGGCTGCCGTGGTGGTTCCCGCTGGCCCTGCTGCCGCTGCTTGCGGTGGTGGTGCTCCTGCTGGAGGCGAGGCTGCGGCGGCGCCGGGATGCGGAGGGCTCAGATGACCGCGGGTGATGAGTGGATCGAACGCTGCGTGCATCGGCAGCGGAATGGGCGGGTGGGGTAGGTGAGTGAGTACCGGTTTCCGTTGCCGACCGACACGGCGGCTGTGCGGATCGAGTCGCGGCAGTACAAGTTGTTCAAGATGGACCTGGGGGAGGGCGTTCCGCGCCGAAAGCTCGGCGTGGGCGCGGTGATCGTGCTGCCGTACTGGGTGCTGCTGGCGACGGTGTTCCACCTGTCGCCGCTGGCCGGCGGCGGCAAGGGCGGCGCGGTGTTCATCGCACCCGCCGCGCTGTTGGTGTTTTTGGCGTTGCGGCCTGACGCCGGCGGCCGCGCCCGATATGTGTTGTGGCTGGACCGGTTCCGGTTCCTGGTGCGCCGGTTCACCCCGATGATCGCCTCCCCGATCGCCAACACCCAACCCGGTAGGCCGTTCATCGTCTCCGCCCGGTGGACGGTCGTGGACGTGGCTGCATCCCGGCGGCTGCGGAAAACGCTCCGCCGGATCGACACCGAACCGTCAGATGCAGAACCAAAGCAAGGAGCAGCAGCATGAACGAAACCGAGCAGGTGCCCCCAGTCGCAACGCATCCCACCGAGACCGGTTTTCCCACCGCTGATCTGGAACTTCCGGGCGGGGAGTGGCTCAAGACGCTGACCATTTTGGGCAGCGAGGAGGACTCCACTCCGGCGCCGCCGGCGGAGGTGAGCATCCGCGGCCGCAACGTTCCGCAGCTGGAAGCCAAAAAGCTTTTGCAGTCGGCGTTGTCGCTGGCCAAGGAGCAGGAACGGACCGCCGGTGAAGCAACCCGGTAGGCCGTTCATCGTCTCCGCCCGGTGGACGGTCGTGGACGTGGCCGCATCCCGGCGCCTACGGAAAACGCTCCGCCAGATCGACACCGAACCGTCAGATGCAGAACCAAAGCAAGGAGCAGCAGCATGAACGAAACCGAGCAGGTGCCCCCAGTCGCAACGCATCCCATGCCATTGGCAGCGGTGGCGCCATCGTCGACTTCGCTGGGCGGGCAAGGCAAATCCGTCTGGATGGCGCAGATGCTGCAACGGGAGGCAGCATCCGGCAGGTGGTGTGTGGTGGTGGATTGGCGCGACGACCTTCACGGTGCCCTGCTCATGAGTGAAGGGCGGTAACAGGTCATGGCGTTTCTCAGTGGGTTGGTGTCTCGGTTTCGGCGTGATGGTGGGCAGTTGCAGCCGCCGACGGCGATGGCCGACGGGGTGTGTCACGGGCCGGCGGGGACGTGGGCGTGGGTGGTGATTCCGCCGCGGTCGACCGATGAGTTGCCTTCGGGTGCGTTGGCGATGGCCACCGCCGACGCCGGTAGTGATCTGCGGCGGCTGGTTCCGGCGGGCGCAGATTTCCATTTCAAGGTGCAGTGGGCCCGCTGGTCCGGCGCGGCCTATCTGGACTCCGAGCTGCGGGAGGACATGAACGCCGGCGCGGCTGCGTTCACCAAATTGCAGGCCGACCGGATCCAGGACACCGCGTTTCCGCGCCGGTTGGTGCTGTTCGGGGTGCGGATGGACGTCGCCGACGTGTCGCCCGCGGCGGCGGCGGCGGCTCGGGCGCGCAAGGTCGCCGGCACCGCCACCGCGGGCAGGGAGCTGGAGGACAGCTTGGAGTTGACGTTGAAGCGGCTCCGGCGGTGGCAGGCCCGGATGGCCGATTCCAGCTTCGCGGCGCGCCCGGCGACGACGCAGGAGCTGGCGTGGTCACTGCGGCACGATCTGCGGCGGACGGTGGACTGGATCCCGTCGACGGCGGTCGCCGCCGGCGGACAGATGGCCCGCTTGAAGTCGGCGCAGGTCATTCCCGAGGTGCACCACGTGGAGGTTTCCACCGACACCGGCACCCGGTTTCTGCGGATGATCGTTCCCACCGAGACCGGTTTTCCCACCGCCGACCTGGAACTTCCGGGCGGGGAGTGGCTCAAGACGCTGACCATTTTGGGCAGCGAGGAGGATTCCGCCCCGGCGCCGCCGGCGGAGGTGAGCATCCGCGGCCGCAACGTTCCACAGCTGGAATCCAAAAAGCTGTTGCAGTCGGCGTTGTCGCTGGCCAAGGAACAGGAAAGGACCGCCGGTGAAGGGTTGGCGGAGGAGGCGCCGGAGTTGGTCGCCGAAGCCCGCGCGACGTTGGCGATGCGGCTCAAGGAGGTGCAGGCCGGGCACGTCGGAATGGTGCAGGACACCCCCTGCTGGATCGTGGAGGCCGACGACCTGGACGTGTTGGAACGCCGCACCCAGGCGTTGATCGACTTCTACGGCGCAATGGGCATCTCGGTGTGGGCGCCGCCGAACATCCAGGATTTGCTGTGGAAGCAGACGGTCATCGGGGACCGCCGCCGGGTCACCGAGTTCGAACAGTTCCGGCCCTCCTCGACGTTGATGGGCGGCTGGTTTCACGGCGGCTCCCAGGTCGGACCGGCGAAGGGTTCCTACGTCGCCCGCAACGAAGGGTCCACGCCGGGGCCGTTCCTGTCCCGGTTGACCGATGCGCAGCTGGACGGGTCGAAGATCACCTGGGCGTTTCTGGGCGGCTCCGGATCCGGCAAGTCCACCTCTTTGGGGTTGGCGTTGGTCGCTGAGGTGCTGTCGGTGAACGCCTGGGCCGCGCTGGTCGACTTCAAAGGCGACCTGGGCGGTATCCCCACGCTGTGTGAGACCTACGGCGGGAACGTCACCCGGGTCTCCACGACATCGGCGTCGTCGGGGTCGTTGTGTCCGTTCCGGTATGTCGCCGATCCGCAGACGGCGGCGTCGATGGCGGTGGACAACCTGACCGCGACGCTGCCCCGGGGGCGGGCCGCCGATGTGGAGTCCAAGATCCGCTCCGCTTCCAGAGCGGTCGCCGCCCGGCCGGATCCGGCGGACCGGTCCACCGCCGCGATCATCGACGTCCTGGTGGCCAGCGCCGATCCGGTTGTTCGGGCGTTGGGGGTGGAGCTGGCCGATCTGGCGTCGGACCCGTTGGCCCGGCCGGTCGCCGGCCCGCCGGACCTGTCGGCGAAGCAGATCCCCACCGGGCCCGGCCTGGTGTATGTGCGCCTCAATGATCTGCGGTGGCCGGGTTCGGAAACGGCGCAGGAGAACTGGCAGGCCGGGGAACGGTTGACCGCGATGCTGCTCAAAGCGGTGTTCACCTACGTCACCTACATGTCCAGCCAGGTCGTCGGCATCCCGAAGATCGTCGCGTTGACCGAGCTGCACCTGATCACCAAGTACGACTTCGGTCGGGATCTGGTGGCCACCACCGCCCGGATGGGTCGGGCGTTGGACACCAACATGCTGCTGGACACCCAGGGCTGCGCGGAACTGCTGCGGATCGACGGGCTCGAGGAGCAGATCTCCGCCACCTACGCGTTCCGGGTGGACAGCGCCGCCGAGGCTACCGCGCAGGCCCGGATGCTCGGTTTGGAACCGGAATCGGGGTTCATCCTGTCCCAGGCCCGGCACCTCAAAGGGGCGTGCCTGATCCGGGACCCGGCCGGGCAGATCGGCAGGATCCGGTTCGACCTGCTCACCCCGGAGATCGGTTTGATGCTCAAAACCACCCCGGAGCGGACCAAGAAGGTCCTGGCCGGATCGGCTGTCGGCGCCGGGCTCGAAGATGACCTGGACCCGACCGAGATTCCCGCCGAATCAGCGATGGAGTACATGGCATGAGCACATCCCGCACCCGCACCGCAGTCCTGGCCGCCGCCGCCGCCCTGGCGCTCACCCTGGCCGGCTGCAGCAGCCCGCTCCCCCCGCCGCCAGGAGGAGACCGGCACGATCCGCGGGTGGTCGCCGACGCGTTCGCCACCGCCTGGGCCGGCGGGGACCTGGCCACCGCGTGCGGCCTGACCGCCGGGCCGGAGAAGGACAAGCTGACCAGTAAAAGCCAGTGCACCGGGCACGCCGGCTGGGCATCGCAGACCCCCCGCGCGTTCCGGTCCTGCACCTTTCCGAACGGCTCGTTGACCGTGCTGTACCAGGTCGACCAGGAAGTGGACCGGTTCCTCATCTTCGCCCCCGGCGTGGAGAAGCAGCCGGACGGCACCTTCGCGGTCACGTCGCTGCCGGAAAACGACCCCGGCGAGCCGCTCGACGCGGATTGCCACGGAGCAACAAAGGTGGTGAACAGCGGATGAGCACCACGGTTGAGCACGGCGAAACTGTCCTTCACTCCGACGATGCGCCTACGGACGCAGTCGAGGTCGACGGTGAAGCGGAGCCGGCCGCCGCGAGCGAGAAGCAGGGCGGCTGGTTGAGTCGGGCGTGGTCGGGGTTGGGGTGGGTGCTGGGCCGGGTGCTGTGGCGGCTCTGGCGCGGGGTGTCGTGGGTGTTCCGGTCGAAGTGGCGGCTGGTGACCTCGACGTGGCTGATGGGGTTCTTCCTGGTGGGGCAGGCCGGCGCGGCGGCGGCGGACGGGTTGATCGTCGGTCCGGATCTGGGTTCGGGCGGCGGGCAGACGGTGTTCGAACGGTTCGGCCCGGAAAAGTACGACCTGTATCTGCATCTGTCGGATTCCCATCACGGCGGCGTCCACGTCGAGGAGACGATGTGGACGATCCTGCACGCGGTCGAGAACGGGCTGATGTATCTGATCGCGGCGTTGGCCCGCGGCGCGATCACCTCGATGGAATGGCTGCTCAATCTCACCCTGTACTCCGACAACCAGGTCGCGATCGACTCTGCGGTGTCCGGGGTGGCCAATGCGGTGTTCTGGCCGCTGTTCGGCACCACTTTGGCGATCGGCGCGATGGTCGCCTACGGGCGGATGAAACGCGAAGGCGGCGGCTCGTTGTGGAACGACGCGTCCTGGCTGATCGCGGCGTCGGTGTTCGCCGCGATGTTCGCCACCGCCCCTTCGCTGGTGCTCAAGGACATGGACGACACCCGCACCATGCTGTCCGACGGTTTGATGGTCGGCTACTCCACCCTCGGGCCGGTCGGCGACTCCTCCGCCGGGTTCCCCGCGGTGAAGGTCCCGAACGATCAGAAGGGCGCGACCCGGCAGCTGGCCGACGGGATGTGGAACGTTTTCGTGACCACCCCGTGGTGCTACGCCAATTTCAACGACATGGCGATCTGCCGCGACGTCGGCAAGGACTACCTCACCAACGACCAACGCTGGCAGAACCTGAACGACTGGATGTCCGGAAAGAACGGCGGCAACACCGATGACACGAAGGGTGCGTACTGCCCGAAAGAGGTCAACGCGCAGTGCGACTGGATCCGCGGGCAGTCTTTCGGCCGGCTGGGGGCGTTGCTGTTCATCCTGATCGTCACCCTGCCGTTGGTGCTGGTGCTGCTCGCGCTGGTGCTGTACGGGCTGATGGCGATCGTCGGGTTCCTGCTGCTGGCGTTGGCCGGGGTCATCTTTCTGCTGTTCTGGATGATTCCGGGCCGGCCGCGGCAGATCGGGGTGAAGTGGCTGGAAGAGCTGATCGGGGCGTTGCTGCAGTCGGTCATCATCACCACCGTCATCGGATCGGTGATGGTTTTGGATTCGTTCCTGGCCGCGGGGATTCCGAAGTACGGGTTCTTCGCGGTGGCGTTGTTGGATTTGGCGACGTTCGTCACCGGGTTCCGGATGCGCGGCCGGTTGGAGAACGTGGTGGGGATGGGCGCGGGGTCCGGGGCGTCTCCGTTCTCCGGATATATGGCGATGCGGAGTCTGGGCGCGTTGGGCAAAGGCCTGGGCAAGGCCAGCAAGAACGCGACCGGGTTGGGTTTGAAAGGCGGCCGCGGCGCCTACCGCGCCGGCCGGTCAATGGGTGAAGGGATGGTGGATGATTCGCCGCTGATGGGCGGCGCGGTGGCCAGGGCCGGCGCGCAGGTCGCCCGAGTGGTGCCGCTGCGGTCCCGGCCGTTGCCGACCAACCCCACAGGCCCCGCCCCCCATCAGGGTGGCGGCGGCGGAAAGCGGCCGCCGGGTTCACGACCTGGTGCGGGCCCGGGTTCGGTGCCTTCGGGTGCATCCCCGGCCGGCGCGGCGGCGGTGGGCGCGGTCGTGGGTGGCGCGGCGGCGAGACGGCGCCGCTCTGCCCGTACCGGTTCCAGTAGTGCGGGAACCGGTACCGCTGCGGCCAGTACAGCGAACGGGTCCTCCAACGGATCCACCAACGGGTCTCGGCCGGCTGTTGCGCCAGCCGGAACGGCTAACGGGTCCAGTAGCGGTTCCCGCACGGCGACCGGCGAGGCGCCGACCGGAACGGCCAACGGATCCACCGGCGGGTCGCGGTCGACTGGTGCGCCGGCTGGAACGGCCAATGGGTCCGGCGGCGGGTCCCGCACGGCGACCGGCCAGGCGCCGGCCGGCAACAGCGCCACCGGGTCTCCCGGCACCGCGACGGCCGGAGCTGCTGGAGCTGCTGGGGTGGCGGCGGTCCGGTCGGGTGGCGGGTCGCGCCGCGGAGGTTTCGGTTCCGGCGGTGCGGGAGGCCGGGGCGAGCAGCATCTGAGTCCGCCGGTCCGCACCGGCCCGGCCCGGGCGGTGCGGCGTGGTCAGCCGACGGTGTCGGCGCCTGCGCTGCCGGATCGGCCGCTGGTGTCCCGTCCGCTGCCGACGAACCCGACCGCACCTTCAACGCCGCCGCGGCCGGGACCCGCTACCGCACCACCGCAACGGTCTTCGGGTGGCGGAACCGGCCGGCCCGCTGGTAGCGGGAGCACCCGTGCCGTCGGCGGGAGCACCCGTGCTGCTGCGTCGACGCCGGGTCGCCCGCCGACCACTGGCGGAGCCGGGGCAGCGACGCCGCGCGGAAATAGCCCTGCGGCTACCCCACCGCAACCTCCGGCGCAGCGTCCTACCGGCGGGAGCGGGAGTGGTGGTCAGTCGCAGCGGACACCGCAGCCACCGGCTGCGCCGCCGCGGCCGCCGCGGCAGCGTTCGCCGTTGCCGCCGCCCCCGCCGACCCGGCCGCGGCGCGAGGACCCGACTGATTCCGAAGGTCCGCGATGACCGGCCACGACGCCGCGGACAGTGCCGCGCCGGATGAGGGTGTGGGCGGGGTGTATCGGCCGTGGACGCCGGGCAGCGCCGACCGACCCTTCGACGACGTTGACGGGTGGGTGGATGAGCGGGATCCGTTCACGCGGGTGGCGTCGGAGCAGGACCGGGAACCCGGTGTCCGGTTGCGGCGGGCGCCGTCGGGTATGGGTCGCCGGGACCGGCGGGAATGGAAGATGCTCGAGGCGGCCCGGGTGCACCGGCTGCGCACCGATGAGCTGCGGTCGGCGCCGGAAGGGTCGTTCCGGCCCGGTTTCGTCACGTCCCCGCCGAAGTATCTGGATCGGCGGAGCCGCAGGGCGTGGCTGGCCATCGAACGGGAATCCTCGAAGTCCTGGTGGGAGCACCGCCGCTCCTGGACCCGGGACGTCGGCAACCGGGAACGCGGCGCGTTGGCGGTCGCCCTGGTCGCGGGCGGGTTGTTGAGCTGGTGGGTGATCGCCGGGTGGCTGCACCACCCCGCCGGAGCAACCACGCCGCCGGCGGTCTCCTCGACGACGTCGGCCAGCTCGTTGCCGGCCGCGGCGCCGCCGGTATCGGCGGCCGCGGCGGCGGTGCCGGTCCCGTCGTCGGCGCCCGTGGCCGCCCCGGTGAACCCGGTGAGTACTGCTGCGGCGTCGCGGCCGGGGCCGGCGGGGGAGCCGGGACAGTTGGGCACGTTGGATCACGGGTGGTCCCCGACCCCGGCGGGTGGGGTTCCGGCGATTCCCGCGCCGCCGGCGGCGACGCCGATCAACCCGGCGTCGGTGCATTTGATCGCTCGCCCGGCCGGGCCGGTGGGTGCGGCGGACACCGCCGATCCGAAGGCGGCGGTGTCGGCGTGGGCGGCGCGGATGTGCCCGCAACGCTGGACGGACACCTTTCTCGCGGACCGCGCTGCGGTGAAACCGTTGATGACCACCTCGGGGTGGGCCGATGAGATCGGCAACCCGCAGGAACAGGACTACTGGGCGTTCGCGGCGGACCGGAAACAGGAAACCCGGTGCGCAGCGGTCACCGTGACGGTGTCACCGGACCAACCGACCGGCGGCGGGTTGGCGTATGTGCTGTACCGGGGGTTGCGGGTGGTCACGATCGGCGCCCCGGCCGGTGGCCGGTCGGCGCCGGTGGTGACGGTGATGTCCGGGGTTCGGACGGTGCTGCGGCAACCAGATGGCCGGTGGCTCGTCGACGTCGCCGCACCGTCCGGCGGATGAGCCGATGAACCCGATGATGCGTTTGGTGATGCGGCGCCGCGGCGGCGGTATGTGGTGGCTGTTGTTGTTGGGCCCGACCGGTTTGGGTGCGATCTTGGTGTTGGTGTTGCTGGTGACGCTGATCGGCGGGGCCAGCTCCACCGCCGCCAACGACCAGAGCAACAGCGACAGCAGCGGCTCGCTGTGTACGTTCAACGGGACCAGCCCGGTCGCCGGCTCCGCCACATCCGGCGCGGCGGCGTCGGGGCCGGCCGCGGCGGTGGGCAGTCAGGCTGCTTTGAGCGCAGCGGTGGCGCAGGCCACCGCGTCGCTGCCGCAGTCGGAGTTGACCGCGGCGGAGCACATCGCCGGCGTGGATCTGCCCGCGGAGCAGATCCGCGGCGCGCAGATCATCGTCGGCGTCGGCAAAGGTCTGCACGTCGATCACCGCGGGATGCAGGTCGCGGTGCTGATCGCGCAGACCGACTCCGGGTTGAACCCGGCGGCGTCGCTGTTCTCCGGCGCCGTCGTCGGAATGTTCCACCAGATCACCGACGCCTACCCCGGGGTGAAGCTGTCCGATCCGGTGGCCTCCACCGTGGCGTTCTACGGCCGGCTGACGCAGCTGTCGGAGTACATCACCCCCAGCACCGACGTAGGGCAGGTCGCCGCGGCGATGCAGAAACAGTTGACCCGGTTCAACCTCGGCGCCACCGCCGGCGTGTACGCCACCCACGACGGGTGGGCGAAGGCGTTGGTGCAGCTGCTGGACACCGGCCCCGCCGCACCGGCTGCGGGTGCGGGGAAACCGGCGTTCGACTGCCTGACCGGTTTGGTCGCCGTCGCGATACCGGGGTTGACCCCGGCGCAGGCGCACAACGCGCAGGTCATCGCCGCCGTCGGCGCCGCCCGGAAGCTCCCCACTCAGGCGATCGCCATTGCGGTGGCGGTGGCGATCGCCGAATCCACGTTGCTGAACTTCGCCAACGACGGCACCTCCGCCGACTACGGCTACTTCGCGGAGGGGCATCGGCAGCTCAACGGTCAGGAACGGGCTACCGCGGCGCAGAGCCTGCACTTTCCGCACGACGCGGTCGGGCACAATTTGGATTCGGAAGGGCTGTTCCAGCAGCGGCCCTCCGCCGGGTGGGGCACTTCGGCGCAGCTGATGAACCCCGCTACCTCGGCGGGGAAGTTCTACGACCAACTCGTCAAGATCAGCGGCTACGCCACCGGTGATCCGGCCACCATCGCCCAAAAGGTGCAGGGCAGCAACGATGCCTCGGGCGGGATCTACGCGGCCAGCTACACCCAGGCCACCGCGATCGTCGCCGCCCTGGCCAAAGCCCCCACCGGCCCGCCCGGCGGGGCGCCGGGCGGTAAGGGGGTGGTGTTGGTGAACGGACCGACGATCACCCTGCCCGCGGCGGCGGGAATCGCCGGAACGATCACCGCGCCGAACGCCACGGTCGCCAAGGCGATCACCGCCGGGCTTAACTGGCTGGGGGAGCCGTACTCCTGGGCCGGCGGGTCCCCGGCCGGCCCGACCCTGGGGGTGTGCAGCCCCGGCCTGGGGCA
>JAABUS010009518.1_pt1 | contig 10243 bp, 10 predicted proteins | sample 5560161 | NCBI WGS metagenome assembly JAABUS01 (sample SAMN10711885, study PRJNA513376) | rock metagenome | isolation source: Antarctica rocks | place: Antarctica: Victoria Land, Trio Nunatak nord | collected 2016-01-04
GCGCTGTCGGCGTAGAAGCGCTTGGTGGTGCGGGCCAGGCAGTCCCAGAGCGGCGAGTCGATGGGCGATGCCGACGACGGGTCGTACGCCGCCGCCTCGATCACGACCTCGTCGGCGAGGTCACCCAACGCCTCCCGGAGCTGGGCGTCGACGTCCTCGGAGGTCTGGCCGGGCAGCGTGCGGATGTCGATCTCCAGCGAGACGGTGTCGGGGATGGTGTTGATCTTGGAACCGCCGTGGGCGATGTTCGGCGAGAACGTGGTGTGGGTGCAGGCGTGGAACTGTCTTGCCATTCCGAGCGGCAGGGCGTCGATGGCGTCGAGGAAGGAGTCCGGGGCCAGCAGGGGGCGCACCATCTCCTCGGGCAGCTCCATGCCCTCGAGGAACCGCCGCCAGATCTCGTTGATCTGGGCCTGGGGGCGGTAGGCGGCGATCCGGCGCACCACCTCGGCCGCCTTCACGAGGGCGTTGTCGCTGCGCCACGGCTGGGATCCGTGGCCCGGCGTGCCGCCCACGGTGACCTTGCACCAGTAGCAGCCCTTCTCGCCCACCATCACCGGCAGCTTCACCCCGGCCGTCGACGGGATGGGGATGCCGCCCGACTCGGTGATGACGTAGTCGGCGCGCACGGCATCGGCCTCGTTCTCGACGAGGTGCTGGGCCCCCCAGGTGCCGAGCGCCTCTTCGTCGGCCACGGCCAGGTAGGTGAGCGTGCCGCGAGGACGGAACCCGCTGCGGGCGAGGTCGCGGACGGCGGTGGCCATCGACGCGGTCAGGTTGAGCATGTCGACCGCGCCCCGGCCCCACACCTCGCCGTCGATGACCTCACCACCGAAGGGATCGTGGCGCCAGCGCTCCGCGTTGACCGGCACGACGTCGGTGTGGCCCATCAACAGCAGCGACGGAGCCGACGGGTCGCTGCCCTCGATGCGGGCCACGAGGCTCTCCCGCCCGGGAGAGGGCTCGTAGGTCTCGACCTCAAGGCCGGGCCCGTCGAGGTACTGGCGGAGGGTGTCGACGCTGCGTCCCTCGTGACCGGACTCGATCGACCCGTCGTTCACGCAGCGGTTGCGGATGAGGTGCTGCAGCAGATCGGTGACGTCAGCGGTGAGGTCGGACACGCCCCGAAGCTACCGGTCGGCGCGAGAGCGCCGTCCCTCAGGGAGGTGGGTGGGGTCGGCGGACGTCTACCGGTCGACACGCGCTGCATCCCTCTGCCCTTCGCGACGAGATGCTTGACTGACTCCCCGAATGGTCAACGAGCGCGTCGTGGTCGACGGATCGAACATCGCGACGGAGGGTCGCACGCTCCCGAGCCTTCAGCAGCTCGACGACGCCGTGCGCGCCTTCCTCGCCGAGTTCCCCGCGTCCGAGGCCACCGTGGTCGTCGATGCGAGCTTCGGTCACCGCATCGCCGAGGACGAGCGGGAGGCATACGAGGAGGCGGTGCTCGCCGGTGAGCTCGTGTCGCCACCCGCCGGCGCCATCGGCCGCGGTGACGCCTTCGTGCTTTCCATCGCCAACCGGGCCGATGCCACCGTGTTCTCCAACGACTCCTTCCAGGAGTTCCACGGCCAGTACACGTGGCTGTTCGACGAGGGTCGCCTGATCGGGGGCAAGCCGGTGCCCGGCGTGGGCTGGGTCTTCGTCCTGCGGGCACCGGTGCGCGGCCCGGCCAGCCGCCGCTCGACCCGCGACGCCCGCGAGCCGAGGGCGACCAAGGCCACCACCAAGGCCAAGGCCGCTACCACCTCGGGGCGCAGCCGAGGCCGCAAGAGCTCGGCGCCGACCGCGGTCGCGGTCGCCGATGCCGACCCGGTGCTCGAGGCGGTCCCGTGGAGCGACAGCTCCGGGCGGGATGAGCCGGCCGCTCGGGGGCGGCGCCGCCGGTCGACGAGCGCCTCGACGGCGGCGGTCGAGCCGATCAACGAGCCCCTCCCATTCCTCCAGTTCGTGAGCGCCCACCCGGTCGGATCGGTGGTGGAGGGGACCGTGGACCGGTTCTCCTCCCATGGCGCCTATGTGGTGATCGGCTCGGCGCAGTGCTACCTGCCGCTGCGGTCGATGGCCGACCCGCCCCCGAAGAGCGCAAAGGAAGTGCTCACCGTGGGCGAGACTCGTTCCTTCGTGGTGGATGCGTTCGATCCACCCCGTCGGAGCATCGACCTGGCGATCCCAGGGCTCGAGACCGCCGAGGCGACACCCGTCGTCGCGGAGGTCACCGGGCAACCATCACCTGCCGAGGAGGCACCGCAGATGGCAGCAACCAAGAAGGCCGCCGCCAAGAGGCTGGCCAAGAAGTCGCCGGCGAAGAAGGCGACGACCAAGAAGGCGGCCGCAAGGACGTTGGGCAAGAAGTCGACGGCGAAGAAGTCGGCGGCGAAGCGGTCCACGGCGAAGAAGTCGACGGCCCGGAAGTCGACGGCGAAGAAGTCGACGACCAAGAAGTCGACCGCCAAGCGGGCGCCGGCGAAGAAGTCGACGGCCAAGAAGTCGACGGCGAAGCGGTCCACGGCGAAGAAGTCGCCGGCGAAGAAGTCGACGGCCAAGCGGGCGCCGGCCAAGCGGACGACGGCCCGGAAGACGACGGCCAAGAAGAGCTGAACCCGGGCGTCGGGCGGGTGTCCGCCCGACGCCCGAGGTCTCAGGACCGGCCCTCGTCGCGGGCGAACCGGGGATCTGGAGGCCGCACCATCTCGGTCCGCGCCCCGGTTCGACGCGGGCCGATGGACGCTCGGGGCCGTCGCTAGGGTCGGCGGGTGCGGATCGCCACCTGGAACGTGAACTCCCTGAAGGCCCGCCTCCCCCGCGTCGAGGAGTGGCTCGCCTACGCAGAGCCAGACGTCCTGTGCCTGCAGGAGACGAAGCTGGCCGACACCGCCTTCCCGGCGCTCGCCTTCGAGGCCCTCGGCTACCAGAGCGCGCACCACGGGGAGGGCCGCTGGAACGGGGTGGCCATCCTCAGCCGGGTCGGGCTCGACGGTGTGGCCGCCGGGTTCTCCGACGAGCGCGAGCCTGACACCGACGCCCGCCTCCTGTGGGCCACCTGTGGCGGGGTGCGGGTGGCCAGCGTGTACGTGCCGAACGGCCGAGGCCTCGAGCAGGACCACTACCGCTACAAGCTCGACTGGCTCGACCGGCTCCGCGCGCACCTCGAGACCCACTGCGACCCCACCGCGCCGTTGGCGGTGTGCGGTGACTTCAACATCGCGCCGACCGACGACGACGTGTGGGACCCGGCGGCGTTCGTGGGCTCGACCCACGTGAGCCCGCCCGAACGGGAGGCGCTGGCCGCGCTGGAGGCGTGGGGGCTGGTCGACGCGTTCCGGCGCCAACGGCCAGAGTCGCGCCTCTTCACCTACTGGGACTACCGGGCCGGCATGTTCCACAAGCACCTGGGCATGCGCATCGACCTCATCCTGGCGACTGCACCGCTGGCGGACCGGGTCGCGTTCGCGTTGGTGGACCGCAACGCCCGCAAGGGCAGCTCCCCGTCCGACCACGCCCCGGTGCTCGTGGACGTCGCCACCTGATGCCGGAGGAACCCTTGCCTGATCCCGACCGCACACCTCGTTCCGATGCCGACCCCGGCGAGGGCATCCCCGAGACGATCCTGTCCCCCCGGCTGCTGGCGGCCACCGATGGCGAGGTGTCGTCCCGGCGGGTCGAGCTCCGGCGGGTGGCCGCCGCCACCCGTGCCCTCATCGAGGGCCTGGTGGGGACCGACGCCTCCGAGGCCCTGATCGCCGAGACCGCCGACGAGCTCGAGCGCCTCGTGGCCCCGTTCACCGCCGACCACCCCCGCAGCATCTACGACGGCGTGTCCGAGTCGGCCATGGCCGGGGCCGAGCCGGACGCCTTCTTCGACCACAGCCCGATCATCGGCCGGGCCAACCCCCTCTCCCCCCCGGTCACGCTGGAGATGGTCGATGACGTGGTGCAGGCCACGGTGACGTTCGGGTCGGCCTATGAGGGCCCGCCCGGCTGCGTCCACGGCGGGTACGTCGCCGCCGCGTTCGACGAGGTGCTCGGCGCGGCCCAGACGGTGTCAGGCAGCCCCGGAATGACCGGCACGCTGATCGTGCGCTACCGGAGCCCGACGCCGCTGCACACGGCCCTGCGCATCGAGGGTGAGCTGGACCGGACCGAGGGTCGCAAGGTGTTCACCGTGGGGCGCATGTTCGCCGGCGACGTGCTCACCGCCGAGGCGGAGGCCATCTTCGTGTCCATCGGGCCCGAGCGCTTCCAGAAGCTGCGGGAGGAGCGCGACGCCCGCTTCGCGTAAGGAGTCGAGCCGATAGGCGAGCGACCCATGAGCACGGCGCTCGTTCCGGCGAAGCCGGAGAACGGCGAGCCGGACGGCGGTCCTACCTTTCGCGTAGGTCCTGAGCCGCTCAGGTGCGTCCGGCGAGCCAGTGTTCGACCACGTCGACCTCCTCGCCGAGGTGCTCCTTCAGCCCTGACACGATCGCTCGTTCCACCGTCGAGCCCACGAACGGGGCGCGAACCTTGACCTCGCCGGTGGCGAAGCGGTCCGTCGCGGTGACTTCGCCGGGCGCGTCGGCGAACCGGTAGCGACCGTGGCTGGCGAAGCGGTCGGCGTAGTGGTCGGGGTGCAGGGTGAACGTCACGTTCCGGGCGGCCAGGTCGTGCGTCGCCTCCTCGACCCACGTGAGCTTGGCCGGGTCGAGCACGGCGCGGGCGGCCGGGGAGAGGTCGCCGGCGAAGCGGTAGCGGACCCGCATCACCACCCGGTCCTCCTCCGCCTCGCGGCTGAGCACCTCCGGCCGGCCCAACCGGGGCAGCTCGGCCAGGGCCTCGTAGAAACCGGGGTCGCAGAAGGCGTGGGCCACATCGTCCACGGGAGCGGCGAACCGCTGGGTGAGCTCGAAGTGCATGGTGCCCTCCGGGTCGGCGGCCGCGGTCAGTCCGGGCGGTGCCCGGCCACGAGGGCCAGCAGGGTATCGCCGTACTCGCCCGCCTTCACGGGGCCGAGACCGCGGACGTCGGCCAGCTCGGCGGTGGTCTCCGGGCGCTGCTCGGCCACCTCGGTGAGGATCACGTCGGAGAGCACCACATCGGGCGACGTCCCGGCGGCCCGGGCCACGCCCGCCCGCCACTCCCGCAGGGCGTGGACGAGCTCGGCGTGGTCGTCGGGGCGGTGGACGACGTCGAGCTGGGCCCGAGCGCGGGCGAGGCCGCGGTCGTGGTCCACCGCCGCGGCGTCGGCCCGGAGGGCGTCCGCCGCCCGGCCGAGCGGACCGAGGTAGGGCGATGGCCGCCGGCCGACGGTGTGGGAGCCGAACGTGCGTCGTTCGGCCCAGGTGCCCCGCAGCACCTCCCCGGCCCGAGTGACGGCGACGTACAGCAGACGTTGCTCCTCGGCCGCCGCCTCGGGGGTGCGGGCGTGGCTGATCGGCACGAGCCCGTCCTCCAGGCCGGCCAGGTGGACCACCGGCCACTCCAGGCCCTTGGCGGCGTGGAAGGTCACCACGTCCACGGCGTCGGCACCCGGCCCCGGGTCATCGGACCGCACGGTCGCAGTGAGCCACCAGCGCAGCTCTCGGGCGGTGCCGTCGGGTTCGAGCCCCAGGAACTCGTGGCCGAGGCGAACGAGGGTGGCGAGGCTCGCCCTCTCCTCCCGCTCGCGGTCGGGAAGCTCGGCATCGTCGCCGGCGACCGGGTCGAGATCGGCCAGCGCCGCCCGCAGGCGGGGTGCCCGGTCGAGGGTGGCCAGCGCCCGTTGCACCTCGGGGCGGGCCAGGAAGGGCGTGGCCCCCTTCACGCGGAACGGGATGCGGGCCGAGCGCAGGGCCTGTTCCACGAGCGCGGTCTGGCCGTTCGTGCGCATGAGCACGGCCTGGCGGGACCAACCCCCGCCGGCGCCGTGGTTGTCGCGCACCGCCCTGGCGATGCCGCGGGCCTCGTCGTCGTCGGTCGGGTAGGCCACGATCGCCGGCACCGGTCCGTCGGGCCGGGAGGCCCGCAGGCGCGAGCCCGAGGGGTTCGTGCCGCCGTCGAGGACGGCCGCCGCCACCGCGAGGATCTGGGGGGATGACCGGTGGTTGCCCATCAGCTCCACCACCCGCGCGCCGGGGTAGTGGACGGCGAAGTCGACGAGGAAGGAGGCGTCGGCGCCGTTCCAGCGGTAGATGGCCTGGTTGGGATCGCCGACGACGCAGAGGTCGAAGCGACCACCCAACCAGGCGCTGAGCAGCCGGTGCTGGAGCGGGTTGACGTCCTGGAACTCGTCGACGAACAGGTGACGGAACCGCCAGCGCTGCGCCTCGGCGAAGATCGGATCGGCGTCGAGGGCGTCGGCGCAGCGCTCGAGCAGGTCATCGAAGTCGAGCACCCGGCGAGTGCGCTTCTCGTGCTCGTAGGCGGCGTACAGCCCCGCCACCCGGTCGGCGGGGAGCCCGGTCCGCCGGTCGGCCCGGGCGGCGGCCGTCGGATAGCGGTCCGGGTCGACGAGCCGAGCCTTGGCCCACTCGATCTCGGTGGCCAGCTCACCGACGTTCATGCGGGTGGTCCGCCCCAGCAGCCGACCGAGCAGGCGGCCCTTGCGGTCGAGCAGCTCCGGCGTCGCCTGGTCCCGGCCCTTCCACCAGGTGTGGAGCTGGGCCCAGGCCACGGCGTGGAAGGTGCCCGTGGTCGGCAGGTCCCGCAGGCCCAGCCGACCGAGCCGGCCGCCCAGCTCACCGGCCGCCTTGCGGGTGAACGTGAGGGCCAGCACGTGGCGGGGGTCGATCTGCTCGGCGAGGGCACGGTGGGCGATGCGCCGCGTCAGGACCCGGGTCTTGCCCGAGCCGGCACCGGCGAGGATGCAGAGCGGGTGCTCGGGAGCGGTGACCGCACGGAGCTGGCTCTCGTCCAGTCCCGAGAGCAACGCCACCGGATCCACGGTGGCAGGGTAGATGCCCCGTGTGACAGCCCCGTCGCTACCGTGCCGTCGTGATCGAGGTGTCCGAAGCCCGGTTCGAGGAGCTGGTGGCCACCGCGCTCGACCAGCTCCCGCCCGAGATCGGCGCCTTGATGGACAACGTGGTGGTGCTGGTGGACGAAGGCCGCCAGGGCAGCCTCCTCGGCCTCTACGAAGGGGTGCCGCTCACCGAGCGGGGTTCGGGGTACGAGCTCATGTCCATGCCCGACCGGATCACCATCTTCCGCCGCCCCCTGGTCGCGGCGTGCGGCAGCGAGGAGGAGCTCGTCGAGGAGGTGCGCACGACCGTCCTCCACGAGGTGGGCCACCACTTCGGGATCGACGACGAACGCCTGCACGAGTGGGGCTGGGGGTAGCGCCCGGCCATCGCTACGCTGCCGCCGTGGCGTTCCCCCGCAAGCTGCTAAACGACGGCGAGGAGCTCGTCCTCGACCTGCGTCCGCACTGGCTCTACCTGGCGCCGTCGGTGGCGCTGCTGGCCGTCGCCGTGGCCGCCGGCATCGCGGTCGCCGTGGTCGACGTGGAGGGCACCACGCGGACCGCCCTCCAGATCGCCGCCATCGCTCTCCTCGTGGTGGCCCTGGTGGTGTTCGCCCTGCGCTACGCCGGGTGGGCGACAACGAACTTCGTGCTCACCAGCGACCGCCTCCTCACCCGTCGGGGCGTCCTGTCCAAGCAGGGGGTGGAGATCCCCCTCGAGCGGATCAACACCGTGTTCTTCCACCAGTCGCTGTTCGAGCGCATGTTGGGCGCCGGCGACCTCGTGATCGAGTCGGCCGGCGAACGGGGGAGCGAATCCTTCACCGACATCCGCAAGCCATCGGTGGTGCAGCGCGAGATCTACGTGCAGATGGAGGACAACGAGAACCGCAAGTTCGACCGCGGCCGTGGCGGCGGCGCCACCCTGTCGGTGGCCGAGCAGCTCGAGAAGCTCGACGAGCTGGTGCAGCGGGGAGCGCTCACCCCTGCGCAGTTCGAGGCCCAGAAGGCCAAGTTGCTGAGCTCGTGATCTCCCGGCCGGCGCCGATCCAGCACCCGGTGAGGGTGGTCAGCCTGGTCCCGTCGGTGACCGAGACGCTCCTGGCCTGGGGCATCACCCCGGCGGCGTGCACCCGGTTCTGCGAGCAGCCTGCGCTGCGGCACGTGGGGGGCACGAAGGACCCTGATGTCGCGGCGGTGGTGGAGCTCGAACCAGACCTCGTGGTGATGTGCGACGAGGAGAACCGCCGGGAGGACGCCGACGCGCTGACCCACGCCGGCGTGGACGTCCACTCGTGCTCCCCTCGGTCCGTGCGCGAGGTCGGCCCGGCGCTGGAGGCGCTGGCTGCTGCCGTCGGCTCGGGCCCCCGAACACCACCGGTGGCGTTCCCGCCGCAGCCCGACCTCGGGTTGCAGGCGTTCGTGCCGGTGTGGCGGCGACCCTGGATGACGCTGAACGGCGACACATACGGGTCGTCGGCGCTGGCCGCCATCGGCGTCGAGAACGTGTACGCACGGGAGGGTGACCGGTACCCGCCGACCGACCTGGCGACGGCGGCGGCGCTAACGCCGGACCTGGTGGTGGCCCCTTCGGAGCCGTACCCGTTCGGTCCGCGCCACGTGGCCGAGCTCGAGGCGGTGGCCCCGGTCGTCCTGGTCGACGGCCGGGACCTCTTCTGGTGGGGCGTCCGCACCCCGTCGGCGCTCGAACGGCTGCGGGAGCAGCTCAGCGCCGGTCGCGACCGGGCTCAGACCCGGTCGTCGTAGACCTGGCGTTCGACCACCCGGCCACCCACGGCCCGGTTGCGCCGGGTGCCTTCGAGGATCAGCGAGGCCAGGAGGCCGATGGCCCCGCAGACCATGAGGATCACGCCGATCACCCCCAGGTCGACGCCGTCGAACTGGTCGGCGACCGCGAACTTCAAGATGGCCCCGACGGCGATCAGGAAGATGCTCGCTCCGATGGTCATTTCGTCCCCCTCTGTGTCGGAGTGCTGACGGTGCGTGATGTACCCCGTCACCGGGGGGAGAGAACCCTCGCACCTCCCGCCGGGCGCACGACCAGCCCCTCGGCCAGCACGCCGGGCTCGGTCATCGCCACCACGCAGCCTCCGAAGCCGCCCCCGGTCATGCGGGCGCCGTGGACGCCGGGCGTCGCCGTGAGGCGCTCCACGAGCGCGTCGACCGTGGGCGTCGACACCTCGAAGTCGTCGCGGAGGCTGGCGTGGCTCTCGACCATGGCCGCGCCGACGGCGGCGAGGTCTCCCTGGGCGAGGGCGGTCACCACTGCGCTGACGCGGGCGTTCTCGGTCAGGACGTGGCGGGCACGACGGCGCAGAACCGGGTCCGCCAACGCCGCCTCGGAACCGGGACGGGCCGACCGCAGGGGGCCGATCACCGTCTCGGCCGCCTCGCACTGCGCGCGGCGCTCGGCGTAGGCGGAGCCAGCGAGGGTGCGAGCCACGCCGGAGTGGACGACGACCACGTCGACGCCCTCGGGCAACGGCACCGGTGCGACGCTCAGGAGGTGGCAGTCGATTCGCAGGGCCGCGCCCGCCACCCCGGCGGCCGACGCCAACTGGTCCATGATCCCGCAGGGCACGCCCGACGCTCGCTGCTCGGCCCGCTGGCAGCGGCGGGCGAGCGTGACCGGGTCGTCGGTGGCGCCGAGGGCGAGGGCCAGCGCTACCTCGAGGGCGGCGCTGGAGGAGAGCCCGGCCCCGATAGGAAGCGTCGTGCTGACCGTGCCCGAGAAACCGGCGGCCGGTCCGATCTCGGCCACCACGCCGGCCACGTAGCGGGCCCACGGGGGCGTGGCCTTCGCCGGGTCGGCCCCACCGAGCCGAACCCGGGCGGGCTCGTCCTCGTTCGCGGAGCGGAGCTCCACCGAGTCGCCGCCGCGGCGTCCCGTGACCGTCGTTCCCCGGTCGATCGCCATGGGCAGCACCAGGCCACCGGTGGTGTCGGTGTGGTCCCCCATGAGGTTGACCCGGCCGGGGGCCCAGGCCGTGATCGTGGCGGTCACACCGTGGCGCGGGGCGGCGCCGCGCCGCGCAGGGCGGCGGCCGCCTCCTCGGGGGCGACCGGGTTGATGAAGGTGCCGCTCCCCAGTTCGCCGCCGGCCACGAAGCGCATCACCCCCTCGGCCCGCCACGGGCCGGCGATCTCGAGGTGGAGCCAGGCCGAGGGCCACTCGCCGCCGTCGGTCGGGCGCTGGTGCCACCACATCATGTACGGCATGGGCGAGGGGTAGCGGTGGTCGAGGCGGCCGAGGACGTCGACCAGCATGGCGGCCAGGCCGTTCCGCTCGCGGTCGTCGAG
>JAABUS010009519.1_pt1 | contig 10242 bp, 4 predicted proteins | sample 5560161 | NCBI WGS metagenome assembly JAABUS01 (sample SAMN10711885, study PRJNA513376) | rock metagenome | isolation source: Antarctica rocks | place: Antarctica: Victoria Land, Trio Nunatak nord | collected 2016-01-04
AGGCGCTGGTGCCCAGCTGGATCGCGTTCGCGGTGGTCGGCCTGATGGAGCAGCATTTCGCCCGGCTGGTCGACTACGACTTCACCGCGGCGATGGAGGACGAACTGGACCAGATCGCCGACGGACGTATCGGCCGGGTCGACTGGCTGACGGCGTTCTACTTCGGCGGCGAGTTGGGCCCGGTAGGCGGCATCGGCCGCACCGGAGGGCTGAAGAAACTTGTCGGTGAGAACCTGGAGGAGATCGACGCCCGTGAGGTGAACTCGCTACCGCTGGTCAAGGACAGCCAGGGCCGGCAGGTGACGGTCAGGGTCGGCCGGTTCGGGCCGTATCTGGAACGTTCGATCGATGACGCAGCCGTCAGCGAGGACGGCAGGCCGCAGATGGAGCGCGCCAACCTCCCGGACGAGCTTGCCCCGGACGAGGTGACGGCGGAAACCGTCGACGAGCTGTTCAACAGGGCCGAGGCCAGCGATAAGGAGCTCGGCATCGACCCGGAGACCGGCCACCCCATCGTCGCCAAGGACGGCCGGTATGGGCCGTTCGTCACCGAGGTGCTCCCGGATATCGACCAGGGGAAGGCGACACCGTCGAAGAAGGGTGCCAAGAACGCGGCCAAGCCACGCACCGGATCGCTGCTGCGGTCCATGTCGCTGGACACCGTCACCCTGGACGATGCGCTCAAGTTGTTGTCGCTGCCGCGGGTGGTGGGCGCAGACCCGGCGACCGGCGAGCAGATCACCTCGCAGAACGGTCGGTACGGGCCCTACCTGAAGAAGGGCACCGATTCCCGTTCGCTGGCCGACGAGGAACAACTGTTCACCGTCACCCTCGAAGAGGCACTCGCGATCTACGCCCTGCCCAAGACCCGTGGGCGTAACGCAGCGACCGCGCCTCCGTTGCGCGAGCTCGGTGCGGATCCGGCCACCGGCAAGGCGATGGTGATCAAGGACGGCCGATTCGGACCGTACGTGACCGACGGGGAGACGAACGCCTCGTTGCGCAAGGGCGACGAGGTGCAGTCGCTGACCGTCGAGCGCGGAGCGGAACTGCTGGCCGAACGCCGGGAGCGCGGACCGGCACCGAAGGCACCGAAGGCCAAGAAGGCGCCGGCGAAGTCGAAAGCCGGGTCGGCCGGCGTCCGGGCAACCAAGAAAAAGGCCACCACCAGGAAGTCGACGGCCTGAACCCGCGGCCGCCGCTCCGGGTGTACAGCGCGGTCGAGTTGCCGAGCGGCTCGTCCGGCATGTTCGCCTGGCTGTCGTGGCCCGGGGGCCCGGTTCGGCGGAACGCCCGATGCCGCCCGGGTGGATGTGATTAGCTGCGCTGGGCGGTACCCGCCCGGCAACCGCGGCGTTTCCCGCCCCCACCGAACGGATCTTCGATGTCAGCGTCCCACCCCGTCATCCCGTTGAAGCGCCTGATGCTGATCCCCGCCGCGTCGCTCACGCTGCTGCTGGCCGCCTGCGCATCCGGCGGTCAGCCGGTGGCGGTACCCCAGACCTCGACGCAGCCGGCGACCAGCTCGGCCGGGGATTTCGTCACCGACGGGACGACCTCGTCCGACTCGACCACCGGATCCACCGAAGACTCGTCCACCGAACAGTCGTCCACCGGACAGTCAACGCCGGAGTCGACCGGGGACCGCTCGTCAGACCAGTCCTCCACCGAGCAGTCCTCCACCGAGGAGTCGTCGACGGAGCAGTCTTCGACTGACGAGTCCACCACCGACGAGTCCACCACCGACGAGTCCACCACCGACGAGTCGACCACCGACGAGTCGACCACCAGCTCGTCGACGTCGTCGTCGTCCCAGCCGGCCCGCACCTCACCCGGCATCTCCGGTGGAGCACCGGCGGCCGCGGTCAAGATCGCCGCTCCCGGCACGAAACTGAAGATCGGCGAGACCGTGAACCTGCACAAGCAGGTCCTGGAGTCGTCGAACCCCCGGCACACGTTGGCCATCGTCGAGGCGAAGGTGACCAAAATCCAGAAGGCGGATCCGAAGATCTTCGATCGTCTCAAGAACAAGGCGGATTTCAAGGGTCTGACGCCATACTTCATTTTCGCCGAGTACAAGCTGATCTCGATCGAGGGGAACACCGAGACCAGTGGCTCGCTGACGCCCGTGATCTCCGGGGTGCTCCAGGACGGTTCCGATGCCGGCATGGCCATCGGCTTCGGAGTCGGCCTGGCGGGATGCGAGGACAAGTTCTTCCAGGACAACAAGATCGGTGACACCGCGACGCTGTGCTACACCGCGCTCGCCAGAACGACCGGGGCACCGGTGGTCGGCGCGAAGTGGGAGGGCGACGACTACGTCGACGGAACCGGGGCGCGGAACAAGTACAAGGACAACCCGGTGGTCTGGACCAAGTAACCGTCGGCATACTCGAGCGGATCTGGAGGTATCCGATGACGGACCGCACCGAACTGTTGCCGGGTTCTCCTACGATCGAGGAATGACGTCGGGAAGCACTGCGCAGGACGGCGGGTTCGCCGACGCGCTCTTCGGCTCGGACGGCACGTACGAACCGAGGACGCCGCCGGAGCAGGCGGTGGTCTACGCCGACCCGCTCGCCGACCTGCAGTCCGATGGCACCGCGTCGATGACGTCCTCGTTGACCGCGCCGGATGCGATCACCAGGGTGGCCGGTCCGCCACCGTTGTCGAACGAGGCAGTGCTGGCCGCCGAGCAGCAACTGGCCAGGGAACGGGCCCAACTGCGGGCTTCCGCCCGGACCGAGGAACAGCTGGCGGACCGGACCAGGCGGGCAACGCTCGACCAGGCGCGGCAGGCAGCCCAGCGCCGAGCCGCCGACCAGGCAGCCCTGCGGTCCGGACAACATGCCCAGCTGGCCGCCGCCTACCGTGGTCGCACCTCGGCGCAGATGACCGCGGCGAACGCGCCGTCCGCCGCGCCGGCCCGTCCGTCGGCACCAGTGACCTTGTCCGCTGCGCCGGCCCGTCCGTCGGCCCCGTACGTCCAGACCGCCGCGCCGGGCCGCCCGTCGGCGCCTTTCGGGTCGACCGCCGCGCCGCCCCGCCCATCGACAAGGTCGACCGCCGCGCGGGCCTACACCCCCGCTCCGGTGAACCCGGCCGCGGACCGGTCGCAGCTGCTGGAGCGGCTGCGTTCGGCCACCGGTCCGGAACGCAGGCAGGCGATGCGCGACCTGATGGTGCAGAGCCGGGCGGCTCGGGCGAGCACCGGTAAGAAGGGCAACCCGGGCTGGGGCTGCGGCTTTGCCCTGATCGTCATCCTGCTGGGCGCCACCGGCGCCGGGCGGGAGCTGGTCCAGCACATCGTCGAATTGTTCTCGAACGGGCGATGAGGTGAGTTCCCCCAGCGGGCCGGCCGCGGGTCGAGCTGGCAAGCAGCCGAGCGCGCTCGGAGCGCTGATCCGGATCCCGGTGTTCCGGCGGCTCTGGGCCGGGATCACCCTGTCCAGTCTGGGCGACTGGCTCGGGCTGTTGGCCACCACCGCGCTGGCCGCCTACCTGACCAGGAACTCCTCCAGCATCCTGCAGGGCGCCGCGGTGTCCGGAGTGCTGGTGACCCGGTTGCTGCCGGACCTGATCCTCGGGCCGGTCGCCGGGGCGCTGGTCGACCGGTTCGACCGGCGCAAGGTGTCGGTCACCTGCGATCTGCTGGCGTTCGCCGTGTACCTGGTGATTGCCTTCTCGGTCAACCTCCCCACCCTGCTCATCGGCCAGTTCGTGGTGGAGGCCGTGGGGCTGTTCTCGACCCCGGCCAAACAGGCGATGTGGGTCAACATCGTGCCGCGTGAGCGGCTCGCGGTCGCCAACCAGCTCAACTACGTCTCGATCTACGGCATGGTTCCGGTCGCGTCATTGTTGTTCGCGGTGCTCTCCACCATCGCGCAGTTCTTCAGTTCCGCTCCGCAGGAGATGGTGGCATCCACCGGGCTGATGTCGGGCAGTGCGTCCAGAACTGCGGTGGAGATCGCGCTCATCATCAATGCCGGCACGTTCCTGGTCACCGCTTCGGTCGTCTACTTCTCGCGCGGGCTGATTCCGCCGTTCGTGGGGGAGCGGACTGCCACCCGCAGTGTCTTCTCGCTGATCCGCGAGGGCATCTCGTTCGTCAAGAACAGCAGGGTGATGCGAGCGCTGTACCTCGGCATTCTCGGCGCGTTCGGCGCCGGCGGCCTGGTTGCCGGAGTCGCCCAGTCCTACGTCGCCTCTCTCGGCGCCGGGAACGCCGGCTACGGCATCCTTTTCGGCTCGGTGTTCAGTGGCCTGGCGCTGGGCATGCTGGTCGGTCCGAGGGTGCTACCGGCGGTGCCCCGGCGGGTGTTGTTCACCCTGGCGATCGGAACGGCGGGGGTGATGCTCCTGGTGATGAGCCTGGTGCCGGACCTCTTCGGCGCGGTGATCACCGCCGCCGCGATGGGGCTGGCGGCCGGCGTGGCCTGGATCACCGGGTTCACCATGATCGGGCACGAGGTGTCGGATCAGTTGCGCGGCAGGGTGTTCGCATTCGTGATGTCGTCGGTGCGGCTGACCCTGCTGGGCGCCATCGCGGTGGGCCCGATCCTGGCCGGGGCGCTCGGAGCACACACCCTGACCGTCGGCGCCTTTCGCATGTCGCTGTCCGGACCCGGCCTGGTGCTGCTGATCGGCGGCCTGGTCGCAATCGTGGTGTCGGTCATCGCCGGACGACAGGTCGGCGGTATGCGCACCGGGGTCGTCTCCAGGATGCTGCGCCGCCGCCGCATCCTGGCCGAGCACCATGACCGTTCCGGTGTGCTGATCGCCGTCGAGGGGTGTGACATCGCAGCCAACGAGCGGGTCGCCGACGCGATCGCGGAGCGATTGGCCGGTGACGGCTGGCGCACCCTGCTGGAGCGGGGAGACGGTCGCCCGGAATCGTCCTACTCCTCGCTGGCCGAAGCACTGCGCGCGACCGCTGCCCTGTCGGATCGGCTCACCAGCAGAGTGGATCCGGAGTTGGCGGCCGGCGCCGTGGTTGTCTTCCAGGACTACCTGGACGCGCTGGTGGTCAGGTTCGGCGCACTGGGCGGACTCGATGAGGAGCGCCTGCTGCGGGTCGGGATGTGGGTGGCCAGGGGAGCCTGGCCGGATCTGACCGTCCTGGTCGATCCGGGCGCCGCCGTGGCGTCGGAGCCCGAGGTGGGTGCCGGTTCCGCCGGTCTGGCGCCGGGGGTGGCTGCCGCGGACGCCACCGGCGCGAAGACCCACGACAACCGGCCGCGGATGCTGGACGTGGTCGGCGACGCCGAACCGGAGCACGGGCGCCATCGATCGGGTGGTGACAACGACGCCGAATCTGTCGATCCGGAGCAGGCGTACCGGGAACGCGCGGCCTCCGCCCCTGAGCGGTATCTGCGGATCGCGCCGCTGTCCGACGACGGTCGTCCCGGCGGCGAGTTGCCGCAGGAGGTGCTCGACAGGATCGCCTCGGTACTCCGGGTCCGCAGCCCGGTCACCTCGCAGGACAGGATGCCGGCGGTCGCCGGGCCCTGAAGCGGACGGCCGGACCGAAGATCAGCCCGGGCCGCTGGAATACAAGCGGCTGTAGGCGCCACCGGCTGCCAGCAGTTCGTCGTGGCTGCCGATCTCGGCGACCCGGCCCCGCGACATCACCACGATCCGGTCAGCCCTGGATGCGGTGGTGAGCCGGTGGGCGACCACCACCGTGGTGCGGCCGGTGGACAGCCTGTCGGTGGCCTCCAGCACGGCACGTTCGGCGGCCGGGTCCAGGGCAGCGGTGGCCTCGTCCAGCAGCAGCACTGCCGGCTGCACCAATTCGGCGCGTGCCAATGAGATCAACTGACGTTGGCCGGCTGAGAGGTTCCGGCCGCGCTCGTCCACCCAGTGCTGGAAGCCGCCGGAGAGTGCGGCGATGGTCTCGATAGCGCCGACCGCACGGGCTGCGGCCTCCACCTCGGCTCGCGAGGCTCCGGATCTGCCGTAGGCGATGTTGTCCCGCACGCTCCCGGTGAACAGGTGCGGCTCCTGCGGGACGACCCCCAGATGGCTGCGGTAGCCGGGCAGGTCCAGCTCGCGTAGGTCGGTGCCGTCCACCAGGACTCGGCCGCTGCCGACGTCGTAGAACCTCGCAATCAGTTTGACCAGCGTCGACTTGCCGGCACCGGTGGCGCCCACCACTGCGACCGTCTCACCCGGGGCGAAGGTGAGATCGACGTCCACCAGAGCCGGGGGCGCGTCGTCGGCGTAGCGGAACCCGACCTTTTCCAGGGCAACGGTTCCGGTCAGCTGCGGTACCGGAATGGGTTGCGGCGCAGCGGGAGTGGACGTCGGGGTGTCCAGCAGATCGCCGATGCGGCTCAGCGACACCCTGGCTTGCTGGTAGCCGTCGAAGACCTGGGACAGCTGCTGGATGGGCGTGAAGAAATTGTTGAGGTACAGCACGAATGCCAGCAGTGTGCCGGTGGTCAGGGTTCCGGCGCCGACCCGCCCGGCGCCGACGGCCAGCACCGCGGCGGCGGTCAGGTCGGCCAGCAGGGCCACGAACGGGAAGTAGAGCGAGATGGCGGTCTGTGCCCGCATCCGGATGGTTCGATAGGTGTCCGACTTCTCCGCGAATGCGGCGGTGTTGCTGTCCTGACGACCCAGGGCCTGCGAAACGCGCAGTCCGGCAACGTTTTCCTGGAGGTCTGCGTTCACCGCCGCCACCTGTTCGCGTGCTTTGGAATACTGCGCAGTGCTGTAGCGCCGGAAGAAAAAGGTGGCCACTGCCAGGATCGGCAGAGCGGCGAACGCCACTATGGCCAGCGCCGGGTTCATCACCAGCAGTGCGATCGCGATGGCCAAGAAGGTGGCGATCGAGACCACCGCCGTCACCATTCCGGTCTGCAAGAACGAGGACAGCGCATCCACGTCGGAGGTCATCCTGGTCATGATCCTGCCGGCCATCTCGCGCTCGTAGTAATCCAGACCCAGCCGCTGCAGATGCACGAACTCCCGGCTGCGCAGATGGAACAGCACCGACTCACCCGCTCTGGCCATGGTCACCGTCTGCAGCCGCTGCACCAGGTAATCGGCTAGTACCACGGCGCTGGCCGCGACGGTCAGCCAGCCGATCACCGTCATCGACCCGCCGGCGACCCCGTGGTCGACGCCGGAGCGCAGCAGTGCCGGCAGCACCGCCGATGCCAGCGCGTCCAGGCCGACCAGCACCACCGCCCAGCCGAGCAGCGCCCGAACCGGCCGCATCGCCTGGAGCAGGGAGAACCGCCGTCCCCCAGGCGATTCGACGAACCAGGCGGCAGATTCGCCGATCGGCACGTCCTGGGCGGCCGGCAGCGCGTCGATCCTGCCCTGAAGGTCCGCGGTGAGTGGCGCTGACGCCATACCGGACATCACCCCGCCACCGGCTCCCCCTCGGCCGCCGCCGGCCGCCGGCTGCCGACCGGCCGAGCGAAGCGACCTGTCGGCGAAACCACTGGTCGGCTCGTCACCGTCAACTGCCGTGTGCGCTCCGGCCGGTTGCGGCCACAGCTGCGGCGTCACACCGTCCGGGCCGGGGATCAAGGTGGAGGTGGGCGGTGTCTCCGCCAGGTCGGAGCCCAGCAGGTTCCGGTACAGCGGACACCGCCTGGTCAACTCCTGGTGGGTGCCGTGGTCGACGACCCTGCCCTTGTCCACCACGGCGATGGTGTCGGCGAGCGCCAAGGTGGACCGCCGGTGTGCGATCAGGATCGTGGTGCGGTCGGCGGTCACCGCCCGCAGGGTCCGGTGGATGGCCGCCTCGGTGGTCGGATCGACGGCGCTGGTGGCATCGTCCAGGATCAGCACCCTGGGGTCGGTGATCATCGACCGGGCCAGCGCCAGTCGCTGACGCTGGCCGCCGGACAGCGTCAGTCCGCGTTCGCCGATCACCGTGTGGTAACCCTGCGGCAGTTGCTCGATGAACTCGTCGGCCTCCGCCGCGCGGGCCGCCGCCCTGATCTGCTGCTCGGTGGCATCCGGGCGTCCGTAGCCGATGTTCTCCCAGATGCTCGCCGAAAACAGGAAGGCCTCCTCGAAGACCACCCCGACGGCGTCCCGCAATGCGGCCATCGTGACGTCGCGGACGTTCCTGCCGCCGACACTGATGTCGCCGCTGTGGGGGTCGTAGAAGCGCGGAAGCAGTAGGGACAGCGTCGATTTCCCGGAGCCGGACGGGCCGACCAGGGCCACCGTGCGCCCGGCGGGAACGTGCAGGGTGAACCCGTCGAGCACCGAATCGTCGGTGGAGTAACCGAAATGCACGTCGGTCAGATCGACCGCCAGCGAGCCGGCCGGAACGTCAAGCGGATCCGGCGGGTCGCTGACACCGGCGTCCAGGTCGACGATCTCCAGCACCCGGTCGACGGCAGCCCCAGCCTGCTGGGCCATCACGAACATCATCGTGATGGTGCGGGTCGGGCCGACCAGCGAAGCCAGGTACAGGGTGAAGGCGACGAAGGTGCCCAGTCCGATCGAACCGCTGATGGTGAGCCAGCCGCCCAGCAGCAGCACCAGGACTTGCCCGAACGAGGTGACCCCGGCCAGGATGTTCGTCCTGGCGGCGATCCGCGCGGCTCGCATCCGGTTGCTGTACAGGGTTTTCGCCGCTGCCCTGAGCCGGCTGATCTCCCTGTTCTCCTGGCCGAAGCCCTTGACCACCCTGACTCCGGTGACGTTCTCCTCGACGATCTCGGCTACCTCCCCGGCCGATTGCTGCGCAACCCAGGTGGCCGGGAACAACAGTGAGCGGAACTGTCTCACCAGATAAGCAGCGGCAGGGACCACCACCAGCGCGGTCAGTGTGAGCAGTGGCGACAGGGTGAGCATCAGGACCAGTGACACCGCGACCAGCACAACCTGCCCGAAGACCATGGGAACCATGGACATCAGGCCCTGCACCATCTGCAGGTCGGAGTTGGCCCGGGAGACCACCTGCCCGGTTCGCAGCTTGTCCTGGCCGGCGCCGTCCAATCGCTGGATGGCGGCGAAGACATCCTGGCGCAGATCGTGCTGGACGTTCAGGCTCAGCTTGCCGGCCGACCACCGTCGCAGGAAAGTGGTGACGAACAGCGCCAAGCCGACGCCCACCAACCCGAGAATTGCCCAGCGGGTGGCCGCGCTGCGGTCGCCCTGGATATCGTCGATGACGGCCCTGATGAGCAGCGGAGTGAGCGAGTTGAGGGCGAGCGCGCAGGAGCCGGCGGCGGCCAGCGTGGTGATCGCCGGGTAGCGCCTGCAGTAGCCGAACAACCTGCGCACCCAGCCGCGCTGCTCCGGCGTCCCGACACGGGTGGCCTTGTGCTGTTGGTTATCCTGAGCAACGGTCACGGCCACCACTGCAGGGTAGTGATCACCCGAGCCGATGGGCCCACACTGCTGAACCCCGACCCCAACCCGCAGGGCACATGAATCTCCGCAGGTGAATCGCCAGTCCCAGCGGGACCGACGGAACTGGAGCTGAGCAGCGTGCATCCATGCCCATCTGACGGGTCCGGGTGGGCCGCCAAAGCACGCCCGAACCCACGGGACTCGAGAACAACGACGTGGTACACCTCCCCGGCAGACACCAGAACCGTTCAGTAACTGGGCAACACTGTGTCGACGGCATCGGCCGCTGGTGGTAGCAGCGCAGCAAACAGCAGCGCGGCCGGCACCGCGGAACCGGCGGCGCGGCACCGCGGAACCAGCGGCACGGAACCAGCGGCACGGGAATCAGCGGCGCGGAACCAGCGGCACGGAACCAGCGGCACGGGAATCAGCGGCGCGGAACCAGCGGCACGGAACCAGCAGTACGGGAACCAGCGGCACGGAACCAGCAGTACGGGAATCAGCAGGGCGGAAGCAGCGCGCGGAACCAGCGGCACGAAACCAGCAGTACGGGAGCCAGCGGCGCGAAAGCAGCGGCGCGAAACCAGCGGTACCGGAACCAGCAGCGCGGAACCACCGGCACGGAACCACCGGCACGGAACTAGCAGTACGGGAACCAGCGGCGCGGAACAAGCTGCGCAGCGACCAGCAGCCGGACACCGACTGGGCCCCGCGGTACCAGCAGCGTCAGCCACCGGATGTGCTGTCCAGAACCGGCGGTGTCAGGAAGCTACGCGGCGGTGGTTGATTGTCGTTGGTAGGAGCCGGGTCTTCGGTCCCACAAGACTTGCCCGTCGATGATGCTGCCGGCCAGCTGGTCGCGGTGCACCACGGTGTGGTGCCGCCCACACAACAGGGCCGCATTGTTGAGGTCGG
>JAABUS010009520.1_pt1 | contig 10241 bp, 7 predicted proteins | sample 5560161 | NCBI WGS metagenome assembly JAABUS01 (sample SAMN10711885, study PRJNA513376) | rock metagenome | isolation source: Antarctica rocks | place: Antarctica: Victoria Land, Trio Nunatak nord | collected 2016-01-04
GAAGAATCGCTCACCGCCGCGAGGCTTTTCGCCTTTGCGGGCCGGGCGCAACAGCGTGATGCCCGCCTCGCTCAGGTCGGCCTCGAACCGGGCGCCGTTGTAGCCCTTGTCGGCGATCAGTGTTTGGAGGCGTTGCCGGGTCTTGGCCAGGGCCGGGGTGGTGTTCAGCAGGTCCCAGCAGGTGGCCCGCTCGTCGGCCTTGGCGCCGGTCAGTGCCCAGCCCAGCGGTAGCCCGTGCAGGGTAGCGACCAAGTGTAGCCGCAACCCCCAGAAGTAGCGGGAATGGCTTGCGCAGTAACCGTATTCGGCCCACCCGGCCAGGTCTGAACGCTTGGCGGTCTCCCGAGACCGGCCACACTCGACCGGCGTTGAGTCGGCGACCCAAACGTCATCGTCGGCCACGCTGACCCGCGCGCCCAACTGCCCGGTCAGCCACGCCATCGTCGCAGCCAGCTTACGCAGCCGCTTGTTGTACCCCGGCTGCTGAGGCAGATAGGGAAACAGGTGCCGCAAGCGCGCGTTCGCGTGCCGCAGCCAGCGCCGCTCGCTGGTGAACTGCAGCATCGACGCCATCACCGCCAGGGTCAACAGCTCCGCGTCGCCGATCTGCACGGCGAACCCTCCCGCAGGCCTGGGCGGGCCCTGCTCGGGGTGAGCCTCCAACAAGTCATCGATCGTCACATACAGTTCAACGGCAAGGGCGTCCAGACCGGTGTCCACGTGGGCCTCCAGGCTCGTGTTGGGATTCCAACACCGACTCTGGACGCCCTTGCCCCCAAATCACACAAGCCACACCAGTCACACCACCGGGAATCATTCATCTAGACCATCAACCCGGCGTACGGCGGGTCCGGGGGGCTGTCCCTTGCTCCTCTGTCAAGCGGCGGCCGGCTGAGCGCTAATTTCGGGGTGGGCCTCGCGCAGGAGGGCCTGGTACACGGCGTTGGATAGATGCCTCTTGAGGATCCGCGGGGCTTCCTTGCCGCTCTTGCCGGACTCCTTTCGTCGAGCGATGAGCTCACGCGCTGGAGGGTGGTGACGGGCTTGGGTCAAGGCGATCCGGTGCAGCGCGGCGTTAAGTTGCCGGTTCCCGGTTCTGGACAGCCGATGCCGGGGGACGTTGTTGGACCAGACGGGCAGCGGCGGTGCCGCCGACGTCAACGTCCCCGGCCGTCCCGGGCCAGGTCTGCAAGAGCTGCGGACTCAGCCCGTTTGGTCGTCCGTCGTAGCGCCAGCGGAGTGTTTCTTCACCGACTCGATTCTGTTCTGGGCGCTGGCTTTGGTCTCGTGGGCCTCGCCCGTGGCGATGACCTGTCCGTTGCTCGCTTTGAGTTGAGCCGGAACCGGAACTTGCCCGACTTGTCCTTGTACGGCTCGAACTTGCCCGCCATGACGTCTCTCCCTTCTAGTTGGCCCACGATGCGTCGACCGTAGGGGATCGGGAGTGGCCCGGTCCAGGAAAGGGTCGGCCGGGCGGGATGGGGGACAAGCCGAACGATCGGCCAAGAGACAACGGGCTCGTCGTCGTCGGCGAAGTCCCGCAGGACTGCCCCAGGACTGCGCCTTGAGTCGCCTTGCACGAGACGAAGGCTCAGGCTCAAGTAGGGCGTACCGGAACCGAATGATATCCGCCTTTGCCGCGATCCGGGCTTGACACATCTCGCTGGCTGCCCCTCGGGTGAGGTCACGCAACGGTCGTTCAAGCCTTTAGCCACACGCGTTAACGGGGCAAGGCGGTACTTGTGCCTCCAGGCCGAGGTATGCGCGGTTGTCCGGCCCGTCGGCGTCACCGCTGCGCCTTGTCCGGCGCGTTTAGATCCGGAAGCTGCTCAGATGAGGCCGGAAACCCAGCGGCGCTTTGCGCCACTTCGAGGAACAGCCTCGGCCCCAGTCCACTGGGCCAAGCGTCGATGTCACCGCGAATGGTGCATGGCCCGGCTCGCGGTGCCCTCGCCTTTCGGGCCTTCATGACAAGCGTAATCAACTTGACCTCCTCCTGCGGGCGATGTCACGAAGAGTTGGCTTGCTGATTTAGCAGGTCCGCGCGGCGAAGGGTCCGTCGGGCCCGGTCCGCGACGGGTACATCGATCATCCTTCCGTCTAGGGCGGTCGAGGCGGCACCACTGCGCTTCGCCTCCTCAAGGGCGGCCACAACCTGGCGGGCGTGGTCGATCTCCTCATCGGAGGGGGCAAAACCAGAGTTGAGAACCGGAACCTGGGCCGGGTGGATGCAAAATGCGCCCACGAACCCGAAGGCGCGTGAGCGACGGACGTCGCCTGCGAGGGCGGTCAGGTTGGTGAAGTTGGACAGGCTGTTCAATAGGCCGTAGGGGGCGACTCCTGCTGCGCGCGCGGCCATAATGACCCGGCTGTGGGCCCAGGACAGGTCGACGTCTGGAGCGCCAGGCTCGACTTCCAGTTCCTTGGCTAGGTCTTCAACGCCCAAGGTCAGGGAAACGATGCGCGGTGAGGACTGGGCGATCTCCAGGACTTTCGCCAGGCCCAAGCATGTCTCGATCAGGACCTGCAGCTCGGTTGAGCCGCGCGCAATACCGTTCTGAAGTTCCCGTTCCGCCATGAGGGCATCAATGATGCTTACCTCGAGGGCGGATTCCACCTTGGGAAGCACCAGCGCTGCTGGTTTCGCGGAGATGGCAGCGTCCAAGTCGGCGATCAGCACTTCAAAAGGCTTGTTGACCCGGACCGAGACGTAATGACTTTTTGATAGGAGGCGCACAGCGCTGAAGAGTGCGATCCGGGCCGCGTCGCGCTCCTGCGGGGGCACGCTGTCCTCCAGGTCGAGGATTATCGCGTCCGCGCCCTTGCTGTCTGCCGTTGCGACGAACTTGGGCCGGTTGGCGGGCACGAAGAGCTGTGACCGTCGTGCTTGTGCCGTTTCTGTGGACAACGTTCCCTCACTATGGCGGTCGGTGAGCCGGTTTCAGTCGGGTAGCCCGGGTGGTGCCGTGACGCCAAGGTTGCGCAGCTGCCCGAGTTCTTCGGTTGACAGGCCAAGGTCGTGACCTAGGACTTCGTCAGTGTGCTGGCCCACTACGGCAGGTCCGGGGGTGCCCACGGTGCAGTGTGCGGTTGCGAATCGGGGGAAGACGTTTGCCATGGCGATCTGACCGAGTAGCGGATCGTGCACTCTTGTCACGGACTCGCGTGCCAGGACTTGCGGGTTGTGCAGCATGGTCTCCACAGTTTCCAGAGGACCAACGGCGCCGCCCATGTCGGTTAACTCTTCGATAGCCGTTTCTCGGCTGCGGGCGTGACACCAAGCGGAGATGTACTCATCGAGTTTGACCGCGTTGGTGACGCGGTCGGCGTTGGTAAGAAAGCGGGCGTCCCGGACGAGGCCGTCTCCGCCGATGGTGCGTAGGATGCGCTCGGCGACAGGTTGGGTACTGCCCGAAAGGGCGAGCCATAGGCCGTCGCCGCATTCATAGCTGCCTCGGGGGGCGGTCGAGCCGATCCGGTTGCCGCTGCGCTGGTGCTCAACCCCGGTCTGGTCGTATTCGATGACGTTCAACTCGATCAATTTGAGCGCCGCCTCATAGATCGCCAGGTCAATGCAGTCCCCTTCACCGGTGTGGTGTCTGCGCTCTACGGCAGCGAGAACGGCGGCAGCGCCTAAATGTCCGGCCAGAATGTCAGCCAGGGGAAATGCGGGCAGCAGTGGAGGGCGGTCCGCGAAACCGGATACCGCCGCTAGCCCGGTCATGGCCTCGGCGAGCGTCCCGAAGCCGGGCCGATCGCTGTACGGCCCCGCCTGTCCGTATGCCGTCACGCGAAGTACCACCAGACGCGGCGACACGTGACGCAAGGCTGACGGCGCGAGTTCCCAACGCTCAAGGGTCCCGGGCCGATAGTTCTCGATTAAAATGTCGAATTGGGGAACCCATAGCCGCATGAGACTCTGGGCCTCGGGATGGTGCAGATCCAACGCCACGCTCCGCTTGTTGCGGCTCAGCGTTTTCCAATACAGGCCCTCGCCGTCCTTTTGCGCACCGAACCGCCTGACGTGATCACCAACACCTGGCCGTTCTACCTTGATGACTTCAGCGCCGTAGTCGGCCAGAAGCGACGCAGTCAACGGTGCGGCGATCATGGTGGAGAGGTCCAGCACCCGCAACCGTTCAAGCGGGCCGGTGCGCGAACGGATATCGGTCAACTTGCCAACGCATTCGGTTTGCGGTGCCGGTTGGCGACCTCTGCACGGTAGCTGCGGAGCTCCTCGGCGGTGCGCATGATGTGCTCAGTCATCATCTGCCTGGCCTGCTGCGGCGACCGAAGGCGTATCGCCTCGGCTATAAGGAGGTGCTCCTCGGTGGCTCGCTTGAGCTGGTCCGGAAGATGCGACGGTGTGTAATCCCGCCCACTCCACAGTTCACTAGCGAGGGCCTTCAAGCGGGAACCACCTGCCGCGTCCCATATCGACCGGTGGAACACGGCACTAGCTGAGAGGAAAGCCGCCAGATCTTCTGCCCGACGTGCCTCCTCATTTCGTTGCTGGGCTGAGCTGATCATCGACAAGTCGGTGTTCGCTGCCGCGGCTCGCGCAGCGGCCTCTCCTTCGACCAGCGCACGGACCGCATAGCGGTCCAGGAGATCCTCCTCTGTCATCTCTGCCACAACGACGCGTCTGTTCGGCTTCACCAGGACTAACCCGTCACGTTGGAGCATCTGCAGGGCCTCGCGCACCGGAATGCGGGACACGCCAAATAGTTCAGCGACGCGGTCCTGTTTCAATTCAGTTCCAGGGGTGAAGTCGCCCTTCAGGATCGCCGTACGCATTCCGTCCGCGACTCGTTCGCCAAGCGTTGCGGCGGGGATCAATTGCATGCGTTTCCTCCACATTAAGGATTCAAATTATGGCTTCACAATGTCACCAGAGCGGCCCGGCGGCGTACGTACCGTATCAGCGCTGCGCGTAGAGGCAAAAGCGAGGTAGGGATTCAATATGCCATCCAACCACCGTCGACGAGCAGGTTGTGCCCCGACACGAAGGAGCAGTCGTCCGAGGCGAGGAAGAGTGCTGCACCAGCCACGTCCTCTACCTGGCCTAGACGAGGAAAGGGAGTTCTCGAGCGGGAGTAGTCGAAGGCCGCGCTGGCGGGGTCGTCGTCCCCGGGGTGTGTGCCGGTCACGATGCGTCCTGGCGCAACGGCATTCACGATGATCCCGTCCCTGGCGTAGTCCACGGCCAATTGGCGCGTCATCTGCACCACTCCACCCTTGCTCACCCCGTAGGAGAAGGAGGAGGGCGGACCCACCATTCCGTGCTGCGATGAGACGTTGATGATCCGGCCGCGTACTTCGTTCACCGGCTGTTGTCCGGTCATCTGCATGATGGCGCGTTTGCAGCACAAGAACACGCCACGCAGGTTGACTGCCATGAGCGAGTCCCAGTCCCCTTCGGTTGTCTCCAAGATGGATTTGGGGTTGAAGACCGCGGCGTTGTTGACCATGATGTCGAGGCGGCCGAATTGTTCTACGGTTTGAGCCACGAGGCGATCCACCTGGTTCCAGTGCGAGACGTCGGCCGCGACGTGGAGGGCGGTTCCTCCACTGTCGATGATGGTCTCTGTCGTCGGCTGAGACCCGTCCTGGTCAGTGGGGGGCTGCTGGCGCACATCGCTGACGACGACGGCTGCTCCCTCTCGCGCGAACCGGGTGGCGATGGCCCTTCCGATTCCGCTGGCGGCACCGGTCACGATGACGACCCGTTCGTCCAACCGCACCAGCGGGGCTCCTCTCCTCTAGACGATTAGTGGGAACGCGCCCGCTTGCCCACAGGGCGCGCGGACCACGCGCAGGGCGGCCCGTTTGGCGCTGGCCCTTCCAGGCCGACTGGGGGCGCGCGGGTCCTACGTGGTCTGCTTGTCGGTCTTTGGGTAGCTACCAGCGGGGAAGCTGAACACCATTTCGACGTCGTCTTTCCCGGTGTTGACGATGCTGTGCCAGCGGCCCGGTGGGATGTGCACGGCGTCGCCGGTGTTGAAGGTGATGGTGTCGAGGTCGGTTCGCAGTTCACCTGAGCCCTTGACGACCAAGCACACCTCCTCGATCTCGTGACGGATCGGGTCGGTAGCAGCTGTGGGCGGAAAGTGCGACAGGCCCATCGTTGATTGCGCGCCCGGGATCCGGTCCCGGTCGATGAAAAGACGGCTCCAGGAGCCTCCCTCCAAGCGCTTCTCGTCGGTCTGCTCCGCGGAAACCAGAGTCACCGGCTGCCCGGCAGCCGGGTCCTCGGCCGAGGATGTCGGTGCCTCGGGGGCGCTCGCCTGTCTCCACGAGCGCGCGATCTCCTGCCGGGTCGCGAACCAGACGCCCTCAAAGCCCTTCGCGTACTCGATGAACCGCTCGAGTCCGGCGATGCGGCCGGGGCGGCCGATGATGCGACAGTGCAGACCTACTGACATCATTCGCGCGCTGGTCTCCGACTCCCGGTACAGCGTGTCGAAGGAGTCTTTGAGGTAGGTGAAGAACTGGTCCGACGTGGCCAGCGGGTCGGCCAGCCAGAACTGGATATCGTTGGTGTCGGCGGTGTAGGGGATGACAAGGTGATTCTTCCCCTCCACGTCCACCTCGTAGGGGGCGTCGTCAGCGTAGGAGTCCGAGTCGTAGAGGAACCCCCCCTCCTCCACTAGCAGCCGGCGTGTGTTCACGCTCGGGCCGTACCTGCAGTACCAACCGACCGGCCGCGTGCCGCATGTCTTGATGAACGAATTGATGGCGAGCTGGATATGATCGCGTTCCTGGTCCTCGGTGAGGTTGAATACCTCCTCCCAGCGCCAGCCGTGGCTGCAGACCTCATGCCCGGCACCCACTGCCGCCCGCGCCACCTCTGGGTTGACCTCGAATGCCTGGGCGCAGGCAAAGAAGGTGGACTTGACCGAGTGTCGGGCGAAGACGTCCAGTATTCTCCAGACCCCGACGCGGGACCCGTACTCATACATGGATTCCATCGCGAGGTTGCGCTTGGTTGATGGGAAGGGGTAGGAGCCCCACTCGGTGAGCGTCTCTTGGTCCGCGTCGCCCATGGGGATCGAACGCTCCGAACCTTCCTCGTAATTGACCACCAAGGAGATGGCGACCCGCGATGAGCCCAACCAACGATGCTCAGGTGGAGTACGGCCATAACCAGCGAGGTCTCTTTCGAGGCTCGTCGGAGCTCCTGGGCGGCGGCCAGCCTCCGTGGGCAGGTTCGCACTCACTTCAGCCCCCAGATCTGGAGGTAACCGGGCTTCCACAGATCACCGTAGCCAACTCCGAGGGCAGGCGGGGTGCCCGCCTCGGCCACGTTAGAAGCGTCGAAAATGCGCAGCTTCACGTTCTCGTCCCCGCTCTCGATAGGTGGAATACCGGTGAGCAGACGCATCGCTTGGTCAAGGGCGGCGTACCCAAGGTTGGCCGGGTTCTCCCCCACCACCATCTTCACCGGAGAGTCTGGAGTGATCATGCCGAGGATGGCCGGGGTACCGTTGAATGAGACGATCTTGACCCGGTTCTGCGCCCCGGCGAGGGTCACGGCGGGCCTAGCAAACTGCACCATGGCGTCGTACATGGGCATCACGTAGTTGAGGCTTGGATCGGCCTGGATGGCCGCCTGCACGGTCGGTTGGATCTGAGAAGTCCAACTGGGCAGCGGGATATTCTGGAACTTCACCTTGCAGTCACTGCCGCAGTACTTCTTGAACTCGTCCTCGGTGGCCTTCTGGTTGATGTCACCGGCGATCAGCTCATTTGTCGTTAGCACGAGCACGTTGGCCTTGCACTTGCTGTCCGCGATGATCCAGTCAGCGTCAAGCCGCGCGGCCTCGGCGTAGCGCTGGCCGACGCGAGCGTCCGTGCCCTTCTCGGCCGGCTGGGTGATATCGGTATCAATGAGCGTGATGAGCTTGACGCCCGCCTTTCGGGCTTCATCTGCCTGCGATTGGAAATAGACGGGGCCAATCGTTCCGCCGATAAAGATGATGGCGTCGGCCTTGTTGTTGACGGCGGTGTTAACCCCCTGGATCCATTGGCTCTTGCTGCCCTGGTTCGGGTAGTCGACGACCTTGACACCCACTTGGTCAGCAGCTTCCTTGATGCCCTTGAACTGAGCTTGCCCAAACTCGTTCGCGGAGTTCTCGTTGATCGTGTAGATCAACTTCCCCGCGGCTTTCTTCGCGTCGAACGCCGGCCCGGGCGCCTTCCACTCGGGAATCTTCTTCGCTTCCTGGACCTTGGCGGTCACCGAGGCCAAGTCGCACGCCCCTCCGGCACCACCGGAGGAGCCGCCTTGCGACGATGTCGTGCCGCCGCCGGAACTGCAGGCGCTGGCCAGCAGCACCGCGGCGGCGCCCACTACGATCCGAATGGTTCTCATTTGGGAACTCCCTTTGACTAGTGGGACTTACTCCGATCGGGGATGCGGAGGGTGGTTAGGCGGCGCGCTACTAGTTGGGTTGGAGCCCTCATCCGGACCCGATGATCAGCGCCTCCCGGCGTCTGGCGAGTTGTGAGAGCGTCACTGCGAGGACGAGCGCGCCGCCGTAGAAGACGTCCTGGACCCAGGACTGCAGCCCGAAGAGTGCCAGGCCGGTCACACCGGAGACCAGGAAGTAGACGGCGATGAACGAGCCCCACGGGTTGAAGCGGCCGGGCATGATCGCGGTCGTGCCGAGGAAAGCCGCGGCGAAGGCAGGCAGCAAGTACGTAGCGCCCGAGATTGGATCGGCGGCCCCAGACGTACCCGCGTAGAGGATGCCGGCCAGAGCGCTGATGGCCCCGGAGGCGACAAACGCTCCCCACCGGATTCGGTCGACCCGGAGCCCGTTCAGGCGGGCGACCTCCCGGCCGCGCCCGGCGAACAGCAACCGGCGACCGAGCGACGTGTACTCGAAAACGTACCAAACAAGCGCTACAAGGAGTAGGCCGTAGTAGAACTCGAAAGGGACCCCAAGGAACCGGTTCCCCACGACCGCGTCGGTCAGCGATGTGTCGATACCGGCGAACGTCTGGCCGCCGCTCATCAGCAGCACAATCCCCGACACGAGTGTACCAATTCCGAGCGTGACGATAAGCGAGTCGATCCGGAACAGGACGACGAACGCTCCATTGACGAGACCTACAAACGCGCCGGAGAGCAGGCACAGCGGGATGAGCACGACTATTGGGACGTCGTGACGGGTGTTGAGGACGCCGATCAACATCTGGGACAACAAGAGGGTGCTCGCGATGGACAGGTCATACTCACCCACCGTCAACGGGATGATTAGAGCGCACACCAATACCACCAACACTGCTTGAGACCCTAGGATCGCAGCCATGTTCGAAGTAGTCAGAAACTCGGCAGGACGGAGCGCTCCAAAGAAGGCAATGACGGCCAACCAGACGAAAATAAGGGCGGTCCGCTCGAAGAAGTTCCGCGCCCCCCTAATGCCTCTTGACGCAGCCCGGGGACTCTCGCGCACCTCGGCCTTGGGACCGGCACCGCTCCCGGCATTGATGGTCACTTCCCGTCTCCGTTCCCGTTGGACTTTGCCACACTTTCCACCAGTTCGAAGCACGCAGCCCCGATGTTTCTCTTGGTGATCTGCCCGCCTGTTAGCTCGCGGATACGGCCAGCTGAGCCAAAGACGAGGACGCGGTCGCAGAGCAAGGCGAGCTGCTCGTGGTCATTGCTCGCGCACAGGACGGTCATGCCGTCTGCTGCGGCCGCACGCACGTCCTGGAAGATCTGTTGGCGGGCTCCCACGTCAACTCCCTGTGTGGGCTCGTGCAAGAGCCATATCCGCATCCCCAGTTGGAGCCACTTCCCCACGAGTGCCTTCTGCTGGTTGCCGCCGCTGAGCGACTGGAAGGCCTTGGCCGGATCGCGAGGGCGGACGTCGAAGCGCTCCATCAATTCGCGGGAGGCGCTCGTCATTGCCCTTCGATTCAAGCCGAAGGGTGTGCGAAAGCGCGACAAGACCGGAGACATGACGTTGTCTTCCACTGGCAGGCTACCGACGCTGCCCTCTCGCAGTCGGTCTGCCGGCAGGAAGCCAATCCCGAGACTGACAGCCTTCATGGGGGTCAGCCGCGTCAAGTCGTGAGTCTGTCCGTCTATCGTCAGCGTCCCGCTTTGCGGGTTCTCTGCACCGAAGGCGGCCTGGGGAAGCCGGTCGAAGCCAGTGCCAGGCAGCCCCGTGACGCCGAGCACTTCGCTGGCATGCATGTGGATAGAGGGGTAGCGGACACCATCGATCGTG
>JAABUS010009521.1_pt1 | contig 10240 bp, 10 predicted proteins | sample 5560161 | NCBI WGS metagenome assembly JAABUS01 (sample SAMN10711885, study PRJNA513376) | rock metagenome | isolation source: Antarctica rocks | place: Antarctica: Victoria Land, Trio Nunatak nord | collected 2016-01-04
TGCAGCATGAAGATTTCTGTGTACTGATACTGAATCCGCTGGCATTACACGTTGTACCGCACACATCAATATTCTGAATCATTTCAATATGAGACCCTTCAAACAATCGAGAATAGAGATCGCACATTTATCAAAATGAAGCACACTTATCACAATGAATCATCAGAAGCACTGTGACGAAGTGTCTCAGGCTGACTAACAAGTTTGAGCAGAAAAAGATGCATACATACATTCGGTTGTTGTCACAACATCTGTACAAGCATAGGCAAGAAATGTGCTGTAAGAGATGAGCCGCGCTGTTCAGTACCATGTTTCACTTGTGAGCAAGAGGAAATGACCTCAGTGTTGACAGCAGCTGCCAGCTTACCATTGCTCTGAACCTACCTATTGCACACATGCAAGTATGCGCAGTATCTGAATCAAAAATGATGCAGGACCGCTGCATGAGCAGAACTCACAATATGGAGGCTTGCTCTGAAATGCACGAAACCATGTTGCGTGAGACTTTGACACATTAAGACTGATGCCCGCAGCTCAGGCATACCAGACTGACCACAGCAATACACCAACTTCTGCAATAGTGCCAAATGTGTGTTGCATCCTGTCTCGAGCAGATCATGCTGTGTTTGTTTCACTTCACTTTCAGTGTCATCCTCATCATGAGGGCATCATGCTTGCTAACTAGACTACTGTGGCCCATGGTTCAGCGATTCCTGAGATGTTGATTTTGTGACCTGGGCAGACCCCACATTAGCCCCCGGCTGAGATCCTGGAGGTCCTCTCTGAGGCCCAGCTGATGCAGTCCTCTGTACACTGCGCTGTGAGTCAGACACACTTGAGTTCAGTGAAACACTCTGACGCATAGCCTGCTGGGAGGCAAGCTGCTGCTGAAACTGCTGCTGTAGCTGCTGCTGAGTCATAGGCATTGGTTGGTACTGTTGGAACTGCTGCTGCTGCGGCAGCTGCTGCTGCTGCTGCTGCTGCTGCTGCTGCTGCTGCTGAAACCACTGCTGCTGCTGTTGGTACTGACTATGCTGCTGTGGCTGCTGCTGCTGATAGCCTGAGTACAGTGTGTTGGTCATAGCTGAAGCAGCTAAGATCTGTCCAGGAGCAGGCACAAAGGTGGGCTGCTGCAGGAAGCTGGAGTCCCCTGATAGAGCTATTGCTTGCACACCTGCAAAGATAAACGTGTTCAGTGTGCACAGTCACAAAGATAACGGACGCTCACCCATGCACACAGTTGTTTGAGCAAAGCACTGCAAAGAATCTTGATGCAACATCGTGAGATGAGGCTCCCTCACATACAGAGCCCGTACACAGTATCAGACTCTCAAGCATTGATGTCTTGCATATCGTACATGTGCAATAACCAGTCCATGCAGCTTTGACATGACCAATGCACAACCCTGATGTCAGCATAAATGCTCACAGCAGCGTAGGGCAGCAAACCAGCTCTGAAGGCTGTGCCATGCTTCCACATCTGTCAGTCATCTGATGGTAGTGCGATATGCACCACCTTGCGCAATTTGCTATCCAATTGCAATCAGACCACTGGGCAAGGAGTGTATGCAGTCAGTTGTACAGTTGGCAGTGGTGTTGGTGGTGATCACACCTTGGGGTAAGGGCTGCCCCTGGGGCTGGACAGCTGCAGGCTGGGGCATGTACTGCACCCCAATAGTAGCAGGTGCAACAGAGCTGCCCACGATGCCTCCCAGGCTGGTACTGGTAGAGCTGTGCGCTCCACTGCTTGTGCTTGTGCTCTTCTCCATGTACTTGATCAGATCTGCAGTCAACCAGCTGGGTGCGTCAACCTCACCAGTAAGCATGACACAGCGCCAAACATTTTGACATGTATGCGCGCGGCCTGCTTTAGCACATCCAGGCCTCCTGGTAATGTAAGACAGCATGCTAGACCATTGAATTAAACGTGAGCACTGTATCAGCACAGGGTTAGGCAAACTGATCTGCACATCATCAAGTGAGGTTGCTGCAAGGCTGCGAGATACAGCATATTCAAGTGAATGTGCAACTGTTGCCAGAGCTTTCAAACAACATAAGCTGCTATATATACTATGATTATCACTCAACTTTGCATGAGTGGTTGGCATTCATTTGTGGCTGTGATGGCTACTCTGGCAACTTATGAGACATCACAGATCATGTGCAGAAGCTGAGACAGTGTGACGATGCACATGGTCTTTTGCCAGCACAAAGCGTGACCAGGCAGCCATGAGCATGACGGCCTACTTGTCAACCCTACAACCATGATGTCGTCTATAGCCTTTGTCATGTGGGTGACATGCTCTAGCTCAGTGAGAAGGTCAATGCGCCACTGTATGAAGGCTTGACTGCTTGGGAGTGTCACAGGGAGGACTTGCAGTGAAGCTTTGCAGTTTACAAACGCTGCTGGGAATGGATTGCTGTTCATTGGGTGTGTGGTGAGCTGCCAAGACCTGCAGCGTCATGTACAAATGAGCCATGATGATGCGCAGCAGCAGTCTTGGATGGCATATTTTCACGCAGTCTGCTGGCTTACATGGTCATTTCCCTGTTGTCCAAGCTTGTCAGCTGCTCAAATAACATCTTGTCACCAATGCCAAACACTCTAACAGCTCCAATGTAGTCTGCTGTTTCGCCCCCCTGCAGCAATTTGCTTGGATTATGCTAAACGCTATGCAAATGAAGTACGATGAGCTTGTTTGCTGAGCTTTTGTACAAAACATACCAGCAGTTGCGTGAATATGGGCAGCCCCTCCACACTCCCCATCCAAAGCGCCTGTTTCCCAAACTTTCCAACGACCGACCAAAGCACATCTGTCGAGTGTGGCAGTGTGATAGACTGCCGGCAGCTCACAGGGGCATATTGCACACCATTGTACATTACAGTCATTGCCATGATGCACCACGCTTGACTGGGCCGCAAGAAAACGCTCGGACGTCCGCGGGTGACTACTTAGTGTGAAGGAACGTGTCGTATATGAGTTCCTGTTCAAACTGTTGTTCAACCGAATGGTTTCGACACACTGGCACGGGAACGGATGCTTCACGGGCCAGATCCTGAAGGTAAAACACCAAAAGTCGTGTCAAGCGATGCCGGTACTTGAGACGAGTTTCTGACAACAGCTGCTGGTGGCTGGGCATCATGCTAATATATCGTGAGGTATGTATGACTAAAGTCTTGTGAGTCATAGTCTTAGTCATTCTGTCAGCGCCCACACACCCACACAGGCTAGCGCCGTCGATGGCATGACAACGCTGATGCAATTAATGTGTCAGGTGCCCTGGGAGTGGCTTCATGCAAAAAGGTCTAAATGAGAGCGCCCGAAGCGCTGGTCGATAACGTGCTCAGTTTCTGGTGGCAGCTGGTGGGTAAGGATGGCACATCAGGGACAACGCAAGGGATGAGCCATCACGTCAATGAAAGCAAGACCACAAAGACTTTGTGCTGCAGCACAATTTGGCATGTAACCAAAGATGTTAGTCAGCTAGCTAACAAAGCCCTACAACACTGATAGAGCAACTCAGGTATAAGGTATCTACCCAGATATTGACAGCAACAAGTAGAGAAAATACGTCAAATCTCATTTGCCGCCGTGCTGGTTGCAGCAGCACACATACAGTAACAGGTGTACACAAACAGGCAGAAGCTGTAGGCAATTCAGCTACAGGGGGCACAGCCGGTTGTCAAGGTTGCAATCGTATCTTGACTGTCCTGGGTGGACAGGCTGTTGTGCATTACTGCTCAAAGACTGTTTATTGGTGGTCTATGCTGATACACTGCTCGGGGCTGGACAACAACAATCCCCAACTCTGCCCAGCATGGATCAGACACTGCAGGAGTGCTGGCTGAATAGGTTAACACAACCCTGCATGTCCACTGCAAGGATAGTCCTTGCTCTGCAGCACAGTGTGGAATTGCTCTCAGCATCTGTGACTGCTGTTGCTGCTGCCCTTGAAACCACTGGCAAGGCTGCTGGTAATGCTTGTGCTTGTGCTGATGCTGCTGGCTGTGTGCTGTGCTCGCTGCCAACAGTCTATGATGTGTTTGACACAGCCGCAGTCAAGCTCTGCTCAGGAGCAGGCACAAAGCCTGGCATTTGCAAAATTGCAGAGTTGCTTGACAGTGAACCGGCTTCAATGCCTGCAGAGGCAGGCAGGCTGAAATTATGGGACTTGAGTCAATGAATGACAATAGCATCACGTCCAGCAAGTGTTGCAATTACAGCTGGCATGTTGTACACATGACCAAATCCACCACTGCACGGATACAGCGTTGTTATGGACAATGGTTGTGAGCTTTTGCCTTCAGCATGTACTAAGTGGCCTCTGCCATGCCTGACAGTGGCATAAATGCATCATGATGTTAGTTATTGGACCAGCAACAAAAAAGGGTCAGCAGCAGAAAGGGATCACAACCTTAAGACATGGGCTGCCCTTGAGGGTGGATTATGGCTCCAGGCTCGGGCATATACTGCACTCCAAAGGCAGCCGGCGCAAAAGCACTACCCACTGTTCCACCAAAGTTGGCAGAGCTATGCTCCCACTGCTGTGTATTTCTCTCTTCTTGTACTCAATAAGTTTTGAGAATCTTTAGGCTGCTCATGTTAGCCTAGGTGAGACACGGCGGGCCACACTGCAGAGCTTGAAAATTTGGGCAGGGACACATCTCCTGTCTGAAGCTGTCATGGCTCTTCAAAGATATGTACATGTACAGGTCCTCAACAACAATTTCTCATCCAAGGACAAACTGCCAGTTCATGATTCACTACGCGAAGCAGATGTGGGATGTTTTATACCTTCATCAGTGGCAAGGATACCTTCATCGGTGGCAATGAGACATGCAAGCAGCACAGTGTCGTCTGTTCAATGCCCATAGCTGTCCAAGTTTATGTCTACGTTGCATTTCCACGCTTCTGTGACTGTCAGCATCGTCATCTTCCAGTCTTCCATGCTACAGTGGTCGACACTCTGAGTTTAATTGAGCTGAAAAAATTCTGATTCCTGCTTAAGGTATCAGAATCCCTGGAGAAGATTGCTTGTGCCTTTGTTTGCCATGAGGAGACGTGGGCAACGCCAGGTGTATTTATTGCAACAGGCTGTACTAAAAGCATGAACAGAAACGGAAGAATAATGCCATGTCAACAGGTCTCTGCACATGAGTAGTGTTACCAACATAAGCTTCAGGAAAGGTGTCGTACAGATCGAGCCAAGTTGTCAGACACCTGATGTTCATGCGCACTGTACACTTACACATGCCCTTTGGTAACTTAAAACTTGCTGCTGGGAGCTAAGCTGTTGTTACAAAGGACCGGATGCCAGCAGCATTCACATGTTATGATGCTGCAGCGTCAAGTGTCTGGCAACAAACAGTATTCTACTCGTCCTCCTCCTCCTCCTCAGCATCTCCGCCTCCTCCTCCACCGCTCTTGGTCCTGTAGCACAGCAGCGTAATTCAATGGCGGTTGCGCATGCATCTCAACAAAGGCAAAGCAGGGCAGCATTTCCACAGGCTCGTAAACTTCATGAAAGTGTTGTACTTGACCACTGACCAAAAACCAGCATTAAGCAAGACATGTGTCTAACGCCAGCACTCTAGGAACAGACTGTACACTGTGACAAGAAACAGACAGCAAGGTGCAAGATCCAATGAGTTGTATCATGCTCCTTCTGTATTGAAAGTTATTCAAGATATGGACATCAACCAGCTATAAGAAAATCACAAACAACTTGCATGTGGGGAAATTTGAAAAACAAGTATCATGCTGCAGTCCAAGCAAAGCACAAGCATGCATGTGCATTGCATTGGTGCATGATGACATTTCCAAGGTCTCACATTGACAGCATATGCCACTTTCATTGACACTCTAGACCATGACTTACTTGTTAGCATTCTTTCTCTTCACACGCCCTGGTCGTCCACCACCGAAGGGGCTGTTCAGAGCAAAGTCAATGTGCTTCTGGCTGTCAACTCGCACAATGAAAGATGGTACATTCACTATCTGCTTGCCAACCCTGCAGCAGCCATTCCGATGCTCAAAAGAATGCATGGAGGTGTCATGCCTGCCTCTGCATGCACCAGCTATGATACTCGTGAGGATGCAGAAGAGCTGACTTGAGTCCAGTCATGCTGTCACGCGGTGTGTATGTCATGCGATGTGCTGCGGTGGCTGAAGGAGCTGACAAGTATGTTGACCTGATGTGTCGCTGGCGAATAAGCACTCTGGCGTGGTGAATTGACTTGGCCAAACCCAACTTAAAGACCAAGGTTTGCAGCCGGCGCTCCAAAAAGTCTTGGGGCGTCAAAGCCAGCACGTAATCAAGCTTGTTCTGGTTGTCATCCAGAAGACCATACTTGTACATACGCCTCAGCAGGGCCTCACCCTCAAACAGCCTCTTGACAGATGTCTACAACACAAGCCGCTCAATTCTCAGCAGCCAAATTAAAGTGTAGCTCAGCTGACAATGTTATTGCTAGCTGGATGCTGCTGCTTGCTGGTCCTGACATTCTGTTCAGTGCAGGCGCTGACACTGTCTTTGCTGACAACAGCAGCTGCAGGATGCTTACTTCATCCTCTGTCAGCAGGGTACGAGCAGCCTGTCGCATCTTGGACAGAGCCATCTGTACACGCCAAAGCTCTCTCTTGTTGCGGAGACCATACTCTCCTACTAGCTTGAGCTCCCCATCAAGACGTTCTTTCTCAAAAGGACGTCTTGGCTTCTTGAAGGTCTTACCGTCTGCAAAACACTTGCAGCTTCAGACGAAATGCACTAACCCAGTGACCACGACCACATGCACGTGCAGAGCCAAGAAGTTTATCGTACTGAAGGCTTTTAACTTTGTGCAGCATGGCAGCAAGCCCAGATAGACAGGACAAACACAGAGAGTTGGGAAACGTACAGTTGCGGTAATAGGATACGTGAGGCATCCTGCTCCGATGCCTATTGCTTCATATACACAGGGAAGAGGGTCGACCTAGCCTTGATGCAGCTTACTGACGCCGGCGGCTATTTTCGTATCCCGAGACCGATCCCCACAGCCGGTTCTAGGATAAATGCAATGACTCATCGAAAAAGTTTATGGTCTGCAGATACATCGAGATTTGACTAGCGCCGTGCGGGTCCGTGGGACAGAAGCGTGCGTTTCTCTGTTGTCAGAGCAGCGCTTAATCCCATGCAGTCTGCAAATGTGCCTGGCACAGGCTTGGCATCCTGCAAGTCTTGCCCTGCCTGCTTTGTGAGATCGTTGGTATCTCGGCGAGCTTGGGCACACCCGTCACGATCAATCCTACAGTCACAGAAGCTCCTATGGTACGCTACTGCTGAGGACAAAGCTTCCGTAGTGGCAGACGACGGTATCTCACGCCCTAGCCCACTCAAAGGCACAAAGGTGCTGCAAGCATACCAGCTGTTCCTTTGCTGTTACCAAAATCAATTCTGAACTGAAACATGATTGTAGTTGAAGCGCGTTGAGCGCTTGGGAGCTGAGTCTTGGGCAGGAGTTGCTGCTGTAGACAGAGGGGAGACCTCACAATTGGGGTAAGCACAAGCAAGCACAAGCTGCAGGTCATGCTGCACAGGCACAAGGTGCAAGAATACAGCACGCATCATTCCTGCAGGAAATCGATGTACACCATTCTCACATGTGCTTGATGCCATATATGTTGTTGCGTGCAGGCGAATAGCTTTGCTTGTTGGTGGAGATACAGCTGCGCTTCTCCTTTTTGCAGCAATTGGCAGGAGAAATCATGGCGAGGGTCTGCAGATTTCGGAGACATTCAATACAGCGTTGCCATTCCTGGTTGGTCTGTGTTTTCTGCTGAGCACGACCAATTCTCCCTGCTTCATCTTGTGGTCCAGTGAAGTGTCTCAGTGTATGATTGTGTTCTGGTCAATGCACACAACCACAACAGCAGCGATTTGCAGATGTGGATGTATCCTGCCCAGTGCATGCAAAAGTATAAGCACAATGTCTGCAGACTCTGCTAAAGCGTTTGCAGTTAAATCGCTCATTGCAGCTATGCTAGTTCATGCCTGCTTTCAAAACAGCTTGCAAGTTGTTTCGTGTGTTGTTCTCCTCATGCTGCATGCGTCAACATGATGCAATTAGCCTCGGGTCACTCACCAAGAGGTCAGCTTCAAGCTTTTTGCTGGTATGTGCAGGCTGGGCAGTAGCAGCAGGATTGACCGGAGCTTACTCTAGCACCAAAGACCGCAGTGTCGGCAAAGCAGCCCGTACAGCTGCAAAAGCATGGATAGTGGCTGTTCCGGTACGGCACAGTATGCAGCCAGCCCCAACAGGTGTATGCATGTAGCTTGACAGCTGAGCATGATGTGAAGCTACATCTGTTTTGCCTGTTGCGCAACACCTGCAACAAATAAAAGTAATGAAAAAAACGCTTTCCAGCTCATGACGAGCTAGGTACGTGTAGGAGAAGTCTTGACATGCAACACCTGTGGTCTCATGCATGAGAGAAACTCTGGACATGTAATTGAGGCTGTGTGGCTGCAGGCATCCCTTGTGTTGCGGTCAATTCAGCGAGGATATATTCCTGACAAGTCATTTGTGATAGTGAGCTTCATTGCAACTGGGGTGCTACTTATCGGCTGGAGATCAGCTTTAGCAGCAGCCACAAAGGTCAGTGCTCACATTCAGCTGTTGGGAAATCACATGCAATGTCTGTATATAGTGTTGAATGTATTGTTGATCATCTAATCAGTTGCTTCTGAGTCTGCAATTCCATTCTTTGAGCTTTGGAGAGAAACCATTTACAGGTGCACCTTGCTATCATAGCCACAGTATGGCCACATCATGCAGACCCTTCACATATGAATGTTGTTGCCAGCGTTCGTCACATGTGGCAAATCTGCAGGTCAAACGCTGGCATAAAAGCTGTGTAAGGCATGACTTATGCGGTTTTGGTGTTGCAGAAGTCTGGTCAGGGGCAGGAAAGGCAGAACAAGCGAGGCAATCCATTGGAGTTTCTGCAATTGTTGGCATCACTGACCAAACGATGGTGACCTGTGCTGCAAATGAGCCAGCAATATATATCATGAGTTGGACCATGCTGGCTAGCAGGAATTTTGATCGCCAGCCAGAGCATTCACAATAGCACTTGCCATTCACAAGAGGGAGCTCTCAGATCAAGGACTGTCTTTTTTTAGCTTAGTATTGGTCATCAGTTACCAAACTCAACTACCTAGTTGTATCAAACCGGCACGCTGGGCCTGAAATGCTGGGCAAAGCTCCACTCAAGTTCAGCATGCAAGCCATTTTGCATAAAGTGTTCTTGAATGACATTGCTAAGTGACGGTAAATGCTCACTTACATCCGTTTGGTTATGTGAACCATCAGCTCATAGTTTGTTTGAAACAACCTCTCAAGCACAATGATGTGTGATTGCAAGGTGTGATTTGTGAGCAGGGGATGTCGCCTGAGTGTGTGCAATGGTGTGTGTGCACATGCAAGCCTACTTAGGAGATGAGCGGGAGATGACAGCCCAATTGAAAGCCTCCCAGAATCACCCAGCTGACAAGTGTTAGCGTTCAGGCAATTGGCCTCTCAACATGCCAGCAACTTTACCTCAGCTCTGTTACAATCCCGGTAGGTCTATCTTTTGGCAGCAGATACCAGACAGCCGAATGTTGTTATGCCTATGTCAAAAGAGTAAGCAGCACTTGTTTGTTCCCTGAATGACTCATGTACCGTATTGCTTGCAGAGCACTCCTTGGTCATTGCAGGAGTGGCATGACCACAGGTGTGCAATGTTGGTGGTTGTGCTCGATTGCAATGCTTAGTGAGTGCATACATGCCAAGCCAAGGTGGGGCCACCGTCGCTTGTGGACCAGTCCAGGAGCTCTGACGACAAAATGAAACATGCAAAATTAGCTGCACGGATCTTGTGCCAGCACTGGCAATGGCAGCAAACATAGCTGAGGGAAACATGCTAAGAGATGGCAACATATACAGTAAGCAAATCCTTGAGGAGAATCTCTGACATATTGCACATCAGTAGCATATGAGGTGACAAAGCCAAGCAACCGCAAAAGCAGGTGCATTGCACAGAAGCAATCACTCATGGTATGATGTTACAGCATTGTACAGGCCCAAGCAGAGAGAGCAGAATTTTCCATCAGAACACTAGTCACACACTACACCAAAATTGCACGAGCTACAAAGTGCACTTTCCTTTCTGAACACTCAAAACCACACAAAAGCTGTGAGCCTTTGCCACTGAAGATG
>JAABUS010009522.1_pt1 | contig 10239 bp, 15 predicted proteins | sample 5560161 | NCBI WGS metagenome assembly JAABUS01 (sample SAMN10711885, study PRJNA513376) | rock metagenome | isolation source: Antarctica rocks | place: Antarctica: Victoria Land, Trio Nunatak nord | collected 2016-01-04
TTTGATCTCTGTGTGAGGCTCAGATATCGCAATCACAGCGCATTGCCAGTCTGATAGTAGTGGGACACTTTGACAGAGAGAAATGCACCAACTGTAGCTGCAATCATCATGTACGATCTTGCGTCCCAAGGATCCTTCTCCTCCTTCGCAGCCTGGCGCATGGCAATTGCCACATCTTCCAAAGCCCTGACTGAACACCGTATCTCTGCTAAGGAGCCAAACAGTATGAAGCCATGAGTTGCGCCGCCATACCTCTTCGCCTTTGTCTACAAAGCAGCACCCAGCAAAATTTCAAAAGTCATGAAGCTATGGCAAAATGGCAGACCTTTGTTGACATTTCAATGAATAAGGCTGGCCATTATGTCATGTTGCGCGTAAAGTATGGCAGCATACAGAGGTGCATGTCTATTAAAAGCCTAGTCGCTGCGCTGTAAGGCCTAAAACAGGCCATCACATCAAGTGAGGGGCCCTTGCAGGGGCAGACAAGGATGACAATGATGACAGGGCTTTCTGCCAGAGACAGCACCTCAGATGTGGCTATCCAAGGAGCAGTGATGCGACTTACTGGCACATTGTTTTTGAACAGCCTGGCAGCATAGTACTCTCCTTCATCTCGTAATGGGTCATACTCTGCTGTGACGACATAAGCAGGGGGCAGATTTTTCAGTGAAGGCGCATGATTCAAGTCTATCAGCTCGCTCTTCTGCTCCTCTGGAGTAGCCACTAATCTATCATATGCTGTCTCACACATCCGCTTGGACAGCACTGGCGCTGTCATGCCAAACTCTTTCATTGACTCAGTCTCTGCAGCAAATGGGACAATGCATAAAGCAGATCATTCCACGCTATGGGAAAGCCAGCCTGGTACAGCATGTATCTGCTGCAGGCTACATGGCAATGGCATACATTGCTTCATTTGCATCCTGTTGAATTGCATGCTGCACCAGGCCATTGACTGAGCCACCAATGTTCGTGTTGATGCGATGATGTGCTGTGTGTTGTGTCTTGGAGCACATGTGCATTGCTTGTCTTCAGTCAATACATGTAATGCTATAAGGCCATTCAGCAGCCATCCTATCAAACGTACGCACTTTTCATGACACCTGGCTTGCCGTTATGCCCTGTGGGTTGCGTGCAGGAACGCAGCAAGACATAGAAATAGCTTTGTCGTTTGGCATGTGAACAATGTTTTGTCATTCTTCACTGTTCACAGTAGCTTAGGAGTTACGCTACAGGCTGCATTTGAGCACTTGTGTGGTCAACCTATAATTCTGCTAAGCTACAAGCTGCATTGAAGCACTTATGTGGTCAGTCTATGCACATCACCTTCATATCGTACTCTGCGAGGCATCAACACGCTTTCAAAATGGTGAAGGCCTTCCAACACTGGTAACAAAAGGCTTACCGTAATGCGCTGTGGGCTGCATCATGGGATATAAGAGGACTTGCATAGCCAGTTTGGGTCCTTTCAGGTCTCGTGCTAGGTGACACACAGCAGCAGCAATGCTGCCACCAGCACTGTCTCCTCCAACTGCCACTTGGGTCGGGTCACCTCCAAGGGCAGAGGCATTATCACATGCCCATTTGGTGGCTGCATAGCAGTCTAGGTGCCCTGCTGGGAACTTGTGCTCTGGGGCTAACCTATGACAGCAGCTTCTGTTCAGGCTCATGTGTGCTGGCCACGTTGTGAGGTTGAAATCATACAAGGTGTGGCATGCTTGCTGGCTTAGCAACTCCTGGCAGGAGGCCCAGCAAGATGATGCACACTTTTCTTGCGTTGCTTTGACATCTCCTAGATTGGGGATGTGATCTGAAGGCATGCACGTTTTTGAAGCCTGTAGGAGAGGCATCCAATGGTAAAGACATGTCAGATAGCCAAGTTGAACTGTCAGTATTTCTGCACAAAATATGAGATAATAAAATGTGTGCACTCTGAAGGCTTGGCGCCAGCAATCAGCAATGTCATCAAATGTACGGTAACTAACGCATCAGGATCACACTTGCACCATGCAACATGGCAGCAAGTGTAACACATACCTGTATTCAACTGAAATCACAATGTATGCTGATAAATGTCCAAGGTTGCGGCAGAGATCATCATATGTGTTGACATCGCCGGCAAAGAATCCACCACCATGGCAGAAGACAAGGATCGGCAAGCCATTCTTTCTGGGCTTGGCGTCTGCAGGATAGTAGATGCGGATGGGAAGCTTGTTGCCATCAGGCCCGGGGATAGTTTGATTGCTGATGCTGGCAACTGGAACCTTGGACTTCACTGACCTGCACTGCATGTCTGGCATCTTGATGCTGTGGCAGCCTCTGCATGTGCCGTGTGTCATGAGAATGGTCACGGTGACCCTACTAGATCAATGATGTCGAACAAAGTATGCATAAGCACATTGTGAGGTATGCATGATCTGCAGATGCATTGGCAGATGCAGCTGTGCAAGAATGAAGCTATATTTCAAATGATGCAAGGTTGAGGAAAAGGATGCAGCTGGGTGGAATGTACCCATAGGCGCCTGAAAATCTTTGCCGCAGTTCCTCGTCTGGGATACCGCTGTCATCTCCAGGGTTATTGAGTAAATTTGCCACTTTAAGCAGTGCTTTCAGCTGAGGATCTAGCTCCATTTCTTCTGCCATGCCTTGGTTAGGTAGCTACAAATGAGCTTCAGGATGTTTAGCTGCAAGGTGTACCTGCCAAAAGCAACCACAGTTTGGTCAGCTATGTGAGGGTCACTGTGTCACTGCAGAGCGTCTGTCAGACTGTCGATATGCGCATCTGGTACCGGGACTGCACGCACCTACTTTTAAAACACGTCAAGATTAACAGTAGCTGCGATTGCCCTGCTAGCTGAACGAGCTGAAGTACTTGAAGCAAACGAAGGGCGGAAACGTGGTTCCGGAGACCAAACAGGTTAATTTTCCCAAAGCACGACAAGGAGCAGGTTGAATCTGAGGTCGAACTGTCTGCGTCCGGATGTAGACAAAATGTATACGTAAGCTTAGCTAATGCGCAGCAGGGTATTACCTACATTCCCGACATGCGCTCCGTCGTTTCATATTCGAGCAGTCACCTCGGAAGTGTTGAGCTTGGCCCTCCCTCACATTCAGTTACAACCACATGTGAAGCATGCCTGAAAAGACATGGAAAGTGGATCACAGCCTCTGGAGCGGTTATGTCCATGTTTTGACATTTGGGAACGTTGTCAATAAGCTGTGGGAGAAGAACCACTGCTTTAAAGGTGTGTTGCACATGCACTTCAGCCATAACATCCCAGGGAAGGTTTGGGAAGTTCCAAAGGTAGAGATTGGTCACATTTAGGTTGGTCATATGTGCCATCATGTTTGGCTCACATAAATAGTTGCAAGAGTTCCACATGATATCTAGCTCCAGATCCAATGGTCGTATAGTGTCCATTAGAGGGAAGCATGCTTCTGTCTTCATGATAAGTGACAGCGTCAACTTTTGTAACTTGGGAAGACAGTTTTGAAAAGCCCCAATTGGGACCACGTCCAGCTGCTCCATTGTGATTTGCATGTCACTGAAATGTAGCACTTGAAGCTGCTTCAGAGGATACATGCACAGGAAGGCTTCATGCAAGCTGACCTGACACCTTGTGAGCTGTAGAAACTGTATCGAGGTTGGTAGAGTGGGAGAGAAAGCTCTGCCATCAGCCTGGCGCAACTGCAGCTTCTTCAGCGAACCTACATATGCAAATTCTTGCCGTCAGAAAGGCACAAGAACCATGTCACAAGGCGAACGTGACAATTACCGGCGGAGCTAGCCCACAAACGCTTGAAGAACTCGGTGAAGGGTGCCTTGTCTAGCGTGTCGTACAACAAATCCATATCTTTTACCAGGTGGGCCACACTGATGATCACAGGCATGTTGTCTGTTGCGCTTGTGCTGTCCAAACGCAGCTTTTCCCACACTGCTGAGCAACAGCTGCTGGTGACGACGTCCCTGAAGCGCCGACACGTCGTTTGCAAGCAGCAGGCTGGTTCTAAGGCAGTCTGATAGCCACTTGGAGTGTGGCAGGTGATAGCTTGGGTGAATATCAAGCCCCAGATCTCGTCAGGCAAGTCTGACCACGCTGCCATCGCGGCTTCTTGTAAGGTGAAGGTTGTTTGCGATGACTGCTTGCCAGTCTTGCTCACATTCTGGGCGTGAGCAACTCGACCCTCGACAGGGCCTTTCGGATCTGGGAATGGACCCCCTCTAGGCACCAATCGATTGCAATTGATAGGAGCCAGGAGGGATTACACCTAATCATATATGCCAAATGCCAATCCTTGCCAAACATCTGTATGACAACAGATCAGGCAGGCAAAACAAAGGTGTATGACTGCAGTGACTTTAAAAGGACATTTCACAGCGCTGGCTACCCCTCAGTGCAATTTATATTGTGCGCTGCATTCTGTTGTACATCTGACGATAAGCAAGACACAATGCAGCGTGCACCACAGTATTGGGCACCTTATACAAGTTATGCCATGTCAGTGATCCAACAGACGCATGTGCAGTGATGCCTGCTGCAGGGTATCTAGTGTTGCCTACAATCACAGCGAATTGTCCATTGAGCACACCACTAGCTCATACCGTATAAGCTTAAAGTCATCCATATGGTCTGCAGCATCATACTTGCAGCACTTAAGCCAGGTTCATGGCAGCAGCATACATCTGCATGCATGCAGTGGCTTTAAGATGCATTGCAGCAACCACATGACATGAGAAAATCAGAACATAACGGGAAGTGAAACAGTCCCATGACATTGCATACATGCAAGCATTACAAATTTACACTTAGCAGCAAGCACAACCACACACATTGAGCCACAGTATTTGATGACAGTGAAGCGCATCTATACGCTCTGCTTCCACCTGTTGGTACTACACTTCCATGTCTACATGTCCAGAATGGAACACCAGCTTCTGTGCAAAATCTCCTCTCCTTTTGCGAGCAGGTCTCAACAAACCCAATACCTGCGTTTGATGAACCCAAAATCAGCCTGGATTGCTTGATTGTCTCTGTAGAATAAATGCATAGTCAGGTCTGAGGCATGATGCATGCTCATGCCTCCTTGTGTTATTCTGAGGCATGTCTTCTTCAGGAGAGCAGATCAATTGGCCTGCCTGTCAACTGGCCTGGCTCATAAACCAAGTACAAGAACACACTTTGATGTGTTCCATGCTTTGAAGCTGAGAATTGTCAGCAAATAAGCAGCGGGGACTTTTTTCACTTGCAGTTGCTGACTTCGGTAACGTCGAAAGGCAAAAGTGGCTACCACTCACTTGTTTATTCATTCATTTATCCAGCAATCATTCATTGGTTTGTGGATTCATTTGTTCACTCACTCACTCACTCACTCACTCACTCACTCACTCACTCATTCATTCATTCATTCATTCATTCATGCATTCATTCATGCACTCATCCAATTATTAGCTCATGTATCCTTTCATTCATTCAACACTTGTCTGCCCCTATGTGCAGGTGTGTACAGATCTGACTGGCTCCCAGCATTAGCTCCTGTATCGTATGCATCAGCCGAGGGTCATTGACACCCTCACCTGAAGCTCCTTGGTGGCCTGACTAAATCGCACAGCCAGCTCCTCCAAACTCTTGCCTGCTGCACCTGCTGCCTCTGCCTCGTCTGCCTCCAGCTCACCGTCACCTGTTGGTGCTGGCCCTGCTGCTTGCGTGGGCTCACTGGCAGCAGCATCAGAAGGCTCAGATGATCTGCCAGACTGGTCGATAGTTGCCTTGTTGTAGGCATGACGTCGGGGCCGTGCTGTGCTTGCTGTTGCTGCTACTCCTGCCTGTTCCCGAATGGAGGGAGCTGCCTGATCTGCATTAGACATGCCTTCCTTCAGACACAGCATTCGCCAGCAGCGTCATGTGACTCACATGCCGGAGTGAGGCAAAGCAATGATCAACGTGTTGATCAAATTGTAACGATTGAAAGAGGAAAATGTAGATGCTGCCAGGCCATATGTACAAATAAACTGTCTGAGGCAGATTGCACTCAGGTATATATGTAGATTGTAAGGATAGGGCTGTAAACGCACAGCATGCCTTTGGAGAAATTCAACTGCAACTGTTGATGCTGTTCGAGAACAACTGACCTGTGGCTGATGTGACATTGGCTAATCTGGAGCGCCTGGTCTTTGCAGCCAATGTGTCTGCAGCCTGGCTTGACTCAGCAGCTGGTGTGGATCTAGTAGCCTTACTACCCGCTCTGGAGATGCCACCAGCAGGTGAGGACTCCGGCTGTTCCTGCTCATCCTGCGTGAGAGACAGGCACATCTCAGAATCAACAGGCAGGGTGTCGGGCTCTTCTCGTGTGACATCAGATGTCAGCGGCGGTCCTTGACTGAAAGGCTCTTCTGTCTCAGGTTTGACCTCAGTTTTGACCTTCTGAGCTTTACGCTGTCCGCAACAATGCAAATTTTACATGTGCAATCTAGACCCAACATGACTGTCCGCCTTTTGTGACATAGCTCACTTGTCAATCTCTGCTTTGCATATGCAGTGCAGTCTACATCCACAGGCAAGCTGATGTTGTAGACTGTCGACTTGTACAGCTTGTGTGTAATATATAAAAGTGCAATTCGTGCAGAGGGATATACCCTCTGCAAGACCTTTTTGGAGGGTCTGCCTCGCCTCTTCTTCAGCTTGGGCACTACAGCGGCTTGAGCCTCTTCTTCAGGTGAACCATCAGAGGAGTCATGGATTGCACAGAAGCCACTGAACCAATCTGCCACATCCACCGACTCACCATACTGCACAGCAGTGACCACAATACTTCAGCTTGCAGCATACAGCAGTGACAAGTATGATAAGCAACAGAAAACAGCGTAAGTTCTACATACAGTGCAGCACCTAAAATGTGGTCCTTTTGCTCTTATGGTGTGCCAACACATGTGTTGAAACTGAAGAGATCGGGGGCGGTGAGTTGTGGTCGTTCGCAGAGCCCAAACATGTCTGGCAGCCATCAAGCAGCAGCTGACACACGAGCGCAAAATGCGCCCTCAAGTGATGCATACACGCATGTCATACACTTGCATGGCCTGACTGCTTGTTCTTATGGGCTCAGCAGAGAAAAGAGCCTGCGAAAGCCCAGCAGCAACCTCAGTACCTCCAGAAACAGCTGATAGGCGACGCACGCGTCGTCCATCTTGCTGGACAGTCCCAGCTCGTAGGGGGTGCCCAGGTACTTGTGAGGGGTGGCCAGGGCCTCATGTATGGCCAGCCTGGGTGCAGCTGTCAGGCAGTGCAGCTCTGACGCTGCAAGCTTGCCACAACACAAGATTGCTGCACCTGTAGGCAGATGCACAGGGACCATTGCTTCCTCTTTATCTTTTTATCGGTATTTTTGTCTTAACTTTTTGTTTTAGTTTCTGTTTTGTGTTCCACAGGATAAAATTCACGTGGGCATCAGAACTCATGGGGACATGGGCATCAGGATTCACAGGGACTATGGACTTCAGCCTCGCAACCTGCATCAAGCTGCACCTGCTGGCGGGTACACAGCCCTGCCTTGCAAGCTGCAGCAAGCTTTGGAAAGGCAGATGTTGGCTTCGCTCCTGATATCATTTTACGCCCCAAGCAATATTTGAGGATGTGCAGCATTTATGGATTTGCGCACTAGCTTAGCACACAAGACTGCGGCTGCCGACATTTCGGCCTCTCTCTTGATGTGTTTTATGCCACAATCGACATTGGACAGTGTGCGCCATACATGCTTTTGCATACCAACATGGTGTGGAAGAGTGTGGCTGCTGACAAGGGCAGGCAGGCAACTAATATGCCTTCCATAGTCACATTCATTTTGTAGCAAGAATTTGATTTGACCAAAACAAGAGGGCATATGTCACACAGAACTATGAGCCCCAAAGCTACATTTTGGACCTGTGAGCAGTTGGCTGATGCAAGACCAAAAGTTGGCACAGGTTCAAATCATCATCATCATGTGAGCAACTGAAGGAAGTGCAGAGGGAACAAGCTGAGAATAGCAATGACCTGGCGTAGCAGCTGGAGGCTTGTCCAAGGCCCTGTCCACAATGCTATGCAGCATGTCTGCTACTTTGGAGGCCATTGTTGTCTGCCAACTCACAACAGCCTTGGCTTCTTTGGTTGCCTTTGCCTTGGCTTTGGCCTCCTGCAACATCACTGCAGAGTGGTCACAATGTGCTGGAGATTTCTTGTCATTCACAAAGATTTCAAAACTATTCGATCTTTCACACCAAGCGATCACATCTCTTACTCTTCTTCATGCCTGCTTGGTGACTTGTAGTGACTGGACAAAGGCTGCATCCTTCAAAGAGCAAGACAGAGACACACACAGTAAGAGGGGTCAAGACTTGTCAGCACCAGCAAGCCACGCCTTGTTTGCGTCGCATTGCTGTAGCGTGTTCACAAATTGCCTCCTGATGGACCAGTTGCTTTACTCATTCATTCACTCACTGGTTCGTTCATTCATTCCCTCGCTCGTTCACTCATATTCATTCATTTGTGTGTTTTCTCACTCCCTCGTTTAATTACTCACTCGTTATTCACTCACTCACCCACTCACTCATTAATCCGCTCACCCTTTCATTCCTTTATTTGACTTTCAAGATTGTTGGGGCCACCTACTACCATCGAACCATAAGGCAGGAGCCGGGTCCTGCCAGCATGAAGAACAGTTCAGATGCAGTAAGGCACACCTCAGCAGTTCATGACGAGACATGCTCCTGGAGGGCGATGCATTGCAGACAGGATGTTGCTGTGCTTAATGATGCAGCAGGCTCAAGAGCCAATGGCTGCCTGCTGAGAATAGTCAGCCAGAACAAGAAAAAATTATGCATTTCAGCATTGAGCAAAAAAAAAGCCCAAGGATGAAGTACATCTGGCTTCCCTGGGCTAAAAATGGTCTGGCGCACCTCTAGCTGTTGCCGCATGGCAGCCTGTCTGTTGGCTGCACTGCTGTGCTGGGCGTTTCTGCGGCTAGGGCCAAGGGCTGGCCTGCTGGGACCAATGGCCTTTGCAGGCTGCAGCCCTGATGGGGGTGATGCTGCTGGCATCTGCTGATTGCCGGGCTGGTTTTCCTTGGTGGGACTGCCCGCTTGAAGCTCGATGATGAGAGCCTGCAGGTCAACTGGTAGGGATTGCATATGGTCTCACCTTTGAACAACACAACCAGGTTGTCAGACAGAATCCACTGCAGCTGTAAGAGTGCAAGGTGTAACACAGTCATGAGCAGACGACGTTCATAGTGCAACAGGCACCAGCACACTTTGTGTGGTGAGCTGTGCTCAAGATTGCATTTGCATGGCATTTGCCAGTTACAAGTTACAGAAACAGTTGTAGCATCACACATGCAAGAGCGTCTGCTGCTCCGAGGCAATCTGCTTGCACAAAAGGCTTGCTGCTGAAGATGCGAGTGTAAATCCGCATATATGATGCAAATGTAACATACCTGCGCCAGTTGTTTGTCCTGTCGCATAACCTTGCTGCCCTCCCACACTTGCTCAGCACAACCTGAAAGACCCTGCAAAGCACAAACAATACGTTTGCCTGCTGTGTACATTCTTGCTTTTGTTGTTCGTGTAGAGCCAATCTGCAAGCTCTGCCACTTCAAGCCACAGCACACAGCCCATGCCCCTGGTGTGTGCCTCATGCATATGCATGCCTCCCAACATCACATCAAGCAACCATTTGCCTAGCAGTTGATGCTCCTACATCCATTGCATGGTATCTGACTGCTGATAGGTGATTCCAAAACACGAGAAATGTCTCAAAAGATGACTCTTATATGCTGTGCACAATACATGCTTTATGCACCTAAACATCTCCCTAAAGTCAAAAGGCCTGGCAGTAATCCTCAGTAGGCGTTTTTGAGTGATCTCCAGAAGGAATCTGTCGTTCCCGTAAAATTTGTGACGATTTTACACACCCATGAGCTTTCAGGCTATAGAACTCGTCAGACACTTTGCAGTCCTCCCTGCAGGCACAGGGAGGTGGTCACAAGACTCTCCTTGTGTTTGCACCTACTGACAAACTCTCCATGAGTCTCAGGAATTGAGCATCCTCCTTGTGTTTTTATCTATTGGCAAACTGCCCATTAGTGTTAGAAGATCAAGCTTCTGCCTTGCATTTGCACCACTGCAACAGAAGTTTGAGCATCTTTATCACGTTTGCACCCAGTGACAGACTTCCCATACACGGCAAAGGGTCAGGCATTTTCTATTCT
>JAABUS010009523.1_pt1 | contig 10238 bp, 8 predicted proteins | sample 5560161 | NCBI WGS metagenome assembly JAABUS01 (sample SAMN10711885, study PRJNA513376) | rock metagenome | isolation source: Antarctica rocks | place: Antarctica: Victoria Land, Trio Nunatak nord | collected 2016-01-04
GCCCGCTGCTCGGCTCGCCCTCCGGGCTCGTCTCCCAGCGCGCTTCCGTCCGAGGCCCCACCTACGCTGCTGGCAGTACATCCACCCAGCTCTCACAGTAGGTGGACCGAAGAACGGGGTCCGGCCAGACATCTTGAGCTCCTGACATACGGTTATCCCGATGTCGACTCCCGAACCATTCATCGCCTTCGACTCGTCCGTCGATCTCGACGAGTGGCAGGCGGAGATGCAACGCGTAGCTAGCGCAGCACCCACAACCGCTAGCCACGAAGCCGCGGATCTTGACGGACCATCGGAGTCGAGATCGGGCGCCGAGCTGAGATCGGCGAGCGTTCTTTGGGATGAGATGTCGCCTTCGGAACGCGACCGCTACATCGAACGCTACGGAAGTCCGCCCGCGAGTATGAAGGCCTCGTGGATGCGGCCGCCCGTACGGCACAGCGGGCAGGGCAACTTCGGCTAACCGTGCTGCGCCGGTCTGTCTTTTAGCCCGCTTCGACCTCGGCGGGGTCAGCATGGCCATCTGACTCCATGTACGTGATGAAGCAGAGCGTGGCGCTGACCGACGCCTCTGCCTCCGTGCGCGAAACGGCCTCACCGCTATGCACGACGGCGTTGCGTCGGCGCAAATGTTCGGCGTACATGCTCCACCACGGTTCTGCGTCGGGGCGCAATCCGGTGATTGCCTGGAAGACATTTCGTGTGCGTTCGTCTGCAAGCGTCCTGCTGAGAAGCCTCGGCGCTTTGCGACGTTGCGGTGGGATGAGCCGGGGGGCAATCAACCGTTCGTAGCAACGTTCAGCCGCAAGCTCGGCGGCTGTTTGGGCCCGGAGCACAACCAGCTCATAACGACCGAGCGCGATTAGCTCCGCCGCCTCCACGATGAGCCGGTCATGAAGCGAGACCTCTTCATCCTGCTCGCGGACCGCGAGTAGACGAGGATCGCGCCATTCGAGTCCGGAGCCGGACCGCATCATCGCGTACATCTCGACCGCCTTGATCATCGCATCTTCTTTACGCGACGCATCGACCCAGACCACGAGGACGCCTCGTCGGGAGCCGTCCTCCGTGAAATGGCGGAAATAGCCGAAGCGGCGGGCGGGACCGGAGTGGGCTGCGTACACCGCCTCAAAGTCATCATCGTCGATGAGTAGGAACGCGTACCACGACGCGATCGGGGGCAGCGACTCCACGACACCGAGCGTAAGGCTACGGCGAGCCCGCGGGCACCCGGCGCCACCCCCGGTCGGCGCCAGACTCCACGAAAGCGCTCGTGCCGCACTCGGCCTATCGCAACGAAGCTAGGGGCATCGCGTGCGAGGTCTGGGTAGCCGCCGGTTCGGGCAGGCCGTTCGAGCGCGATCAAGCGCGCGTCGCGACTTGCCGCCGTTCGCGCTCGCCAGCCTGCGGCAGGCCGCAGCGTACGGCGGCACTTGTCAACTTCAAAGCGAGCATGGCTGCGTACCACCGGTCGCGCCGACCGGCGACAAGCAGGCCGACGACTAGGCCTCGCACCGATCGCACAAACGACGGCGGTCTCATCCGGTCGCTGCACCACCATCATGTTGAGGTGGCCGTTGGGCTGCGTCGCGAGGTGAGGGGTGGTCGTGGTGGTCGATCGGTTCGGGCTGTCGCTGGATGAGCGGGAGCGGGTCTGGGAGCTTCGGCGGACGGGGATCTCGTTGCGGGCGATCGCGCGGACGATCGGGCATCCGCCGCAGCACGTTTCGCGGTACGTGGCGTCGACGGGCGGGCGGCGTCCGGCACCGCGGCGACGGGCGGCGCGGTGCTTGTCGGTAGGTGAGCGGGAGGAGATCTCGCGCGGGTTGGCCAGCGGGCAGTCGATGCGGGCATCGCCGCTGGGATCGGTCGCAGCCACACGACGATCTCGCGGGAGGTGCTGCGCAACGGCGGTCGCGTGGACTACCGCGCCGGCGTGGCCGATCTGGCCGGTTGGGAGCGCGCCCGCCGGCCCAAGGCGGCCAAGCTGACGGCCAACGCGGCCTTGCGCGGGGAGGTCGAGCGGTGCCTGGGGTTGAAGTGGTCGCCGCAGCAGATCTCCGGGTGGCTGGGGCGCTCCTACGCTGGAGTGGAGGCGATGCAGATCTCCCACGAGACGATCTACCTGTCGCTGTTCATCCAGGCCCGCGGCGCCCTGGCCCGCGAGCTGACGCGGCATCTGCGCAGCGCCCGCACGACCAGGCTGCCGCAGGGCCGCCCGGCCGCGACCGGACGCGGCCAGCTGCACGGCAAGCTGATGATCTCCGAGCGGCCCGCCGAAGCGGAAGACCGCGCCGTGCCGGGCCACTGGGAGGGCGATCTGCTGCTCGGCAAGCGTCCCACCGCGATCGCCACGCTCGTCGAGCGCAGCACGCGCTACACCCAGCTGGTCGCGCTCCCGGACGGGATGCGCGCCGAACCGGTCCGGGTCGCCTTGACGGCCAGCATCGCCACGTTGCCCGAGCAGCTGAGGCGGTCGCTGACCTGGGATCAGGGCAAGGAGATGGCCGAGCACGCCCAGTTCACCGTCGACAGCGGCCTGGATGTGTACTTCTGCGATCCCAGAAGCCCCTGGCAGCGTGGCAGCAACGAGAACACCAACGGTCTGCTGCGTCAGTACTTCCCCAAGCGCAGTTCGGTCAGCGTCAGCCAGGACGAGCTCGACCAGGTCGCCGCCGAGCTCAACGGCCGCCCCCGAAAGACGCTCGGCTGGATGACGCCGGCCGAGAAGCTCGCCGAGCTCACCACCACCCCATGACACGCGCTCGCGCGGTTGGCGAGCATCGGCCCTCCGGGCCTCCTCTCGCCAGCCGCCCAGCCACCTGCCAGACTGCACAACGTCAAGGCGGTGCACTGACCCCTTGAGCCCGCCACCGTTTCTGCGACGCTCGGCAACACGCCGCTCCGGTTCTGCGACACGCGTCCTCAAGCCGCGTGCGCAATCTGCGTCTCAGCTGACAGCGGTCGACGGTTTGTGAGATGCAGTCTGCTTTCAGGTGCGCAGGGCGATCTCTTCGCCGTCGTCGAAGACGGCGGTGAGCTTGAGCTGGCCGCCGAGCGCTTGGACGTAGCGCTCCATCGTGGAGATCCGCAGATCTTCACCGTCGTGCTCGATCCGGGAGACCCGCGGGCGAGAGACCTCGAGGGCCTGCGCCAACGCTGTCTGCGTGACTCCGCGGCGTTCGCGCAGCGCGTGTAGCTCGATCTCGGCGAGGATTAGCTCCTTCTGCTGGGCGATCGCCGCCCGACGCTCAGGCGTGTCGGGGCGCCGGGAGCGGACCTCTTGGTGGCTGACGGTCTTCATGGGATGCGTCCCTCCGATCGCAGATAGGTCAGGTAGTCGTCGTAGAGCTCGTCGGCGAGCGGGACGTTCTGGGTGTACCAGCCGTCCCAGTCATCGGTCTTGTCTCCGCCGAGCAGGATGATCGCTTCGCGCAGCGGGTCGAAGGCGAAGAGCGCGCGCAGGTTGCCGCCGAAGGAGATGAGCTCCTTCATGTTCTTGCGGCGGCTGCTGACGATGTTGCCGACCGTCGGTCGGCGCAAGCTTGGGCCGTGCTCCTCGAGCAGGTCGACGGCCGCTATCATCGCGTTCCACTCATCGTCGGCCAGACCATCGACCCATGCCTCGGCCTCGTGGCTGTACTTGATCTCCCACGCCATCACCCTACCGTACCCCATAGGGTACGTCCAGGGTCATGGGCGGTGGCGGCGGTGACGCTGGTGCAGACCTGAAGCGGCAAGGTTCGCGGGCTCGCGCCCATTGCGGCGCGGGGCAGTGGGTCGCGGTCGCGAGGCGGGGCGCTCGAACTGCATCGTCGAGGGGGACGTGCGGCCGTAGCCGGGGCGCGACCCTGAGCGACCCGCCCGTGGCCTGGGGTGTGCGATGTCCTGCGACGGCAAGTCAGGTGCGTGGTGGGGTCCTCGCGGGGGCGCGACTCCGAGACCCCGCGATCGACCGTGCGGCGAAGCGTCTGGTCCTTCGCGAACTCGTGCTCGTTGCTCGTTCGTGCCGACCGGCGGCGCGCGTCTGCGCCAACGCTCACGTCGACATCCTTGCCGCGGGCGCTCCGACTGCCGAACCCAACCCAAGCAGCGCAAGGACAACGCCGCTCCCATCGTGCACGCCGGCAAGCGGTGCTGCGCTTTCTTCCGAACAGACTAGATGCACTGTGTGACTGTCACAGCTGCGGTGACACCGTTCGCGCAGCAGGATGTTCGCCCAAACTTTCTCAGGGGACGACGCCCGAGCCGGTCAGTAGGGGGCTATGGGGCACAGCCGAACCGACGTCAACCACCGGCCGAGAGGCGATCATGAACGCCGCTCCAGCGGCTGGCGCAGCTCATACGGGGCCGCGCGGGGTGATGACCGCGGGCAGCATCTCTAGTGTAGTGTCTTGTAAATAGGTGACGTTTGCGGTAGGGTGGTGTATGCGCCTGCCTACCGCTGCGATGCCGCTCTCTGACAGTCAGCGCGAGGTGCTGGCCAAGCTGTCGAGATCGCGTACTGCGCCCCACCGCCAGGTGCAGCGCGCCAGTGTGTTGTTGCTGGCTGCCGATGGTCAGCCGAACACGGGGATCGCCGCGTCGGTGGGTGTGTCGCCGGCGACGGTCAAGAACTGGCGCGAGCGTTTTGAGCACGACGGGCTCAAAGGCCTTGGCGTGGTCCGTCCCGGCCGTGGTCGCAAGCCGCAGATCAGCGATGAGAAGGTCGCTGAGATCGTGCGCGCCACGCAGAATGACAAGCCTGAGAGTGAGACGCACTGGAGCTGTCGCTCGATGGCCGCCGCCCAAGGCGTAAGCCCAGCGACAGTGCAGCGGATCTGGTCGGCGCGAGGCCTCAAGCCCCACCGGGTAAAGACGTTCAAGCTCTCAAACGACAAGCACTTCGAAGAGAAGCTCGTCGACGTCGTGGGCCTCTACCTCGACCCGCCGCAGAAGTCGGTCGTGCTGTGCATGGATGAGAAGTCCCAGATCCAGGCGCTCGATCGCACCCAGGCGTCGCTGCCGATCAAGAAGGGCCGCGCCCAGACGATGACCCACGACTACAAGCGAAACGGCACCACAACCCTGTTTGCCGCCCTCGACGTCCTGACCGGCAAGGTCATCGGCCAGTGCCTGGCCCGCCACCGCCACGAAGAGTTCTTGAAGTTCCTGCGCACGATCGACCGTGAGGTCCCCAAGGGCCTACAGATCCATCTGATCCTCGACAACTACGCCACTCACAAGCATCCCAACGTCAAGGCGTGGCTGGCCAAACACCCGCGCTTTCATCTGCACTTCACACCGACCTCCAGCTCCTGGCTGAACATGGTCGAGCGCTGGTTTGGAAAGCTCGACGACAAAGCCATCCGCCGCGGCATCTTCAAATCCGTCCCCGACCTCATCACCGCGATCGAGACCTACCTGACCGCCAACAACACCGAACCCAAGCCGTTCGTGTGGACCGCAACCGCCGACTCAATCCTCGCCAAAGTCCGCCGCGGCCGCGTCACCCTCGACGCAATCACCAACTAACAATGAGACACTGCACTAGCGGCTCCTCGGCGGCTTACGCGGAGTACCTCGACGCCAAGGCCATGGCGCCGGAGCGCGGCGACTACTATCTCGGCCGCGACGGCCTCCCAGCCGAGGCGCCGGGCCGTTGGCACGCTCCCACCGCGGCGTTGACCGCGCTCGGCGTCGACCCCGCGGCGCCAGTGCAGCGCGAGGCGTTGGAGGCGCTGATGGAGGGACGCGCGCCGAGCTCGACGCGCGAGCAGCCCGTGTGGCTGCGTCGGGCCGGGGCCGACGGGACTCGCGCGGCGGGGCTGGACGTGACCTTCAGCGCGCCGAAGTCGGTGAGTATCGCCTGGGCGCTTTCGGCCGCTGGTCAGCGCGAGGGGCTCGAGGCTGCCCATCGCGGGGCGGTCGCGGAGGCCCTGCGGTACCTGCAGGCGACGGTGCCAACGGTGGCCGTCTACCAAGGCGCCGGGCTGCCCCCACGGGAGGTGCCCGCCGCGGGACTGCTGGCAGCGGAGTTCGTGCACACGACTGCGCGGGGCGTCGAGGACTGCGTCCCCGATCCGCAGCTGCACTCCCATTGCGTGATCACCAGCGTGCTGCGCGCCGACGGCTCGGTCGCCGCGGTCCGCTCGCGACCGGTCTTCCGTTCCGCGCGGGAGGTCGGGGCGTTCTACCGCGCCTGCCTGGCCCAGCGGCTGGACGAGCTCGGGTATGAGATCGAGCACTCCACCGGCAAGGACGCCCGCTACTTTGAGCTGCACGGCGTGGGTGGGCAGGCGCGGGCGGCGTTCTCCAAGCGCAGCCAGGAGGTCGGGCGTGCCGCCGAACGCTTCCGCGCGCAGTACGGGCGAGCCCCGCAGCGCGGCGAGCTGCGCGCCCTCAAGCTGGCCAGCCGCCAAGCCAAGCAGCCCCGAACGCGCCCCGAGCTCACCCAGGCCTGGCGCGACACCGCCGCCCACGTCGGACTCGGCGACCCCGAGCGCATCGCCGAACTCGCCAAGGGCCACTCTCCCGGCCCGGGTGACCGGGAGCGGTGGCGAGCGGATGTCGAGCGCGGCCTGACACGGGCCCGCGCGACGTTCACCGAACGCGAGCTCACGGCTACCGCGCTTGAGCAGGCGCCCGGTCGCTTCGCCGCGGGCGCTGCGATCTCACAGATCCGGGGGCTGCGCGAGTCCGGCCAGGTGCTCAGCCTCGAGGGTGACCTGTTGACGACCGCGCGCGTCCGCGCCCAAGAGCAGCGCGCCGTCGACGCCCTCACCCGGCTCGCCCAGACCGAGACCGTGCAGATCGAGGAGGGCCATCGCACAGCGGGTGCCGCGGCCGTCCACGAGCGCCTCGGCGCGCCACTCTCCCCAGAACAGCTCGACGCGCTCAGTGTCCTCACGGGGCCCGAGCGTGCCGCGGTGCTCATCGGGCCGGCGGGTACCGGCAAGGGCGTCGTCATCGATGCCGTCGCGCGCGCGGAGACCCTGGCGGGGCGGCGCGTGATCGGGGTCGCGGTCGCCGGGTCGACCGCGGAGCGCCTCGGACACGACAGCCCCGCCCTCCAGGACGCAAGCGTCAACGTCGACGCGCTCCTGGCCCGGGTGCAGAGCGGCCAGATGCCCGTCGACGCGAACACCACGGTGATCTTCGACGAGGCCGGCATGGCCGACACCGACCGCCTCCAACGCCTCACCGCAGCGGTAGAGCAGGCCGGCGGCAAGCTCGTGCTCGTCGGCGACGCCCGCCAACTGGCCTCCATCGGCCCCGGCGGACTGTTCGCGCGCACCAAGGGGCTCGCCCCGACCGCCGAGCTCTGCGAGGTGCGCCGCACCCAAGATGAGGCCGAGCAGCGGGCGTGGCGTCAGCTGCGGGCCGGACAGCCCGACCTGGCGATGGCCCACTACCGCAGCCGCGGGCAACTACACATCGCCGACACCCGCGACGAGGCGCTCGAGGCCGCCGTGCGCCGCTACGACCACCTCGCCCACGAGCACGGCGTCGAGAACGTCGCGCTCATGACCGACGGGCCCAACCTCGAAGTCGACCGCATGAACGCCCGCGCCCAACGACTACGCGCCCAGCAAGGCCAGCTCGGCCCCGACCAAGTCGAGCTCCCAGACCTCCCCTACGGGCTACGCGCCGGCGACCGGATCACCTGGACACAGCCGCAGACCGTCCCCGGTCAGGCGCGCATCGAGAACGGCAGCCGCGGCAACATCGTCGCCGTCGACGCCCGCCAGCGACGTGTCCTCGTCCGCCTCGACGGCACCGAGCGAGACGTCGAAGTCAGCGAAAACGCCATCGAGACGCTGCGCCTCGCCTACGCCCAACACCTCTACCGCCAACAGGGAGCCACCGTGCAGCGCGCGGTCTCACTGACCGGCGGATGGCAGACCACCCGGGAGGGCGCCTACGTCCAAGCCTCCCGCGCACGCGACGGCACCGACTGGCACGTCTCCCGCGACGACCTCGGCATCGACGGCGACGACACCGACCGCATCGACCGCCTCGCCGCCGCCATGCGCACCCCCGGCACCCAAACCCCATCGATCAACCACGCGCTCACCGACCAGACCGCCATCGACCAAGACGACCGCAGCCCCCACCGTCACCGCAGCCCTACCGCGCCGCGAACGCGCCACCCAGACACCGCGCGATCACTGCAACCCGAACGCGGACACTGACGAGCCAGCTCACGTCCGCGAAGATCCGCCGCGGGCGGCGACCCGGTGTGACGCGACGTCGCGCTGTCACCCCTCTGAGGGCGATCAAGTAGCGGTAGCCCTGCGGCGTCGCCGGGCCCTTGGCGAGCGACGCCCGCGCCGAGCCCGACCGGACAGGCGCCTCGGCCCCGCCGCCGCCTGCCGGCGCCGCCGGCGCGGTCGGGGCGCCGCCTGCGGCCGGTGCTTGGGCGGAGGCCCGGGTGATCTGCCCGGAGATGCTCGCCTGGTGCCGCCGGGACAGCTGCTGGCCAGGCGCTTGCCGACGAGCTTGGCGAACACCTCGATGACGCGCTTGTGCGTCATCGACGTGCCTTCTCGTCGGCCTCGCAGACCTACGCGGTCGGCGATGCGTTCGGTTCCACTCGAGCTAGTCGGCGGGCACGCGCGAGTCGGCGCGGAACACCTCACCCCCACGCGGCAAACGCCGTCGAACACCGCCGCGGCGAGTGCCACTTCGCTCCCAAAGTGGCAGTGGAGTGGCAGTAGATGCCCCTTATCGTGCGGTTTGCTGCCCCCGACCTGCGGTCGAAACCCGCCTGAACACTGGGTTTTGCCCATGGCCGCTACCCCTATTTTAGATGTAGTACATCGCCACCCCCGCCTCGCGCGCCTCGCGCTCGACGACGTCGGCGATCGTGGTGCGGGCGAGGATCGAGCGTGCGGCGGCGGCGGCGTCGGCGAAGATGCCCTCGGCGTCGCGGCCGAGCGGGCCGTCGAGGAGCTCGACGACCTCCAGGACGGTGATCTCGGCGGGCGGGCGGGCGAAGGTGTAGCCGCCCTTGACGCCGCGCTGGGACTTCAGCACGCCGGCGCGGCGGAGGGTCGCGAAGAGCTGCTCGAGGAACTGGACGGGCACGTCGCGGCGGCGCGCGAGCTCTCCGATCGGCACGGGCCCGGCGTCTCCGCTGCGGCCAAGCTCGCTCAGGGCCTTCAGCGCATAGGGGCTCTTGGTCGTGATCGAGAGCATCGGTCTACCGTCTCCGAGCTCACTGTATGCGCTCCGTCGGCCGCTACGCCCCCGCTCTCGCGCTGATGGGCCTGATCTTCCTGCTTTCGGCGCAGTCGAGCCTGCCCCGAGTGGAGAGCGACCTCGACGTCGTGCTGCGCAAGGCCGCGCACATGACGGAGTTCGGGCTGTTGTGGTGGCTGTGGGTCCGCGCGCTGCGTCCCGCCGGCGACCTTCCCCGCGCCGCGCTCGTGGCACTCGCGATCGCCCTCGCCTACGCGATCTCCGACGAGCTGCACCAGTCCTTCGTCCCCGGGCGCCATCCCTCCCCCTTCGACGTCGCGATAGACGCCGCCGGGATCGGCGTAGCGGTCGCGCTGTGGCTGCCTAGAGCCAGCCGCGCTCGGTCGCCGTGAGGACCGCCTGCGCGCGGTCGACGGCGCCGAGCTTGCCGTAGACGTTGTGCAGGTGGGTGCGCACGGTCGAGGTGCTCAACGAGAGCTCCAGCGCGATCTGCTTGTAGACCTTGCCCTCCGCGAGGCGCTTGAGGACCTCGACCTCCCGCGTCGAGAGCGGGCACGGGTCGACCTGGCGGGGGCGCCCCTGGGTCGGGTAGGGCAGGTCGTACATCACCTTGCGCAGGTCCGTCGGCCCGAGGCCGATGGAGCGAGCGGTCTTCAGCAGCTCCGTCGGGGAGACCGCCCCTCCCTGGGCGTAGTGGGCGAGCATGTCGGCCAGGCGGACGAAGGCGGCCTCACCCGTGGCGTCGTCGGCGTGGTGGCGCTCGATGACCGATGCGGTGCTCTTCGGCAGGCCCCACCGGCGGGCGAGGACCCCGCCGACGAGCGCGTGATCGACGCCCAGCTCGCGGCGCTCGCGATGGATGCGCTCCTCGGGCGTGCGCGCGTTGCCGTGGACATGGTGCGGATAGCCCGGGTAGGCGTGCATGAGGACGAGCTTGCCGATGTCGTGCAGCAGCGCCGTGACCATGAGGCTGTCGCGGTGCTCGTAGCCGGCCTCGGTGGCGAGGCGGTCGGCCGCGCGCTGCGTCGCGACGCCGTGCATGCGGAAGCGCTCCG
>JAABUS010009524.1_pt1 | contig 10233 bp, 8 predicted proteins | sample 5560161 | NCBI WGS metagenome assembly JAABUS01 (sample SAMN10711885, study PRJNA513376) | rock metagenome | isolation source: Antarctica rocks | place: Antarctica: Victoria Land, Trio Nunatak nord | collected 2016-01-04
TATCAAATTTTGGTCGCGCAAAACGCTAAGTAAGTTACTTGTAAACCAAGGTTTTGAGCTGATACAATTTCAAGGATGCGGCCGTTTCCCTTATTTCTGGAAATCCATGCTGATCAAAGCTAACTTGAAATGAAGCCGTTTTCTTTCATCATCCTTACTTTTAATGAAGAAATCCATTTGCCGCGACTGCTGCAATCTATCCAAACTTTGTACGCGCCAACTTTTGTTTTGGATTCCGGCAGCACCGACGGAACTTTGGACATCTGCGAAAAACATGAAGTAAAAACAGCTTATCATCCTTTTGAAAACCATCCGAAACAATGGGATTTTGCATTGAAAACTTTCGACATCAAAACACCCTGGGTAATTTGTTTGGATGCCGATCAGCAGGTTTCTCCGGAGCTTCTTTTACGGTTAAAAAATTTTGAGGAGCAGGATTTTGCCGAAGTAAACGGAATTTACTTCAACCGAAAAAACTATTTTAAAGGCAAATGGATCAAACATGGCGGTTACTTTCCGTTTTATTTGCTGAAAATGTTTCGATTTGGGATTGGTTTTTCTGATTTGAACGAGAATATGGACCACCGCTTTATCGTTCCCGGCAAAACGATTATTTGGAAAGATGGCTTTCTCCGCGAAGAAAACCTCAAGGAAAACCAGATCGGTTTTTGGATCGAAAAACACAACCGTTACAGTGATTTGGTAGCCCGGGAAGAAGTAGAACGTTTGCAAAAACTCCGGCAGCAAACGCTAAAACCAAAGTTTTTTGGAACGCCGGACGAACGCACGGCCTGGATGAAAAACATCTGGTGGAAACTGCCAAAATACTGGCGTCCAAATATATACTTCTTTTACCGCCTCATTTTTCAATTAGGGTTTTTAGATGGTAAAACCGGCATCATCTTTCATTTTTTACAGGGGTTTTGGTTCAGGCTGCTGGTAGATATAAAAATAGATGAACTGATGAAAGCAATTAATCCTGTTCAAAAGCCCGATCAAACTTCAACCCAAAAACCTGAACTGCGCTTTGCCGTTCGTTTTTTAATCTTGTTTGCAGCTTTGTATTTCTTCAATATATTTTACAATGGGTTGATGCAGCCCGGCGGAAATTACAATGGGTTTTTGGCGCAGCATTTTAATTATATCCAAGGGTTGCGCCGGTTTTTACTTCACAGCAGTTCGGCCGGACTGCAATTGCTGGGTTATCCAACTAAAATAAACCAGCAATCGCTGCTGGCCGTGGGTTACGGAAAAATCAACCTGGCTTATGATTGTTTGGGATTGGGCGTGATGAGTTTTTTAATTGCGTTTACGGCTACTTATCCGGCTGAAACCAAATCAAAAATTAAATTACTATTTAGTGCCATAATTGGTTTTCAGCTACTTAATATTTTGCGTTTTATGCTGCTTGCTTTGTTTTGGAAAGGCGAAGGAAATAACGCGGTCAATCATCATACTGTTTTTAACAGCATAATTTATGTGCTGATTGCGGTTACATTTTACCTTTGGATCAAAAAAAGTACGGTAAAAGAAGCATTGAACTGATGGCCGGCAAAACCAATTTAAAGCAATACAACACTCATCATTATCAGCCCGGCGCAGGCTGGCTGAAAAGGGTTTTGTGGTTTTATGCAAGTGCATTATTTTTCAAAACTTCGCTTTTCCCTTCTTCTGCTTTCAAGGTTTTTTTACTGCGGGGATTTGGGGCGAAAATCGGAGGAAAAGTTGTGCTCCGCCATCGGCTCAACATCAAATATCCCTGGTTTTTGAGCGTTGGCGATTATAGCTGGATTGGCGAAGAAGTTTGGATCGACAACCTTGTTCCGGTGAAAATTGGCGCACATGTTTGCCTGTCGCAAGGCGCTATGCTGCTCACCGGAAACCATGATTATTCAAAATCAACTTTTAATTTGCTGACTGGTGAAATTGTTCTGGAAGACGGTGTTTGGATTGGCGCCAAAGCGATGGTTTGCCTGAACGTGATTGCTGCCGGACATTCGGTTTTAACTGCCGGAAGTATCGCGGTCAAAAATATGGAAGCCAACTTTATTTACCAGGGAAACCCTGCGGTGAAAGTGCGTGAACGAAAAATTACGGATTAGTGCCTGTTTAAATTTTGTCCAACCTGTTTTTCATGCTTCTTTTATCACATAAAACCTTTAAACGTCCTGTGCTTTTGGTTTTTTGGCTAAGCCTGTTGTTTATTATTCTTTATCCACGGCCTGAAGGCCATGGCAATTGCAGTTTGGTCATAATTGGCTTTTCTGCTTGCGATAGGATCAAATCTGGTATTGGCAAATACAAAATTTGTTGTAAAACAAGGTGGCTAAAATTGCCACTGCCTTTAGGCCGTGGGCTGTATAAAAGTTCAGGTGTTGGCTTTAGCCAAATCCTTGAAATGATGTGCAAAGCCTGTTATTTGTTGTTTTTTATCCACGACCTGAAGGCCGCGGCAATTGCAGCTCGAATATAATTGACCATACGCTTAGAACTGTTCAAGCCTATTACCAGAAAAATTTTATAATGCTTCTTTTATGCCTATAATTTTGTGTTTGTTTTTTTATATCGATAAAAGAAGCATGGAAAATATCTGAAATGAAATTTAAACCGGCCCTTAATTTTTACACGATAAAAACAGCATGCTAAGCATTGATCGCTTTCCACAACATATCTTTCAACCCCGTTAATCCCTTTTGCTGAACAGAAGAGATAAAAATGGCAGGAATATTTTTTGGCAACTGGTTTTTCATTTCCTGTTGCAATTCTTCATCCAGCAGATCAGATTTTGTAACAGCCAAAACGCGTGGTTTTTGCATCAGCTCCGGGTTGTATTCCTGCAGCTCGTGCAGCAAGATTTCGTATTCTTCGGTCAACGTCCGGTTGGTATCCGCAGGGATCATAAAAAGCAAAACCGAGTTGCGTTCGATATGCCGCAGGAAACGAAAACCTAAACCTTTTCCGGCAGATGCACCTTCGATAATCCCCGGAATATCGGCCATCACAAAAGATTTATTATCGCGATAAGCCACGATGCCGAGATTAGGCACCAAAGTAGTAAAAGCGTAATCTGCAATCTCCGGTTTGGCAGCACTTACCACTGATAATAAAGTCGATTTTCCGGCATTCGGGAAACCTACCAAACCTACATCAGCCAGCACCTTCAGTTCCAACACGTTCCATTCTTCCTGGCCGGGTTCCCCGGGTTGTGCAAAACGCGGTGTTTGCTGCGTAGCCGATTTAAAGTGCCAGTTGCCCAATCCGCCGCGGCCGCCTGGCGTTAATATTTTAGTTTCGCCGTCTTTGGTGATCTCGAATAAAAACTCGCCTGTTTCCGCATTTTTAGCGATAGTGCCAAGCGGAACTTCCAGGATTTCATCTTTCCCGCTTTTGCCGGTACTGGTAGAACTTCCGCCCGAATCTCCGTCCTCTGCAATTACATGTTTGCGAAATTTAAGGTGAAGCATTGTCCATAATTGTGCGTTTCCTTTTACGATTACATGTCCGCCACGGCCGCCATCGCCGCCATCCGGGCCGCCGGTAGCCGTGTGCTTGTCGCGGTGCAAATGTGCAGAACCTGCTCCGCCATGACCAGAACGGCAGCAAATTTTTACATAATCAACAAAATTGGAGCCTTGGGACATGGGAGGTAAGGGTAAAGGAAAAGGTTAATAGTTCATTGCTGATTGTTCATGGGCTAATTGCTGACGGCTAACTGCTGAAAGCTTTCCTACAATCTATCAATTACCTCACATAGGTCAGCAAAAATGTGGTCAATTTCGCCAACGCCATTTACTTTATCTAATTTACCTTGCGCTGCGTAGTAAGGCAGTACCAGGATGGTTTTGGTGAAATATTCGTCAATCCGTTTGGCTAATTTGTCTGCGTCGTCGTCCGGGCGATTGCTTAGCTTTCTGCGTTCGGCAATTCGGTATGTTAATTCTTCCTGGGTAACATCTAAAGCAATCACAGCCGTTATCGCTTCATTTTTTCCTGCTAAAAAAGCATCTAAAGCTTCTGCCTGTGGCACGGTACGAGGAAAACCATCAAAAATAAACCCTTTGGCTTGCGGGTTTTGCTTCACTTCTTCCTCCAGCATGGCAATCGTAATTGTATCCGGAACTAATTTTCCATCGGCTATTAACTGATTTACTTCTCGGCCTAATGCGGTTTGATTTTTGATATGGCCGCGAAAAATATCACCTGTAGAAATATGCACCAACTGGTAATGATCAATCAGTTTTTGAGATTGCGTACCTTTTCCGGCACCAGGAGGGCCAAACAATACTAAATTAAGCATGGCTGTTTTTCATTTAAAAAGCCTTTACGGCTGTCACCGGAAAGGCTTTATGATGGTGCACTTGTAGGGATTCGAACCCCAAACCTCCTGATCCGTAGTCAGGTGCTCTATCCAATTGAGCTACAAGTGCTTTTTTTAACGGACTGCAAAAATAGAATATCTTTTTAATCCGCTATAATTTTTTTTTAATTACTTGATCAGCGCATCAATAGCAGCAAAATCAGGCAAATCTTTGGCAGATTCCAACACTTCTGCATAAATGATATTTTGGTTTTCATCCACTACAAAAGCAGCTCTTTTAGACACGCCTTTCAATCCTAACATAAACTCTTCATAAATGGCATTGTACAATTCAGAGGCTTCTTTATTAAAATCCGAAAGCAGCGGAAACTGGTAATGTTGTTCTTCCTTGAATTTGCCGAGTGCAAACGGGGAATCAACCGAAATGCCCAATACTTCTGCATTCATTCCTTCATAAAAGCTAAAATTATCGCGCATGGTACACAATTGTGTGGTGCAAGTCCCGGTAAAAGCAAACGGAAAAAAATGGACAATTACTTTTTTGCCGGTGAAATCTGACAGGGAAACTTCTTTTAGATCAGAAGAAAACAAGGTGAACTGAGGCGCAGGTTGCCCGATTTGAATAGCCATAATAGGATAATTTTTTGTTGAAAGGCCAAAAGTAACAGAATAAAATTGTGCAGCAATAAAGCAGCATGAATTCAACTTTTGCCTGATAAAAGAAGTATGGGTTATTTTCAAAATTATTTCAATTACTGTAACATTAAAGCGATAAATTCTTTATGTCAGCATTGCAATTATAGCTTGTAAAATGTAGATTTGCAGTCCAAAAAAGCTTACTAAAGCTCATATCAATTAAAAACATATATGCCAAACATTGGAAAAATAGCACAGATTATCGGCCCCGTAGTTGACGTAAGTTTTGCAGATGACGCACATTTGCCAAAAATATTTGATGCCTTGGAAATTACGAAAGACAACGGACAAAAAGTTGTATTAGAAGTACAGCAGCATTTGGGCGAAGACCGTGTAAGAACAATAGCAATGGATTCTACGGATGGGTTGCTGCGTGGAATGCCGGTGAACGATACCAACTCTCCGATCAGGATGCCGGTTGGGGACCAGATCAAAGGACGGTTGTTTAATGTAGTTGGCGAAGCGATTGACGGTATTGGCGCAATTGATAATTCACAGGGTTATCCGATCCACAACGCACCCCCGAAGTTTGAAGAATTATCTACAGAAACAGAAGTGCTTTTTACAGGTATCAAAGTAATCGATCTGTTGGCGCCTTATACCAAAGGCGGCAAAATCGGTTTGTTTGGTGGTGCCGGCGTTGGTAAAACGGTGTTGATCATGGAATTGGTGAACAACATTGCAAAAGCTTATGCGGGTTTATCTGTGTTTGCCGGTGTTGGCGAGCGCACCCGTGAAGGAAATGATTTACTGCGTGAATTCATCGAATCAGGTGTAATTAATTACGGTGATGAATTCTTGCATTCCATGGAAAAAGGCAATTGGGACTTACCATCGGTAAATAAAGAAAAATTAAAAGAATCTAAAGCAACGTTGGTTTTTGGCCAGATGAACGAGCCTCCGGGCGCACGTGCACGCGTAGCTTTATCAGGATTGACGGTTGCAGAATATTTCCGCGATGGTGAAGGTGAAGGACAGGGAAAAGACATTTTATTTTTTGTGGATAATATTTTCCGCTTTACGCAAGCTGGTGCAGAATTATCAGCTTTGCTGGGCCGCATGCCTTCAGCAGTAGGTTATCAGCCCACTTTGGCAACAGAAATGGGTTTGATGCAGGAGCGGATCACTTCAACCAAACGCGGCTCCATCACTTCTGTGCAAGCCGTTTATGTTCCTGCGGATGATTTAACCGATCCGGCACCGGCTACAACTTTTGCCCACTTGGATGCTACCACTTCCCTGTCGCGTAAAATTGCGGAGTTGGGCATTTATCCTGCGGTTGACCCTCTGGATTCAACTTCACGTATTTTAAGTGCGGCAGTTTTGGGCAATGAACATTACAATACAGCCCAACGCGTTAAGGAAACCCTGCAACGTTACAAAGAATTGCAGGACATCATTGCAATTTTAGGAATGGATGAGCTGTCCGAAGAAGATAAATTGATCGTATCCCGCGCCCGCCGTGTACAGCGTTTTTTATCGCAGCCGTTCCATGTGGCAGAACAATTTACCGGCCTAAAAGGAGTATTGGTTGATATTAAAGAAACGATCAAAGGTTTTAATATGATTATGGACGGCGAAGTGGACCAATATCCCGAAGGTTCTTTTAACTTAGTTGGAAGTATTGAAGAAGCTATCGAAAAAGGTAAAAAATTATTAGCGGAAGCAAACGATTAAACAAGGTTTGAGGCGTGGGGTATGAGGTTAGCACCTCGCACCTCACACCTCGCACCTCGCACCAAATATGACATTAGAAATTATCACCCCTGACAAAAAGTTTTTTGACGGAGAAATCACTTCCGTAACTGTTCCCGGTACAATGGGTTCCTTTGAAGTGCTAAACAATCATGCCCCTATTATTTCTACTTTGGACCATGGCAAAATCGTTGTTCGCACGAATTCCAAAACGCAGACCTTTTTTATCAAAGGTGGTGTGGTAGAAGTGTTAAACAATAAAGTAATGCTTCTGGCCGAAGGCGTGGAAGTACACTGATATACTTCTTTTATTGGTATAAAAACCTGGCCGATCGGTTAGGTTTTTTTTTGCTGTTTTTTTCAGTTTTTCCGGCCCGTCATCCTATTTCAGGCAGAATAACATGCTTAAAAGTTAAAGGACTTTAATCTGTACTGAATACCAAAATCAACTTCGGTATATCAGCTTACAAATTATCGAAAGGTAAAATATGTTATTTATAAAATAATGTTCTCTTTTTTACAATTACTTAGAATATAATATTTTTTACATTTTTTTAAATTTGCTGTTGTTAAAAATTAAGTAAGTATCTACCTTACAAATAGTCAATAAAAACAACTGAACAACTCTTTTTTAACATTCGCTTTCGCGGAATTTTTAAGTAAGCTATCAGTGCATTTTTTAAGGAAACAGATCAATAGAAAAAAACAGAAACCCGTTAGCTAACTAAATGGAAAATACAGAAACAGAAGCAGCGGTAGAATTAAACCGTTACAGCAAAACTTTCACACAAGATCCAACTCAACCTGCTGCACAAGCGATGCTTTACGGCATTGGCTTAACTGATAACGACATGCAAAAAGCCCAAGTGGGCGTGGTAAGCATGGGCTATGATGGCAATACCTGCAACATGCACCTGAACGATCTGGCCAAATTGGTTAAAAAGGGCATCTGGGAAGAAGATTTGGTTGGATTGATTTTTAATACTATTGGCGTAAGCGATGGCATGAGCAACGGCACCGACGGCATGCGCTACTCTTTAGTGAGCCGTGATATCATTGCTGATTCTATCGAAGCCGTTTGCGGCGCACAATATTACGATGCGGTAATTGCACTTCCCGGCTGCGATAAAAATATGCCTGGTTCTATTATGGCGATGGGCCGTTTAAACCGTCCTTCCATTATGGTTTACGGCGGAACGATCAAACCCGGACATTATAAAGGGGAAGATTTGAACATCGTTTCTGCTTTTGAAGCATTAGGCAAAAAGATGGCCGGACAAATGAATGATTTTGATTTTAAAGAAGTGATTAAAAATGCCTGCCCCGGCGCTGGCGCTTGCGGCGGTATTTATACAGCCAATACGATGGCTGCAGCCATTGAAGCTTTGGGTATGAGTTTGCCTTATTCGTCCTCCAATCCGGCCATCAGTCCGGAAAAAGATGCCGAATGTTTGGCTGCCGGAAAAGCCATTAAAGTATTGCTGGAAAAAGACATCAAACCAAGCGACATCATGACCCGCGATGCGTTTGAAAATGCAATTGTTACGGTGATGGTTCTGGGCGGATCAACCAACGCAGTGCTGCATCTGATTGCGATGGCAAAAAGCGTGGATGTTCCACTTACGCAAGACGATTTCCAGACCATCAGCAATAAAATTCCGGTTTTGGCAGATATGAAACCAAGCGGAAAATACATGATGGAAGATCTGCACAAAGTTGGCGGCGTACCGGCAGTGATGAAATATCTGCTGAAACAAGGCTGGCTTCATGGCGATTGCTTAACGGTCACCGGGAAAACCATTGCTGAAAATATGGAAGAAGTACCGGAATTGGATTTCAACACACAAAAAATTATTCTTCCGGCAGAAAATCCGATCAAAGCAACAGGGCATCTGCAAATCCTGTATGGAAATTTGGCTGTAGGCGGAAGTGTTGCCAAGATCACAGGAAAAGAAGGCGAACGCTTTGAAGGCCCGGCGCGTGTTTTTGATGGTGAGTTTGAAGTGATCCATGGCATTCAAAGCGGCCGTGTTCAAGCAGGAGATGTGGTGGTGATCAGAAACGTAGGGCCAAAAGGAGCACCCGGAATGCCGGAAATGCTGAAACCAACTTCCGCCATTTTTGGCGTCGGTTTAGGCAGCAGTGTTGCTTTGATTACTGATGGCCGTTTCAGCGGAGGCACACATGGTTTTGTAGTTGGCCATATTACGCCGGAGTCTTTTGACGGCGGTTTGATCGCTTTGGTAAAAGACGAAGACCGGATCGAAATTGATACGATCAGCCGCACTTTAAAACTAATGGTTTCAGATGAAGAGATTGCAAACCGCCATGCGCAGTGGCAGCAGCCAGCTTTAAAAGTAACCAAAGGCGTTTTATATAAATACGCCAAACAAGTATCAACCGCGGCTAAAGGCTGCGTTACTGATTTATAAGAATTATACCGATAAAAGAAGCATTTAAAATTCCTTAAAAAAAGAAAAACATTATGGAAGTTGAAGTTGCACAAGAGGAAATATTAATCATGCCTGAAACAAAGGAAACTACTGAAGTTTCAGGTTCTGTGGCACTGTTGGAAGGCTTGATTGCCGAAGGCGTGGATACTATTTTTGGCTATCCGGGCGGCGCGATCATGCCCATTTATGATGCGTTATATGATTATAAAGAAAAACTAAACCATATCTTGGTTCGCCACGAGCAGGGCGGTATTCATGCCGGACAAGGTTATGCACGTTCATCAGGAAAAGTGGGCGTTGTGTTTGCCACAAGCGGTCCCGGAGCTACGAACCTCATCACCGGTTTGGCCGATGCACAGATTGACAGCACGCCTTTGGTCTGCATCACCGGTCAGGTTTTTGCGCATTTATTAGGAACGGATGCTTTTCAGGAAACAGATGTCATCAACATTACCACGCCGGTTACCAAATGGAATTACCAGGTAACGGATGCCAATGAAATTCCGGAAGTAATGGCGAAAGCATTTCATATTGCAAGAAGCGGCCGTCCGGGACCTGTCCTGATTGACATCACTAAAAATGCACAGATCCAGAAATTCGATTTTGAAGGTTATATCAAATGCAACCACATCCGCAGTTATCGCCCGAAACCAATTGTTCGTCAGGAATATATTGCTCAAGCTGCCGAATTAATTAATCACGCAAAAAAACCTTTTGTAATTTGGGGGCAAGGTGTGATTTTGGGTAAAGCAGAAAAAGAATTTCAAGCATTTATTGAGAAAACAAATATTCCTGCCGCCTGGACTATTTTGGGCGTTAGCGCTATCCCAACTGATCATGAATTAAACGTTGGAATGCTGGGTATGCACGGAAATTACGGCCCGAACGTTTTAACTAATGAGTGCGATGTTTTGATTGCGATCGGGATGCGTTTTGATGACCGCGTGACCGGCCGTTTAGATAAATATGCAAAACAGGCTAAGATCATTCATTTGGACATTGATCCGGCTGAAATTGATAAAAACGTACAATCCACCGTTCCAGTTTGGGGCGATTGCAAAGAAACACTTC
>JAABUS010009525.1_pt1 | contig 10232 bp, 13 predicted proteins | sample 5560161 | NCBI WGS metagenome assembly JAABUS01 (sample SAMN10711885, study PRJNA513376) | rock metagenome | isolation source: Antarctica rocks | place: Antarctica: Victoria Land, Trio Nunatak nord | collected 2016-01-04
TGGAGCTGATGACGATCAACTTCTCGCTGCTGGCGCTGGACCAGGTGATCAACAGCGCCGCGTCGATCCGGTACATGTTCGGCGCCCAGGTCAAGGTGCCGCTGGTCATCCGGATGCCCCAGGGCGCGGGCCATCAGCTGGGGCCGACCCACTCGCACTCGCTGGAGGCCCTGTACGCCCACGTGCCGGGGCTGCTGGTGGCCGTGCCGACGACCCCGGCCGACGCCCGTGGCCTGCTCAAGGCCGCCATCCGCGACGACAACCCGGTGATCTTCATCGAGCACGAGACGCTCTATGGCCGCCGCGGGGAGGTCGACGAGGACGACGACGAGCCGATCCACTTCGGCCAGGCCGCGGTGCGCCGCGAGGGGGACGACGTCACGATCGTGGGCATCTCGCGCATGAACGAGACGGCGCTCAAGGCCGCCGACACGCTGGCCTCCGAGCACGAGATCGAGGCGGAGGTGATCGACCCGCGCACGCTGCGCCCGCTGGATCTGGACACGATCCTGGAGTCGGTGCGAAAGACCAACCGCGCGGTGATCGTGGAGGAGGGCTGGCCCCACGGGGGCGTGGGGGCCAACATGGCTGCGCTGATCCAGGAGCAGGCGTTCGACCACCTCGACGCCCCGGTGGCGCGCGTGGCCGGCGCCGACGTGCCGATGCCCTACTCCAAGCCGCTCGAGCAGGCCGCGTTCCCGCACGAGGAGCACGTGGTCTCCGCCGCCATCTCCACGTTCAGGGATATCTGAGCGTGTCCGCCGAGGTGAACATGCCGCGGCTGTCGGACTCCATGGAGGAGGGCACCGTGCTCAAGTGGCTGGTGGAGGTGGGCGGCGTGGTCAAGCGCGGCGAGCCGCTGGTGGAGATCGAGACCGACAAGGCCAACATGACCTACGAGGCCGACTCGGACGGGGTGCTGCTGGAGGTGGTGGCCTCCGAGGGCGACACGCTGGCGGTGGGCGAGGTGATCGCCCGGGTGGGCGAGGAGGGCGAGCAGCCGGAGGGCCGCGGCGAGGAGTCCACCGAGGGGGAGGCGGCGTCCGAGTCTGCGGCCGACGCGGCGTCAGAGTCCGAAACCGACGCCGAGCCGAGACCCAGGGAGGCGCCCGAAGCCGACGAGGCGCACGAGGCCCCATCCCAGAAACCGCCGCCAGGGCCGGCGCCGCCGGGAGACGGTGGCGAGCGGGTGAAGGCCTCGCCGGTGGCGCGGCGGATCGCCGGCGACCTTGGCGTGGAGCTTGCGACGGTCGAGGGGTCCGGCCCGGGCGGTCGCGTGGTCAAGGCCGACGTGGAAGCGGCCGCGCGCGACGGATCTTCCGCGCCTGCGGACGAGCCCGCCGAGGCGGAGTCCGCTGCGCGGGAGGAGCCCACTCCGGTTCCCACCGCCGCGCGGGAGGAGCCCGCTGCGCCACCCGCCGCCGCCTCCGAAGCCGGCGTGAAGGGCCGACCCGAGACCATCGAGCTCACCCGGCTGCAGCGGACCGTCTCGCGGCGCATGGCCGAGTCCAAGGCCACCGCGCCGGACTTCGCGCTCGAGGTCGAGGTGGACATGTCCCTGTGCATCGAGCTGCGCAAGCGGCTCAAGGAGGCGGTAGTCGACGGTCCGCCGCCTTCCTACAACGACATGATCGTCAAGGCAGTCGGGCTGGCCGCCCGTCAGCATCCCAAGGTCAACGGCGCCTACCGCGATGGGCGGTTCGAGCTCTACCCGGAGGTGAACGTGGGCGTGGCCGTCGCGGCCCAAGACGCGCTGGTGGTGCCGGTGGTGCGGGGCGCCCACGAGAAGTCCCTGGGCGAGATAGCCCGGCAGGCGCGACGGCTGATCGAGAAGGTCCGCGACGCCTCGATCACCCCGCCCGAGCTGTCGGGGGGCACGATCACCGTCTCCAACCTCGGCATGTACGGGATCGACCGCTTCACGGCGATCATCAACCCGCCCCAGGCGGCGATCCTCTCGATCGGCGCGCTGAAGAAGAAGCCCGCGGTCGACGACCGCGGGCGAGTCGTGGCCCGCGATCTGATGACGATCACCATGGCCTGCGACCACCGCATCCTCTACGGCGCCGACGGCGCCGAGTTCCTCGGCCGCGTGCGGGAGCTGCTGGAGCAGCCGCTGGCGCTCGCGCTGTAGGGCGCCTCGCACTCAGCGGCCCCGGGCCACCGCTTCATCCAGCCGCCCAAACCGTGGATCGTCGGCCTCCACCATCTCGGCGAGCGTCTCGCGCACGGCCACGACGTCGAGTGTCCCGGCGGCCACCATCGCCTCGATGTCGGCCCAGTCGCGGGTGCGGTCGAACATCGCCTTGAAGGTCGCGAGCTCCGTCGGGCCCAGCACTGGGATCTTCGTTCCCGAGAACGGGACCGACCGCACGTTGCGGGCCGCCACCCGGTGCACCGGCACATAGTCGAAGAACAGGTCGACAGGAGTCTCGTCCCACCACAGCCGCACCTGGCCCTCCTTTACGACCGTCCGAGCGGTTCCCTGCGGCCGGGCGACGCCGGGCGGGAGAGCGTCCAGTGCGTGCTCACAGTCGGCGGCCGGAACGAAGATGTTCACGTCGATGTCGCTGGTCCCTCGGGGGTCCCGGGTCCAGTAGGCGAGCGCGATCGCCCCTCCGAACGCGTGGGGTACCGAGGCGGACCGCAGGGCGCGGTGGAGCGCCAGCAGCCGCTCCGGGAGAGTCACGAGGCCGGTCGCGTCACGGAGGTCAGCCGGGGATAGCGCAGATCTCGTGAATGGCGTGTGGGGAGAGCCTCGGCCAGGGAGATCACCTCCACCAGCGTTCTATCCGTCTGCGCGTGCCGGGCGGGCGAGGGCTCCACGAGCGGTGGGTGACCCTCCTCGACCGCCAGCCTGGACCCGGTGGCGGCCAGTAGGCGGCTGAGTGTGGCCACCGACGGCTGCTTTCGCCCGGTCTCGTACGCGGACAGCGTGGCCTGCGAGGTGCCGGCCCGGCGCGCCAGAGCCGTCTGTGACAGGCCCGCGCGTTCGCGGGCGTCGCGCAGCGTGGCGGCAACGTTCATCCGTCAAGCATATCCGCATGGATATGCCATGGGAGAGCGTCGGCTCAGACCTCGCGCCGGCTCGCGTAGCGCGCCAGCACCCCGAACCCGAGGACCGCCCAGGCCACGATGACCAGCCACGGCACCACGGAGATCTCGAAGGGCTCCTCCGGGGCCAGCCCGTTGACCAGGAGCTTCATCGCCTGGCTGAACGGCAGCAGGTCGAGGGCGGTCGCGGGGATTCCCGACGTCACGAACATCACCGCCACGGCCAGACCGACCAGCGGGAAGACGAGAAACGCTCCGTAGGTGTTGAGGGCGTTGGCGTTCCGGGTGACGAGGCCGAGCACCATCCCGAAGCCGACCATGCTCAGCACGAGCAGCACGCTGGCCACGGCGAACAGCACGGGTCTTGGCAACTCGGGTCGGGTGATGGCGACGATGATCGCCGTGCCCGCCAGGCCGTAGACGAGGCCGCCGAGTGCCTTGGCGGTGAGGATCTCGGGTCCGGTGGCCGCGAGGCGCAGCGCGCCGAAGGTGCCTGTCTCGAGCTCCTCCGCGGTCTGGATCGGCACGATCAGCAAGGCGACGAAGCCGGCGAGCGTGACGATGCTCGCTGCGATGATCAGCGTGGGCAGCTCGACGATCTCTGCCGGCGTCTGCCGAGCTTGGTCGACGGCCACCTGCTCGACGCGCACCTGGCTGGCGGGCGGTCGTTTGGCAAGCGCGGCGACCGCATCCGGAACGATGCCCGCGACCGTCTGCGTGGCTGCCGAGGCGTCCTCGGGCACCATGATCGTGGCCCGCGAGCTGCCCTTGGGGCCGGCGATCACCGCCATGTCCTCGTCGTCGGCGCGGACGAGCCGGCGCGCCTCGTCCGGGCTGCGGACCACGCGCACCTCGAGCTTGACGCTGCGCTTCGTCGCCTGGCCGAGCGCCGCAAGCAGGCCGGCGCCGTCCTGGTCGACGATGACGATATTGCTCGATGGCCGCTCGCCGCGCTCGGGCGCCTGAGCGTTGTAGCCGACCGCCATGGCGACCGGCAGCAGGAGCGCCACGTACACCCGGCCGTCGCGAAAGGCGTCGGTGAGATCCTTGTTGAGGATCGTGAAGACCCGCCGGCGGTTCATCGGGCGGCCTCCTCCTCGTCGTAGAGCGTCCGGCCCGCGAGCTCGATGAACACGTCGGCCAGCGTCGACTCGCGGGTGTGCAGCGTGCGCACCTCGCCGCGCCGGAGGTGCTCCACCAGCGCGCCGGAGCCCTGCTGGTCGGCGAGCCGCAGGCGCTCCTCGCGGCCGTCCGCGAGGACGACGTCGACTTCGGGGACGTTGCCGAGCCCGAGCTTCAGTGCCCGGGGGGTGTCCAGCGCGACGATGGGCCCTCCGAGAGGAAGGCGACGCGGTCACAGAGGTCATCGGCCTCGGTCATGTCGTGCGTGGTCAGAAAGACCGTCGATCCCTCGGCGGCGACCTCAGAGACGATGCCGTGCAGGTCGCGGGCGGACTGCGGATCCAGGCCGCGGGTCGGCTCGTCGAGGAAGAGCACCCGCGGGGCGTTGAGCAGGGCGCGGGCCACCAGCAGGCGCTGCTTCATCCCCGTGGAGAATTCCTTGGCCTTCTGCTTGCCCGTGTCGGCCAGGCGGACCCGCTCGAGCGCCTCGTCGGACCGCGTCCTGGGCACGTCGTAGAGGCGGCAGAAGAGGTCGAGGTTCTCCTTCGCCGTCATGCGCATGTAGATCGTGGGGCTCTCCGCGACGAGGTGATGTCGCCCCGGATGTGCTCGAAGTCCCCGACCACGTCGTGGCCGAGGATCGTCGCCGTGCCGTCCGTCGGCCGCGAGCGCCCGGTGAGGATGCGGATCGTCGTCGACTTCCCGGCCCCGTTGTGGCCGAGCAGGCCGAATACCTCCCCGGGGGCGGCGGCGAACGAGATCCCGTCAAGCGCGTGGACGGCGCCGTAGTGCTTGGTCAGGCCCTCGACGACCACGGAATGCTCAGGGGCGGAGCCGACGGTCGCCTGATCGTGCGACCAGTCGGGACCGGGCTTTCTGCGCACGCCCCCCTGCATCTACCCGCCTCTCCGTCGGACACCGGATGAAAGTGTAAAGCTAGCTTGTCACTTCGACAGCGTCAACTTGGCTTCTCGCTCAGCCGCTCACAGGCGACGCGAGAAGACCACCTGGGCGCCCACGTAGGTCAGGCTGCCGATCGCCAGGGCGAGCGACGCGAACGGGTCAGGGGAGCGGCCGCGGGCCAGCTCGTACACGAATCCCGCCATCAGCGCCGTCAGCATGGCGAGAGCGGCGAGCCGGCCCGCCCGCATGTCGGCGACGCCCCAGCGCTCATCTGCCTCGAAGGTCTCGCGAAACCGCTCGCTGCGTGCGGTCGCCACGTGCCAGGCCACGATCGTGACGGCGGAGAGGCCGAAGGCGGCGAGGCCCGCGACGGGCTCGCCGCCGACCCAAGCCGCACCCCCGATGATCACCCCCAAGGGGAGCGTGATCGCGGGGTGCCCCCAGCGGGTCTGGGGCGGCCTACGCTTCTCCGTCGTCATCGAAGACCTCCTCTACTGACCTGCCGAAGAAGCGAGCGATGGCGAGCGCCAGCTTGAGCGTCGGGGTGTAGCGATCGTTCTCGATCGAGTTGATCGTCTGGCGCGACACGCCCAGCTCCTGGGCAAGCCGGGCCTGCGAGAGGCCCCGCTCGACGCGCAGCTGGCGTACCTCGCTGACCATTCGCCGGAAACGGTACTTGTCATTCTCGGATTGGACCCCATGCTCGGCGGGTCGCCGAGCATGCCTCAATGGCTCCCGAACACTGCCGCCACCGGCATCGCGAAGCCCCTCAACAACGGAGAGATCAACTCGTCCGGTCCGGCAAGCTCGAGCGCCACGTCGAACCTCGGCGCCGCGACGGTCGAGCGCCGAAAGACCAGGATGGTCCGGGCCGGCGTGTCGACCAGCCACAGCTCCCGCAGCCCGTGACGCTCGTAGCCGTCCTTCTTGGCGCCGATGTCGAAGCGCCAGGTAGAAGGGGAACGGATCTCCACCGCGAGGTCGGGCATCGGGTAGGGCGGCTGGGCGATGTCCTCGGGCGACCTCCCTTCGGAGTACCAGAGCAAGTCGGGCACGAAGACGTTGCGCTCGTCGAGGCCCACACCCGCCGGCAGCTCCACGCTTCCCCGCCCTTCGGCGGCGCTGATCCAGCTCTCCAGCGCCACCAGCAGCCGCTTCTGCGTGCGGCCGTGGAGGACGGTGGGATCGTTCACGATCACCTCACCCTCGATGAGGTTCCACGGCCGCCCGTGATCGGGCTCTGGAGCGGCGAGGAACTCCTCCGCGGTCATCCGCTGGGCGACGGTCACGGCAGCCATCGTACGCCTCCTCGACTCGGGCTCTCACACCCGGATGAGGCTCGACGACCCGAACTTCGCCCCCCGGGAACACGAGCGCGACCTCTGCGTCCCAACCAGGGCATCGGCGCCGCCCTGCGATTCTAGGTCAGAGCAGAATCAGGTCGCGGGGGCGCTGTCGCCGCCGTTGTCGAGCCTGTCCAGGAATGCGAGCACCGCCGCGGTGAGCGCGTTTCCCTGTTCGCGCACATCCTTGAGATCGCCGCCCACGCCGTCCAGCGTGCGATCGAGGTGCTCCAGGGTGTGGTTCACCGCCGACAGGGTGCCATCCATTCCAACGAGGGTGCGGTCCATGCCCTGGAGCGTCCGGTCGGTCCGCTGCAGACCTCGATCGACTCGCGTCACCAGATCCCGCGTGAACACTCGCAAGTCCCCGAAGCGGTCGGCCTGAGTGGCACGCTCCTCACGTGAAAGGCGCATCTCCTCCCGCGAGAGGCGCATCTCCTCACGCGACAGCCGCACCTCCTCGCGGATCTCTCCCACCAACTCGTCCTGGCGGTCGAGGTGACGATCGATTCGGGCCAGGTAATCGGGGTCTGGGTCCACGAAGGTCAGTCTGGCAGAGGGTCAGTTACAGGACAACGCCTGAGGTGACGACTGTGTCAGCCCCGAGCTGCCCGGCGACGAGGCGGGCGGAATCAAGCAGCGCCCCGGAAACGGTGTGCCCCCTACCCGACTGCCCCGCCCGCCGGCGCCGGCGCGGTGGGATCTGCGCTCACGTCGCTCGCGTGCTCGCGGGCGATGTAGTCCTCGATCTCGGCCGGCCGGTCCTTGGAGCGCTCGCTCACGGCCAGCAGGTCGGACATGGTGGCGATCTCCTCCACCTGCTCCTTCAGGAACCACTGGGTGAACTGCTCCGAGACGTAGTCGCCGGCATCGCGGGCCACCGCGGCCAGCGACGAGATCTGGTCGGTGACGCGCCTCTCCTGCTCCAGCGCGATGGCCACCGGCTCGACGATGTCGGCGAACCCCGCCGTGGGCTCACCGACGGCGGGGATGACCGGAGTCTCGTCAGCGTCGAGCAGGTACTTGACCATCATCATCGCGTGGTCGCGCTCCTCGAGTGCCTGGCCGTAGAAGAACCCCGCCAGCCGAGGCAGGGTCAGGCCGTCGTAGTAGACGGCCACCGCCACGTACTGGTGCGAGGCCCCGAGCTCGCGGCCGATCTGCTCGTTGAGCGCACTGACGAACTGCTCAGCCGGCATGTAGGTCCCCTCCCGTCCGTTGGCTTTCCGGGCGACGCTAGCGAAGGTGCGGCCTGGCCGCCGGTCACCCGTCGCGGAAGCGAAAGCCCGTCTCGGCCACCGGCACGTCCATCGGGCTCGCGGGCAGACCGGGAGGCGGCGGGCCGGGCAAGTTGAACTCGCGCGGCGCGACGTCGTTGGGGGTGTGGGGATGAAATACCGCCGCCAGATACTGGACGTGGTCGCGGCCCACGCCCAACTCGGTCTGGCCGCCGCCGTAGGCGCCGATGCGCTCGCGCTCGCAATAGTCATAGGCCGAGCACAGCGACCCCAAGCCCCCGAGCCGTGAGGGCTTGACGTTCACGGTCCGCGGCGGAAAGGGGAGCGCCTCGATATCGGCCACCGAGTGGATCGGCGCGTCCCAGGTGATCCGGTCGCGGTAGGGCTCGAGCGCCTCGGCGGCGGCGGGGTCGGACAGGTCGGGATCCTCGAGCCACGCGTCGGGGAAGGCCTCGGCCACCCGGCGGTAGAGCCCGGGGTCGGTCGCCACGTCGACCGGTGTGCCCGAGTAGTGGCCCTTCAGGTCCACCGAGTCCACGGCTCCCGTGGCCACCAGCTCGGCGATCAGGGCGTCGGACCAGTTCTGGGTGGGGTCGAGCTTGAAGCGCGTGTGGGGATAGCGCTCCAGGACGCCGTAGAGGCGCTCGGCGGTCTCGGGCCCGCTCGCGCCCGGCGCAGCCAGGCGAATGGAGACCACGTAGGTCAGCGGCTGGGGGTCCCGTCCCACGGCTTGCGCCAGCGAGCGACCCGCCTGGCGCAGGGCCAGGTCGAGCGCCGCGGACTCGAAGGCCCACCGGCGGTAGAGGCGGGAGTAGTCGCGGACCGGCGGGCTGCCGGGAAACAGGTCGAGCACGTCGAGCAACTCCGACAGCTCGCCGAGCGTCGAGGGGCCCGTCAGGTCCAGCACCTGGCCCGCATCCTGGAAGGCGATGTGGTCAAGCGCGTCGTAGACCACGTCCTCGCCCACTCCCTCCTCGCCGCCGCCGTGCAGCCGGATCAGCGTGCACGTGCGGGTCCACTCGGGAGCGAACTCGTACTCGAGGCCCTCGAGGCCGTAGCCCTCGATCGCGACCGGCAGCTGCGCGAGGGCATCCCACGTGCTCATGCGTTGCCAGACTACGCCCCGCGCACGCTCATGCTTGTGGACGCTGATGACGAAGCGGTCGGCAGCGATCTCGCACGCCTGGTGGCCGCGGTCCTGATGTGCTGCCTGCTGGACCTAGGAGCGAGGGCCCCGCGAGCCTCGCGCCTGGACACCTGTACGACTCTCCGGGCGGCCGCTGGTGGCGCGGCGCCAGCTCTGTCTACACCCCGTTTACAACGTTGTCCGATCCGACCCAGCGGTCGATAGGGGCGGAGATGAAGAGACGAGTTGCCGCCCTCGCCGCGACCTGCGCCCTGCTCCTCTGCCTTCCGGCGGGGGCGGGCGCGACGGCCAACGGTCAGGCCGTCGGTCCCGCCGACCCCAATCCGCTGCTCGGGCAGACGTGGTGGGTCGACCACCAGTGGTCCGTGTCCTGGCAGGACATGCTGCGCCTGCAGCAGCAGGGCCACACAGGACGGGCGGCGCTGATCCGCAAGATCGCCGAGCAGCCCCAGTTCGTGTGGTACGGCAAGTGGGCCGGCGCCTCCTCCCCCGGCACCCGGCTGCGCAAGGACCTCGCCCGGTTCGCCCAGCAGAGTCCCGGCTCGGTGCCGCTGCTGGCGACCATGCGCCACGAGGGCAAGAAGTGCGGGGCCGGCTACCTCGGTGGGGGGGCCCGCGCCGACGCCACCTACCGGCACTGGATCCGCGGCTTCGCCAGCGCGGTGGGCCGCCGCCGGGCGGTGATCGTGTTCGAGCCCGACGCGCTCGGCACGCTCGAGTGCCTGGCCAAGCGCCGCCGCGGGGCGCGGTTGCGCACCCTCGCTTACGGCGTAGGCGTGCTGTCCAGGCTGCCCAACGCCACCGTCTACCTCGACGCCGGCGCGTCGGACTGGCAGGGCGCTCGCACGATGGCGCGCAAGCTGCGGGCGATCGGCATCGGCAAGGTGCGCGGGTTTGCCCTGAACGCCACACATCAGGACTGGACCGCCCGAAACGTCGCCTACGGTCGCAAGCTCTCGCGGCTGGTGGGCGGCAAGCGCTTCGTGGTCAACACCTCCCACAACGGCAACGGCCCGCTGCACCGCAAGGTGTGGATCAACCGCCGCAAGCACATCTGGCGGATCGCGAACACCTGGTGCAACCCACCCAACTCGGTGCTCGGCGAGCGCCCCACGACGGCCACCGGCCACGCGGCGGTGGACGCGTACCTGTGGATCGAGCGTCCCGGCTATTCCAACGGTTCCTGCAACGGCGGCCCCGCCAAGGCCGGAGCCTGGTGGCGGGCCAAGGCACTGGCCATGGCCAAGGGCGCGCACTGGTGAACGACCAGCCGCCTCTCTCGGCGGCTGTGCTAATCCCCGCGATGGGCGTCTGAGGCGCGCTTGCCCTTGGCGGGCAGTGAGTACTTCGAAGGCGAGGTGGGCACGACGGGGTTGTCGATCTTTCGCAGCTGCTTGAGCAGGTCAGACCACTGGCCGGGCTTGA
>JAABUS010009528.1_pt1 | contig 10230 bp, 12 predicted proteins | sample 5560161 | NCBI WGS metagenome assembly JAABUS01 (sample SAMN10711885, study PRJNA513376) | rock metagenome | isolation source: Antarctica rocks | place: Antarctica: Victoria Land, Trio Nunatak nord | collected 2016-01-04
GGTGACGGCAGTCGAACGCGGCGCGTCGTTGGCGCGCAAGCTCCAGGAGCAGGTCAGCGGATCGGCTGTGGCGGTGGCGCACGCCTTGTTCGAGACCTGGCCGCTGCCCTTGACGCGCTTCGACGCGGTGGCCTCTTTCACTGCGTGGCACTGGCCGGACCCGGAGGTGCGCGCCGGCAAAGCCCACGCGGCACTACGTCCCGCGGGTGTGTTGGCGACGGTCACGACCTCGCACGTGCGGGGTGGTTCAGTCGACTTCTTCGAGCAGGCTCAAGAGTGCTGCGAGCTGTGGGACCCGTCCACCCCGCCGGGGCTGTGCCTGACGGAATCCTCGACCGTGCCCGAGGCGGTCGACGAGGTCGACGTGTCGCCGCTCTTCGGCCCTCCGCTGTGCCAGCGATACGAGCAGGAGCTCAGCTACACCACCACCGAGTACCTGGACCTGTTGATGACCTACTCCGGCCACCGCTCTCTCCCCCGCCCCGCGCAACGAGGGTTACTGGGCTGCATTAAGGACCTCATCGACAGCCGCCACGGTGGTGTCGTCACTAAGCGGTACCTCCACGAGATGCGCATCGCAGCCGTAGCCCGACATTGACAGCCCGTGCATCTGTCGAGCTTCGCTAGTCGCGCCAGACGGGGATCGGGAGCGCTTTGGTGACCTCGTGAGCTTCGAGTCCGACGGCGAGCAGACGGGCGAGCACGGCCGGGCCGCTGGTAACGAGTAGGGAGTCCGCGTAGGGCGGACCTTCGATGACCCATCCGCCGATTCCGCTCTCCCCGAGAATCGACCGTGCTCCCACGTCGACAGGAGCTCGCTCAGCGACCCACTTTCGGTCGCCGCACATGATGAGTCGGGTCGCGCGGACTGCGCCGCGCCGGACCAGACCGCCAAGGGCCACCATGTCCATGGCACCTCGCCGACATCGTGCAGCGCCGACCGAAGGCGCCGCGACGTTTCATCATCGATGCTGCCGGCAGCAGCAGTGGGCAGCGCGGCGGAGTCGATGCCTGGGCGTAGTTTGACGAGCCGACTCCAGTCGGTGTAGCCGTCGAGGGGTTCGAACCATCCGCTCCCCAGGGCGATGTCCGTCCATGTCAACAGGCTCCCGTCGGGGAGCCGGCCCGGCAGCAACAGTCGGACCGTACGTCGCGTCATTATGACCTCATTAGACCTGCCCAGAGCTCAGCTCGGTGAGGAGTCCAGTGACGCGCCCCTTGATCTGGTCGCGGATGCCGCGGACGGTCACGAGGTCTTGCCCTGCGGGATCAGGTAGGTCCCAGTCCTCGTAGCGTTTGCCGGGAAAGATGGGGCAGGTGTCGCCGCAGCCCATGGTGATCACCACGTCGGACTCCTGGACCGCGTTGACGGTCAGCAGCGTGGGCGTCTCGGCCGTGATGTCGATGCCGTCCTCGGCCATGACAGCGACCGCGGCCGAGTTGATCTGGTCAGCGGGTTCAGACCCGGCGGAGCGGACCTCGACGGCGCCGTTGCCCAAGTGGGTCAGGTAGCCGGCGGCCATCTGGGAGCGGCCGGCGTTGTGGACGCATACGAACAGGACGGTGGGGGTGTCGGTCATCTGAACGCCTTTCGGGGGTTTAGCGGTTGGGACCTCAACGAGCCGGCCGGTGACGCGGGCTTGGATGTCGTCGCGGATCTGGCGGAACCTGCTCGACGGGTTGACCGTCGGGATCGGCCACGGGTTCCGGAAGGTCGAGCCGGACGGCGGCAGCCCGCGGGAAGAGGACGACCGCGAGGCTGGCGCCGAGGACGGCGCCGACGGCCTGGGCGGCCAGGAAGGCCGGGACCGAGGCGGGGGCGATGCCGGCGAAGGTGTCGGACCAGGCTCGGGCGACGGTGACGGCGGGGTTGGCGAAGGAGGTCGAGGCGGTGAAGAAGTAGGCGCCGCCGATCCACGCCGGGACCAGAAGCGGACCCAGACGGCCGCGACCGGTTCTCGTCAGCGCCGCTATCACCAACAGAAGCCCGGCGGTGGCGACCACCTCACCGAGCCAGAGCCCGACCCCAGTACGGGTGTGCCGGCTGGGCTCGTAAGCGGGCAGGTCGAACATCAGGTTCGCCACCCCAACCCCGGCCAGGCCGCCGACCACCTGGGCAGAGACGTACGCCGTTGCCTCACCGGGCCGCAGGTCGCCGCCGGCCGCCTCCACCAGGGTCACCGCCGGGTTGAAGTGGGCGCCACTGACAGGGCCCAGCACGGCGATCAACACCGCCAGCACGGCCACCGTGGCGGCCGCGTTGACCAGCAGCTGCAACAGCACGTCAGTGCTGAGCCGGGCGGCCATGATCCCGGAGCCGACCACCGCCGCGACCAGGGTGCCGGTGCCGAGGGCCTCCGCCGCGGCCCGCCGCGCCAGCATTCGCGTCGGCGTCCCGGTCACCGTCTGCGCCGAGCCGCTCACGCGTCCGTGGGCTTGACCGCGCGGACGATGGCGCCGTGCATCCCCGGCACGGCCTCGTGCGTGAACTCCACTGACGTGTCGATGAACCCGACCGCGGCCAGCCCGTCGAGGTACTCGCGGCGGGAGAGGGCGCCGGCGATGCACCCGACGTAGGAGCCTCGCTCGGCACGATTGGCTTCGGTGAGGTGGTCTTCGGCGACGACGTCGCTGACCCCGACCCGGCCGCCAGGCTTGAGGACCCGGAACATCTCGGCCAGCACCGCCGCCTTGTCGACCGACAGGTTGATCACGCAGTTGGAGATGACCACATCCACCGCCCCGTCGGGCAGCGGCACCTCCTCGATGGTGCCCCGCAGAAACGCCACATTGCTTGCGCCAGCCTCAGCGGCGTTGGCACGGGCCAGGTCCAGCATCTCGTCGGTCATATCGACGCCATAGGCATACCCGGTCGGACCGACCCGCCTGGCGGACAACAGCACGTCAATGCCGCCGCCGGAACCCAGGTCCAGCACCGTGTCGCCCTCGTGCAGGTCTGCGACCGCGGTCGGATTGCCGCACCCCAGGCTGGCCGCGACCGCTTCGGCTGGCAGCTGGTCCTGCTCGCCTCGGGAGTCCAGCGCGGCGCCGAACGACTCGTCCAGGTCCGGATACGCCTCCGCCTCGCCCGGAGCGCAGCACTCTGCTAGGTCGGTGACCGCCGCCGCCGCTGTCGTGCCGCAGCAGCCACCGCAGTCGCCCCCGCAGCCACAGCCGCACTCACCGGAGGTCACCCGCCGGGCCGCGGCGGCATACCGGTCCCGGACCCGCTCGCGCAGCGCCTCGTCGCGACCCACCAGGGTCACCGTCTCCTGCTCACTCATGTCGCACCCCTAGTATCGATGACTGTCGATGTAATGCAGGATGGCAGTATGCATCGACGGTTGTCAATACGTTTGAGAGGATCGTTCATTATGAGCTCGACCGCAACCAAGACCGGCACACGAAACCAGCTGCCACTGCTGGCCGACTGCTGCTCACCGGTCGTCGGCTCGGTGATGACGACCAGCCAGGCTGAGACCCTGGCCACCGCGCTCAAGGCGATAGCCGACCCGGCTCGGCTGCGACTGATCTCCCTGGTCGCCGCCCACACCGATGGCGAAGCCTGCGTCTGCGACCTCACCGACCCGGTCGGTCTGTCCCAGCCCACCGTGTCCCACCATCTCAAGATCCTGGTCGACGCCGGCATCCTCACCCGCGAACAGCGCGGGCGGTGGGCCTATTACCGCCTCGTTCCCGACGCCCTCACCGCCTTGGCCGAGGTCATCGCCCCCTCGAGACCGTCGTTCCCGGCGTAACCGACTCCAGTGCGCGGGAATCCGCGCGAACCTAGCCTGCCGCTGCGCATCCGGCCGGTCTGCCCGCCGACCGAGTCGACCGAGTCGACCGAGTGAATGAGCTGAGAGTCGTTCGCGGAGCCCGGCGGCCAGGCCGGCGCTGGTAGCAGGTCGATGAGCTCACCTGGGTCAGGGTGATGGCCCAGCTGATGTGGGCATGTCCGCGCTGGGATCGATAGAGCAGCACGGCCGGGGCGGTCACGGTGACAGCCTGGAACGTCTCGTGAGGGCCTCCGTAGTCGGGGATGACTCACCGGGGGCAAGGTGCTGCCATTGCGGCATCAGGGTGCGGGCGGCCCGCCGGGTGGGCGGCAGGACCGCTTCCAGGCGGCGCGGCAGATACCAGCCGGCCCGGGCTTTGCCCAGCTGCACCATCCAGGGCGAGACCTGGTCCCCGGGTGCGCCAACGGTGAACCCCCGATCCATCACGGCATCGGGTGCGGGCACGAGCTCATCACCAGGGATGGTGGCCTCTCGTTCGTCGTCGGTGGGCTCGATCGACCTGAATACAGCAAGCTTCATAAAGGCAGCGTCCTTGATGGGTAGCCGAGCGTGAAATCTTGGCGCTCGGCGTCACACCGCTTCGGAAGCTCGCGGCACCCGACCACGCCGTATCTCCGACTGACAGCCGCCGCACCACCGCCCGCCGGACAGGCGCCATCGGCGCATGCCGGTGCCGGTCCGGCGTGTCGGAGGCAGGTCAGCTGGCCTGTGCCTGTCTGAGCGGCGGCGCCGGCTGTGCGCCTCAGCCCGAGACATCGGAGGTGTCCCGGGGAGAAGTCGCGCGCAGCGTGGACGTCGTGGTCGAGGCTGTAGACCCGCTTCAGCTCCCCTACGGCCTGCAGCTGGCGTTTGCTGTGCGGGCTGGCGCAGGACTCACCCTCGTCGCCGGGCACCGGGTCGAAGGAGTGCAGGACGATGCGCTCGAGCAGCTCACCCAAGGTCTCGTCGTTGAACTAGGCGAGACCATTGATGATCTTGACCAGGCCCCTTACGAGTCTCCCGGCCGCCCGTTCAGCAGCCGGCCGACGGCTATCGCGGCGGCGGATCCGATGGCAGCGCTGGTCCCGTCCGGCCCGGTGACCACGCCGATCTCGTTGCGCACGCGGCCCATGAGTCCTCCGCTCTCGGCGGCGACATCGACGGTCGGGCCGAAGCCTGAGGCGATGCGGTGTCGGGTCAGCCGTTGGCCCATCAACGTTCGCACCCGGGCGCATACGGCTGGCGTCGACGCGTGGTCCGACCAGACCGACGTCAGCAGGCGGGCCATGTCCTCCGCGGTGGTGTAGCTGCCGCGGTGGGAGTCCAATGCCGCGGACGCAGTGACGCCCCGGTTCACCGTTGACGTCTGGTCCGGGTCGGGATCACTGGCCCAAAACTGTTGCCGGCCAGCGTAATCATCGAACCCTGCGTCACGACCGATGCTGTCGATCGTGTCTCGCAGGGTTGCGTGAAGATGGGTCTCGGTCAGTCCCAGTCGTCGCGTGAACGCGTCAACGCTTGCCAACCCGACCAGATCGATCAACGCATCCGCCGCGGCGTTGTCGCTGATCGTCAGGGCTGATGCGACCAGGTCTCGAGCCGACACCTCCGCGTCGTCCTCCCACGGCGAGATCCGGTAGGGCCGAGGGTGCGACCCTGCCACAGCATCCGGACCCGTGCCAACGGATCAAGCGAGCCGTCCTCGAACGCCTCACGTCAACGCCCGGAGCGTGCCGGTCGGACGGGCGCGAGTCCGAAATCACCCTCGCTTGGCGGCCGAAACAGGACGCGAGCCAGCCTGAACGGTCCGCCCCGTCGTAGCGTCACCACATGTCCACCGTCGCCTCCGTCGCCTCCGTCGCCCTGCTGTCCGACGTCCACGGCGTCCTCCCGGTCCTCGAGGCAGTGCTGGCCGAGCCGGACGTCCGCTCGGCCGACCTCATCGTCGTCACCGGTGACCACGCCGCGGGACCGCTGCCGGTGGAGACGCTCGACGCGCTTGTGGCCTTCGGCCAGCGGGTTGTCCTGGTGCGCGGCAACGCTGACCGCGAGCTCGTCGACGTCGCCCGGGGCGGGCGGAGTGACTACCCCGAGGCGCAGTGGGCCGGCGAGCAGCTGCGGCCCGACCAGGTCGCGCTGCTGGCCGGGCTCCCGCACCCGGTGCAGCTGGACCTGGCAGGCTTCGGCCCGGCGGCCTTCTGCCACGGCACCCCTCGCGACGACGAGGAGGTGGTGCTCGTCGACACCCGGCTCGAACGCTGGGCAGAGGCGTTTGCCGGGCTCGCCCCCGACGTGGCGCTGGTTGGTTGCGGGCATACCCACATGCCGTTCGTCCGGCTGGTCGACCGGCGGATCGTTGTTAACCCCGGCAGCGTCGGTATGCCCTATGGCCGCGCCGGTGGCGCGTGGGCGCTGCTGCGCGACGGGCAGGTGAGCCTGCGGCACACCCCGGTCGACCTCGACGCCGCCTGCGCGCGGATCGTGGCCAGGTCGACCTACCCCGACCGCGCGGCCTGGGCCGCCGAGTACGTCCGCTCCGCCAACAGCGACGCCGACGCGCTGCGGGCATTCGCGCCTCGCGACGGCCGCGACGGCTGAGTCTTCACACGCATACCCCTTGCGTTATATATCTAGACAGGTATGCTTAGGGCCATGGACGCTGTACTCCACGCGTTGACCGACCCGCGCCGGCGGGTCATGGTCGAGGCCCTGTGCGAACGCGAGGCGACCGCCGGCGAGCTGTGCGCCCTGGTCCCCATCGCTCAGCCGGGGGCGTCCCGTCACCTCGCGGTGCTGCGGGACGCGGGGCTGGTGGACGTCCGTCAGCAGGGGCGGCAGCGGGTCTACTCGTTGCGGCCCGAGGCCTTGGCCGAGGTGACCGACTGGCTCGAGCACCGGCGAATGACATGGGAACAGCGGTTCAGCGCTCTGCACACCGAAGTGGCGCGGGGCAAGCGACGGGAACGACGAGGAAGGGATACGACATGACGATCGTGCAGCGCGGCACCCTGGCGGGGTCGACCTACGAGGAGGACGGCTTGGGGACCGTGCGCGTCGAGGACGTCTTCGACAGCGGCATCGACGACCTCTGGGACGCCGTGACGAGGCCCGAGCGGCTGGCCCGGTGGCTGGGCACCGTCGCCGGGGACCTGAGCCCCGGAGGGGCCTTCACCGCGTCGTTCACCAGCACCTGGGAGGGCCCGGGGCGGGTCGAGGTATGCGACTCGCCGCACCGTCTCCTCCTCACCATGGAGCCGGGGACGAGCGACCAGACCCAGATCGAGGCGCGGCTCACCGCTGACGGTGAGCGCACCCGGCTGGTGGTCGAAGAACGCGGGTTCCCACTCGACCGGGTCGGCGCGCACGGAGCGGGCTGGCAGGTGCACATGGAGGACCTGCGCGCCCACCTCGAGGGGCGCGCGCCGAGCGTGTGGCGCGACCGCTGGGAGGAGCTGCGGCCGCACTACCGCAGCGGCCGCCCATGACCGCCAGCGCCGCCGCCGGAGCCACGGACCGAGCCGAAGTGCTCGCCTGCCTCGCCCACCAGCGCGCGGCGGTGCTCGACGTCCTCGCCGACCTCGACGAGGCCGACCTCCGACGGTCGGTCGTCCCCAGCGCCTGGACCCCGCTGGGGCTGGTCGAGCATCTCGGCTACGCGGAGCGGCTCTGGGGCCAGCGGGTCCTCGCCGGAGAGGTCGCCGACCTGCCCTGGCCCCGCGACGATGCGCGGGCCGACTCCCCCTGGGACGGCAACGGTCACGAGGTCGCCGACGTGCTGGCGTTCTACCGTGACCAGTGCGAGCGCACCGACGCGGTTCTGGCCGGGCTCGACCTGGGCGCCGTGCCGACCCACGTCCCGCGCGCCGACCTGCCCACCGATCTCGGCACGGTCCGCGAGGTCGTGCTCCACCTCGTCGAGGAGACCGCACGGCACGCCGGCCATCTCGACATCGCCCGCGAGCTGCTGGACGGCCGCACCGGGCTTGGTCCGCGATAGGGCCGGCCGGCGCGGGTCGGAGGTCTGGCCTGAGGCGGAGATCGGGCCGTCGCGCTCGAAGCGAGTGCGCTCCCCCGGCCGAGCTCGCGGTGTTCGTGGCCCCGGCGATCAACAGAGCCAGCGAAATTGAGTGGTCGGACCGCGGTCGCCCCGAGGACACTCGCTGTATGCCGACTGACGTCGCCATCGCGGGGGGCGTGGTCCGCGGAGGGATGGAGCGCGACCTCGCAGTCTTTCGCGGCATCCCGTATGCGGTGCCGTCCGTGCGCTTCGGGGCCCCTCAGCCCGCGCCGCCATGGGACGGCGTGCGGCCGGCGACCCGCTTCGGGCCGCCACCACCGCAGTCCGCTGCATTCGGCATGGCCGAGATGGGGGATAAGGGTGACGACTGGCTGACGGTCAATATCTGGTCGCCTGACCTCGGTGGTGGGTTGCCGGTGATGGTCTGGATCCAAGGCGGCGCATACCAGTTCGGCATGTCCGGCCTGCCGGAGTATGACGGCGGCAGGCTCGCCCGCAGCGGGGTCGTCGTCGTGACGTTCAACTACCGGGTGGGGCTGGAGGGCTTCGGACACGTCGAGGGGATGCCGGCCAACCGGGGGCTGCTCGACCAGGTCGCGGCGCTGAAGTGGGTGCAGGACAACATCGACGCCTTCGGCGGCGACCCCGACCGGGTCACCGTGTTCGGTCAGTCCGCGGGAGGTGGGTCGGTGGCGGCGCTCCTGGCGATGCCCCGGGCGGCGGGGCTGTTCCAGCGAGCCATTGTGCAAAGCATGCCCGGCGCGTTCTTCACGCCGGCACTGGCCGCCGACATCACGCGCGTGTGCGCGGCCGAACTCGGTGTCGCGCCAGCGGATCTGCCGACGGTGGACCCGGCGTTGTTGCCAACGGCCAGTGATGCGGTCGCCGCGGACATCGTGCGGTTCGCGGACCGCTGGGGGGCGGCGGCCTACGGGTCGATCCTCTTGGCTCCGGTGGTGGACGGGGATGTCCTTCCTACGACACCGTGGCACGGAGTGACCGGCCAGGTCGAGCTGCTCGTCGGTCACACCCGTGACGAACAGCGGCTGCTCACCGCCTTGAGCGGCATGCTGGGCCACATCAGCGAGGCGCAGGCCCGGGACACAGCCGAGATCTTCGGGCCGAATCCGCAGCGCTACCAGGAGAATTTCCGCGATCCTGAGGAGCTCTACGAGGTGGTGCGCTCCGACTGGATGTTCCGCATGCCATCACTGCATCTTGCCGAGGCGCAGGTGGCCGCGGGTGGGCACGCATACCTCTATGAGCTGACCTGGGCAGCGCCGGGTATGGGCGGCATCTTCGGGGCGTGTCACGGGCTGGACGTGCCGTTGGTCTTCGGCAACCTCACCGCGGGACAACCCGCCGCGCTGATCGGTCAGCCCACGCCGGAGGCCGAGGCCGTGTCGGCACAGGTGCGGGACGCGTGGACGGCATTCGCCACCAGAGGCGACCCAGGGTGGCCAGGCTTTGACGGCATCGTGACGCGGTTGTTGGACGCTGAGCCGAGCGTCACCGCCCACCCCGACAACGTTTCTCGCCAGATCTGGCAAGACCCGCCGGTGGTGCTCGACCTCGGTATCAGGTGACCTTGCGGAAGTCGGTGACGGCGGGTTGTCGGCGGAAGCCGGCCGCGGCGTACGTCGCCACAGCGCCGACGTTGCTGCTGGGCGTGCACACCGTCGCGCTGGATGAGCCTATGTCCCGCAGCGCGGCGGCGGCCGCCAGCGAGATCGCGGTGCCGTAGCCCCGACCACGGTGGTCGCGGTGCACACCCAGCGGTTCAAGCAGGCCAGGCCGCCCCGGGCCGGCCGACCATACCGTGACCGCGGCCACCGGGTCCCCGTGAGCGTCGTAGCCCAGCAGGCACCGGGCGTCGCGGTAGAGCGAGGTCGCCGACATCGTGCGCCAGCGTTCCACCGTGAACGTCGAGTTGCGAAACGCGGAGCGCTGCAGCGCTACTCGCTCCGGTGCATGGTGACCGTCGACGATCTCCACCCGGAGACCGCCGTCCTCCACCGCGTTGCGGAGGTCACGGCTTAGCGGGGTCCACGGCTCGTCGGCCGCCCAACCGCGCTCACCAAGGAGACGGCGGAACGCGGCGCCAAACCGGGCCTCCACCACCGGGGCCTCGGCGCGCAGCACGCCACGCTCGGGGTCCGACAGATCGGCCAACAGCCGCCCCGCGAGTTCGTCGTCCTGGTCGATGCTGGGGGCGAGAGCCATCCGGACCAGACCCAGGCCGTCCACCAGGCCGACGGCCAGTGCCTGCCCGTCGCGGCGCCACACGCGTACGGCATCCGCCAGCGCCTCGGTGCCCAGGCGCCAGAACCACCCGAGGTCACCAGGATGGAGCTGGATGGGCCCGGCCTCGGTCTGCCAGGCCGCGACCGCCGCCCCGATCTCGTCCACCGAGTTCGGCGTCGCGGTATGCAG
>JAABUS010009529.1_pt1 | contig 10229 bp, 8 predicted proteins | sample 5560161 | NCBI WGS metagenome assembly JAABUS01 (sample SAMN10711885, study PRJNA513376) | rock metagenome | isolation source: Antarctica rocks | place: Antarctica: Victoria Land, Trio Nunatak nord | collected 2016-01-04
AATACGCACTGCCGCGTTACACGCCCTACCGTGGAGGTCCAGGCGTGGGCTGCGGCGAAGTGTCGCGAGGGATAGGATGATGGTGTGAGTCGATCGTGGCGTTGTGCGCTCCCTGCCAGGCGATCGTCAAGAGGAAGGCGCTTTCTTCCAGCGCCTCGACATCATGGGGGACATCGCGCTCCAGGCTCACCAGCCGCCCCACGGGCAGATCGATGTCGGCCCCGGCGGCGCGTAGGCGCAGATGACCGCTGAGGGTCTGGATGCTGAGCCGCCCCGCCGCCCGATGCTCCTCCATCCGGCCTCCCGCCCGCAACGCGATCAGGACGATACGGAAATCGGGCTCCTTGACCAGGGTTTTGGCGTTGCGGTCGCCGCGCTGCCAGGCGGCTTCCGCGTGGAGCTGCGCCACTTCGTGGATGAGGTCGAAAGCGAGTACCGGGGCCGCTAGCTGCTGCGACCCGCGTTCGCTGGTCCCGGTTGTTTCCCCTGCCGGATGTGCTGCGGGGAACTGTTCGGTGTGCATGATGGCCTCCTCTGCCATGCGGCAGCTAGTCGTTGCTGCGAGATACTACGCTCGCTGGCCCGGATCACACCGGTGCGGGCTGCGTCTTGCCGCTGCCGCCCCAGGTGCGGGAGGCGGGCCTGCCAAGGCCCGGCACCCCGAGCAGTGGCAGGGCGAGGCGGTCGCCGCCCAGGTACCTGGCCACGCGCCAGGCGAGGATGAGCAGGATCGCGAGGGAGAAGAGGACCGGGTTGGTCGAGGCCGAACCGGCCAGCATGAAGGACATATTCAGCAGCAGCCCGAAGAATGCCGCCCAGCCGGTCAGCACCCCGAAGATCAGCCCGAGGCCGATTAGGATCTCGCCCGCGACGATCACCGTGCCGAACCAAGTGTACCACTGCTGATCGAGCATCCCCTGCAGGAACTGCCGGTACCAGTCGTAGCTGATCGGCCCGGTGCCGGTCTTCGGGTCGACCGTGGCCGCCTTCGTCCAGTAGCCCTTGAGGGCGCCGCCCCCGTCGAGCCAGCCGATCCCGGTCGCCTTGTGGAAGCCGGCCTCCAGCCAGGCGAAGCCGACGTAGAGGCGCACGACCAGCCAGAGCGGGGCGGAGCGGAGGTCATGGAAGAGGAAATGGGCCGCGCCCGGCTCGCCGATCGTCGCCGCCCGCTCGGCGTGGAGCAGCTCGCCGCCGCGCGCCCGGTTCAAGACCGCCACGAAGGCGCCGAACGCGCCGAGCAGGAGCAGGGCCATCAGGAAGAACGGCCCGATCCCGGTGGTGAGTTGGTCCACCCCGACCGTGAAGACGAGGAAGGCGACCAGCAGCGCCGCCGCCAGTCCCCACACAAATTGCGCCACGCGATCCGTCATGGTGGTAGCTCCTTGTGTTGTGACGTTTGCTGCCGCGGTGTCGAGTGGCGTGGCGCGATGTCGGTGCGGAGGTGTGGCGTTGAACGCTCCTCACTCGGCGGCTGATGATGGTAATGAGGGCGTGGTGTGGTATCGGTGCGGACGGACGCTGTTGAACGGGGCGCTGCGCCGAAATCGCGCCTGATATGCGCCCGGCTATGCGGCTGTCGAGGGGCAGAATGGTGGTATAGCCGGAGATGGGGGCTGTAGCGCGGTCAGGCCAATGGCCTATTGCGGGCCACTGGCTGTTCATGGCCCCCGATCCACAGCGCGGTGGTATCCGGCTCAGGGTGCTGCGGGGGCGGGTCGCTGCGGTCGGACCTGTTCGGCGCAGGCGCGCCCGGCCTGGCTACTATCCACGCCGACCACGAAGGTGACGCGCTGCCCCACCGTCAGGCGGTCGAACGGCGGTATGAGCGGGGTGTTGGCGCGGAACAGGTTGTACACGCGGCGACCGAGCGCCGACAGTGCACCCTCCGCGTTGCGGCTGTAGAAGACCAGACCGCGCCCGCCCCCGGCGGGGATGATGGTGCCGAAGCCGTAGCCGTCGCCCCGATTCGGGCGGATAGTGGCGATCGTGCCGTGGGGCATCTGCGGAGCCTTCCTGTCGCGCCTGCGGGCGGTGCGGCGATGAGCAATCCCGCACCGGGCACCGCGTAGTGCGGGCCGCTAGAGGATTACAAGGGGGCGTGAGGCGGTGGCACGACGAGTGGCTTGTGCGGGGGTGTCTCCTGGCAGTGTAGTTGATCCGGCACGATAACGCCCATCGTCGGGCCGGGGGTTATGCGAGAGTGGGGGGCGTCGGCAGTGTCTCCCACATAAGCCCTCCGGTGACGCCAGGACAAACGGATCTGATGAGGTGCGGTGGGCATTTGAGGTTGCGGACGCTGGCGACGAGGATGGCGAGTCAGCCCATGCGGATCAGTACCGTGCGGTGCGAAAAACAGCCCACCGACAGGGGAGGCCGCTGCACCGAAGCCCCAAGCTAACGCCCGGCATGAACACCCTGACGCGGCAGGGTGGTAGGACCAAGGCTCTGCCTGATACACGTCCCGGTTGAGCGCCGCGCTTCGAACCATGTGACTCGGCGCAGGATCGCGCTATCGCTGTGACTGCGTTGCGCTACGCGGGAAATGCCGAGGCGCGGGCGGAGCCTCCGCCCGAGCCTCGTTGCATCGTTGTTGGGGTCTCTGCGTGCCGAGGGAAGAAACGGCAGGTGCAGGCAGCTCGTCCGCAGTATGGCCGTCGCTCCTGGTGCGCGGCCAGGCGTGCCTGGTGGCGCTATCACGGCTCAATGGCAACCAGGCGCACCCCGGCTAGCTGCGTGGCTCGCCTTTCGTGGCGGGCGCATCGGGGGCGAAAGTGCCGTGGTTGATCGCCCCGGCGGGCTCGTAGGTGGCGATGATGACGCCGGTGGTGGAGAGCTTGCTATCGACGAGACGGAGACCGGCGGGGATGGCACCGTCGCCGAAGAGCCGCTTCCCCTTGCCGACAATTACCGGGAACATCCAGAGGCGGTATTCATCGATCAGATCGTTGGCGATCAGGGTCTGGATGAGCCCCGAGCTACCGTGGACTTGCAGTTCCGGTCCGTCACCCTGCTTCAGGCGGGTGATCTCTTCGACCACATCCCGACTGATCAGGACCGACGTGGGCCAGTCGGCGCTCGTCAGGGTGGTGGAGACGACGTACTTGGTGGCGTCGTTCATCGGGCGACTGCGATACTCATCGCTGGCGTGGGGCCAGAAGCTGGCGAAGATCTCGTAGGTCTTCCGACCGAGGAGGATGTCGAACTTCCGATTGTCCATGAACTCAGTCTGGATCCCTCCATCCGCTCGTTCCAGTAGTTGACCGACCAGCCGCCCTGGTCGAAGTCGTTGGAATCGTCCTCCCCTGGCCCGCCTGGGCCTTGCATGACGCCATCGAGGGACAGGAAGGTGCTGATGATAAGCTTGCGCATCTGTAGTGTTTCCTTATCTGTTCGCCAGCCGCCCAGCCGCCTGGCCGGGTTAATGTGGCCTGGCTCTATCTCCTTGTCGAGCGGGCACCGGGCACCGCTGGGATCGACATTTCTGCACGCGTTGTTGTGGCGATTCGCGCCCGATGGGGCTCAGGGCACAGGCTCAGGGATGGGGGTGGTGGTAGGGGCGGGTCGGTGCCCATCTGTGCCAACTAGTGAGCGTAGTTTGTTCCTTTTTCAGGCGCATATTCATGTCCTCGATGGTACAGGCGGCACCTCCGGATAAAGTTCCGGTCACCGCGAATGACGCCTGGTGCAGATGCTTCGAGGCACGGCCCCGCTCAGGCGGAAACCACGGGGATTAGTTGGCGTTGATGGGCACCGACACACCCCTACCGCCTGGGTAGGTGGCGGCAATGACCGTATGGTGCGCTGCTGAGACAGATGTATTAGGGCTCGACGATAATTATGCCGATCATCCCGGCGATCTCGTGCGGCACGCACGCATAACGGTACTCACCCGGCATATCGAACGTGCGGCTCCAGGTCTTCCCGGCGAGGATACTGCCGGAGTCCCACGGTGGGACGCTCGCGGGCAGTCTGGCGTTCTCGGCCTTTGCCAGTTTCTTCGGGTCGCCCGTGGCCGAATGGACGATGCTGCTCGTGTTACGCCAGGTAACGGTCTGCCCGGCTTTGATCGTCAGGCGCGCCGGGCTGAAGACCGACAATGCCCCCATTTCGATGACCGGGCCGCTGGCCGCCCCGGTTGTAGCCCCGCACGCGCCCAGTGCGCCGCCGACCCCGGCGATGGTGGTGATCCCGGCGAGCCGCAGCAACGCCCGACGGGTGATCGGCGCCCGCCGGGCCTGGGGCGTGTCGGCGCTGGACATCGGTGTCAACTCCTTGTTGCGCAGGCCGGGGCCGCCACACGGCGGCACCGGCCTATGGTATGACGGGGCTCAGGCGACGAGGAGGGCGGTGCCATACATGATGGCGATCCCCGCCGTGACGCCGCCCAGGGTCAGCCAGTTCAGCGCCGGTTCGTCGCGCCGCGCCGCGCTGCGGGTGATCAGCCGCGTCACCTCGACGATGACCTGCACGATCGCGCCGATCCCGATCGCCAGGAAGATCGTCGCCCAGAATGGGGAATAGACGAATGCGCCGATCCAGGTGCCGAGGATCGCGGGGAGCCCGGCCAGCGCCGCCAACCCGGCGAAGTGCCGGAACTGCGGGCGGTCGCGCACCAGCGGCGCGGCGATGCCGATCCCCTCGGTGACGTTGTGCAGGGTGAAGCCGAGGATGAGGAAGACCCCGAGCGCCACCTCGCCGAGCGCGAACGCCGCGCCGATCGCCAGCCCCTCGCCGAGGTTGTGCAGGCCGATTCCGAGGGCGATCCGCGAGGCGACGGCCAGGCCGCTCTGCGGCTCGCGCGATTTGCGCCCGGAGATTGTCAGCAGCACGAGGAAGGCGAGCAGGGCGACGATCGGCACGAGGAGCGGGCCTTTCAGCGTGCCGGGTGCCAGTAAGGCCGTCTCCTGGGCTTCGCCGAACATGTCGACCGTCAGGAAGACGAGGAGCCCGATCGTGAGGGCGAGGATGAAATCGAGCCCGCGTCGCCCGAGACGGCGCATGAACGGGAACCAGAGGAGCCCGAGCGCCACCGGCACCACGCCGACGTAGGTGCCGATCAGGGCGAAGCGGGCGAAGGCGTTCACGTCCGTCGCCGGGGCTTCCAGCGCCACCGGCACCTCCGCCTCGAAGAGGACGCCGGTGCGCGTGAGCAGGCCGATCTTGTGCGCCTCGCCCTCGACCCAGGGGTATGGGATGGTGATGGTCGCTGCTTCCAGGCGGCCCAGCGTGCGCGCCGGGGCTATCCCGTAGACGTAGAAGGCGTCATCGACCATGACCTGCGCGATGGTGATCGGGTCCGGACCGTCGTTGACGACGCTGACGCGGATGGTGCCGGGGGCCGGGAGGGCCACGCGCTGGATATTCAGCGTTTCGATCGGCGGGGCGGTGCGGTCGGCGAGCCCGCCGTTGGTGGCGACGATCAGCGCCAGGACCAGGCCAAGCAGTAGCAGGGGCAGCACCCCGAGCGCGATCCAGCGCGCGGTCGCCGCGCCGCCGCGCGGGGCATTGTCGGGTTCGGCGGTACTGGGCAGGGATGATTCGGCCATGTGAACAACTCCTCGGGCGGCGCTAGCCGCGACTACACGACCTCGAAGGCGCTCATCCAGCCCAACTCGGGGAATTCGCTCTGGTGCGCGTGGAACATGTAGAGACCCGGCTCGAAGCCCGCGAACGAGAATTCCAGGATCCCGCGCTGGGCCTGGCACTGCATGATCGTGTCGACCGTCCTGAGCGTCGGTTCGAGGGTCGTGCCATGGTCGTAATAATCGAAGAAGTTGGCGTGGAGGTGGAACGAGTTGATCGGGTCGAACTCGGTCATATTGATCAGGTAGACCCGCACCGGGCGGTCGCGCTCGACGCGGATCGGGTGTTTCATATAATGGAAGGCGACCGTATTGACCGCGTAGACCTCGTTCGCGCCGTCGAAAGTGGTGTCGAAGGCGTTCATGATCATCACGAACTCCTGCCAGCGGCGCGACTCCGCATGGTCAGGGTGCCGCTCTTTCGCGGCGTTGCCGTGTTTGGCGGGGTCGGGGTTGATGATGAACGCCCCGTAAAGGCCCTTGTGGATGTGGCGCTTCAGCGGGGTAGAGTGGCAGTGGTAGAGGTGGCAACCGAACGGGCGGGCGTCGAACTCGTAGGTGAAACTCTCGCCGGGGTTGATGTTGCCGCGCCCGATGCCGGTGACGCCATCCATGAACGACGAGTGGATGCCGTGGAAGTGGATCGTGTGCGGGTGGCTGCCGTTGTTGGTGAAGTTGATCCGTAGCCGGTCGCCCTCGTTGCAGCGGATCGTCGGCCCCGGTACCTGCCCGTTATAGGTCCAGGCGGGGAAGAAGATGCCGGGGGCGATCTCGATCTCCTTGTCGGCGGCGATGATCCGGTAGTCACGGAGGGTGCGGCCATCGGGCAGGGTGCTGGCGGTGCCGTAATCGAAGGTGGTCAGGTACGTCGTGGGATCGTAGCCCATCGCTGCCGTGTCCACATCGCCAACGGTCATCTGCACGCCGTGGTCATGTGCCACGATGGCGTTCGTGAGCGCCCCTTGCGGCGGTGGGATGAGCCCCTGGTGGTTGCCGAGGTGACCACCGGTTGTGTTGTGCTGCGGACCGGCGGTTGCCCCCTGCGCCGCGACCGGGCGGGTCGCGGCGACCACCGCTGCGGCACCGGAGGCGAGCGCCCCAAGGGTGGCGAGGCCGGTCGCGGCGCGCGTCACGAGGTGCCGTCTGCCGATCTTGCGCGGCCGTTGTTTCCGCGGCGGCTCTGCGGTGGCGATCGCTGTGTTGTGGGGCGGGGATGGATCGGGGGCGGAATCGTGTCGCTCTGGGGCCATCTGGCGCTCCTTCATCGTGTGCGCTTCCTTCGTGGTTCCGGCACATATCGTCTCGCTGACCGCAGGACACCGTGTCGCCGCGCTGCAGGATGACGAGAACCACAGCCGTTCGGGTATTATATTTAGTAATGGCTAAACTATAAGATTGCTATTAGTCTTTGTCAAGTTTGTGTTGTGGTAAAAATCTGTAGACGGTACCGCTACTTCTGTCTATTCGTACTAAAAACGTCCGATAGTTGTGGCTAATGCCGGCGGTGGCGAACCGGTGAAGCGCCGAAGTGCCGCAGTGCCGGTCGGCGTGTGGTTGCCGAGGTGGGTGGGCAAAGGAGTACCATTCACCCTGCGCCGACGCCCGCACGCCGCTCAGCGGCTCCTGTCGCGTGCGGGTGCAACCGGTACCCGGGTACGGAAAAGCGCGGTAGCGGCAGTTCGTTGTGGTGCGGCGAGAGCGTGAGCGACCGATGGCTGGCTATCGTCGCCTCGCGGCCTTGCGACTATCATTCCCTCTGCCAGCCACGTATGGCGCGTGCCGCACGCAACACTTCCTGCGGGCACGGCGTTGTGCTGGGGATGGTTCCTGGGGGGGACGGTCGAGTTCGACAGTAGCGACAAAGGGGCGAATTTCGCGATGGTCATGGTAGACGAGCGACAGACGACCGATGCCGACGAGCGACCGATGATCCTGCTGCGTCGGGTGGTCGGGGCGATCGTGCTGGCGATGGCGGCGCTGATGGCGCTGCGCGGGGCCTACTATTGCTGGACGGCGCTGACGATCTTGCGTTGGCCGTTCGAGATCCACGGCGGCGAATCGACGATGCTCCACGAGAGCCAGTTGATGGACGCGAACTTCCTCGGCAGCCTGCGGGAGATCTATGGCCCCGAGCGAGCCGACCGCTTCACCGCCGGGAACTATCCGCCGATCTACCTGATCCTCTGGGCGCTCGATCCGGGCGCGTCGAGCTACATCACTGGGCGGGCGCTGGCACTCCTCGGGGGGATCGCGGCGGCGGTCGCGGGCGGCGTGGCGGTGGCATTCACCGTCGAGGGCGGGCGGGCCTGGCGGATCGGGATCGGCGCGCTCGGCGGCGGGGCGTTCCTCTGTACCGTGCCGGTCTTTCAGCAGATCAGCAACGCCAAGCCGGATATGACCGCCATCGCATTCGCGGCGTTCGGGCTGGCCGCGTACGCGATCTGGCCCGACCGGCGGGGGGCGATCCTGGCCGGGTTTTGCTGCGCGCTGGCGGGGTTGACGAAGCAGTCGACCGGCTTCGCGACGCTGGCGATCCTGATCGCCGCCACCCGGCAGGGCTGGCGGGTCGGCCTGGCCTTCCTGGTGGCGTGCGGGGCGACGGTGCTGGCGGTGTTGGGGTCACTCTGGGCGATCGTCGGGCCGACCCTCTACGAGCACCTGATCATCTATAACATGCGCCACTGGCGGCAGGATCGGTTCATCACCCTCAATGGGAAGTTCATCGATCAGCACTGGCCGTTGCTGCTCGCCGCTATCCTTTACACCGGCTGGGCGGTCTGGTCGCGCCCGCGCTCGCCGCTGAGCTATTTCCCGCTGACGGCGGCGCTCGTGATGGGGATGGTGGGGTCCGACGGGGCGGCGCGCAACTATTACGTCGAACTCTGCCTGGCGCTCGGGTTGGCGGCGGCGCTGGGGGTCGGTACGTTCCTGCGAGCGCGGCGACCGCTCGCGACGACCCTCGGCACGGCGGCGCTGCTGCTGGTGGGGATCCATCTCTTCCGCGCCTATACCCTGTTCATCATCGGCCTCTACGTGCCGACCCTACCGTTGAACGAGAAAGACCCGAATCCGACGCTGCGTCAGGTCGATGCCGCCGCCGACCCGGTGCTGATCTTCGCCGACGATCCGGGCTACCTGGTGATGCGCGGGCGCCCGGTGGTGATCGATGATCCGTTCCTGGCCTCGCTGATGATCCGCGAGGGGCATTGGAACCCGGACGAGATGGTCGCGAATATCAAGGCGCGGCGCTACACGCTGATCCTGGCGGTCGAGACGACCGATGAGGAATTGCGTGCCTCCTGGGGGAACGAGATCATGGATGCGGTGCTGGCGAATTACGAGTCGTATGGGGATGGGTATTTGCCGAAGAAATAGCCAGGGCGGGACGGGGACGGGGACGGAACAGGAGCGACGGAGACACGGAGGGGCGGGGAGCATGACGAGTGACGAAGTAAGGAGTACGAAGCGAGGATAGTGTTGAAGTAGGAGATCGGGTGGTAGGGGCGGGTCGGTGGCCCGCCCCTACCATGATCGCCGAGGGTATACCCGCCGCTTCTGCCAATAAATATGGTACGGGCCACGTCACACCGCCGGTGTGGGCGCGGCCTTCCGTGCCTGCTTGCGGTTTGCGGAGGGGGTAACCCTGACGTTGGTGAAACAACATAGACCCTTCAACCGTAAATTGAGCGGTCGTATCAGGGCAACCTTGCAGTGGGATGCGCCGATGTGCAGCCTCAGGCGCGCCTGAGGGTACCGCACGCTTCCGCTGTCGCAGGCGAAATTCCCCCGAGGTTAGGCATGGTCGCTGAAAGCGAAGTGGCCGCAGCAGCGTATCAGGAGTCGGAGGTTGTGCTCGCGGGGCGCGCCGAGGAGGAAGGGCGTCTGCGGGCGTCGCTCAACGCCGCGCTCGCGGGGCGTGGGACGCTGGCGCTGATCAGCGGCGAGGCGGGGATCGGCAAGACGGCGCTGACCAGGGCGGTGGGGTGGGCGGCGCGCGAGCGCGGGGCGCTGGTGCTGACCGGGCGCTGCTACGATCTCACCGAAACCCCGCCCTATGGCCCCTGGGCCGATCTCGCCGCGTGGCTGCCGACCCCCGACGATCCGATGCTCGCGCCTGCGGCGTTGTTCAGCCTCACGGCGACGGCCCAGCGGGTCAGCCAACTGGACCTTTTCGCGCGTTTCTACGAGTTGCTGCTGGCGCTCACGAGTCGGCAAGCGCTGGTGATCATCCTCGATGATTTGCACTGGACCGATCCGGCCAGTCTCGAACTCCTCCGCTTCCTCGCCGCGCGGCTGCAACACCTCCCGATCCTGATCGTCGCGACCTACCGCGACGACGAGTTGAGGCGTACGCACCCGCTCTACCGTTTCCTGCCGCTGATCGTGCGCGAACTGTCGCCGCTGCGTCTGGAACTGCACCGGCTGACGCACGGGGCGATTCGCGCGCTCGTGCGGGGGCGTTACCCGCTGCCACCGGCCGATGAAGTCCGTCTCGTCACCTATCTCGAAAAGCACGCGGGCGGGAATCCGCTCTATCTCGGGGAGGTCTTGCGGGCGTTGGCGGAGGCGGGGACGCTCACCCTCGTCCAGACCCACTGGCAACTCGGCGATCTCGGCGGGGTGCTGGTCCCCAGCCTCCTCGCGCAG
>JAABUS010009530.1_pt1 | contig 10228 bp, 9 predicted proteins | sample 5560161 | NCBI WGS metagenome assembly JAABUS01 (sample SAMN10711885, study PRJNA513376) | rock metagenome | isolation source: Antarctica rocks | place: Antarctica: Victoria Land, Trio Nunatak nord | collected 2016-01-04
GCAACGAAGTGCTGATTTCGGGTGATTGCTGGGATGACCGTTGCCAAAGCAATCCTGGCAGCATTGATAATCTCGGTGAACTGCTCATTGGCTAGCATGCTGGAAGGGAAAGACAATGTCAATTGCTTCAACAACGTACGTCGTGCCTCTTGCCCACACTTTCAAGGACGGTGGAGATTGCTAACGACTCTCCCAGACCGTCCGCTGATCATTCCAGTTGTCATGTCTTATACTACGATGGTGCCTTACCACATCAGGGATCGCCTTCTGGGTCTACTTTACAGAAAACTTACGAGGAGCGGATCGAGACTTTCTGGCTGCCTCGCTGCCTGGAGGTACGGTAGTGGTACTCTTCATGGGGCTCTCGTCATGGTTCACGGGCGCAGGAGAATCAGATAATTTGTTGCCTTGAAATTGTGGTTTGCTGGCCGATGTAGGTGAGATTGGAATGGAAGAGAGACATACGCTGGAAGACCGACTGAACGCCGCAGAAATTGAATCCTTGCTTGTATGTAGATGGCTGAAGACGGCATGAGCAATGGTCTTGCTTTTGGAAATAGGATCGTCCCGCTTCTTTGGAGGCTTTGGGACGTAGATATGCCTACCCATGGAAGTCCACCCCCGCCAGTGTGGGCAGAGAAGGATGCGAGAAAATTTGGAGCATATCCAAGTCAATAAGTTTTCAATCAATCTCTCCTCGATCACGACTGCGGTTCCTCAGGGAAGCTGTGTATCGCTCCGTTGCGTCTAGGAGAACAAGGTTGCCCATTGATGGACCGTTGATGGGTCATTAGGTTGCTACGTCGAACGTTACGGATGCTTCTTTTGTTGCCATGCGTTTCGTCACAATATCGTATGCACGACTCGCCGGAAACAGTGTTAAGTAAAGAGCGGGCTCAAATAACAAATGACCACGTCAAGGAGTTCGCATGCACTGCATCGGTCGTGTGAAGGAGGGAGGGAAAGACGAAAGAAAGGTTGGCTGTGTATACAGGTGGGGGTAGCACAAGGCGTTCCAGTGAACACAGCTTTCGGTGTTTGACCTGGAAGAAAGACGGCTTGGAGGGCGTTAAAGAAGGATGATTGGCTAGGCTTGAAAGACAAAGCCTTCAATAGCATTCCAACTTCTCCTCTTGGCGTCCAGCCCCCGGCACTGCGTTTATCATTGTGATATTCGAACATTTCAATTCCTAAGTCTGCTATGAGGCTCGCTGTCTTCTTTTGGAGGTGTGACCGGTGTGGATTACGTCCTTATCTCGTACGTACGAGTGCCAAGCTCTCAGGTCATGTATTTCTGACCGTAAGAAAGAAGCAAGCTGACGAACACATACGTAATACCTTTCCCAGCAATCATTCCTCTCATTCCTCAACTAAAGTACCGGCAATTGCAGCAGAATCACAATGATTGACGATGTCATGGAGTGAGTAATCACCTCAATTCAGCAAGCACAACTCTAATGGACTAGTGGGTTTGGCTCCAAACCATTCAGGTTTGTTGTCGATGGCAAGCCGATATACATGCATAGAACATTGGTCGCCAGTGTATCAAAGCCACTTGATCGCCTAATTAATGGTCATATGTCCGAGGCGCAAAATGGTGAAGCAGGATTAGAAGAGGTTGATGGACCAACATTTGCTCGTTTCTGCCATTGGGCCTATGCGGGCTTTTACCCTGCTGCAGGGTTTTGTGATCGTCCACAAGACGTAGCACTGACCGAACAGACTGGTGTGTTGAATTTACATGGAATCTGTACAGTTGGCTCACGGTTTCCACAGCAGGACCTGCCTTGATCGCACCCCCGGACTCCCCTTCGCCTCCACGGAAGTTTAAAAATCACAATCCCTCATTTGTTGAAGCACCTCGTCGACATAGAAAAGAAGTCATGAAAGAATCGTTTCTGGTGCTACAATTTTGCAAGCCGGATGATGAGAGTATCGCGTCGGCGCCCCGTGCCAACTCCGCGCCCTATGAAGATTACACGAATGTATTTCTATCTCATGCACATGTTTACGTCTTCGCCGAAAAGTTTGATATTCAGCCGCTGAAGAGGCTTGCCTTGAAGAGTCTGCATCAAACGCTTGCAATTTTCACTCTGTGGCCAGAATGTGTAGGGGATATTGCCGCTTTGGCTTGATTCGTATATAATCAAATCTCTGAGCCCGTTGATGGAGCCGAGCCAATGAGGAGTATGCTGAAGCAATATATCGGCTACGAGATGGATGTGTTGGTAGGAGCAGCCGGCTTCCGGGATCTGTTAGAAGAGAACAGAGAGCTGTTGAATGACTTCTGTTCTATGGTGAAGGAAAGAATCAAATAGCTCGGAAAACGGTGGAAAGTATGGAAAGATCCATGTGCTGTCACGTTCTAACCCTTAAATTTACTTGCCATCCTACCATTACTGCGATGTGAGCTGATTCCATTCCATGCGTTTTACATTACGATGAGAACATTGCTCCAAGATTTGGCTCCGACCCCTTTCGATGCTTATCAGCCATACGTACCTTGCTGCCCGAATTTTGGGGTCAATTCCACGGTGCGCTTTGTGCAGTAGGCCTTCCATGTGACCCGACTTTTCAAGACCACTAATTAGCCACACCATGTTCCCCTTTACATGGCTATCCACCCATTATATCTTCTCTCGGTGCACAGACTTGTCGAGCCTCCTAAGTCCTTGCGTGCCCTTCAGATGGTTGTTGCAGAGTTGGCGATAGACCTTTCCTCTTCTTACACCTCTGCCACATCTTACGTCATCATCTAAATAGCCTCGTGCTTCTTAGCCAGTACTCCCGTAGATTTTGGGGGCTCAACCAGTAGGGAGTACTCTCCTGGCCAGCACTCCCCTCAAGGTTTGAATACTCAGTGGGGAGTGCTCCCTCGGCAAATACTCCTCAATTTCCCCTCAGTTTTTGGATGGACCCGTGGGGAGTACTGCCCTGGGGAGTGTTCCCTCGGCGAATACTCCCCTCAGCTCCCTCAAGCTTTGGAGGGTCTACTCGGGGAGAGGTGTTGCAACAGCAAGAAATCGGTTTTATAGAAAATTTTCGGTAGATGTGGACTCGAGTGGTATACCCCACGAGCGGTGGCGCACACCAAGGGTGGTCTACCCTACCAGGCGTGATCTGCTGATGTTCTCTCTTTCCAGCTATCCCATTTCTAGAAACTCCTACGTCTTCTCGCCGGGCTTGTCACAAACGGGTCTAGGTAGTGCACATTGCTGTTCCGCAGAAATGAGGAGTGTCGGTTCAGCTGCCGAAGATGCCTATGGGAGGTGTGTCTGGAGCCGTGCCTCATGCACTACGACTTGTACGGTAACGGCTCCTGTTGACTAATGTACCTCTACACGTGACCGAAAGTGCGCGCGCGCATTATGCATCATGTGACGAAAATTCCTAATTCTCTTCATCCGCAGAGCACAGCACGATAGTATTTGGTAGCACCCTTAAATTGTATTTCGAAGGGAGAGAATCTTCATTATCTCTCAATGCTTACATACGAGTTTGCTTGAGGATAATACAGACTGCGTCACGTACCAGAGTTGGATTTTTCGATATCTGACTCATCTTATATTGCAGTCAAGAGAACGTTGACCTGAACCTCTTAGGTATCGTATACCCCTCTACTAATTCTCACATACACCCAAGGCTATAGGGCCGGCGGCAAGCGCGATGACGGCGGCGCCGCTCTCAGAAACCCAAGACAACAATTATCTTAAGCTGCCCACGGGCTCGCAATGTCCTACGAGGACTCGGCGTCCCACGGACAAGTCGTGCGAAACAGATATAGATGACGAGGCCTTTGAAAAACCCCCCAGCCCCGAGAACGAAAGGCATGCAGCCCGCAGTACGTCAAAACCCCAATAATGCTCTCTTAGCCAAACTTATTGATATGGTCATTGACCTCCAAAGAGACGGAGATACACGTGCCAGCCGGGCAGAAGAACAGGCCCAAAGAGCAGAAGAACGGATCCAAAAGGCCGAAAAACATGCTCAAAAGACGGAAGAGAAGGTGGAGTTCCTTCTGCAGGAGAAAAATATCTTCTGTATGGATCGTCTCTTTCTTCGCCAAGATGAGCTCCTCTTTTGGCTGTTGATTCGTGGCCAGGGGGACCTGCCATGGGAGAGAACCGCGGAGGAAGTGGAGAAGCACGTATCCAGGAGACTCCAAGTCATCGCAGCGGTGCTACACTTGGGTATCTGTCAGCCTTCGAGTAGCAAGAGCCAAGCATGTTGCACTCGCCCATATCCAAGTAACCGTTGACGCTGGCAAAGCAAGCAGTGCCCACGAATTTTGGATTCAGGGAACAATCAGTGCTTGCCTCTTCACAGTTGTGCGGCCGAGTATGGACCAGGAAACACTATCGCCTCTGAGAGAGCCGACCTCTGCTGCGAGACCTGCTGTTAGCTCCAGAAAAGCTCTTCTCGGGGCGTATTTTCAGAACACGATTGGAAGAGTGCTTCTCTGGTTCTCTTTTCAGGCGCTTGTGGGAAAGGCCGGAACCTTGGCCCACGTCCTGGGAAAGCTCGTCGGCGGATGTCTCAGATTCTGGTGCATCCGGCTCGATAGAGGACTGAGACATGCTGTGAGTAGAAGGCTCTAAGGTGGACGCGTCTCTGGGCATCCCCATCATCCTGCCATTAGTAGTTGCTATGAGCCGGTCCCTTTGCTCCTTTGCCCAGTCTCTGGCGTTTCTGAAAGCGCCAACTCCCTGTCGAAATGTTTCAGGGGTGTCAGTCAGCAACCATCCTCTCAGTTGGGTCATATGGTATTCGGGAGAGTCTTTCACATTAGATGCTTGGGTGGGGTGAATCGTATACATCTTGAGGGTTCCGTCGTTATAAGTCGAGGTGATGGTGTACGCGTTGTTATCGTATGCTAGAGTAGGGTCCGCTTCGAATGACCGAAGCTTATGAACACCACGGGCACCCAGTGCGCCGTCGAAACAAGCTTGTCGTTTAGCCACGGCCGCACTCCCGTCGGGACCCTTCGCCTCAGTGAAGAAATTGGGTAACGCTGGGGCCTGCCCCTGTGTGGCCGGTGTGACGTATGGTCCTAGCTCTTCGCGGATTCGTAGGTCTATTTGTGCAGGACGTGCTCCTTCATAGAAGTCGGGTTTGGCGTCGACCAAGTTGCCATGGGTAAGTGGCTCGAGGTTTCCAAACACGAGATTCTTTGCGGATGGGATGCGGGCAGTACCCTGAATCACTGGGAAAACGTCACCCATCACAGCGTCCTCATTCAAAGCCCGTGAATTAGTCTGCTTGAAGGTACGAAATTCCCTATTGGAGAACTGAGATGGTGAAAGAGATGACCTCGGCTGCCCTAACCTGCCAAGGATTTCGTTCTCGTTATTTGGTCTTGGAGGATCTCGACCATCCGGGAAATCATAATCATCTGGATAAATGCCGTTATCAATGAGGTTTTGCTCAAAATTGGGATCGTATGGGGAAGTCTTCTTTGTTTTCGAGGTTGTGGTCTTCTCGGTAGAGTCGCCTAAGGTATTTCTGGACTTCGATTGGGTCCTCGAATTGGACTGATTCGACGGCATAACGTGGGCAGTGAAGTTCGGTATGGAGGATTCTGAATACTGAAGGGACGGAATTAGCAACGATCTCGACGTCTTCCGGGCCAAACTCACCCCTCCAAGGTCACGAAGATCTGGACCGCCGTGTCTGGCGAAGCGCTTCAATTCCTTTGAGGGGTTCTTCAATAGAGCTGCTTCGTCACCCAGATCTAGACCGCGTGCAACAGTGGTTCTGACAGGACTGGCCCTTTTTCTGTTTCGCCGATTCAGTTCGTCCAAAGCCCGTCGAGTGAGCCACAGCTTGGAGAGTGAATCCCAGTATGCTATGTTTGTCTCCTGCTGTGATTGACGACGTCTTTTGGTTCTTTTCCAAGGGGGTTGCAGCGTCCCAGTCGTCGAGTGATCTTCTTCGATCGCACCTCGTCGACGCTTTTGACCACACAATGGTTGATATTCAGACGTGATGGCGGTCATCAAGCACGGCACTCTGCAAAGCGTAAAACATGGATCGATCTCTTGGGTTGGCGGACTGGGGAAATGGGCATCGAGCATGATGATGCGAGAGAAAACTCGGAGTCATGCTTCAGATTGAGGGGTAATTCTGGACGCGTCGAGTCCGTGATTAAGCGCGCGGCTGAAGATACAGGCTGGCTATGTTCAATTGTTTGATCCCAACCAATGAGCGCAAAATAGTTGAGTCAGACGCTAACTAAATTTATGTTTTCCCCTGTTTCAACCGCACTGCTCCAAGGCTGAATGAAACTCTAGACTCGACGCAAAGCACCCGAATCTATGATAAGCCCTTCCACACGGATCTGTGAATTCAAAGTCGACATGGTAACGAGTGAGCGACAAGTAATAAGTTCGACTTACTGCTGAAAAGATAAACGGATGTTAGAATGCTACATTGTCCCTAGATTGTTCGCTAATTTTTCTGAGTCTAGTGCATCTAACTGTTCTGCATAACGCGATCTCCATCGACATCATGGAGTAAACATCAGACCATCTCAGACACCACCAGCGATCTTCAAGGCTTTGCACCGCCCCTGTCGAGATTAGGAACAAAATCTACGAGTTCTGAGCCCATGGCGCATCAGGTGTCCGTATTCAGCCCTCGGATTATCAAAGCCACAGATTTAGGCCTTCCGCGAACATGCAGAATCGTCTACCACGAAGCCAGCTTCTTCTATCACTCTGCCAACACATTCTACTTCACAGACCTCGGTCGCCCTCTCCGTTTCCTGGCCTCCCACTCGCAGTCAAATCGAGAACATATCAAAAGCATCAAGTTTGGTATCGCCGTCCGGAATACGCATACAACGCGATAGACTTGCTGGCTTCCTGCGCCGATCTCGAGCTGATAGGAAGGTTCACCTTGCTGTTGACCCCTCGCTGTCGTCAGTTCTACTAGCTAACCTGCTTTCAGACCCTCTCTACCTCCAGCAATGCCTCCGCAACGTGGCGGTAGGCCTTTGAACCAGCTCGTCGTCGATAACTTCCAGCAGATAATCGTATCTGAAAGGCTTACTACTGTTCAGTGTCGTCACAGTCATATGGCCGGAACGAACGCTTAATCGGCCGAAGGACCTAAAAAGGAAGCTTCGCACAGAGCGTTGAAATTGATGAGGAGGAGCTACGTAAAATGAAGAATAGACTATTGCAGGAGGAAATTGCTTTGGCCAGGCTAAATCCTTCGAGCGAGGATATCCTCAACGAGTATTTGAATAGCGACGGCCATGAAGCTTCCTTTACGTGGTGAAGGGGTCAACCTGCAGGCAAATTAACCCCTCTATCAATTTGCTACTATAGATATAACCCCTGTGTTTTAAACCTCATCAAAAAGCGTGTATAAAACACGCTTTGAGCTAGCCTAAAGAAGGTAGTCAAAAAACATGTTTTAAACATGTTCGTGCCCTACTGGCTCCGTCATTTCAAAAAGCTGACGCCGCTTAACTGCTAGATCCACCGGCGTATGAGGCAATGTGGGCATCGGTCTCGCCGATGGAACCGGAATAGTGAGGGCGGTGGAATTGAAGGCGGCGGCGACAGCGGGGTCAGCACAGTCCGGAGCGGAGGAGGTAGATTTGAACATGTTGACGATGTTGACAGTGAGGTGCTATAGTGGTTATGGTACAGGAAGGTCAAATAAAAAAGCAATAGAAGGATTGGCAGTGGAAGGAAGGAAATGGGAAATGAGGTGTGGGAATGCGCGACGCGTCTCCTTTGTTTACATACTAAGGTAATATGTATTCTATGGCAAGTATGAAGAAGCCCTAGGCCTCCCCTGTAGTGTTGGCTTGCATTAGCGTAGCTGAAGTATCCCTTTAACCGCCACAAGGTCGGCCACCCCTACCTATGATCTACAATGCTCGTAGGCCAATAACTAAAACATTTATTTGGATTCGGCGAGTCGGCGACAGCGCGGTTTATTAAGCACCCGTACCCCATCTGGTCAAGCTGCTACCAAATTTGGCCTAGGTATTGATCGAAGGGGGGTGGCCGACCTTGTGGCGGTTAAAGGGATACGAGTAAAAGGTACCTACGGAGTACCGTTTAGAGAGCTGCTGAATCATGATTCATGAATGGAAACATGTGGCACGACGATAGCCTTACCATTCTCATCAATCTGGCCAGCATCATTGCAAAAATGCTCAAGCTATTGTTTCTTTCGGTCGCCAGATGCAACGTGTGCAGTACTACTAGACGAGGGTGACGCCATTTCCGATGGAAATTGCTCTGCACTAGGAGTACTCCCGGGCTCGTGCACGTTCCGGTCCCGTGCACACCCTAAACCCGATTAGTAACCAATACTATTTTTATTATTATTCAACCACCATTCATAGAATCAAATTGCAATTAATATAGAGAGTTGTCGATATCTATATGAAGCTTCCAAGCTATAAGAATTAATCATCAAATCGCTTAGGAGCTTTGAATTGCCTTCCAGCTCGCGTAGACCTGATTTGACTAGGCCCCCTTTCCACCTCCTCAATAGCAACAAAATCAGTGAATTGCTGTACTTCCACCTCTTTAGACTTCTTCTTTTGCCCTTTCTGAAGCTCTTTAGCCTTCAGCTTTTGCTCCTGAACTAGACGTCGTTGCTTCAATTCCTTCGCCCGTAGCTCCTTTTTTCGCTTCGCTTTCTCCTCTCGTTCCGCCTTCTTTTTTTCCCGTTCCACCTTTCTTTCAGCTATTAAACTCTGTTCCTCTAGCTTTCTAAGCTTCCTTTGTTCCTTTTCTTCAGCCTTTTGAATAGCAGCTTGCTGTTCCTCTTCGATTCTTTGGATTTGACGATCACGAGCCGCCTGAATCTTATTAGGACTAAAAAACACCCCCTTTGCCTCACCATTAACCCCTAAATCGTCAAATAAAGGCTTTCCACGTCGTCTGCGACTTCTTTCAATACGTACTGTTCGTCGAAGGCCTTCATTTTCTGCTTTTAGAAGAGCAACATCTGTAGTAAGCTTTTCCATCGTATTGTTCAACTTACGAGCTTCCGGACCAATTACTTCTTCTACAACTGACTTCATTAATCGTCGAACCTTTCTCCAATCAGCTTCTGACAATGCTGAAGAAGAGGAATGGCTTGAAACAGGTCTAGCGTCCGGTTTAATCTGCTTTATGATCTGTGACGGATCGAAAGGCAGCAATCCTGTCTTTTCCCATTCACTTTTTATGTTGACAGGCGTGAAAGCAGCTTGATATGCAGGCCAAAATAGATCAAAGAAGTCTCTTTTCGATATTCGAGAAAGTTCTTGACTCTTAAAGATTCAGTCGTTCAGGTTTTGAGAGTAGTAATTGGCCAAAGGGTTGAATAAGCTGACATTCAGAGATTGAAGACGATGAGTAGAATGAGAAGGATATAGAGCCACGAGCACCTTGTTCTGCTCACACCAGTCAAGGAACTTCATGTTGATATGACTGCCATGCCCGTCAACGAATAGAAGACGATAATCCCGTGAATTTCTGGCTTTTGGCCTCGTATTTCGGTCAAATACGGTAGTGAGCCAAGAGTAGGCCAATTCATCGTTAGTTCAGCCAGTAGCGAAGGAAGCAAAGAAGCAGGATTGCTCTTTGAAGTCATATTCAGTAAGCCATCTATCTTGAATATTGCCTGATTTCGCCTGGTAAATGATCGAAGGGGGTATATAGGTCAGATTCATGCAAATAGTCGCAATCAAGATGATTCATTCTCTATTGCCGTCTTGACCAGCACCCAACAATTTGCCACTGTCTAGATGCTTTAAACTAAAGACTCTTCGAGTCTTTTGAAGCAGTTCAAGTAGAAAGCCTTTTTCGTTCATATTGTATGTGTTTGAAGGAAGAACCTCATATTCTTCGATTTTTTGCTTTACCTACCTCATATTAGTATGAAATTAAACGTAATGAAGGCACTTACTAGGTCAAAATAAAGCTGATATTGATATGCATTATCAGCTTTCTTTCGCTCTGAATCAGCTCCTTGTAGAAACTTTGACTGTAGTATATCTGAATGACGTCGAACGAACTCATAAGACCAGTTTTTGCCTGGCTGTTTTCCAGATATATTATACGCAAAAACACGAATCATGGCATTGGAAGAAGGTATACCACGTTCGGTAAGCTTGTTGATATAGCGAATAAGCTCTTTTTCTTGTTGGTTCGAAAGAATTGACGTCGTTTGCTTGCTTTCCTTGACGGAGGCGGTTATACCCCTATGTCGTCGC
>JAABUS010009531.1_pt1 | contig 10228 bp, 8 predicted proteins | sample 5560161 | NCBI WGS metagenome assembly JAABUS01 (sample SAMN10711885, study PRJNA513376) | rock metagenome | isolation source: Antarctica rocks | place: Antarctica: Victoria Land, Trio Nunatak nord | collected 2016-01-04
GCCACGGGATCGACCAGGACGGGCCGGCGGTACTTCGGGCACCACACGATGTGGTATTTGAGCGAGAAGGTGGCCCCGGTGTTCTGAGCGTAACGGCTGTCCATACGTCTGATTATACAGACGCCGGGCTGTTAGTCCAGGATGTTGTCCTTTTACCACACCGGGAGGGCGGCAATTCCCCCGTCGCCTGAAGGCGACGGTCCCCTTGCCGAATTCTTATGGCGAAGGGTCGACACGGCGACACGCTCGGGTCTGTCCAGGCACTCTTCCATTCCGGGACGACCGTCGGGCTGACGGACGGGCAATTGCTGGAGCGGTTCCGGTGCCACGGCGGGGGAGCCCGCGAGGTGGCGTTCGCGGCCCTGGTCGAACGGCACGGCCCGATGGTGGTGCGGGCCTGCCGAGCGATCTTGCGGGACGAACACGAGGCGCAGGACGCCTTCCAGGCGACGTTCCTCGTCCTGGCGCGCAAGGCCGGCGCCGGCACGCTCCGGGTGCGCGACTCGGTGGCGCCCTGGCTCCATCAGGTGGCGTACCGGACCTCCTCCTGCGCCCGAGCGACCGCATCCCGGCGGAAGCGGCACGAGCGGAGGGCGGCCGAGATGGCGGACCGATCCGTGGCCGTCGAAGGGCCGGACGACACCGGAGAGGTGCTCCACGAGGAGGTCGGCCGGCTCCCGGAGCGTTACCGCGCGGTGATCGTCCTCTGCGGCCTGGAGGGCCTGACCCACCAGCAGGCGGCCGGGCATCTCGACCTGCCGGTCGGGACCGTGCAGAGTCGGCTGGCGCGGGGGCGAGAGCATCTGCGCGGGAGGCTGATGCGCCGGGGTCTGATGCCCTCGACGGGGCTCCTCGCGGCGGCGTCCTCCCGCGACGCCGCCGCGACGGAGGTATCCGCCGCGCTGGCGGGGACGACCGTCCGGGCGGCGGGACGGCTCGCGGCGGGCGAAGCGGCGGCCGACGTGGCGTCGGCGGCCATAGTGGTTCTCATCCGGGGAGCATCGAGATCCATGTCCCTTTCCATGATGAAGACGATCGGCACGATCGCGTTGGCGACGGGTGCCATCGCGGTCGGTGCCGGATTGCTCGCGCAGGGTATCGAGGCTCGGGCGCGTCCCGATGAAGAGGTCGTGCGGGAGGAACCCCGGGCCGTGACGATCCCCCCCCGGCAAGGGGCCCCTGCCCCGGCGTTGAAATCCCAGCTTCGTCTCGTAGCCGGCGTCGTCCGCGATGTCGCCGGCAAGCCGGTGAGTGACGCCACCGTCGTGGTCCGCCTGAAACTCCAAGGCACGAAGCCGGACGCCGGGCGGGAGGACCGCCGGATCATCCGATCGGGGCCGGACGGCCGATTCCGGACCGAGTTCGATCTCGCGGGAGGGGCCGATGAGCGGCCCCTCGTGAATGTCGTGGCGTACAAGGAGGGCCTCGCCCCGGCCAGCACCTACGTGTCGCAACCGCCGCCGGTCCCCGCCCGTCCGCAGAGGGCCGGGGAGATGTTCTTGATGAGGGACGAGCGGATCCGTGAGAGCGTCACCGCGCGATCCGCCGAGGACATCGGTCTCGAACTCGGTCCGTCGGAGCCGTTCGTCGGCACGGTCGAGGATCGTGAAGGCCGGCCGCTCGCGGGGGCCGTCGTTCGCTTCGAGAACCTGAGGTTACCCCTACCCGACGGGACGGCGACGCACGCGCTCGGCGGTGCGTGGTCCGTCGTGCAAAATACGCCGCTGGAACGACTCTTCCGCGTGGTGAGTGATGAGAAGGGAGTGTTCCGGTTCCCCGCCCTGCCCGCGAAATCACATGCACTGCTCCTGGTGACGGCCAAGGGGATGGCCGACCTGCGTACGAGATACCCCGTCGAACCGCTCCCGCTCCTGGAGGGATACCTCACCGGCACCCCCGACGCGCCCGCGAAGATCGCGATGACGCCTGGGGCTCGCGTCCGGGGCCGCGTCACGACGAAGTTGGGGGGGGTCACTCTGTCGGGGCTCAAGGTCTTCCTCCAGCCGTCCGGGCAAACGCCCGTTTTTCATCACGCGGAAGCCATGACCGATGCCTCGGGGCGATTCGAGATGGACGGGCTGGTCGAAGGCACGGGCAACATATTCCTTCGCGATCACCCGGGCGCCGGCCCGTGGACGTATCACGCGGTGAAGGACGCGGAGCTACGACCTGGCGAGATCACCAACGTCGAGATCGAGTTGATCGAGGGTGTCTTGGTGGAGGGCAAGGTCATCGACCTCGACACCGACCGGCCCCTCGGAGGCACACACGTCTTCCTCCATGGCCCGATCCGCCCGAGGAGCGGCGCGGCGGTCATCGGCGATCCGACGGACGAGAACGGGCGATATCGCTTCCGACTCCCACCGGGAGAGTGTTACCTCTACGTCGGCGGTCCTCCTCCCGGCTATGACCGCCTGCCGGGTGATGGCTCAAGCCAGACGGTGGATATCCCCGCGGGCCCACGCAACGCCCCCCTGGCCGTCCCCCCGATCCCCCTCCGCAAGATTGGCGACGGGTGAACGACACACGGCCGCGAACTGGCAGCCGTGGCGCCGGCAGATGGAGTCCTTGAGGCCCTGGCGCACCCTCATCATCGCATCGCTTCATCGACATCGCCCCAAATCCAGGTTCGTGGTACGATGCCGACATGGAACCGACAGCTACCCGAACCCCTGGGCCGCACGATGAGACGTCAACCTTCCCGGTGGTCACGGAGTACATCGGGGCGCGGCCCGGCTACTGTGGCGGTTATCCGCACATCCTCGGCCACCGTATCAAGGTGAAGCACGTCGCCGTCTGGCACGAGCAGCAGGGGATGAGCCCGGCGGCGATCGTCGAAGCCCATCCGACGATCACCCTCGCCCAGGTGCATGCGGCCCTTGCCTACTTCTACGAGCATCGGGCCGAAATCGAAGCGGAGATGGCCGAGGAAGCCAGAATGTACGAGGATTTGAAGGCGAAGCAGCCTTCAATTCTGGAGAAGGCCAAGGCACGGAAGGCCAATGCCGCGGACGATTCGTTTCCACCTCAATGAGCACTGCTCGCACGCCATCGGCGACGGCCTTCGCCGCTTCGGCTTCGGCGTGACGACGGCCACCGATGCCGGGCTGCTCCGCGCCCCCGACGAGGCGATTCGAATCATCCTGACCCCTCTCCGTCCGGATCGGCCGCGATCACTTCGGGGGTGAGGCGAAGAGCAGGCACCAGTAGGGGGTCCCGTTCTCGGCGGCCGCATAGCCGACGCCCACGTCCGCGAAGTCGCCGAGGATGGCCTTCTCGCCGTCGGGGCCGGTCAGTAGGCTGCGGACAACGGCGGCGGGCGTCGGCTGGCCCGAGGAGACGCTCTGGCCGAGCTGGCCGTAGGCGTAACCCCGCGTCTCGACCTCCTGCTGGGGGGTCAGCCCGCCGCCATCTTCCTCCTTCTCGATCGAGCCTCGCCCGGCCGCGTCCCGGGCGACGGCCGCGGCGGCCTCGGCGAGCTTCGGGGCGACCTTCACGGGGGGGAGGCCCGCCGCGTCGCGGACCTGATTCATCCGCCGGACGAGCTCCGCCGCCGCCTCGGCCGGCTCGTACCGTGGCAGGGGCGTGCCGAACGAGACGGACCAGTAGGGCCGCTCCTGCGCGTCGAGCACGCGGGCGGCGCCCATCTCGGAGTAGGCGCCGAGGATGTTTTCCTTGTGGTGAGGGCTGTTCATCCAGGCCCGCATCACGGACTCGACCGTCGGCTGGCCGTAGGCCACGTTCTCGCCGGTCTTCACGTGGCGATATCCTCGGCGCTCGGCCCGCTGCGTCGGGGTCGAGCCGTCGCTCCCCTCGTGGGCCATCTTGCCGTGCTCGGCCATGTCGCGGGCGTGCCCGAGGGCGGCCTGCGTCAACTTCGGCTCGCTCTTGAGGGGGGAGAGCCCCTCCTTCGCCCGCTCCTTGTTATGGGCCTCGATCAGTCCCGCGATGAAGGGGTCCGCCGCGACGGGATCCGCCCCGCGCGGGGGCGGGGGCTCGGCGGCCGAGGCGGTCGCGAGGGCCAGGCAGAAGGCGGCGACGAGTCGCGGGATCGGGGGGAATGGCATGGCTCGGAATCCTCCGGTCAGGGGATCGAATCGAGAGGGGATGGCCCGGCGCCTCAACCGCGTGGGCGGTCTTGGGCCGGCCCCTCGACGCCGCTCGCGAGGTTGTACGCCGTGTTGACCAGGCCGATATGCGAGAAGGCCTGCGGGAAGTTGCCCACCAGCCGGCCCGCCACGGGGTCGTACTCCTCGGCCAGCAGGCCGACGTCGTTGCGGATCGCCAACAGGCCCTCGAAGACCCGGCGGGCCTCGGCGTGGCGGCCCTGGAGCGCGTAGTTGTCGGCCAGCCAGAAGGTGCAGGGCAGGAACGCCCCCTCGCCCGGGGGGAGGCCGTCCACCCCGGGCTCGGGGGCGTAGCGCGCGACGAACCCGTCGCTCATCAGCCCCCGCTCGATCGCCGCGACGGTCCCGAGCACCCGGGGGTCGTCCGCCGGCAGGAAGCCGACCAGGGGCATCATCAGCAGGCTGGCGTCGAGCCGCTTCGAGCCGTACGACTGGACGAAGGCCCCGACCTCGGCGTCGAACCCGTCGCGGCAGACCTGCTCGTGGACCGAGTCGCGGAGCGCCCGCCAGCGGTCGACCGGCCCGTCGAGCCCGTACTGCTCGACCGCCTTGACCGCCCGGTCGAACGCCACCCAGGCCATCATCTTGGAGTGGGTGAAGTGCCGCCTCGGCCCGCGGACCTCCCATATCCCCTCGTCGGGCTCGCGCCAGTTCGACTCGAGCCGATCGAGCAGGGCACGCTCGACGCGCCAGCCGTCGTCCACGAGGCCGGCCTTCCGGCAGAGGTGGAGCATGTCCATGACCTCGCCGTAGATGTCGAGCTGGTGCTGATTCCAGGCGCCGTTGCCGATCCGGACCGGGCGCGAGCCCTCGTAGCCGGGGAGCCAATCGAGCTCCAGCTCCGTCAGCCGGCGCTCGCCGCCGAGGCCGTACATGATGTTCATCTGCGCCGGGCTCCCCGCCACGGCGCGGAGGAGCCACTGGCACCAGGCGCGGGCCTCGTCGTGATAGCCGGCGTTCAGCAGCGAGTACAGGGTCAACGTCGCGTCGCGGACCCAGCAGTAGCGGTAGTCCCAGTTCCGGACGCCGCCGATGTGTTCGGGGAGCGACGTCGTGGGCGCCGCCACGATCCCGCCGGTCGGGGCATAGGTGAGGGCCTTCAGCGTGATGAGTGACCGCTTGACCGCCTCGCACCACTCGCCCGGCGCGGTGCAGCGGTCCGACCATTCCCGCCACCAGCGGTCGGTCTCGCGGAGTGCCTCCTCGGCGTCGATCGCCTCGGGATCGGGGCGGTGCGACGGGTGCCACGTCAGGACGAACGGGACCCGCTGCCCTTCCTCGACCGTGAACTCGGCCACCGTCCGCAGGTCGACGCCCTTCAGCTCGACGTCGGTCCGGAGGCGGAGCATATCCGGGCCGGCGATCGCCGAGATCCCCCGATGGGCCTCGCGGACCCAGGGGACGATCGACCCGTAGTCGAACCGGATGACCAGCTCCATCCGCATCGCGACCCGGCCGCGACGCCCCACGACGATCCGGACGAGGTCCGGCGCCTCGTCCCGGAGCGGCATGAAATCGACCACCGTGACCGCCCCGTCGTCGGTCTCGTAGTCGGTCTCCAGCACCAAGGTCCCGCCCCGATAGCGGCGACGGACCTCCCGGACCTCGCCGGCAGGCGCCACGAGCCATCGCCCGTGATCGGGGGTCCCCAGCAGGGCGGCGAAGCAGGCCCCCGAATCGAACCGTGGGAAGCAGAGCCAGTCGATCGACCCGTCGCGAGCGACCAGCGCCGCCGTCTGGCAGTCGCCGATCAAGGCATAATCCTCGATCCGGGAGGGCATGGGCAACTCCATGGGCACGACCGTGGCGTCGCGAGGTGGCCCGGATGTTCCGGCAACCTCCGACGTGTGGGGACTCGACGGCGTGCACTAGGGATGGGCAAAATTCGTACCGGACGAAGGGCTCGCTCGTCGCGGACGGTGAGTCAGGAGGTCGGACTCCGGGAGTGAAAGCCTGATGGAATCGAGGAATCTGGGCGGGACGGGCCTCGTGGCGTCCCGCATCGGGCTCGGCCTGGCGGCCCTGGGGCGTCCCGGTTACATCAACCTGGGGCATGCGGCGGACCTCCGGGGAGGGCACGAAGTCCGGGCGATGGAGGCCCGGGCGCATGCCGTCCTCGACGCCGGATGGGAGGCGGGCATCCGGTACTTCGACGCCGCGCGGTCTTACGGACGGGCCGAATCCTTCCTGGCCCGCTGGCTCGAGGCGCGGCGGATCGCCCCCGACGGGGTCGTCGTGGGGTCGAAGTGGGGCTACACCTACACCGCGGGGTGGCAGGTCGAGGCGGACCGGCACGAGGTCAAGGACCACTCGATCGCGACCCTGCGACGCCAGGAGGCGGAGAGCCGGGAGATGCTGGGGGACCACCTGGACCTCTACCAGATCCACTCGGCTACGTCGGAGAGCGGGGTGCTGGAGGACCGAGCCGTGCTCGAGGAGCTGGCCCGCCTGCGCGGCCTCGGGATCAAAATTGGCCTCTCGCTCACCGGACCCCGCCAGGGCGAGACGCTGAGGAGGGCGATGGAGGTCGTCGTCGCGGGCGAGCGACCCTTCGACTGCGTGCAGGCGACCTGGAACCTCCTGGAGCCGTCGGCGGGCCCGGCGCTGGAAGAGGCGCATGAGGCCGGCATGGGGGTCATCGTCAAGGAGGCCCTGGCCAACGGGCGGCTGACGGCGAGGAACGATGATCCGGCCTTCGCCGCCGGGCGGCGGTTGCTCGAAGAGGAGGCATCCCGCCTGGGGACGACCCTGGACGGCCTCTCCCTGGCCGCCGCCCTGGCACGCCCCTGGGCGGACATCGTGCTGAGTGGCGCGGCCACGATCGAGCAACTCCGCTCCAACCTGGCCGCGGCGGCAGTTGGATGGGACGACCAGGCCGGCGCGAGGCTCCACCCCCTGGCCGAAGACCCGGAGGAGTACTGGGCCGGCCGGTCCCGGCTCCGTTGGAATTGAGCGAGGTCGCCACGGCCGCTGACCTCTTCACGGCCTGAGCTCCTCCCGTCCTCGGAGTGCCCGCGTCCTGAGAGGCCGCAAACCGGAGAGAGTCCGCCCGATGGATGGGTCAGGCCGGCGTTGCAAGCTTGAGCCCTACGATACCGGCGATGATGAGCCCCAAGCTGATAAGGCGTCCCGCATTCGCGGACTCACCGAGTAACACCATGCCCAGGATCGCCGTGCCTACAGAGCCGACACCGACCCAGACCGCGTATGACGTACCCACGGGCAATGACTTCATCGCGACGCCGAGCAAGCCAAGGCTGATGACCATCGATGCGACCGTACCGACGGTAGGCCAGAACCGTGTGAAGCCTTCCGTGTATTTCAGGCCGATGGCCCAGCCAATTTCGAACAGCCCGGCGACAATCAGAATGATCCACGACATGCGGCCTCCCAATGGGAAAAATGAACTGGAGCGGCGGTTGTTCGACTGTCTTTCGACGGCCTAACGCACAAGCTCATCAGCCGGGGACGCGCGGTGAGCGACGAGCCCCTCCCCTGCCCCATCCGCCGAGCGGATGTTGCCCCCCGGCCGTGGGTTGCGTGGGACGTCCTGGCCGTCCGAACGTCTTCATGCACCCCCCGGCGTAACCTCGAAGATACGGATCGTCGAGGCTCCTCGACGCTTCTCCCAGAGGAGCGTCGCGCGGTCGGGGTGCCGCTCCACATACCGGCTCAGCGGGTTTGGCGCCTCGTTCGCGTATCGCCCGTCATCGATGAGCAGGTAAGGGACCCCGAGGCGGCCGATGAGGCGGTCGATCGCCTCGGGCTCCGGCGGCTCCGGCGGGACGCCCAGGCGGCCGGTCTGCCAGTAGACCTCGCCGGGGTGTCGGCTCAGGACGGGACCGGGCCTCGTGGCGTGGCGGGCGATCCATCGGCAGGCCGCGTCGAAGTCGGCGTGCGTCCCGCGTTGGGCCTCGGCGCGTCCCGCCGCGACGCAGTAGGCCGCGTAGGGGAGCGTGGCGGCCAGGACGATCCCGGCCGCCCAGGTCCTGGGCCGTCGCCGCGTCATCCGAGCGATCGGGCCCGCAAGCCCCTCGACGGCCCCCACGAGCAGGAACGGCACGAGCGGGACCAGGAACCGTCCCGCCTCGGTGAACGGCCAGACCAGAAGGAGAGCCAGCGTCGTGAAGGCGACGAGCCCTGCCAGACGCCGCCGAGGCGTCCGCAAGGCGCTCACCCATCCCCAGATCACGACGCCGGTGCCGAGGACCGCCCACAACGTCGCCACGCCGGCGAGGGCCGGGGAGCGTCGGAAGACCGTCCCGACCTCCACGAACGGGCCGGTGATCTGGTCGGGGATCCTCCGGAGGTAGAAGAGGCCCTGTTCGGCGACCCGTGCGGCCAGCCCTCGTCGCTCGAGGAGGCCGACCTGCGTGTGCTCGCCGACGGTCGCCAGCCAGCCGGCCCAGGGGAGGACCAGGACCGTCGCGGTCAGTCCCGCCGTCCCGAGCGTCCGCCAGCGCCCGCGAAGGCCCAGGTCGACCGCCGAGGCCGCGGCGAGGCAGACCCCGACGTGTCGGGTCAGGAGGCATGCGGCCAGGGCCAGCCCCAGGACGCCCCCATCGCCGGCGCCGCCGCGCCGCCCGGCCCGGGCCGAGGCGATCACCGCGAGCATCTCCAGGAGGGTGTAGAACGGCTCCGACTGGATCGCCCCCCCTGCCCTGCCCCAGGTCCAGTTCAACGACACGGCGAGCCCGAGGAGCAAGGCCGTCCGCGGCGATTCCATCGTCCGGAAGAGTCGCCAGGCCAGGAGCACCGCGACCGCCGTACACAGCATGGAAAAGGCGTGTGCGGCGACGTTCGAGCGGCCGAAGGACCGCCAGACGAGGGCCAGGGCGGCCGGATACCCGGGGGGGAAATGGGCGTGGCGGGGCGATCCCGGCAGGTTGATCTCGCGGTATCCACGGCCCGAGGCCAGTGCTTCGCCGAGGACGGCGTAACCGGCCCCGTCGAATCGAGGGGGGGCCGTCAGGTCCGTATTCAGCCCGACCGAGCCCGCCGAGACGGCCGCCAGGACGACGCACGTCACGAGGGTCGGGCCGATCCGCCCCGCTATCCGTCGCATGCGCCTCGCCTTCTGTTCTACCCGGCCTCGTCGGGGGCCATACCTTGTCCTGTCGTTGGGCCGTCACGATCCCGACGGAACCCGTCCGGCGTTGCCTCCGAGCTCGAAGGATCAAGGATGCGACGATCGGTCGCGATGAGCAAGCACAATCGCACCATTCGCGACAATCACAAGCACAATCGTCGACAGGATCCTGGAGAATATGGAACCGCCGTTGTCCGCCGCTCCATTATCGTTGGAAGGCGAGGGAGGACTTCGAAGCTTGGAGGAGGACGATGATGACCATGAGAGGGGACGCGGTGCTCAGGGACGTTCAGACGCTGTTCCGTGCCGGGGCGATCGGCGGACTGGGAGACGGGCAGCTGCTGGTGATGTTCGCGTCCCGTCCCGGCGAGTCGGCCGAGGCGGCCTTCGCCGCCCTGGTCGAGCGGCACGGCCCGATGGTCCTGCGCGCCTGCCGGGGCATCCTCCGCGATGAGCACGCGGCCCAGGACGCCTTCCAGGCCACCTTCCTCATCCTGGCGCGGAAGGCGGGCCGGCTCTGGGTGCGCGACTCGCTGGGGCCCTGGCTGCACGGCGTCGCCTGCCGCGTCGCCGGCGACGCGCGCAAGGCCGAGGCCCGGCGGCGGGCCCTCGAGCGGCGGGCCATCGGGGTCTCGGCGGGGTGCACCGCCCCCGGCACCGAGGACGATGGCGGCGAACTCCGTGCGGTCCTGCACGAGGAGATCGGCCGGCTGACCCCCTCTCATCGCGCCGCGGTGGTGCTCTGCGACCTGGAAGGCCGCTCGCATGAGGAGGCGGCCCGGCTGATCGGCTGCCCGGCGGGGACGGTCAAGAGCCGGCAGGCGCGGGCCCGCGAGCGGCTCCGGGCCCGCCTGGCCCGCCGAGGCCTGGCGCCCTCCGCCGGGCTGGTCGCCGCGGCCCTGGCGTCGCGGGCGGGGGCCGCAGTCCCGGGACCCCTGGCGTCGGCGACGGTCCGGGCGGCGGCCCGGTTCGGGTTCGGCCGGGGGGCGACGGCCGGGGCGCTCTCGACGGC
>JAABUS010009533.1_pt1 | contig 10227 bp, 13 predicted proteins | sample 5560161 | NCBI WGS metagenome assembly JAABUS01 (sample SAMN10711885, study PRJNA513376) | rock metagenome | isolation source: Antarctica rocks | place: Antarctica: Victoria Land, Trio Nunatak nord | collected 2016-01-04
GTGTTTTTTTCTTTTGACAGGTCTGGCAATGCCATTGTCAGGGGTGAAGAAGATAACTTGGATTGGAATTTGAGCTGTTGTCGAATGGTGCAAGCGAGATAATTCACGTCACTCAATGGAGATCACGACTTGAGTGCTGAAAGTTTGAGCCCAGAGGAAATGGTGAAGCTATAGCTATGCACCCCCTCGATGTTTTAATACATGAAGTCATCATGTACTAGCGCCGTTGAGGTTGAGGCAGATCGCTTGTCTGCTCACGTAAACTATGTTGTGATAAGAAGGGCCAGTCAAATGCGCCTGCTAATCCACAGAGTTAATGCTTGATAATCTAACAGCGCCTTGCCAAGCAACGAACACGATCACATAGAATTGAGCTGTTTGCTGGAAGGAGTATTGGTCAGTGGAAGAGCAAAACTATATATATACTGCAGCAAAAAAGTATACAATTGTGCAAGCCTGCACCAGCTGGTGCACCACCTGCAGGGTGCAAGAATGCACCATCATAAGGCGGGCTAGACATGGCCAACAACACAGGCTTCATGAATGCGAGTCTGGCAATAAGGCGCTGGCAAGGGTCATCTGAAAGATTCAAGGCAAGGCAGTACAGGAATCTTTGACAATGCTTCACCAGTTGGGTATGCTTGCCCTGAAGCTTTTCAGTTGGCTGCAACTCATATGTTGGAAGGTCTTCCTGTTTCAGCCAGTATGCACAACTTGAAGCCGTTTTGTCCTGCCTCATAGATTCACAACGTGCTGGCCATGCGTGGACATTACGCCAAAAAAATATGCTTCTGCTGTCAGTGATATCTGTTATCTCCGTCTGTTGCCTTTTGCAAATGTAGCAGCTGAAGCTGTCTGTTGCTGTTCCTGGAAGCCAGGTATGGGTGGCGTAAGAGTCCACATCTGGCGACTTGCAGGGAAGGGTTCATAATCAGGCTGCCTTGCAGCAGCTCTTAGTTCCTCAGGAAGTGCAGCAATTGCTGCATCCCTCAGCTTGATCTTGGTTGTCAGATCTCGTTGCCATTCCCTATGCACAGACAACGAGCCATATGTCCAACAAGGCACTGCAGCTCTGTGTGCCAGCAATGAAAAGGAGCCTGGCTCGCCTGTGTTGTGCCATTTTTCTTCGACTGTACTCTTTGGATCTTGCAGTAGCTTCCGCCTGCTGCTCTTCTGACAAAGTCAAGTCCCCAATTTCCTGGGGGGTCAGTGCCAGCAAAAACTTCTGTGCTCTAGTATCGTTTGTTCCAGGGTCTTTTGCTTTCTTAGCGCTTTTGCTTGGGGTGGACGCTGGCTTCGCTGCTCCTTTTGCAAAGGCAGCTTTCTGCAGCGAGATCAGCTGAATGGCAGCGGCGATGGGAATATGACTCAGGCTGAGTACTGTCTGAGGTCCCAGAGTACTGTGCGTGCAAGCTGCAAGCATGACGTCACAATGTTCGTGAATGGAAAGTATTCAGTCACACCCACGCTTGCAATTGTGCCCTAGTTCCTGACGTAGAATGCGCAACGGAGATGCCGGGCCCAACACTGGAAAAGTCAACCAGGCGGCATTCCCGTAACAAGGTTTTACGGCAGCTCCTACGGTACGGTGGAACGTTTTAGCCGTGACTTGCCTTGGCAGCGCTGGGCTGTCTAGCGCATTAAACCGGACAAAGCTGTGAGTGATTGCTACTCGCAGCCACCCGGCAGTCGTTATGACCGATCGTCACAGACCGGACCGAAACAGTCGTTATGCATACTCTGAGGCTCGTGTGGCCACAGTGCCGGACATTACGGGGTCTCTCTGGAGAGCTTTCGTTGATTATAGTCCGCGTCGGTATCCAAAAGCGACCGGGCTACTGCTGCTTTGGCTGTTTGGCCTGTTCGCTGTCTTCCTGTCTCCTGCACCCGTCAAGATCACCTCTGAGAAACTTGCTCGGTATGATCAGCTAGTCTTACAGGTCAGGCTCGATATCGCGCAGCCAGCCGTGCGGCTCTGCAACAAAGGCAACCCGTAACAAAATATGCTCCAAACAGGCGCAAGGGGACCCAAAGATTCGAGCAGTAGCTGAGCAGAGACTATGGGAAGCCACACTGTACACGGAAGATGCTAAGGTTGCTCCTTGATCTGCTGCCAACGTCTGCTTGGCTCACTTTAGGCAAGGACTACGCTGCATGTATTTCATTGGCCTTGTTGACACTTTAAATGAGATTGGGCTTCTGCACACTTTGTGAAGCCTTTTCATTGTTATGCACCTTCTGGTTATGTCTACTTATGTGATTGTGTTCGGCGCAAGTAACATGACAGAGTAGGCTGCAAGCCTCAATATAGTGATCAGCACACAGTCATGCTGCAGAAAGGAAAGACTGCTGCTGGGTGTTGGTGTTGATTGCAGTCTTGCATTGTGATGTGCGCTTCAGGTTTGGTTTTGGAGATTCAGGTCTCCACACAATGGCATTGTGAAGAAGCGACTGGCAAAGCAATCAGAGGCACAAGCAGCTGTCACAAAGTTGAACAGGCAGAGAGCTGCCATCATGTCTGAAGCTAAATCACAGCTTGGACTGTGGTCAGATGCTGGCATTGAGGAATCTCGTCAATCATTTTGGTAAGCGTTGTACAGCTGTTCCATATCAAAACCTAGTGTGCCTTACAGCCAGGATCATTGTAAAAAGTTCAATGATGTCTGTCTTTGTTGAAAATGTTTTAGGTGTACATCACCTTTTTGCTCTGTGTTGCCACATTCTATGATTACTGCATGAGTTTGAATGCCATCCATGCTGCCTGTCAAATAGCACGCATAGCTGCCAAGGGTGTATATCTTGCAGGAAGTCTTTTGAGGCTGGTAAAGTGTTTGGGCGGCGGCAAACCCTCTGGGATGCTGTGATTACTGTCATAGGGGGGCAGGAACGCAATGCCATGGGCATGCTGCTGAAAGTGGTCTTCTCAGCGCTTGTCAACTTCACAATTGGCATGATCTCAAGCATTTTTGTGTTTACATTCAAGTTACCATGGATATTGGCAGATTATAATCCTGGTTGGGTAAGTGTACATTTGCTGTGCCAGTTTCAGCCAAGCTTGCTTTGACTGCCATGCATTGGCTAAATGTAGTCACAAGAGCCCACATCTTTGTATGTGTATTGCAGATCAGTGGCCTCACATTCTTCATGGTTGCGCTACTTGGAGCTGTCAGTGTCATCACCGGGTTTCTGGCTGCTATGTATGGCACAAGTGCAGCTGGCATTTATGCAGCTGTCACACTAGTCAACTCAAACAGTCGTTTGCAAGGCTCACAGAATCGCCACGGGGGAAACATTCGATATCACCGTGATTGAGTCTCTGGCACATGAACGAATGAGCGAAACAAACGTGATCAGAGAGCCTGATCCACATTAGTCCTGGCAGGAGTGCAAGGCTACTTAGAAATCATGTGCTGTTACAGTGTTGATAGTGCATAGCAGGTGCTTGTTGACTACTAATGTTGAGGCATTGCATGGTTGGTACTTCTTAATAGTGCATAGCAGGTGCTTGTTGACTACTAATGTTGAGGCATTGCATGGTTGGTACTTCTTATATGTTGCTGGTCTGGGGTTTTGTTTTGTGGGCAAGTCTTTTTTAATCATACATCCCTCTTGTGCTTTTGCCAAATTCCGCCAGCTGTACAAAACTTTGGCATTGTGAACAGGCACATATGTGAGGAGTGACATTCAGTTCCTGCTGGTCATGGTTGCTGCTGTCTAGCACTAAAGTGCTCAGTTGTTTGCTGAACCTGTTTCAATCAGCTGCATATTTGCCTGACGGAGAAACTGCTGCTGCAGCAGTGCACATATTATGGGTGTACCACAAAGCGATGCAGCAGACGCCTTACAGGCATGAACAAGCCCAGAAGCAGATGTGCTACGCACATTGAGAGCTTGTGTCGCGTGGAATGATGCCACGTATCATGCGGCGCCATTGAACATGAATGGTCTAAAATAAACTCTGAAGCGCGATCGCAAACATGAATGGTCAATCAGCGCGAACATGACACAGGAGTCATGCCTGGGATCCCCCACCAAGGTTGCGTCACAATCTGTGGCACAGACTTTGCTGTTGACTTGCATTGCAAGGAACAGTACATACACTATGCACAGATGCACTTGCTTTTGGGTTCAACAGCAACAATATCGTCGATAGCAGAGTCATGAACTTGTAGAATATGTCCTTGTGGATATGTCAAGAGGGCACTCAATTCCTTGCCAAACATTCATGCATTTCAGACCTCAAGCATGATCCTGAGGCATGACTTGCTTCAGTGTTGTTCCCGCAGCATTATCTGGGGTTGAGGTTGTGCCATTCGCATGTGCAAAAGGCATCTTTGCCCCAGCTGCAAGTGCCCTTACATTGTCCTCTAGCATCTGCATGAACGGCTAGATTTGAGTTCCACGTATTGGGATAAATGTTGCAGGCAACATCTTGCTGATAGCACTGGATTACCTGTTGAGGCACTCTGCCAACAGCAGCAGCTTGCTGCTTGCCATGCCTATCCAAGAAGACAAAGTGCGGAACACCACGCACTCGATACTGAGAGACTTCATCAGTCCATTTGGTGTTGTCAATGTTCAAAGCAACAAAGTTTACGCTGTTTTTGAAGCTTGACTGGACCTGTTTGCAGAACAGGAGTTTGCTATGTGGTCTGCGACTGCTGTCCTGTTTAGGACAAGACAAGCGAAACCTACTTGAGCAGAGACAGGGAGCAATTCTCGGCAGATTCCACACCTGTAATGCAGTCTACATGGTTTCCAAGCCCTGCAATTTGTGCTTGAGTGCCTGCCTTAGTATTCAAGCAGAAGTGCTTCTCACCATGCAGCGTAGAACTCGATGATGGTAGGTTTGCCATTGGCAAGTGCAGTGTCTAGGTCAATAGAACCTTTTTCCAGTGAAGCAAACGAAGGAGCTCCTTTCCCGGACCGGGTTGCCAGAAACCCTCCAGCACCTATCAATACGGCCGAGCCAGCTAGGAGGCCCCGCCGGTCGGGTTGCCCTGCTTTGCTGCTGTCCTGCACTGACTGTTCTCGTGACTGCTCAGTTGAGTCTGCTTTGATGTTGGGGTGCAGCTTTAGCAGTCGAGCCGGGGTTCTGGAAATGTGTGGAAGTGCGGACGATCGTAAAAACGATCTGCGTGCACAATGGGGTATGTGAAGCCAAGACGTACTGACGGTGCCAGCTGCTGTATGCCCAGCATGCTGACTCTGGATGCTCCGCATGCTCAGCGCAACAGCAGTAGCGGTTCAAGACGTCTCCAGCATCATTGGCGCAGGCCAGTCTTATGCTTGTCAGTGCAGATATATGACCTTCCAAGTCTTCGTCACATATCACGGCCTTTCCGGCAAGCGTTTTTGGATCAGTCTGACTGCGAACCACATGGCGCCATATGATCCACATGGACGCATGCTTGTGGCAGCAGAGAGTTGCGCATAGGAGTTGGCAAAAGCGACAAACAAGAAAGGCACAGGTGGTTTTAACATAGATCCAAAAGTTACTATTACTTCTGTGATCGAAGCGACTGTGTCTGTTATCGCACTTGCATGGCGCATCTGAGCCAGGTCTGTCGATTGACCAACGCTTGCCTGCACAGCCCCGCTTGCCGGGTGCAGACCTGTCGCACATACAAGCTTGCTTCAAGACAGTTGGCGTCGGCAGCGTACCTGCAATCGGCAAGGCGTGCCTCGCCCAGTATCAGGTATACAGGCGTCAGTCGCGCGTGCTGTTAACGCAAGATCACTGTTTGGGTAGAAGTTTGTTCTGAAGCAATGTGTGCTGCAACAGATCTCAGACCAGGACGCTAGCCAGCTCTTCTGCATCAGTAGCTCCGACTTCGAGTTACATGGTGAGGCCTCGCTAGTGCAGCTGCAGATGCAGATGTGCCAACTTGACCTGCCTGGCCGATCTGAACTTATCACCTGGTTTGCAGGAGTCTTTGCCAGAATTGGTACCACTGAAGATACTTTTTGGCAATCCTGAAAAAACCTCACCCAATGTAAGGGCTCACTTGCTGAAACAGGGCTGATCAGCAAACAGCTGTCAACTCTGGCGGTGCAACCATGGTTTGCATGTGTGTCACAGGTGTCACCTGATGGCAAGAGTCTTGCTTTTCTGGCCCCGTCCGAGGATAAAGATGTGTTGAATGTGTGGGTGAGGTCCATTGACAGTGAACAGGCAAAAATGGTCACAAAGGATGAGTTGCGTGGCATCAGGTGATGATCCATCATGTTGATCAGTGCTGCAAAGACAAGACAGATCAGTAGCAGACATTTACAGACACACCACACGGCCCAAACATTGCAATTTTGCTCCTGCGCTGCCTGCAAGCATGTCTTGCTGCAGTCAGGATGCTTTACTTGATTACATCTTGCTGATTGCATTCTCCAAAGTATAGCAGGCAAGACAAGCCCCTGCCAGTCAGACAGAGGTCACAGTCCACCGTGCTTCTGCCAGCAATAATGCTACCCTCTTCACCTGTTGCCTAGTCTGGCCCTGCCAACAAAATAAAATATATATTGTATGACATAAGCACAATGTACCCTTTGTCGACCTTCTTCATACTGCTTCAGGCAGTTCAGCTGGTCTGAGGACTCCCAGTACATCATGTACCTGCAAGATGTAGGGGGTGATGAGAATTTCCACTTGTATTTGCAACCTCTAGATGGCAAGCCTGCAAAGGATTTGACAGATTTTGAAGGCGTCAGGGCACAGAATCTGGTCACTGACAAGCATTACCCAGAGGAGGTAAATCAGTGTGCGCTGATTTGCCATGCTGTGAGCTCATTTGAGTGCTGCACCCAATGTTGCATAGCTTGTTTTTGAACTGTGAGCTATTGCTTCAAGGTGGCTCTGAGAAGCTATTGGTCGAAGCCAACCTGCACCTGAATTTCACGACTCTCTCAAAACTCCATCACTGTTTTCCGACAGTGATGAAAGACACTGCATGCCTGCAGGACACCTGGCTATGCATAAGCTGACGCACATGCAAGCTTGTCATATTGAATGAAATCATCAGCCCTGTGTTAGTGCTTGTGGTCATTACTCACTTGTGAACCTACTGGATCTGCAGCAAGGCCGCTTATGGCAAGCTTGCACAGCCTGCGTTCAAGTGAGCAGAAAGTGTAGTCATGAGCAGAAATCTGATCACAACAAGAGTATGCAGATTCTGCCTGACTACAGACATGCATTGTGTGCACATGGCCTTTTGGCCTTTGGTCCTCTCAACGGCTTCAACATCAGTTAGAATAGCACTGCTTCCTGCTTGCCATGAGACAGATGCTGACTTATGACCAGCATCACGTGCGTGCAGGTTTTGGTGGGTCTGAACAAAAGGAACCCTCAAATCTTTGACATGTACAGAGTAAAGCTCGAGACTGGGGACCTGACTCTGGACACTGAGAACCCTGGGGATGTGCTAGGATGGTTGACCGATGCCAAGTTTCAGATCAGGGGAGCCATTGCCATGAACCCAACAGATGGCTCAACCACCTTCAGGACCAGAGAAACCTTGGACAGGTGATGCTGTGGCTCCTCTTGCATGGCAGCCCATACCCCATCTCACAGTCGTGTATCCATTTGCGGGCCATCAATGTGTCTCATGTTAGTGCATGTTGGCTCACAGGACTAGAGTTTAGGCACACCTAGTAGGTATCTGGCAAGAACGATTAGCTGGAACGCCTGTAAATTATTATTATTAGTGCCCCCAAGTCATCATGTCAGGCTGCCCACTGAGATCTCATGCAGGTGAGGTGACTCTGTCTGCTGATGCTCCGTTTGCCCAAAGTCTGAACACAAACAATAAGGTCTGTATGCTGAGTGGAAAAGCAGCAGTTGTATGTTAGCTGTGCTGCTGGTTGCAAACAGGCTTATGGTACTGGCCGCCCAATGTGGCAATTGTTGCCCCAGAGGCTGCTGTTGTTGCTTCATGCCAGCCCATATCTGCTGATACATACCTACCTCACATCTGCTGCATAGATTGTACATGTCCAAGGCACGCAGTCATGAAGCTGTTACACTGCAGTGAGTGGAAGGAGCTGATGAAGTGGCCTCAGGAAGAGAATGGAGGGCCAGTTGCATTCACCAAGGATGGCAAATCTGTGTATGTGCAATCATCGCTTGGATATGACACCACTCGTCTGCTCCAGGTGTGCAACAGTCAACTGGCTTCTGCTGAACGCTGCAGCTTTGTCACCTTCTGCTGCAGTGTAATGTTTCACATGCATCAGGCTGCTGAACAAAGCAACTGAAAGCAACACGGCATCAAAGCAGTTGCTGCATCAAGCTTAAAAGCAAAAAAATCCAGTGGTGTGAGGTACAGCAGCCATGCGTGCATGTACATTTATATTCAAAACATGATGGTTTCTGTACAATATACAATGGTCTGTCTCTCTACCAACATCGATCTATTCTGGGAACATCTGAGAAACATTCCCAGAATAAATCCATGCTCAATGGACTTTACTTGCAATTTTGTTGGGAAGGTCTTGCAGATATCGGTTTTTGCAGCAAGGTTCTGCTCAGCTTGCAGGGATAGCTGTGCAGAGGAGCCAACTGCACATGCTTTGTCCTGCAACCCGTGCGTGAACTTGCTCCAGAACTTGAGTGCAGTCGTGATTGATGTAGGTGGATGCCGTTACAGCAGAAGAACAGAAGGTGATTGCATTCAGTGACAAGACAGACATTGGCCGTGTGATGATGAATGATGACACCAGGTCAGTGTTCTGACTGTGTGGTGCATTCTTGTCTGGAAGCATCAAATGGCATGGAAGCGCACCTGCATGAGCTACAAGATTGCATGGTCTTTTGCTGACAAGAGCGTAGGAATAGTCCAAAACATACCTGGTGCACCATGGTCTGAGTCCATCTGCGTTGTGTGCCAATGCTTCCTGCAGAGATCTGTGTCTGTTTTCTTTGTGGCAAAGCCACCTGATGGCAGACATGTACTGTTTGATGCTGCTCGCCTGCTGAGGTTGAGGTTGAGGTTTGACTGCATGCAGAGAAGTCGAGGCTGTCAGCTTCAATTATCTGCGGCGGGAATGGAACATCTTGGATCCTGCTCTGGCTGAAGACTTCAAGCAGCTGGAGAAGGTTGAAGATGCAGAGTTCAGCGTTGTAAGCGAGACTGCTGACCAACGCACCTGGATTGTAACCTTCTCCAAGGATGATGGCCCATCTGCCAGCTACATTTACAGCAGGTGCTGTGCTGTGCTGTGCTGTGCTGTGCTGTGCTGTGCTGTGCTGTGCTGTGCTGTGCTGTGCTGTGCTGTGCTGTGCCCTTGCATGAAGTGCTGTGCCTGATGACTGTGCAATTGTACCAGACTGCAGTGCATGTGACTTCTCAGCCAACCAAAACTTGCAAGAGCACTGCATCATGCTCTGGTCAGTGGCATGTGCTTCAGCTGTGAGACTGCCAAGTTTGAACACAGTACCCACCCTGTTCTTCCACAGGGACACAAAGAAGGCAGAATTCCTGTTTGTGACACAGCCAGCACTGACCAAGTACAAGCTGTCCAGCATGCGCTGTGAAGTCATCAAAGCCAGGGATGGACTGGAATTGCCTGCCTATCTGTCTCTGCCTGTGTCAGCAGATGTGAAGCTGTCAGGGGGTCTGCCCATGGTCCTGAATGTGCATGGGGGGCCCTGGGCCAGAGATGCCTGGGGCTTCAGACCTGACACTCAATGGTTTGCCAACAGAGGCTATGCAGTGCTGCAGGTCAGTGGCAAGCTGCATGTGTACACGTGTTGCCTTGTGAAATTGTGTCTGGGTGTTTAGATGCATATCTTGCACACTGCAAAGCAGAGGATATGCAAAGCAGAGGACATGCAAAGCAGAGGATGTGCAAAGCAGAGGATATGCTAACTCTCCTGTGCAAGCTTGCTGCTTGTTTGTGCAGCAGATGCAAAACAGGAAGCCCGTTTGCATGGTCAGCAGCTTTATGCTCTATGTTTTGCCATGATGTAGGGCGAGCAGCGCATACACATCGCTTTGCACTTACATGCAGGTTTGAGGTATGCTGCAATGCCACTGCTGGTCTAAGCAGCCTCCTGAGCAGTTGTACGCACGACCTGTTCTGCCCTGCCTTGCTTCAGCACTGCCTTAGCCCTGCCCTAGCCCTGCACTTTGTGTGTTGATCCTGATGGCAAACTGCTGATGATGGCAGGTCAACTTCCGAGGGTCCACAGGCTTTGGGAAGAGCTTCTTGCATGCTGGGGACAAGGGGTGGGGG
>JAABUS010009534.1_pt1 | contig 10227 bp, 8 predicted proteins | sample 5560161 | NCBI WGS metagenome assembly JAABUS01 (sample SAMN10711885, study PRJNA513376) | rock metagenome | isolation source: Antarctica rocks | place: Antarctica: Victoria Land, Trio Nunatak nord | collected 2016-01-04
GACCAAGACTGCTGTCCGCTCGGATCATTCCCACTCGATGGTGCCCGGCGGCTTACTGGTGACGTCCAGCACCACCCGGTTCACCTCGTTCACCTCGCCGGTGATACGTCCCGATATCCGGGCCAGCAGGTCGTACGGCAGCCTGGTCCAGTCCGCCGTCATGGCGTCCTCGCTGGACACCGGACGCAGCACGATCGGATGCCCGTAGGTCCGGCCGTCGCCCTGCACGCCGACCGACCGCACATCGGCCAGCAGCACCACCGGGCACTGCCAGATGTCGCCGTCCACACCGGCTCTGGTCATCTCATCGCGGACTATGGCGTCGGCAGCCCGCAGGATCTCCAGCCGTTCGGCCGTCACCACACCGATGATCCTGATCCCCAGGCCGGGTCCGGGGAACGGATGCCGGGCGACCATCGCCGCCGGCAGCCCGAGTTCCCGGCCGAGCGCGCGGACCTCGTCCTTGAACAGCGTCCGCAGCGGTTCGACGAGTTCGAACTCCAGGTCGTCCGGCAGGCCGCCGACATTGTGGTGCGACTTGATCGTCGCGGTGCCCGATCCACCACCGGACTCCACCACATCGGGATACAGCGTGCCCTGCACCAAGTATCTGATGCCACCTTCAGCCTGGTCGATGCCGCCAGCGGCCGACTCGAACACCCGGATGAACTCGCGCCCGATGATCTTGCGCTTGGTCTCCGGGTCGCTGACGCCGGCCAGTGCCTGCAGGAACTGCTCCTCGGCGTCGACGGTGACCAGCTTGATCCCTGTCGCCGCAACGTAATCGCGTTCCACCTGTTCCCGCTCACCGGATCGCAGCAGCCCGTGGTCGACGAACACACAGGTCAGCTGGTCGCCGACGGCATGGTGCACCAAGGCGGCGGCGACCGCCGAGTCGACACCGCCGGACAGCCCGCACAACACCTTCTCGTTGCCGACGAGGGCTCTGATGGCGGCCACCTGCTCGGTGAGGATCTCGCCGGGCGTCCAGTCCGCAGCCAGGCCGGCGATGTCGAACAGGAAGCGCCGCAACACTTTCTGCCCGAACTGGCTGTGCACCACCTCGGGATGGTGTTGCACGCCGGCGAGTCTGCGGTGCACGTCCTCGAAGGCGGCGATCGGAGTGTCGACGGTACTGGCGGTGACCGAGAACCCTTCCGGGGCCTGGGCAACCGCATCGCCGTGGCTCATCCACACCTCGGCGGTGTCGGCCATATCCTGCAGCAGCACACCGGAGTCCTCGGCGACATCGAGGGTGGTGGAGCCGTATTCCCGGCGACCGGTTCGATCGACCCGGCCGCCGAGCGCGACGGCCATCGCCTGGAAGCCGTAGCAGATCCCCAGCACCGGGACGCCGGCGTCGAACAGGCCCGGGTCGACCTGTGGTGCGCCGGCGGCGTACACCGAGGACGGTCCGCCCGACAACACCACGGCCGCCGGATCCCTGGCGAGCAGGTCGGCGGTCGCCATCGAGGACGGGACGATCTCGGAGAAGACGCCGGCCTCCCGGACGCGGCGGGCGATCAGCTGGGCGTACTGGGCGCCGAAGTCGACGACCAGCACGGGGCGATGGTTGGCGCTCTGGCTCGCTGGCACGGCGGTACCTTCCGGTCGGATGCCGGCTGGGTGAACGAGCAGCTCCGACCCGGACATCCAGCCCGCCCGGCGCGCTCGCCGCCGCAGGAGTTCCAGTCCGCGGCAACGCCGCAGACCGGACACCGCCGGCACAGAGGGCACCGACCGGTCCCTCCCTGGGCTTTTCTCCCGGAGGTGGCTGCCCGCCACCGGTTGTGGCGAGCAGCTGTGGCGCTCGGACCTGCTCACATACCGGGGAACCCGGGGTGACGGAACCCTAGCCACCGTCGTCGGTCAGCTCGATGGAAAGCCTATCCCGGCCGCCGGCCGTACCGGGCCGGGGAGTGAGCGGCACCGGGATGTTCACTTACGGATTGGCTGCCCGTTCCGCCTCGCTGCGCAGGATGCAGAACTCGTTGCCCTCCGGATCCTGCAGGACCACCCATCCGCGGCCGTCCGGCGTGCGCCGGTCGTCGTGCACCCTGGCGCCGAGTTCCAGCAGTCGGGCAACCTCGGCGTTCCGGCCGCCGTCGGCGGCGACCAGGCAGAGGTGCACCCGGTTCTTCACCGTCTTGCCCTCCGGCACCTGGAGGAACAGCACGGCTTGGCCGTTGTCGCCCGCCAGCCCGCACTCCTCGTCGCCCGGAGAGTCCTCGTCGGCCAGCGTGAAATCCTCGAGAACGTGGTCCCACCAGCTTGCTTGGGCGTAGGCGTCGTGGGCGTCGAAGGAGATGTTGGCAATGCGTGCGGTCATCGGTGAACCCTTTCATCAGCTGCACCGGACGGCATCCGAATTCCACAGTGCCCGGTCCCTACTCCACCAGCACCAGGGACAACGGCGACGGTCCTACGCTGACCCGGTGTCCGTGCTCATCGATGCGCCGCGCTGGCCGGCCCACGGTCGGCTCTGGTCCCACCTGGTGAGCGACACCACGCTCGATGAGCTACACACGTTCGCCCGGGCGGTCGGCATCCCACAACGGGCCTTCGACCGCGACCACTACGACGTTCCGGGTGACCGCTACCACGACCTGGTGGCGGCCGGGGCGCAGCCCGTGGAGTCCCGAGAACTGCTGGCGCGGCTGTCGAACGCCGGGCTGCGGAGCCGAGGCCGGCGACCGAATCGACCTGATCGGTGCTGACGCCACCGCGATGTCAGTGAACTGCCGCCGCCACCCCGACGACGTAGCTTCCGGCCGGCGACCGACAGGCGGGGATGTCACGGGTGACGACACCGCTGACCATATCCACGGCGGACACCGCGTTGCGCGCCGGACCCCCGTACAACAGTGCCGTCGTCCCGTCGCCCGGTGCGGCGGCCAGCCCGATGCCGTCCGGTAGCTCGAGTGCCGACCATTTGCTGCCGCGCAGCACAAATCCCGACGCATGCACGGCCGCGGTCGTGCCATGGAAGACGAACAGCGCGACCGAGCCTGCCGATCGAACCGCTGACGCTTGCAGGAACTGTTGTTGCCCAACGTGAGTGTCGAAGGCGGAGGCAATGGTCCACGCGGCGGGATCAACAGTCAGGATTCGCAGCGCAGGCACCCAGCGCGAGGAGGCCGTTGGCAGCGAATGCCGTGACCAGTCGAGGGATCCGAGCGTTCATCATGGACACCTCCGAGGACCGCTGTGGTGGCACCAGCTTCATGGGACGCCACGGCGTTGCCGGCATGCCGACTGATCAGCGTCTGAGTGCGCCCGTCACCATGGGCGCCGCTCGTCGGCCCACTCGCCGGCCGCCATCACGGCCTGCACCGTCCAGTCGTGGTCGGTGACCACCAGATCGGCGAACCGGCCGTCGGCGATGGATCCGTAGTCGCCGGAGATGCCGAGGAAGCGTGCCGGCACCAGGCTGGCGGCGTTCACCGCATCAAGCAGTGGCATCCCGACGTCCTGCACGGCGCGGCGCACCGCCTCGTCCATGGTCAGGGTCGATCCGGCGATCGGGCCCGGGACCTCAGGATCGGCTGAAACCAGCCGCGCCACGCCCCCTTTCACCGTCACCGGGAAGCCGGCGAGGGTGTACCGGCCGTCGCCGTGGCAGGCCGCCGCCATCGCGTCGGTCACCAGGGCTACCTTGCCGGGGGCGATCGCTTGCAGCAGCCGCACGGTGCAGGTGTGCAGGTGCACCCCGTCGTTGATGGCTTCGACGATGACGCCGGCATCCATCGCCGCCCCGATGATCGCCGGGTCGCGATGGTGCAGCGGTCGCATGCCGTTGAAGGCATGCGTCACCAGGTCGGCCCCGGCTTCGAAAGCTGCCGCTGCGACGGCATATCCGGCGTCGGAATGACCGACGGCGGCATGCACTCCGGATCGCACGCAGAACTCCACCGCGTCGATGCCACCGGGCAGTTCCGGCGCCAGCGTCAGCACCCGGACCAACCCGCCGCCGGCGGCCAGCAGCCGGTCGAGCGCGGTCCGGTCCGGTGCCCGCAGTGCCGCCGGGTCGTGCACGCCGCGGCGTAACTCGGACAGGAACGGGCCCTCCAGGTGCAGGCCCAGTACGTGTGGATCGTCAGCCGCGAACTGGGCTGCGGCCGATACCGCGCCGGCCATCGCGTCCTGTGACGCCGTCACCAACGACACCAGCGATCGGGTGGTGCCATGCCGGCGATGAGCGGCCAACCCGGTCGCGATGTCCCCAGGCCCGGCATCGAAGGTGCCGCCGGCGGCGCCGTGCACGTGAAGGTCGATGAATCCGGGCAGCAGCCGTTTCCCCTTCAGGTCGACAACCGTTGCGCCGTCTGCGATGTCGCCGGGCGGCAGGCCGGTGATCGGGTCGCCTGAACCGACCGAACCCATCGAGCCGGCCGACCCGATCGATCCGGCGACGCCGACCGCGGTGATCCGGTCGCCGTCCACCCGTACCCAGCCGCCCGGTAAGACCGCCGTCGGGGTGATCACCTCGGCGCCGATCAGCAGCGTCCGTGCACCGGTCATCAGCTCTCCTGTTCTTCCCGCAGACCATCCCACGCATGAATGGCCGCGCCGACCACGCCGGCCCTGTCCCCCAGTTCGGTGACGGCGATCGGCGGGGCGCTGCGGAAGGTCAGCCGCCGATCGAGCGCCTCGGCCAGGGGGACCGTCAGAAGGTCGCCGGCCAACGACAGTCCCCCGCCCAGCACGATCATCCCCGGGTCGGTCAGCACGCAGACGGCGGCCAGCGCATCGGCCAGCGCCGCGATCGCTTCCGACCACACCCGTTGTGCCGCCCTATCGCCGCCCTGCATCAGGGCGGCAACCTCGCGTGCCGATGCATCGGTCCCGGTCAGCACGTGGTAGGACCTGCCGATCCTGGACGCCGATGCGATCGATTCCAGGCAGCCGTGGTTGCCGCAGTTGCAGAGCGGACCGCCTGGCCTGACGACCAGGTGCCCGATCTCGCCGGCCTGACCGCTGGCCCCGTTCTTCACCTGCCCGGCCTCCACCAGGCCGCCGGCGATCCCGGTGCCGATCGCCACGAAATACATCGAGGAGGCGCCGGATCCGGCCCCCACCCTGGCTTCCGCCAGGGCGCCGAGGCGTACATCGTGACCGAGCGACACCGGGAGCCTCAGCCGGTCCGACAGCAGCCGGACGAACGGCACGTCGGTCCAGCCGAGATTGGCGGCGTACCTGGCGACCCCGGCAGGCCCGTCGACCACGCCGGGAACACCCACCCCGATCGCCCTGACCTGTCCGCCGACCACCAGATCGGCGGCGAAGGTCAGGATGCGGGCGATCACCGCGTCAGGGCCGGTCTCGACTCCGGTCGGCCGGCGGGCCTCCCGCAGCACCGTGCCGTCGGCCGTCACCAGCCCGCCCTTGATGGAGGTGCCCCCGACGTCCAGGGCCGCCACCACGTCCGGCCGGGTGCGGGTACCGCCGGGGAGCACCGGCAACGGCTGCTCGGGCCACCGCGCAACCGGTGGATCCTGCGCGGTCAATGCGCGACCGACAGGCCGACCTTCTGGAACTCCTTGAGGTCGGAGTAACCGGTCTTCGCCATCGCCCTGCGCAGCGCGCCGAACAGGTTGGTCCGGCCGTCCGCGCCGATCGCCGGTCCGGTCAGCAGCCGGTCCAGGCTCACATCGGCCGACCCGGTCGGCATCGGCACACCGCGAGGCAGCGCGGGATGGGCCGTTGGTGCCGGCCAGTACCAGCCGGCCGCCGGGGCGGTGTCGGATTCCGCGAGGAGTTCCCCAAGCATCACCGCATCCGCCCCGCAGGCGACCGCCTTGGCGATGTCGGCGCTGGTGTTCAAGTCGCCGGCGGCGATCACATGCACGTACCGGCCGCCGGTTTCGTCCAGGTACGAGCGGCGGGCAGCGGCAGCATCGGCGATCGCCGTGGCCATCGAGACCTCGATGCCCAGCACCACATCAGTAGTGGCCGTGACACCGGAGCCGGTGCCGACGATCACTCCGGCGGCGCCGGTGCGCATCAGGTGGGTGGCCGTCTGGTAGTTCGAGCAGCCACCGACGATGACCGGAACATCCAGATCGGCGATGAACCGCTTGAGGTTCAGCGGTTCGTCATTGGCCTGCACATGTTCGGCGGACACAATGGTTCCCTGGATCACCAGCAGTTCGACGCCCGCCGAAATGACCTGCTGCGCAAGCGATCCCGCGTTCTGCGGCGACAGTCGGACGGCCACCGTGCCGCCTCCGGCGGCCAGCGTGCTGATCGCCTCGGTCAGCAGATCCACGGATACAGGCGCGGAGTACGCCTGCTGGACGGCCGTGATCACCTGCTCCGGAGTTTCCGCGGTCTGCGCGACGTCGACCAGCTCGTCGATCACCTTCTGCGGCTGCGCGTGTCTGGCCCACAGGCCCTCGCCGTCCAGCACGCCGAGGCCACCGAGCCGGCCAACGGCCACCGCGGTGCCGGGATCGACCACCGCGTCGGAAGGTTGGGTGAGGCACGGGATCTGGAACCGGTAGGCGTCGATCTGCCAGGCCGTCGACACGTCCGCTGACGACCGGGTTCGCCGCGACGGCACGATGCCGATGTCGTCCAGGGTGTAGCTGCGCCTGGCCGTCCGACCGAGCCCGATCTCCACACTGTCGTTCATCACACACTGTCATTCATCAGATGCCGTCATTCATCAGATGCCGTCGGCCATCAGATGCCGTCGGCCATCGGATGTCGCCGTTCATCATGTGCTGCCCTTCGACGGAGGTCACTGGCCCCTGGGTGCCGTCGGCCATCGGCGCGCCATTTCTAACGGTCGAAGTAGTTGGGAGCCTCGGCGGTGATGGTGACGTCATGCGGATGCGATTCCTTGAGACCGGCGGAGGTGATCCGCACCAGCTTCGCCTCCTGCAGCCGGGCGATGGTCGGCGAACCGGTGTAGCCCATGGCCGCCCGCAATCCGCCGACCAGCTGGTGGGCTACATCGGACAGCCGACCCCGGTAGGCGACCCGGCCCTCGATCCCCTCGGGGACCAGCTTGTCGTCGCTGAGTACGTCGTCCTGCCGGTAGCGACCGCGCGAATTGCCGGTGCGTCCGCTGCTGCTGCGGGATTCCATCGCACCCAGCGAGCCCATCCCGCGGTAGGTCTTGTACTGCTTGCCCGCGACGAAAATGGTCTCGCCGGGCGATTCCTCCACTCCGGCCAGCAACGATCCGAGCATCACGGTGTCGGCGCCGACGGCGATGGCCTTGGCGATGTCGCCGGAGAACTGCAGGCCGCCGTCGCCGATCACCGGCACCCCGGCCGGTCGGCAGGCTTTCGCCGCCTCGTGAATCGCCGTCACCTGCGGAACCCCGATGCCGGCGACGACCCTGGTGGTGCAGATGGAGCCCGGACCCACGCCGACCTTGACCGCGTCGGCACCGGCGTCGACCAGTGCCTGGGCACCGCTGCGGGTGGCAACGTTGCCGCCGACGATGTCGACCTTCGAGCCGACGGATCCCTGGAGAGTGGCCACCATGTCGGCGACCGCCCGGGAATGGCCGTGCGCGGTGTCCACCACCAGCACATCCACGCCGGCGTCCACCAGACCCATCGCTCGCCGGTAAGCGGCGTCACCCACGCTGACCGCGGCGGCCACCAGCAGCCGGCCGTCGGCGTCCTTGGTCGCGTTCGGGTACTGCTCGGTCTTCACGAAGTCCTTGACCGTGATCAACCCACGGAGTCTGCCGTCGGCGTCGACCAGCGGCAGCTTCTCGATCTTGTGTTTGCGCAGCAGCCCCAGTGCCGCATTGGCCGAGACCCCGACCGGCGCGGTCACCAGCGGCATCGACGTCATCACTTCCCTGACCGGGCGCGACATGTCGGTCTCGAACCGCATGTCCCTGTTGGTGATGATGCCCAGCAGGCGCTGCTGCGCGTCGGTGACCGGGACCCCGGAGATGCGGAACCTGGCACAGAGCGCATCGGCCTCGGCCAGCGTCGCGTCCGGCGGACAGGTGACAGGGTCGGTCACCATTCCGGCCTCGGACCGCTTGACGATCTCGATCTGCGAAGCCTGCTCCTCCGGCGGCATGTTGTAGTGCAGAACCCCGATGCCGCCCTGCCTGGCCATCGCGATCGCCATCCGCGACTCGGTCACGGTGTCCATCGCGCTGGAGACCAGCGGGATCCGCAGCGTCACGTTCCGGGTCAGCCTGCTGGAGGTGTTCGCCTCGCTCGGTACCAAATCGGAGGCATCCGGTAGCAGCAGCACGTCGTCGTACGTGAGTCCGACGAGTGAGAACTTGTCGTCCGCCGACTGCGCGTCCAGGGAGGGCGCCGGATCGGCCGCGACGGATCCGTACAGACCCGAGAGGTCGGCCGGTACTTCCGCCGTGGGGACGCTGCCGGACCGGACGGTGTTGGTGTGCTCTGCGGAGCGAGTCATCGGCTGCCTTCCGTGCCGCCGCGTGGGGTCGGCGGACACCGCGGGAACGTGCGGATCGCTCCATCGTAGTGCGGCGCTCGCGATCCCTGGGACGGCGCGGCGGTTGCAGGCGGCTACCGCCGGCCAGCCTGGTGCGTGGTGGCTGCCACCGGTCCGGACCTGGATGCCGGTGCGGACCTGGATGCCGATGCTGTGCCGACATCAGCGGCCGGAGCGGAGCCGTGGCGCGCGGTGCGCGCAGCAAGCGCTGCCGATCGATGGTTGCCCGGCATCTGCCCACTGGGCGGTTGCGGTGCTGTGGACGGCGGCGGAACGCTCCGGCTTCCCGGCGCGCTGGTTCCAGGCTCCTCCGGCGCGAAGGCGGGGCCCGGAATCGGCGGTGAGGTACCCGGAGATGGGCTGACCGACCGGGACCGCTCGGGCGCGGCTGGGCCGGGCGCCGGCGATGGCACCGATCGCGTCGGCGGTCGGCCGTTACCCGGTCGTGAGCGTGCGGTCGGTGATGGCTGTGCAGTGGACGTCGGCTGCGCAGTGGACGTCGGCTGCGCAGTGGATCTCAGCTGCCGAGCGGATCTCAGCTGCCGGGCGGATCTCAGCTGCCGGGCGGATCTTGGTTCCGCTGTCGGTGCCGGCTGCGGAGTCGACGACGGGTGGACCGAGCTGGTTGGGCGCCCGCCCGTATCCGGCTCCGTCGAGACCGGTGGGTGCGATGCCGGGGCGGGCGACCCGGTCGACGAGCGCTCGGCGCGTTGGCCGGATGCCGTCGACGCATCGGATGCTTCCGCCGACCCGCCGATGGATCCGGCCCGGTCGGAAGTCTGCTGCGCCGACGGTGTCTGCTGCCCGGCGTTGCTCTCCGTACCGGCCGCTCTTGCATCGCCCGCCGGCGTACCGCCCGCCACCGTCGACCGGCCACCGGCGCGCTCGGGTCGGCCGGCGCGCGCCCCGGATCTGGGCGCAGCTGCCCGACCGGCTCGGTCGATGCCGGCAGCCCGTGGTGCGATGATCCGGCTCTCCGCCGGTGCGGACCTCGCCACCGGAGCAGCGGCGGACGTCGGACCCGGCGAGCCAGCGACCGCTCGGAGCCCACCCACCGCCCCGCGCTGAGCCTGCCCCGGCGCTCCGAGGTCGGCCGTTTCAGGAGCTTCCGGTTGTGGGCGCTCAGATTCCATTGCGCCCCGGGCTGCCGTCGCCGCCGCCGAAGCCGCGGTGGCGGGCGTCATCGGGGATGCGCCGGCCATGCTGGCTTGCGCGGTGTCGAAGTCGGCTTGCAGCCGGTCGTGCCCGTCCTGGGGACGGATGTGCGGAAGGTTGCGGGCCACCGTGGCCAGCATCTGCCTGGCCAACTGGAAATCCCCCGCGCCGATGGCCCGTCGAACCTGCTCCATCCCCAGACTTGCGGCCTGCTGGGAAACCACCGAATCCGCCCGGTCGGACCACAGCAGCTGCGTCACCGGCCAGAGCACGTCCCCGGGACGGGCGGTGCGGGAGCCGGCCACAGTGGTTCCGGCCAACAACAGGACGATCGATGCGGCGACACCGGTGGCAGCCTGCCACGGCGACCGACGCTTGTCGTCGCGACCGCGACGGCCGGCCGGGGCACTCCAGTTCGCGGCCCGGCGCCGCAGTCGTCCGGTGGGTGTGGCCGGAAGATCCAGCAGGCAATCCCGGCGCCATTGCTGTAGCAGCGATTCAATGGGCGACACGTCCGGCACCGAGTCGCCGGCGGCGATCCGGTCGAGCAGCAGATCGTCAACGACGACGCCGCGGACGTCGGGAAAGCGGTGTGCGGCGCGGGTCATCCGACCACCACCTCCGCCC
>JAABUS010009535.1_pt1 | contig 10225 bp, 12 predicted proteins | sample 5560161 | NCBI WGS metagenome assembly JAABUS01 (sample SAMN10711885, study PRJNA513376) | rock metagenome | isolation source: Antarctica rocks | place: Antarctica: Victoria Land, Trio Nunatak nord | collected 2016-01-04
AGAGATGAAGCATGCAGTGACAGCAGCAGATGGCTATACCTATGACTTGGCCAGCATTTGCAAATGGGCTCAGGAGCATTCTGGCATTATTAAATCTGTGTCACCAATAACTCAGAGGCCGCTTGGCGGTAGCATGCTGGTTCGAAATCACAGCATACAAAGTTTGATTGAGTCTAATGCTATTCACAGGCCGTGCCATACCCATGCATGCCCCCTGTGCCCAATATCATCAAACCAGTAATGCAGGACTGTAATCACACAAGCTTCGTTGTGTAATTTACGAACAAGTGAGCTTCAACGCATTTTTTGATACGTCGCTAGCACAACCCGACTGTTTCTTTCAGGCACAGTACTGTTTGACTCTGGCACAGTACGTCACCTCTTTTGTTTCACTTAAGCACAGCTGTTTAACATGCACTGGTGCTCAAAAGAACCAAGAAGTGCATATAACTGCATGTCATCAATACTGTTCAGCAGCATTGCAAAATGCTGGCGTACTCAGCAAGCTTTGCCATTGATTTGAAGCCATATGACATACAGGCCAAGTACGGTACGTGCATCCCTTGCTTATATTCCCAATCGTGAGTACATGCTTCCCTTCCTCATGCAAAAAGTTGCGGTCAATACCATGCATGTATGGCACATGCCTGCTACTCTCTGGAACACGTGGGCATGAGTCGGCTAATGCAAGAAGGCTAGGTATTCGAGCCAGACCTTGCAAGTTCTCAAAGAGTCAGGACGCGCCAGTCACAACGCACAGCCAGGCCGGCGCCATGCTAGAAGTCTTGGTTCTAGCACAGTTCGATGATCATACATCTTGAACATGAAGCCAAGTCTTCCGCCTCAAGCGAAGCACATCAAGGCGAGCAAGGATAGTGCTGCTCTCAACAAGCCTCAAGAGGCTTCGATACCGCCCAACAGAGGCGGACACGTTCTCGGACATGTAAGAGGCATATCGCCAAGCTTGGCACTGCAATGCACGGTCGCCGCCTGCTTCAAGGAGCACCTACCTGCTTTGCTGTGGATCTTGAGCGACCTGCCCTCTTTGCTCTGCTCAGCAACGGCAATGCTAGTATGCCAGACCAACCGGGTTATGAATGTCCGTGCAGGGAGACGGCTCATCGGCAGCTTCAACAGGTTCGCAGCAGTTAACACCTTTCATTGAGCGCTTGGATGCAGCAGCTGTGGTTGAGGGGTGGCATAACAATGTGCTCGAGCACATTGGCAGTGTGAAGCAAGAGAACGTCAGTGGCGGTGGTCTCTTGCTGGCAACATACATTCTGCAGGGCGTGTCAGGCCTCCTGCCACTGCAACTGATGCGCTCAGCGGAGTACATGGAAAGCCTCTCTCGAGCAGACGTTGAAAATCTCTTGGAGAGTCAGCCAGGGCTGGCACAGACCCTCAGCAAGAGCATCAGCTCAGACAGTCACGGCGATGTGACTCTCAAAGTGGTGGAAGTAGCTTTCAGCTGGTTGGCATACGAAATGCAAGAGGCTGATGGTTGTGGACGCTTTGTAGCCTACCTAGCTATGGCGGTGCTGACTCTGCTAGAGATGCCTGGGCTCCAGCCTCCAAACTACGAGCTGCTCGCAACAGGCTTGCCGCCTGTCTTGCGTGCTGCCAAGCGTATGGCGGCAGGCAGGGCCATCTATGATTGCACAGCCTGTGTGACAGACAGAAAGCCCATTGAGGTCGTACTCATGGTCATACGCAGACTAGCAGAGGTCCATCAGCCGGCCGCTAGCCTGGTCTGTGCGTCAGGTACTGACCCGCTGTTTGCCATTCCTGATCTGCATCAGTTGGTGTCCTGTTTGCATCCAAGCTTGCATGCCATACATGGACTTGTTGCGTGTCTGCTAAGCTCTGCATTATGGTCTGATCAGCCTTTGTCTCAAGCTGCAAAATAGCCCTCTTCACTTTCGACCAACTGAATCTCAGCACCAGTGTGGTAATGTGTCTCAAATCACCCAGCTGCAGCCTTTCTACGCAAATGGCGATGACTCTGAGCACTCATTGTGCACAGTGGCCACATGCAGCATTGGCGTTTAGTGCAACTGTTGGGTCCAGCTGGTGGGCACTGCAACCATGAAACAACAAACTGCACCCTGCAGTCTCAGGAATGTTCACACTGCTCATCACATACATCAGTTGATCACTCCCGCTGCAAGCCAAGGATTACTTACGTTGCTCATCAGGCACATCATTTCATTACATTGCCTGTAGGGCTAACCCCCTTCCTTGTGAAGCTGCTCAGTGAGGATGAGCTGACCACCAAGCAGGCTCTGCATCTCATTGACCTGCAGCTGCGGGAGCAAGTGTCGTTTCAGGATGTACACGAGCTGTACATGCTGGACTACATCACATCTATCCCTTCACCGCACTTGCGCACATGTCAGCTGCTTGTGGGTCTCAACACTGCAGCCAGGCTGGTGCAGATCCTGAAAGGCACAGCTGGGTCTGGTAAGCTATCATACGCATAGCAGAAATGCACAGGGCACGCATGAATGTGAACGGTGACTATTGTTCATAGTTGCTGTCATTGTGGACCAATATCTGTGTTTCTGCAGCGCTCATGCGTGTCTCAAGGGAGGCGTATCTGTTGTACTGGGATCTCACACCGTACGTTTCAAAGCGTTTGGTGTTAAAAGCCCGCCAACTGCAATCAGGACTATCCTGCTGTTCTATTGCACTGACATCATTTCTGCATCTAGTTTGATTGTATGTTCAGCACTGTGCAGCTTGCCATGCACAGGCAAGCACAATCATACCTCTCACAATGACTGAGCAAGCTTGCATCTTGTCCTACAGCTGAGCCTTGGGTGACAGACACAGCCGCCTGTGTGTTGGCTCACATTGCCCTACACAAGCAGCTGCACCCCAACCTCACAGACGCCATCCCAGCAGTTGTTGCTGCTCTGTGCAAAGAGATTGACACAGAGGAGCAGCTCTGCGATGGTGACGTCACCTGTGAGTACGTGTGTCAACCAGCAGTAGAGTTTCTAGCTCACATGGCAAGTCAGTCGGCCAATCTGATAGATATTGGCTTGGCGAATGGCATTGAGGCCTTGGCAAGAGCAGTCGCTGTGGAACCTGGCAAGCAGAGAGTGACTGAGAGGTCAATCCTGGCTTTGAACTTGATTGCAAGCGGCGGCCCATCCTTCAGTAATGCAGTTGCTCGCTGGCGAAATGTGACCAACTTCAGAAACCAGATAGGTAGGGCCACATTCCTGTGTTGCGCACTGGTGGTGGGTTTGAGTGCATGCAGCCAGTTGGTGAATATCTTTTGGCCCATGGTTTTAACAGCAACTGAGCATTTTGATGGGAGTGATGGCCTGTTAGGGGCATCGATGAACAGGGTTTATGATGCATGGAGTCCATAATGCCCTCACAAGTGACTTAGTAAGACATAAGCATGTGTGCCTGTTGAGATTGCAGGGATTGTAAATGCTCTCACAAGCGACTTAGTACCACATAAGCATGCATGGCTGATCTCTGGTCAAGATACCACTTTGGCAGCACTGTGTGTTGTGCAAAGTGTATCTGTACTTCGTGGTAGTGTAAATTCATCAACTAGCTGGCCCAGGCAGCAGCCATATGCTGCGAACTGGTATACACAGGCACATTTGTGGTACCGTCCACTTAGTCGCTCCAGGTCTAGTTTCAATGATGTTGCATTGCGTGAGTGTCAACATTGTCGTGTTAGTAGGCCTTACAGGGATGCACAAGACAGGCTGCTCTGCTCTGGTCTGGTCTGCTCTGCTCTGGACTGCGCTGCTCTGCTCTGCTCTGGAGAGACAAGACTTGCCCTGCATGTACCCAGCTCATCATGAGCCAGAAAACGTCAAAATTGTTGTTGTTATCAACATTATTATTATTATTATTATTATCATTACTATTCCCATTATCATCATCATTGTTACTGTTATTATTACTGGTGCGCAGCTCACTGGCACGATGTCTGACGTAAAGCTGTGCAGCTGCAAAGTCAACAGCCTTAGCTTGCAGCAGCATACGCTAGTGGCTGCCCCAGTCATGCTCCAAAGTTGCATGCATCAATGCTATGATTGATCATGGTGTGACACTGTTGCACACTACAAGTGGTACAGAAGCATGCGTTGTTGACTGACCAGATGATCCATTGGTGTGTAGATAGATATGTAGCCGCTCAAGCGCCTCTGACAGGGCCACGCCTGGATGCCTTTGTGACTGCTCATCAAGGGCCCTTAGCCGAGCTGGACTACGAAAACATATGCCGCCAGGTACATTGCATATTTATTCATTCATTCATTCATCCACTCATTCATCCACTCATTCACTCATTCACTCACTCACTCACTCACTCACTCACTCACTCACTCACTCACTCACTCACTCACTCACTCACTCACTCACTCACTCACTCACTCGTTCGTTTGTTCATTCATTCATCCATGCGGTATGTAGCCCTTGTCAACAGCTACTGCTGGCCCTTTGCTCTCTTGCACTTGTGGCAGTTGCTGAACAGAGGCTGTCAAAGTTTACACTGCGCGAAGCAGCAAATGCAATCAAGAGCTGCTTGCTTGGTACGTACGGTCAAGCTACACACCGCGAAGCACCCACCCTGCACACACCCTGCACCCACCCCGCACCCACCCCGCACCCACCCCGCACCCACCCCAAAGCAGCGAGTTCAATCCACATCTGCTTGCTTGGTGTGTACAGGCAGAAGTAGACTTTGCTGCTGATGCTGGGGTGGCTCCTTCGCTTCAGAGTGCCTTTGTGACTTGTGCCAGCAGCCTGACTGAGGGCGGTCAAACCAGCAGCCATGCTGATGACACACGTGCCCTCATGACTGCCGTACTCTTGGGTGGCATCTCACAGGATGACCTCACGGTATGGTACCTGCATTGCTGCAGTATTTAGGCTTCAGACTTCAGGGTTACACCCTAAAAGTATACACAGGGGGCACTTACATTGTCGCATTGCATCTCTCAGGATGACCTTATGGTATGGTACCTACTTTGCTGCAGTGTTTAGGGGTTGGGATTTAGATTTCAGGGTTACAGGGGGCACCTTCATTGTTGCATTGCTACAGAACGGCTCGATGTTGTGTTGCTGCACACTCTGCTGACATTGGATGGTTAACATTGGGTTCTGGCATTGCTGCAGAATCTGATGACATCCTTTGCTTTCTACGGGGCTCTTGAAAGGGCATTAGGCTCTTCTGTTGACATCCTTTGCTTCTACGGTACTCTTGAAAGGGCATTAGGCTCTTCTGTTGAGCAGAGTTCTTGCTAGCTTGAGTTTGTTGGGACATGACATTCCCCTGTGCCCTCAGGCCAGGAGGTGTGATGAGTCACAACTGCTGGATGAGATAACGTAAACATTGTCTGCATTGCATACAATGCTTATGTCCGGCAGCGCAGACATACCGCCCTCGTGTAGTGTCAGGTACACAAATCAGGGGACTCTCTGCTTTTCATGCCTAATGACTCAGACATATCCTGCTTAACATTCAGCATACTGTAACTCCCCTGCATCAGTGTATCCACCTTAATCAAACTTTTACGCCTTTCGGCGTTCCCGGGTGCAAGCCCGAAGCAACCCTGGTACCGGAGACCGGGGTGGCCGCTGCGCAGCATATATATAGTCTCCAGGCAAAGCCTGTACCTACTTGACCCGCCGTCAATTCATATACCAAGTTGCGAGAAACCGGGAATTGAACTGCCGACCGACGCTTGAGAGGCAGTCGCTTAAACCACAGGCTAGGTGGTCCTGTGGGGGGCTCACCTTAATCAACAATAAGCTACATTGTAAGTCCGGGATGCACATATGGGTTCTGCAAATCCCCATGACGACAGTAGTTACCCCAAACCCTACTTCCTGGTGTCATACCCCAAACCCTAAACTCTAGTACCAGATTCCTACAAGTGGGCTGACTGGATTCGCAGGAGTACATGAGTTGCTTCGGTGGGCTGTCACAAGTGCTGAGCAATATTGGACAGGTCCTCAGGCTACACTGCGGCACCATTGTATGTGCGCCTGGCGGCTCTGGTCAGGAAACTGCAGAGCAGCTGCCCTTGGCAGGCCGCGGTAGTGCCCAGGAAGCTGGGGATGATAGTGTTGCTGCTGCTGCTGCTGCTGCTAAGGGTACGCTGTCTTGCTGCTGGCTTGCTGCTGGGTGGCTCTTGATGGCTCTGCTTGCAGCTGTGTATGCTGCCGGTTGGTCGCATTGGCTTTGCTTGCTGCTCGTTTGCTGGCTGGCTGGGCGGCTCTTGATTGCTTTGCTTGCTGCTGTTTATGCTGCCAGAGGGTTGTGTTGCCAGCCAGTACTATTGCCGCTGCTCAGGGCATGCTGTCTTGCTGCTCTGGCTGCATGGATCTTGTACACTGTGCTGAGTGCTGCAAGTTGCTCCTGTTGCAAGCCACATGTCCGCCATATGCCTCTGTAACACTTAATGCTATCTACTACGTTCAGCAGATCGTCTGCAGATCTGGTATACAACAGCCATTCTCAGATCAAGCGGCAAGTTGCATCAAGCCTTTTACTATTTCATGCAACTCTGGTGCTTTCATGTTGCAGCATGTTGGATGTTCATCACGCTGTTGTACGATTGTGGTATGAGCATTGGACCCAATTGTGATCAGTACAGTTTGCCATCTGCTACCGCTTCTTTCACTCACTTTGTAGCTCCATTTCTCAATGCACATTCAGCTTGTCGGCTGACAGGAGTATTGATTCCTCCAGGTGATGACAGTCAGCACCTGCAGGTTAATGGAGGAGTGTCTGCCCTCAAGAAGAGGACTGGAAATAACAGCGCAATGCGCAGTGGCAGCAAGTCAGGTGAGGCCTGTCCTCTTCTTCTTGGCTGCAAGCTAGCTGAGCAGACAATAAGTACAAGTATAGTCAACCTTTCTGCCAGCTTCTGCGTCTGCTTCACTGATCTGGTCAGGACATAAGCACAGTCTGAAATCTCTGCTTGCACATGCAAATGCAAGCACAAGCTTGGGCTCCCTGCACTCCTGTTTACACAGGCTTGATGCAAATACTGAAAGAAAACGTCTGCTTGCATGCATGCATGCATGAAAATTGCTGCTTGCATTGCATGCATGAAATCCCTGTCCTCTCATTGCAACCAGGCTTGGTGCCAACACTCAGCGAAATGTCTGACTGCACGTTCCTGTCCTGCCTACCTTTGGGGTTAGAGATTCCGTTCAGCATGTGGATGACAGTTGCTGCAAGCAAAGCTTACCTGCAGCTGCTGCCGTCCAACACATACAGCATCAGCAGCACCTGGCGTGTAGTCACAGCATCAAGCAAGTCTCCTCAGAACCACACAACTGGCACTCTTGATGTGCAATTCCCTCCACTTGTTCTGCATCCCACTGAATTGTTCACAAGCTTTTGCAAGTGCGCAGGGGCGAAAGCAAAAGCTCAGAATGGAGCCCTGGCACCACCAGATGCAGATTCAGAAGCCCTGAATGTGCTTCCCACAGAAGAAGAGCTCCTCACTTGTGACTGCCCCTTCTGTGTAGCCTATCGGGGCAGATCAGGGACAGTCAGGAGCACAGGCACAGGGCCACCTGCATGTCCTGGAAAGGCCCCTGTCACTGGTGCTGTAGCTGGGGCTAAGCCAGCACCAGCCCTGATAACTGCCCCTCTGAAAGACCCACTGGCACAAGGCTTCAAGGCTACTGCTGTCATTGGCATCTCTTGCAAGGTATGTACCACCTTCTGTGGCAGCGTCTGTTATTATAGTGGCAGCTGTTTGTGGTCGCTACTTTTGATCTGCATAGGATCAACAGCAGATAGTAATACAGCTCCCATCTCCCTATCATTGGCATATCTTGCAAGGTATGTATCACCTTCTGTGGCAGCTTCTGTTAGTATAGTGGCATCTTGTTGTGGTTTGCTAACTTTGATCTTCATAAGGTCAACAGCAGGTTACTAATACAGCCCCCATCTCCCTCTCATTCTTTGTTATTCATTGTACAAAGTCTTCAGTGCTTCTGCAACATTCACATCCCTATTACATGCTTCCTACAATGCTGTGGTGTGTTGCTGAGACAGCATCAATGGTGCACCAGCACGTCACCCTTGACCCTTAACCCTGTAGGCCTGAAACCCAGACCCTGAACCCCAAAGCTTTTCAAAGGCAGCTTGCCGTAGGGCTGCTTAGTGTGCGCAGCAGGGTATAGGGCTTAGGGTTTACAATTACAACCCTAAACATGAGGACAGCTGAAGTCTACAAGATTAGATGAGGCATTAGTCAGTATGGATTGCAGCCTGCATGTACCTAGCTCAATCATGACCTGGAAAGATCATTTTTGTTAGTGTTGCAGCCTGGTTTATGCTGCTGGCATGGCCACTATGACATCTGAGCTGATGGCAACAATCAATTTTGCACACTACTACACCGGTGCTCATGTTTCAATATTCATCTATGAGTACTGATCAGCTGATGATTGCTAATGACGATGAACATTAATTACTAATCACAGCAAACTGCGGTCGGCAAATGCTAATCAATGTGAGACCAGAGAAGTTTAAAGCTTGCACAGGGACCTAGCACCAGTCACTGCTGTCCTTACTGTACATGGCATGCTGGCTGACTCAAATAAAACAGCTGCTAGAGTGGACATAGGAACTGGCAACGCGCATGCAGGTTATGTCAGTTCACTTGATTGTTGGTATGCTGACTGTCAAAAGGGAGCCTACAGGGAACAACTCAGGACTGTATGCACCTAACCTTAGGGGAAGACATGCGCTTAATGAGTGAGTGGATGGATGGATGGATGAGTGAGTCAATGAATGAATAAATGCATGAATCAATGAATGAATGGACAAATGGATGAATTAATGAGTGGGTGATTGGGTGTTTGAGTGAATCAATGCACGAGCCAGCCAGCCAGCCAGCCAGCAAGTGACTTTGTGACTGAGGGAATGTTTGTTTTGTTTTGTGACTGAATATATGAGTGAGTGATTTTGTGAGTGAATGAGTGCAGGCCACTCCAGTGTACCGCACTAACGACCCCTTCACCTTCAAGATCAACGACTTCAAGCTTCCCAGCGACTTGGTGGACGACATTGTGAACAAGCGCTACCCGGCCTGCCTGGCAGTGCTCATCACAGAGAGCCTGGAGCTGGAGGGGCTGTGGGTGCCCTCTGCCTCCCCCAACATCAAAGACAAGGTATGGTACTGGTGTCAAACCCTTTATAAGCCCAGACCCTACATCCTAAACAAGAAACCCTGAATGCCCCCCTGGGAAACTAGCCAGTGCTTCCAACATCAAAGGCAAGGTATGCCATCAGCTTCAAACCCTTTGTAAGTCCACAGCCTAACCTGTAAACCCTCAAGACAGACTCCATGTGCCTCTGCCTCTCCCAACATCAAAGACAAGATGAGGGTTGATTTTAATCGATTAGACCAAGGGAAATCACATGTTCTCCATACAAGATGCCTCCTGCATTGGCAGCTTGCATGACAATGAAAGCCCAAGCTGGTACACAAATATACACGCCCTGTTCATGCCAATGAGGATTGCATCCTGAGCAGTTGAAACTTTATGCTGGCATGAAACGCACATTGCCTGGGTGTGCTGAAGAGTGGTCTAATTTCACAGTGGACGCTTTGCAAGTGTGTCAGGATATGACACAGCGTTCAAACAGCGCAGCCAGCTAGCGCTATTGAACCTGTATAGGAGTGCTTGTTAACTGTGCCTACAGCAATTTCTGTCGTGTTTTTCCAAACAAACAAAAAAACAACAAGAAACACTTGTAATGTCATACTCAATGTGAGCTTTGTATGTCATCAATTTGATTATGCTTTTTTGCAAGGCATGCCACTGCATTTTGGGTCACAATCTTTGTCACCTGTGCAGGATGGAAGTGATGTACTGCAGTTCCAGCGCTTCAGGGTCTTTCATCCCTTGCCTAAACAGGCTCACCATGGGATCCTGAAAACCCTATGGGACAAGAGGGTTCAGTGGAACCAGGGTTTGAATGCCCGCCGCACAAAGCAGCTGCTACAAGCCTTCTTGGATCAGGATGTCCGCCTGGGCATTCCCAGTCAGGCCCTGCCCCTCCCTGCAACAGCCCCCCGGCCAGCTGTCACTGCCGCTCCAGCTGCTGTGGCAGCTGCTGCCACGCTCCCTGTCTTGCCAGCTGCCTCTTCAGCTGCAGCAGCACCCACCACAGCTACAGCCACACCCGCCACAGCTGCAGCAGCCAAGCCATCTTTGGCTG
>JAABUS010009537.1_pt1 | contig 10224 bp, 14 predicted proteins | sample 5560161 | NCBI WGS metagenome assembly JAABUS01 (sample SAMN10711885, study PRJNA513376) | rock metagenome | isolation source: Antarctica rocks | place: Antarctica: Victoria Land, Trio Nunatak nord | collected 2016-01-04
GCTGGCTTCCCGGATCCTTCATCGCGTGAGTAGTTTTGCGAGTGAACACGGCGTGCAGGTCAACACGTGGACGGAGCTGCCGCGAGAGGTCATTGAGATCGTCATGAAGAACATTTCTCATCCCGACCTATGGACTTGTCGAAAGACTAGCAACTGCTGGGCCGCCGCTGCCAAGGCGTCTGGTCTTCTTAAACTTGTGTCGTCACTGTCTTCTTCCGCGTGGAACGAAGTGCCAGTCAAGCTTTCCAGGCTGCGTCACCTGAATATCTGCAATAGCCAAGTTCAGTGCTGCCTCAAGGTGGAGGTGCATGACACCGCAGCTTGTGCAGCAATGCTGGAGCCTTTGACAGATCAGGTGATGCTGACTGGAGCGCAGATGCAATTGCTGACTATGAACAGGCACAGCACTAGTGGCGCTTTGGGGTCATGTCACCAAAGCAGCCTGTGCTCTGAAATAGCTCAAGATATTTCTTGGTGCAGGGCATGCATCTACCTAAATGCAGGCTACTGGTGGCCTTGAGATACCAGGAGGATCTGGATGGCGACTTGGCAGCAGACATCAGGAACATAGCAGAAGCCTCTGCCATACTCCAAGAGAAGGGTGTGGAGCTGATTGTTCAGTTGAAGCCGTCTGCAGCTGAAAATGGTTTGCCACCACCAGATGTCCTGGCACAACTGGCGCCTATGATACAACATGTCAAGTGCTCCAAGCTGAGGACTGCACAGCGTCAGACTGAGGATTTCCTGAGGGGGGCAGGCTTTTCAGCAGCTCACATCTTGGCCCTGTCAAATGCCACCACCTCACTGCAGCAGCTGTGTGTCTCAGATTTCAGTGTGGAGAACTGGGATGACCACATGTCTGATGCTTCCATGGCCTCAATCGCAACCTTCAGCTGCCTGACAAGGCTTGATCTTGTTTGCCATGGCAGTCCAGCTTTACAAACTTTGGGACAGCTGAGCCATCTTCAGAAGCTAGCTCTGCATCTAGCTCACAGAGGCATGGCTCGTGAGACCTGCTGTGAGGCTGTCCTTCTGAGCAACAACACAGGCTTGAGAAAGGTTCAGCTTGATGGCCATGCATGGAGCAATGCTACATACCTGGCGCTCCTGACTCTGACAAGCTTACAGGTCTTGACACTGAGCGTTGATACAATCTCCACACCAAGTGCAGGTGTTTTGGGCAATGTTGTTGCTAAAAGAGGTATGTATATTTCTTTTCATCGCAGTTGGGACATTGCAGACTGTGCGCTGCAAGGACTCACATCTAGTTGTGCAAACATCACTTCATTGCAGCTGGACAACATGTCTCCTGGTCAGTTCCAGCATGTTTGCACCATGGAACATTTATCTTCACTAATAATTGTCAGACCCAATTCTTTTTCTGGGTTTGAGCTAGTCACACAACCCAAAATGTCTCACCTGAACTTACATTGTTGTCATGGTTTAGACACAGAAGGTTGGCGACACATTGTACGCATTTCCCCCAATTTGACCAGTATCAGTATGAGCGATGAGTCACAGGTGCCCTCGCTAATGGGTGGGATAGACAAGTTTGTTGAATACTCTCAGTGGCGTAAATTGGACGTGGTCAATTTATCAGGGCTAGACCGCATCACAGCTGATCAAGTTGAAGCCTTAGAATGCGCCATTAGAGCCCAACAAGAGCTTGGCTTATTGCAGCCAGATGTCACACTCATTTTGCAAGTGCCAAACAAGATGCATCCCAACGGTCACTGTGTTCAGTTTTTAGTTGACTCTTCGCACCACCAGGTGTTTAGTGGGACTAAGCCAAATGAGCAGCTTGAAGTAGCTATGGAACGTTATTTGCATCAGCAGCGTGTGAAACATGGTGCAAAGCTGATGCTTGGCTGTTACTTGACTGCAACACTTGTCAAGGGAGCGTATAGATTTGTTGCCAGATTGCTTTGAATTACCAATTTGGGTGGCAGCATTGAGACTTATATTTCACAAATATGATTCACCAACTTCAGAATTTTCCAGAAAGCAACTGCATTCTGCCAAGTGCACTGCACTGCACTAGTACTAGCCTAGCATTGCACTAGCATTAGTAGTGCACAATACGTGCCAAGCTGGTCTGCTGGGTTGTTAGCACGAGTGGGACTCAAGTCTGTATCAACTTTGCCAGGCAAAGTTTGCCTGGTCTATGGACAGATCTAGTATAGATCTATGTCAGGATCACCAGGCATAAGCTTCCAAATTCTGACGTCCGGTTGCTGCTCACCACGAGATTTTGGCACCTGAGATGTAGATGCGATTTGAAGAACATGGTCTAATTGGAAGCTCGAAACTTTGTGCCACTCCATTTTGCCATGTATCAGCAGATGAGGACCATATGCATATACATAAACCAGCTGTGATAACAACAGGCTACCACATACAGTGTAACAAACATTGCAGAAACAACGCTTGACAAGCTGCCCTTGGCTGTTCCTGGCATGCTGATGACTAAGCACACCAGTTTCAGTTTCAGAGTCTGCAGTCAGTAAACAGCCATTGTCTCTGCTTTCTCCCCAGTGGCATCACTTGACCTCCATGCTGCTGCCAGTGCTGAGCCCATCAAAGAATGCAAGCAGGCTGAAAGTGCGCATGGCACTGCAGTCAGTGGGTCTGAGAAGTGCACTGCAGCAAGCACCGCACCCAGCGCACTGTTTTGCATGCCAACCTGCAGCAGTGCAGTACCAGAACATGTCAGCTTTGTGACAATCCATGCTGATGGTGCTGTGCATCAGTGTACATGTGCTTGCTGAAAACAGTCATTGATACTTCACATGAGCTGATGACGCATAGCCATGATGCTCATGACAGTTTTTGGAGAACTTTGGCTGCATATTGGAGCAGACATGCTGCAACTCAGCTGCGAGATGCCAGTAAGTCAGCATGCCGCTCAGCAGCAAAATGCACAACATGTCAGCATCAGGCTGGGTGAGACATAGTACTTTTCCTGCAGGTAGCCAGCTCATCATGAGCCAGAAAGTGTCCATATCTCATTATCGTTAGGAATGTTACTTCCTAGAATAATCCACGTAATTGCGGTTATTGTCATGTGCTATTGGTGTGGGGTGAATACTGATGCAGCACAAGATGTGACCATGCAAGCAAAAGGTCCTTGCATTTGCAACTCCACGGCAGACTGAAGTGGTGCATGACACAAGGTTACCTCTATGCTGTTGGTCCGGGCAGCCTTCTCAGGAAGACCTGCCAGCTTGGAGATGCCATACCCAAATGCAAAACCCCCTGCACATCAAACCACTTGTGACGCACATTCACATCCTATACTACCTGTCTTTTGGCAGTTCCTGTTCTGGTAGATTTGGATTTGTTTGTGAGCTCATAGTGCACTATGGCTGCTACAATGTAACACACTCAGCTCCTTGCTGCACTGCAAGGTCAACACTAAGGCTTGCAGTAGAGTGCTTGTCAGGACAGGAAGGTGACAAAAGGCACAAACGTGAGGTCAGCCTATCTTCCAAAGCATTAGACTCACTGAATGTGGCAACAAGCCAGCCATGAGCACATCTGAACATGGCAGAAACTTTACTTTGCTGACATGCCAAAATTTCAAAACACCTAGGTTGCGCATGCCAATAAACCACACAGCATGCTCAACACACTCCTTGTTTGCTGACCTGCATGCAAACTTATGATGGCTCCAACCAATCTGGGCCCCGCCAAGGTGACAGCTGCAGCATTCTGAGCCATCACACTTCCCAGAATGAGGACCACAGAAATGACTGCCACTAAGGGTGCAAAAGGTGCCGTCTGTTTGACAGCTCTTGGGAAAAACTGATTCAATGCTGCCCCCAAGATCACAGGTACCAGTACCACCTGCAGCATGCTGCGCAGTGCTTAGATCAAGTTGGATGAACGCGGTCAAGAAGCATCAGGAAGTTGTACAGAAACATGCAAACTCAGATGTCTATCAGCCCTGCACTTTGGCTGTTGACAAGAAATGATCATAGTAGAACAGTCACATAGTGATTGCAAGCAAGACCAACGAGTACAATCAGCATGCTGAGTACAAACTGCGCCAAAGCATTTCTCCTTTCTGCGGTTGATGGAAAAAACAAAGCTAGATGAGACCAAAATGCTGGAAATGTGGTGTCATCAAGGAGGGGCATTGTGGCGCAGCTGTCAATCCTGTGTCTTGTAAGCACCATAGATCAATGATGCACAGAAGTCACCGTAACTGACAACAACCTCAGGTCTCAGCTTGTGTGAGCCACGCAAGAGTAATGCGGCTTGGCCAACAGTGGCAACCAAAAAGCTGCTAAACACAAGTGAACCTCCTGAAAAGTAAAAGTTTTATGCACAGATGAGATCACAACATAACTTGCCTGCAGTGTAGACACAAACAGTGCTTTTGCATCCACAGGTACCATAGCTCCCACAAGGGTCTTAGTCAGCAGTGGAGTCATGACCACTGCAGCAAAGGTGCTGACTGTAGTCATCATCACACTCAGCGCCACATCAGCATTTGCCAGGAAGGTGACTACATTGCTGGCTGTTCCTCCAGGACAACTAGCCACCAAGCAAATCCTGAAAATCAAATAATTGTGATTTGTTACTATGCATAGGCAAATCCTGGAAATACACTGCATAGGCTAAGGTTTTGCAGTACCAACAGCATTAAGTATGCAGATCTGAGGTTTTGCAGTACCAACAGCATTAAGTATGCAGATCTGTCCTGGTACTGTGGAAGATTTGCTAACCTGTTCCTGCCCAGATTGGAAAGATCCCACACACATTTTTATTGGACCTCACCATAAAAGTGGAATCACAGAGTGTATGCATGAAGGAGGCAAGCAACAGCCAATATGTACATGCACACCTTGCACATGCTGTCTTGCAGAATAATTACCAAGACAGCAGGGCAATCAGCAATTATGAAGGCGTTGCCAAGAGTGCAGCAGATTAAGACAGCAGCCAGCCTGTCAGGTCCAACAGCAGGTGCTTTGTTGGTGTTGCACCCACATTGGGATACATGCCATATACATATGGTATATACTATGTTGAACTACATATGTTAAATTACATATGTTATATACACGCTGGTGTTTTGCCCACATTGGGATACATGCCATACATATATATATATTAATGAATTTAGGCAGTTAGAAAAGGCTTTACCCTATGGCAAATGGTGTGGGCAGCCCTGCCAGCCTTGACACTACAAACCCCATTAAAGGCATGATGGTGTATTGCAGCACTGCTCCCAGCATCACTCTGCCAGGTGATGCGAAGACATTCTGAAAGTCCTGCACTGCATACGCCCACACCATGTGGAGCTTGACTCTTGGAGTGACGTGTCACAAGGCCTATGGATGAAGGAGCTTGCAGGTCTGTCTGCGAGAATGGTCTTGAAATCGGCATCCAAATCTCAGTCAGGTGCACTTCGGCAGAACAAGGCAAGCAGTACCCCAACATGACAAGAGCAAATCATCAGCACTGCAGCTACATTTGACCACTTGCCGGCAACATTGTGAGTCAGCACAGATTTGGTCTCACCTCCAAACTCAATGTTGTTCCCATGGCCAGCATGGTCAGTGCTAGACCAGCTGTGACAAAGTCCTTTTTGAACCAGAGAAACAAGGGTGGGTGCATGACTGCTGCCGTACATGCAATTGCCACCCAGACTGGAAAATAGCTTGTCAAGAAAGCTGAGGCTTTGGCAAAGCCAGTTGGAGGTGCAGGGGGCTCAGATGGACTGCCTGCACAATGAGTGAGATGAGGTGGCTCTTTGTGCTGAAAGCACACTCGCTGAGTGTTGTCAAAGCTGCAAGTCTTATATACCTTCAGAAGATACAGCAGCAGCTAGCTGCAGGCTTGCTCTGTCACCGTAGGCAGGTTTACATCTAGGCAAGGAGCGACAGAGCAAGCCGCGTCGACCAAGTACAGAACAGGATCTGCTTGCAAGGGGTTTGTAAGTTCCACAGAGACTGGTGAAGTCTGGTGGGGCCTGGCAGCACTGCTTTGGACGGGAGAAGCCGACGCAGCCAGGCCCGGTGAATGTGCCTTGCATTTTGCGATGGACGGCCGCTTCTGTGCACAAGGCGCTGCGCAAAAGCGAAAGAGTCGTGGATGACAAGTGTTTTTTCGCAACCAGGACGTGCTGCTCAGTCGGTCGCCATCGCTGTCAAGGCCGATCTTTCTGCTGGGTACCTAAGTAGCTGCTCTTCAACATCGCAATGAGAGCTCTTTTCACAGTAGACATCATCGCTGACTCAGGAGTCAACCGTTTGACCTAACGAAGCTGAAGAAGACCGCGGTCCTTGCGTTTGAAAGCAGTGTTCGCGAGATAACATCGATGTGGCGCAGCTCGTGTGCGCAACAGCTGGTTGTTGCAACGGTCAAAATCTGATCACAAAAGCAAATGTGAATCGGTTGCCCGACTATCGTTGTTGCTGCTGCTCGCGTGCCTTAAGCCGCAGGTCGAAAAGGTCAACGGACGGGCATGCATGCATGTGCGCACGTTCCAGAGAGCAGAGGGTGTTCTTGGCAAGTTAATGCCAATGACCGATGTATTCGTGCCCGCTCTCGGAGAAAGGCCGTGGCCTGTGCGCGAGGGTCATTAGGTATACCAGGTTATAACTTTGATCAGGTCGACACTTTTGTCAACTCAAACTAGCACGTCACGCTTGCAGACTTATCCAAGCACGCAGTGGTCGTTGGAGGCGGGTGGGGCGGTTTTGGGGCTGCTTACGCCCTTCTCAAAGCAGGAGTAAGGGTGACCATCTTGGACGCCAGCGAAACGCCTGGCGGGCTGAGTGCTGGTTGGCGAACACCCGGAGGTCGGTCTGTCGAGGCAGGCATCAAAGGGTACATCACAACTGTCCCTGCACCCACTGCCTGAGCTTGTTCAGCATGTATGGGTTGGACACCACCCCTAGCATTTACTATGTATGTGCTGCAGATTTTGGTACCAGTACAGCAATATCAATGCTTTGGTGGGTGAGCTTGGCATTGACAATCCCTTTACAGAGTGGACTCGCAGCAGCTTCTGGGCTCCTGATGGCCTGCAGGTAAATCTCTGCCTGTCTGAGCATGCTACGCTGCAGCTGTCTGCAGTCAATACCCTGTTTGGCACAGTAGATTTTACAACAATGCATGATGGCTCATGTCCGAAGAAGAGCTACCACCAACTTGAGACTCACGTATATCTGCGCTTTGAAGCCAGGACGTTTGTCGAGTCACATGTATGCCCCCAAACTGAGAGGCATTCAACAGCAATGCAAAGAAGCAATACATGAAAGCAAAGTACTACACACCATGCAGCTGTTGAACAAAGGCACACATGTTTACAAACAACATAGCAAATTCTTTGCGCGTCCCTGCTAGCTACTCTTGGCAAAGCTCTGCTGCATCAAGCCCACACTTATTTACATCAAGCCAACTGTTCCTTGCAAAGCAAACTATGCGCATTGACACACACCCTTTTGCAGTTCAAACGCAACTCAGTGACTCCAATTTGCAGGTCAAATGCAATCCTGTGACTCCAATTTGTAGGTCAATTGCAATCCAGTGAATCCAGTTCACAGGTCAATTGCAATCCAGTAACTCCAATTCACAAGTCAAATGCAACCCAGTGACTCCAGACAACTTGTTGTGGACCAGGTACAGTCCCCAATCTTCCAGAATCAGCCAAGGCTGCCAACTCCTCTTGGCAGCTTCCTTTATACCTCCCCTTATTTCACCAAGCTACCCATTTGGGACCGCCTCACAGCCCTGCCCTTGGTAGGGCCGTTGCTGGAGGTGGATAGCAGTGAGGAAGCTTACAACCACTATGACCAGATATCTGCCTTGGACCTTTTCAAGAAGAAGGGGGTGTCTCAGCGACTGCTCAGGTGATTTGATCCAGCCGCAATTGCAACACAATCTCATGTACGATGTCCTGCTTTATGCAATTCATGCTTGTGAAAATTTGCCCCCAGCATTGCATCACCTCATATGCAAGCTGCAAAACTATTCTGAGATCAGGTACTCTACACCATATCTGACTCTAAAGGTCAATATACTGGTCTCTAGAAATCCTGACGACCCAGATCCTGTGCAATGCAAAGCTGGGAAACATGCACAGTGGTACTGCAGAGCGCATTTGGTAATCTGTGGTCTATCAGGTTCAAATCATTGCAGGATGCCAACACACTGCGCATGGTGGTGCAAACCCCTACCAGATCATGGCATGATGGCAGAAGCCTACCAGATCATGGCAAAACTTTACCAGATCATGGCATTATGGCAAAACAAAGCAGGTGTTGCAGAGTCTGCAGCAGGCACCATCTGGAGTACATCTTGAGGCCTGTGCTTTCATGTTGACTGCAGGGAATTCTTAGAGCCCATGCTGCTGGTCACATTGTTTGCTCCAGCCAGCCAGCTATCAGCAGCAGCTGCACTGGCAGCTCTGTACTACTTTGTACTGGCTCATCAGGTGACTTGCAACCATTCCTGTTCTGCGTGCTTTTTGCTCTTGAGTGCAGACAGACCTCAAACTTCATGCCTGGAAGTCTTGACATGCACACAATGTAGGTGCAGTTCATGCCGTCTATGCTCTGTCTGTTAACACTGGACTCAGCTGGTTCCTGCATTTGCTGTGGCAACAAGCAGAACTCAAACTTTGTGCCGCGACTTGACGGCGTGTACCAGCTCTGCGCGCCCTGGATGCTGCCTATGAAGCTAGGTTTTTGAACTGAAGCTGGACGAGCTTTTGCTGAGCTTTGTATGGGTGCAACCGCTATGCACTCCCTTTGTGCTAGTACTAAACTCAGCTGATACCTGCGCTTCTTGAAACATCTCCGCAATGTAGAAACGCGTTTTTACTGTCCCAAGACGTTTCTGAGTTTAGATTTCCAGTGTGGGGATACTGTTCTGAATTAAACTAGACGTTTCGGGATTGAAAAGAGCTTTGGCATCAACTATAAGGGTCCAACCCCATGCAGGCAGACTTTGATGTGCGATGGTGCAAAGGACCTGTTGTGGAGCGCCTCTTCAAGCCCCTCGTTGCCAAAATCGAAGGTATGGGAGGGCAGATACTTGGGGGACGCAGGGTGCAGCAAGTACATACCCAGGGCAGACTAACAGGCGCTAGGTGACATCTCGAATCCTCCTGGTCTCCAGTGTCATGCTGACATATCAGGGTTTCACAAATTGCCTGAGATGAGGTAGGGTGCAGCGTGGCTGATCTATATTCCTTGTTGGCCACTGGAGCAGATCAGCTCAACATTGCTGGGATGTGCACACACAGCATTCTCTTGTAAGTTTCTGCATGGAAAGCAGGTCAAGTGAACCATCACTTGAAGCTAGATACAGGACAAATTGGTCTGCATCTCATGTGTTCATGCAGAAGAGACCGGTTTGCATCCCTTGTGTTCATGCAGGTTGAGAGTGAGCAGGTCATCAGGTGAGGAGGAGGCCTTTGATGCTGATGCTGTGGTGTTTGGTGTGGGCGTGAAGGCCATGCAAGGCATTGTCAGAAGCTCCCCTGATCTAGCTGCATGCCCTGTAGGTATCCCCCTCACCAACCTCCTCTTTGTTGTTATTGTTATTGTTATTAGTATAATTATCATTACTATTATTAGTACTATTACTACTATTACTATCACTATTACTATTACTATTACTGTTATTACTATTACTATTATCATCATCATCATCATCATTATTATTATTATTATTATTATTATGGTGGTTATTATTATTATTATTATTATTATTATTAGGGGGATTGATACCCTCTTGACATGGATGCTTTTGGTCCCCTTCTGTCTCCTCTTCTCTTAGTTTTGCTACATGTCTCTGGTGTCTTTGTTCATCAGTAGCTGCAGAAGCTGTTCAGATGTTGCCAAGCATTCTCTTAGGTTTGCCACACGTCTGCTTTGTCTTTGTTCATCTTTTGCTGCAACAGCTGTTCACACGATGCCATGCATGTTGTGCCTTGCAAAACCATTGCATGGGGAGTCAGCATTGCCAGTACTGCATTAGTGCACAGATATGGTTGAAAACCCCAGTCCACTGGGACTGTCCATTGGGGACTGTCCATTGAGCAGCAGGAGCTTTGCTACCTCTGTATGGACAGATGGCTTACCTGTTGTTTGTAGCATAACACCTCTGACAATATGACGTACTGTATTGACAGTATAGCGTTGTTGTGTCTGTTAAAGCTACAATCTTTGCCACATTTCTGGAGGCAGATATCTTGTATGTCACTCG
>JAABUS010009538.1_pt1 | contig 10223 bp, 14 predicted proteins | sample 5560161 | NCBI WGS metagenome assembly JAABUS01 (sample SAMN10711885, study PRJNA513376) | rock metagenome | isolation source: Antarctica rocks | place: Antarctica: Victoria Land, Trio Nunatak nord | collected 2016-01-04
TGGCCGTGCTCGCCAAGCGCAGCGAGGCCGAGGCGCTGGCCGAGGGCAACGACCTCGTGGTCGCCAACGACAACGCCCCGGAGCAGATCGTGCTCTCCGGCCCCATCGCCGGGATCGAGGCGGCCGAGGCCGAGGCGAGCGAGGGGGATCTGAGGGCGAAGCGGCTGCCGGTCGCCGGCGCCTTCCACTCGCCCCTGCTCGAGCACGTCGTGGAGCCCTTCCTGGCGGCGATGGGGGAGGTCGAGGTCCGAAGGCCGCGCGCCCCCGTGTACTCGTGCGTCACGGCCGCCCCCTTCGACGACGATCCCCGCGACGCCCTGGCGAAGGCGCTCGTGTCGACCGTACGCTGGGTCGAGGTCCTGCACGCCGTCCACTCCGCCGGCGGGCGCAGGTTCGTGGAGACGGGGCCCGGCAAGGTCCTGACCGGGCTCGTGAAGCGTACGCTGGACGATGTCGAAGTGACCGCGCCGGAGCCGGCCGAGGCAGCCAGTGCCTGAGGAAAAGGCCAAGGGCTGTGCGCTCGTGACCGGCGCCTCTCGCGGGATCGGCGCCGCGACCGCACGCTTGCTTGCCGCCGAGGGATGGCCCGTCGGGATCAACTACCGCAGCGACCAGGAGGGCGCCGAGCGCGTCGTGGGCGAGATCGAGGAAGCCGGCGGCCGCGCCTTCGCGCTGCGCGCAGACGTGGCCGATCCCTCCGCCGCGGACGAGTTGTTCACCTCCCTCGAGGAGCACTTCGGCCCCGTCCTGGTGCTCGTTAACAACGCCGGCGTGCGCGACGACGGCCTCTCGCCCCAGCTCAAGGACGACGCCTGGAACCGGGTGATCGAGACCAACCTGTCCGCCGCCTTTCGCACCACCCGGCGCGCCCTACGTCCGATGATGCGGGAACGCTTCGGCCGCGTTGTGAACATCGCCTCGATCGTCGGCCAGCGCGCGAACCCCGGCCAGGCCAACTACGCCGCCTCGAAGGCCGGGCTGATTGCATTCACGCACACGGTCGCGGCCGAGGTGGCGCGCCGCTCGGTCACCGTCAACGCCGTGGCGCCCGGGCTTGTGGAAACCGAGTTGACCGAGGACATCGGCGACGAGATGCTGAAGGCGATCCCGGCGCGACGCGCCGGAACCCCCGAGGAGGTGGCGGCCTGCGTGCGCTTCCTCGTCTCGGACGACGCTTCCTATGTCAATGGCACGACCCTGACCGTAGATGGCGGCCTGACCGCGTAGCGGTCGCCGTCCGAAAGGAGCAACACAGAATGGCTGCTGCAACCAAGGAACAGATCGAGGAGCGCATGACCGAGGCGCTCGTGAGCTTTGGCGCCGAGCGCGACGATGTCAAGCGCGATGCCGACTGGGAGTCGCTCGATGTGGACTCGCTCGATCTCGTCGAGCTTGCGCAGATCGTCGAGGAGGAGTACGGCGTGAAGATGAAGGAGGAGGACATGAAGGAGATGAAGACCGTCGGGGACGCGGTCGACTTCGTCGCTGAGCGCGCCGATCAGTGAGCCGTCGAGTCGCCATCACGGGCATTGGTGCGATCACGCCGCTGGGCGTCGGCACCGACGCACTGATCGACCGCTGGTCGGCCGGTGAGTCGGGCATCGAGGAGGGCCTCGGCGCCTGCGCGGACTTCGATCCCGAGGAGTTCCTGACGCGAAAGGAGACCCGGCGGGCCGATCGCTTCACCCAGTTCGCGCTCGTAGCCTGCCAGGAGGCGATCGAACAGGCGGGCTGGAAGGACGGGCCCCCGGTCGATGCCGGCCGCGTGGGCTGCATCATCGGTACCGGGATCGGCGGCATCGGCACGATCGAGACGCAGGACGAGGCGCTGCGCGAGCGCGGTGCCGATGCGGTGTCGCCGCTGGCGGTCCCGCTGCTGATGGCCAACGCCGCCTCCGGCGTCGTGGCCATGAGTCACGGGCTCAAAGGCCAGTGCTACGGCACGGTCTCCGCCTGTGCGGCGGGCGCCCACGCGATCGGCGCAGGCATGCGCATGGTCCAGTACGGCGACGCGGAGGCCTGCATCGTCGGCGGCGCCGAGGCCGGGCTCACTCCGCTCGCCAAGGCCGCCTTCGCGAACATGGGCGCAACCTCTGAGTCGGGTATCTCGCGCCCGTTCGACGCCCGGCGCGACGGCTTCATCATGGGCGAGGGCGCAGGCGCGCTCGTGCTGGAGCCCGAGGAGGCCGCCAAGGAGCGCGGCGCCGAGGTGCTCGGATACCTGACCGGGTACGGGGCGACCGCGGACGCCCATCACCTCACGGCGCCCGAGACCTCGGGCGACGGCGCTTCGCGGGCGATCGAGGCCGCTCTCGCCGACGCCGGCCTGAGTCCGGACGAGATCGACTACGTGAACGCCCACGGCACCTCGACCCCGCTCAACGACGCCTCGGAGACCAGGGCGCTCAAGAGCGCTCTGGGCAAGCGGGCGGGCGAGCTGCCCATCTCCTCGCTGAAGTCGGTGACGGGGCACCTGCTCGGTGCCGCCGGCGCGGTCGAGGCGGCCGCGACCGTGCTCTGCCTACAGCGCGGCGTGGCGCCGCCGACGGTCGGCTGGGAGGAGCGCGACGAGGACTGCGACCTGGACTACGTGCCCGAGGGGGCGCGCTCGCTCGAGGCGGACGGCCGCCCGCTGCGCGCGATCTCCAACTCGTTCGGCTTCGGCGGGCACAACGCCGTGCTTTGCCTGGAGGCGGCGTGACGGTTGCGCCCATTTCCCGCCGAGAGAAACCTGAGGGCGTGCTCGGTCCGCGCGAGCGCCTAGAGGCGCTCTGCGACCCGGGCACGCTGCACCTGATCCGCACCGGCATCGAGCGCGACGCCGAGCGCAGCACGCCGGGGGACGGCGTGCTGGGAGGGGCGGGCACGATCGACGGCCAACAGGTGTTCTGCTACGCCCAAGACGCCGCCTTCATGGGTGGGTCGCTCGGCGAGGCACAGGCCGACACGATCGTCCGCGTCCTCTCCATGGCCGGGCGGGCGGGCGCCCCCGTCGTCGCCTTCGTCGAATCCGCCGGGGCGCGCATGGACGAGGGCACGGCCGCGCTCGGCGGCTACGGTCGCATCTTCCTCGAGAACGTCCGGCTCTCGAAGCGGGTCCCGCAGATCACCGTGATCACCGGCACCTCAGCGGGCGGGGGCTCCTATTCCCCGGCGCTGACCGACGTCATCATCATGACCGAGCGGGCCAGCATGTTCCTCACCGGACCCGGGGTCGTGAAGGAGGTCATGGGCGAGGACGTCTCCAAGGAGGAGCTCGGCGGGCCGCGCGTGCACTCGGCCAACGGCGTCTGCCAGCTCGTCGCCGCCGACGACGCCGCCGCCGTCGCGCTGGCTCGGGAGCTGCTCGGCTACATGCCCCAGAAGACGGCCGAGCTGGCCAACGGCAGCGCCCCCAAGTCGCAGCTCGAAAGCGCCGAGCCGGCGTGCGGCAAGGACCCCTCCGCGTGCGTCCCCGAAGAGGCGCGGAAGGTCTATGACGTGCGCGAGGTGATCCGCTGCATCGCCGACGGATCGCGCCTGCTCGAGCTGTCGGCCGGCTGGGCGCGAAACATGGTCACGGGGTTTGCCCGCATCGATGGCCGCCCCGTCGGCTTCGTGGCCAACCAGCCGCGCTACCTCGGCGGCGTGATCGATTCCGCCGCATCGGAGAAGGCCGCCCGCTTCGTGCGCAGCTGTGACACCTACGGGATTCCGCTGATCGTGCTCGTCGACACGCCGGGTTTCCTGCCTGGCACCAAGCAGGAGGAGGCGGGAGTGATCCGTCATGGCGCGGGCCTGCTGCGCGCCTTCGCCGCGGCCAGCGTCCCGAAGATCACGCTGGTGCTGCGCAAGGGCTTCGGCGGCGGCTACATCACGATGAACTCGAAGGACCTCGGAGCCGACCTGGTGCTCGCGTGGCCGAAGGCCGAGATCGGCGTGGTCGGGCCATCGCAGGCCGTGACCTTCATCCATCGCGAGCAGATCGCGAACGCCGAGGATCCGGTGGCCGAGCGCGAGCGGCTCGCGGCCGAGTACGCCGAGCGCCACTCCACGGCCGCCGTCGCAGCTCGCAACGGCTCCATCGACGAGCTGCTGGAGCCCATCGAGACGCGCGACCGCCTCGCTTGGGCGCTCACGACGCTGAACAGGTCATGACCACCACCCGCGAACGCCCCACCATCACCGAACAGACGTCGTCGCGTTCTCCGCTCTGAGCAGATGACGTCGATGGCAAGCGCCTGCTGCTCACAGGCGTCATCACCAAGCGCTCGATCGCCTATCTGCTCTCTGCTCTGATATGTCACGCGGCGTGACCGGAGAGATCGTGCACGTGGACGGCGGCTACCACGCGATGGGAGCGCCGCTCGCATGAGCGACACGATCCTTCTCACCGGCGGCACGGGCTTCCTGGGGATGGAGCAGATCGCGCACTGGCTCGAGGCCGAGGAGGGCTCCGAGATTCGGGTCGCGGTGCGCGCGGGCGACGCCGAGGAGGCCGGCGGCCGCCTCACCGGGCTGCTGGCCAGCCTCTACGATGATCCTCCGGCCTCGGCGCGCCGACTGCGGGCGGTGTGCGCCGACCTCGAGAGCCCAGGCCTCGGCCTGTCGGCCTCCGACCGGCGCGCGATCGTCGCCGACGTCGACCGCGTCGTCCATTGTGCCGCGTCGGTCGAGTTCACCCTCCCGCTCGAGGAGGCCAGGGCGATCAACCTCGAGGGGACTCGCGGCGTGCTCGAGCTCGCGAGGGAGATCGAGGGTCTCGAGCGGCTCGTGCACGTGTCCACCGCCTATGTCGGCGGGGAGGTGTCGGGCCACTTCGCCGAGGACGAGGAGGGCACCGGCGAGGGCTTTCGCAACACCTACGAGCAGACCAAGTGGGAGGCCGAGCGGGTGGTGGCCGGCGCTGGCCTGCCCTCGGTAATCGTGCGTCCGAGCATCGTCGTGGGCGAGTCCGACAGCGGCTGGACCTCATCCTTCAACGTCATCTACTGGCCGCTGCAGGCCTTCGCCCGCGGGCTCTTCGAAGAAGTGCCCGCAAACCCCGACGGCGTGATCGACATGGTGCCGGTCGATCACGTGGCCGCGGTCATCGACCGCGCGACCTTCGACCGGGACGCGGACGGCACCTATCACGCCGTCGCCGGCGAGCGCGCCCTCTCGGTCGCCGAGGTGATAGAGCGGACGACGCGCGCCCTGGATCGGCCCGCCCCGCGCTTCACCGAGCCCGACGCCCTCGCCAGCGACCACCCCGCCGCCGCCTACGCGGCCTACTTCGACGTGCGAGTTCGCTTCGGCGACGAGCGCGCACGCGGGCTGGTCGGTGACGCGGGCCGCGCTGTCGACCCGGGAGACCATCTGCCCAAGCTGCTCGGCTACGCAGTCAAGGTCGGCTGGGGGAAGCGGCCCCTCAGCCGTCAGCGGGCTCGAGCCGACGCTGCGGACGAGCCTGCCGAGCTCGCCCTACGGCAGCAGGCCTAACGGTTCCACCAACCGCGCCCGCGCCCCTGCGGAGGCCGACCGGGCCGGTCCTCCTCGGTGCGCGGATCCAGCCGGTCCTCCTCCTCGGGGGGGCGATTCAGCCGTTCTCTCTCGTCGTCGGAGGGACCGGGCGGCGATTCGGCGGTCGCGGTCCCTCCGCCCACCCCCCCCGCTTCCGCCAAGGTATCGGTTCCTCCATGATGGTGCGCAGGCTCGGCTGCCGCGTGTCGGCTCGCGGCGGGCGCGGCCGTCGCCCCGACCGGCTCCCTGCTCTCCGCGAGCCGCTCGACGCCGTTCTCGATCACCTTGCGGCCGGCATCGAGGTCCCTGTTGATCTCGTCGATGACGGCGCCGGCCGGTTGGGCCGCGTCGGTGGTCGCCTCGATTGCCCCGAGGATCGTCACGAGCCGGTTGACTACGTGTTTCAAGATCAGCGCGATCGCGATCAGGTAGCCGGCGATCGCGACGACCGCGATCGCGACCGCGAGCAGCAAGACGATGTAGGCGGGGTCCATGGGGCCTCCTAGCCGATCCGCTCGAGCGCCCTGACGTAGCGCTCGAGGTCGGCGTTGACTTGCTTCACCAGGTCCCGGGTGGTGGCGAGCTCGGACAGCGCCCCCAGATGCGGGCCGAACTGGGCGCCGTGCTCGGTGATGTCGTCTGCGTAGGCCTTGATCTCCACGGCCGGGGTGATCACGCGCCTGAGGATGATGACCACCACCGGGATCACCACGAACAGGAAGAGGATGTTGCCTATCCACAGGAGGATCATGCCCTGACCCTCCCGCTCCCGCTGCCCATCCGCTCGGCCTTATCGACGACGCCAGGGAGCGTGCCCGCGATCTCCTCCAAGGCCCAGTTGACCTGGCCTACGTTGGAGCGGACGGCGCGCAGCTGGCGCTCGACGGCACGGGCGCCCCAGTTGATCTCCGCGAGCTTGGTCGAGATCGAGCGCAGCTGGCTCGCCACCACCAGGAGGTAGATCGCGAGTATGACCACGAGCGCCACGATCTCGACGACGGTGAGGAATGTCATCAGACCCACGCTCATCGTTCGCCCGCCAGCAGCTTGTCGTGGCGGATCAGCTCTTCGCGGAGCGCCCGCAGGACCGAGCCGGTGCCCGCCAGCTGGTACAGACCGGTCGTGTTCTGCGCGAGCCGCTTGGTCACGGTCCAGAGCGAGTACACGCTGTTGTCTATCTCCCGCACGAGGCGATGGAGGAGCGTGAGCAGGGCGATGACCACGATAATCACCACCAGCCCCATCCCCAGCGCGATCTGCCAGAGCACCTTCTCGTCCGAGTCAAGAACACCGAGCAGGAACATGTCAGCCTCCCAGCAGCTTTCGGGCGGACTCCGCCGCCCTCCAGATGGCCGTCGTCGAAGAATTTATCTTCTGTATGTCCCAGACCGGGAGTGTGGCGGCCCGGGCGTCATCCATCCGCTCGATCCCCCCCCGTGCCTGGCTTCCGATGCGCGACGCGAGCGTGAGGATCATCGCCACGAGCACTACCACGGCGGAAACGACCGCAAAGCCGATCCCGAGCCCCACATACCATCCGACGTGCTCCGCCGAGCGGCCCACGTCAGTCTTGGCCAGCAACATCAACATCGACTTTGCTCTCCTCTCCTCGCTACCGGCGCGGAATCTACCATGGCTGGCGACCGCTGTGGGCAAAAAGCATATAGCTGGCGCTGAAAGGCTCGCGGGCGCGGAGCGTGCCGCCGATCCGTGGCGACGAGCGGGACCGGTTCGTGACGCGGCGAGGCCGGCCGAGATCCGGACGTTTCGGTCCCGGCGGGGGCGCGCGCGAGGGGCGGGCACACCGATCGTCTATGCCTGCGTTCGCAGCCGGTATCATTGGGCACGTCGATCCAGCCCTGATGGACGATGTCCTCGGTTGCGGACAAGGTCGTGACCAACGGAAGGTGGTGGATAGTGGGTGAGCTCGAGGCGCTGAAGGTCCGGGACGAGTTGCTGCAGGCGATGTACTGGATGCGTGCCGAGGGGCTTGCCGAGACGCCGACCGTGCGCGAGCTGTCGACCTTTCTCGCCGTTCGCGCTGACACGCTCGCGACCTACGTCGAGCGGTTCGTGGCCGACGGCTATCTAGCCCCTGCCGACGGGGGCTACTGTCTCACGGGCGCCGGGGAGGAGGCCGGCAAGCGCGGCTTCGCCGACGAGTTCGCCGACCTCACGAAGCCCGGCCACGGCGAGTGCGACGACGACTGCTGGTGCCACGACTCGCCCGAGGCGGCAGCCGACTGCATCGAGGGGCGAACGCCGGCCCCTGCCCATCACTGAGCGCAGCGCCCGCCCGCACGTCAACGTACCGCGCGTCTACTCGACCGTCTCGGGCACGACCCAGCGCAGCTCCGCATCGGCGCAGCGCACCGCGTCGAGCAGCGCCTGCACGCGCAGTCCCTCCGCGAGCGAGGGGTCAGGCGGCGCGCCTTCGCGGATCGCCGCCCAGAACGACCGCGCCACGCGCCCGAACGCGTCCTTGGAGCTAGCTGTCAGCGGCCCCTCGCACCGCAGCTGCTCGCCGGCTCTACCCCACCAGAGCCGGCGCTCGGCGTCCAGGCGTACCGTGCCGCCCTCGCCGTGGACCTCGATCAGGTCGGCGCGCGCGTGGCGCGCCGTGGAGACCAGGCTGACGAGCCCGAGCCCGCCGCCCCGGAAGCGCAGCAGGAGCGCGTAGGCGTCCTCCGCCGTCACCTCCCGGTCCGAGCCATCGGGCGCGGCGCGCGCCTCGACGCCGACCTCGGTCGCTGCAGCCACCGCCTCGACCTCGCCGAATGCCTCCAATAGGAGGTCGAGGTCGTGGACGCCGTAGCCCTGAAGTCGGCCACCCCCCATCGCAGCGTCCTGCACCCACGTGAACGGGCGCGACTCGGAGTCGGCGTGGTCGGTGTGCACGAGCGACACCGACACCATCCGCGGCCGGCCGACGACCTCACGCACGCGCTCGATCACCCTCTCGCGGGCCTCTTGAAGCCGGCGGCCGTAGTTGACCGCGCCGACCACGCCGGCCGCCTCGATCGCGGCCGCGATCCGGCGCGCGCCCGCCAGGTCAGCGGCCAGCGGCTTCTCGCACAGCACGTGCAGTCCGCGCTGCGCGGCGGCGATCGCGACCTCGGCGTGCATCGTCACCGGCGTTGCGACGTGGACCGCCTCGAGCCCCGGGCAGTCCAGCAGCTCGTCGAGGTCGGTGGTGCCGAGCGCGACGCCGGCCTCGCCTGCCAGCTCGCCCGCCCGCTCGGCGCTCCGCGACCAGACCGCGACAGGCTCGAAGCCCTCGAGCGTGCCGAACACCGGCAGCGCGACCTTGGCGCCGTAGCCCCCGCCGACGACGGCGATCTTCACCGCGTTGCCCATCGGGCGCAAAGGATACGGCGGCTGGGCCGTCGGGCGCCCGGCCGGGCGGTGCTGCGATCCTTCACGCATGACTCCCGAATCCAAGCAGAGCCACTCGTGGGTTCGCGTCGGCGCTACGTACGGCGGCGTGGTCGCCGGGGCGATCACCGTGCTCGTCTACCAGGCCGGTGCGCAGCGCGGCAACAAGGGCGGACCCGGCGGCGACCAAGCCCAGGCTGGCCCAGGCTGGTACCTGGTGTGGGTCGAGGAGCCCCACCGCCACTACCAGCTCTCAACGCCCAGGGCTCGGGCCGGTGCTCCGGCGGCCGAGCTGGACCAGACCGTCTTGGCTGCGCTCGCCGAAGCGGGCGAGGCGATCGAGGCCAAGCTCGCCGGAGGCGGCAACCACGCGGGCGGCCGGTAGCATCGAGGTCCCGACCGAGGAGGGTCGATGGCCTACAAGGTCCCGGACCTGCGCTACGCCTATGACGCACTCGAGCCGAACATCGACGAGCAGACGATGCGGCTTCACCACGACCGTCACCACCAGGCCTACGTGGACAAGGCCAACGCGGCACTGGCGGGGACCGAGTGGGAGGACGTGCGCCCGCGCGAGATCCTTACCCGCCTCGACGAGCTGCCGGCGCAGCTGCGGGCCACCGTGCGCGACAACGCGGGCGGCCAGTACAACCACTGCATGCTGTGGCGGAGCATGAGCCCCCACGGCGGCGGCGAGCCCGACCGGGAGCTGGGCGAGGCGATCGCCGCCACGTTCGGGTCCTTCGAGGGCTTCAAGGACGAGCTCAAGGAGGCTGGCGTCGGCCGCTTTGGGTCGGGCTGGGCCTGGCTCGTCCACGACGGCTCGCGCCTGGCGGTCATCTCGACGCCGAACCAGGACAACCCGATCAGCGAGGGGCGGACACCGCTGCTGGGTCTCGACGTCTGGGAGCACGCCTACTACCTGCGCTATGAGAACCGCCGGCCCGAATACATCGACGCATGGTTCAACACGATCGACTGGGAGGTCGTCGGGGAGCGCTATGCGGAGGCTCCCGCGCTCGCGGGGTCGGCCCGGAGCCTCGACCCGTAGGCCGGCCTGGCTCTTCGCCGCCGGAGCGCCCGTCTCAGCGACCTGTCCTCTTGGATCGCTCAGCTTCCACCCTCGACGCAGGCCCTTCCAGGCGGTAGCGTAGCCCCGTGCTGACCGCGGGGATCATCATCATGGTTGCGGCCCTGCTCATCGGGGTGATCGCACTGACCTTGGTCGCCCTGATGTCCTCGTCGGCGCGCACCGCGGGCAGGCGCACCCGCGTGGCGATGGGCCTGTCCGACCCGGAGGAGGGCGCGCTCAGCTACGACCGCCGCCCCGGAGAGGGTGCCGCCTACCATCAGGCCGATGCGCCCTA
>JAABUS010009539.1_pt1 | contig 10223 bp, 9 predicted proteins | sample 5560161 | NCBI WGS metagenome assembly JAABUS01 (sample SAMN10711885, study PRJNA513376) | rock metagenome | isolation source: Antarctica rocks | place: Antarctica: Victoria Land, Trio Nunatak nord | collected 2016-01-04
GATGTGCCCGGCATGACTTCCCGGGTCGAGGTCGCTATCGAGACAGCGCTACGGCGCCTCGGATAACTGCGGGTTCCCTGCTGGTCGCCCTTCCGGTTCTGGCATGCCGCACAGACCCCTGCACGAAGGCCGGTCGCACTCGCATCAATCACCGGCTAATAACGAGACACCACACTAAACCGACGGGGTGGACGGTCGCTCGGTGCGAGTACGCACATCCAGGCGCGGCAACAGCACGTGCAACAACGGTCCGATGCTGATCGCGTAGATCACCGTGCCCGCCCCGACATTGCCGCCGAGCAGCCAGCCGATCAGCAGCACCGTGACCTCGATGCCGGTACGCACCCAGCGAATTGACCCGACCCCCCTTGCCACCAGGCCGGTCATCAGGCCGTCGCGCGGACCGGGGCCCAGACCTGCCCCGATGTAGAGGGCGCCGGCCAGTGCGTTGCCGACGATGCCGGCCACCAACAGGGCGATCCGCATCGCCAGGTTCTCGACCGGCGGGATCACCGCAAGGGTGGCATCGGTGGTCCAGCCGATCACCAGGGCGTTGGCGATGGTGCCGAAGCCCGGTCGTTGCCGCAACGGGATCCACAGCAGCAACACCAGCACCGACATGCCGGTGATGACGGTGCCGAAGGACAGCGGCAGGATCCTGGTGAGTCCCTGGTGGAACACGTCCCAGGGGTCCAGGCCGAGCACCGCCCGGACCATCAGGCCCATGGTGATGCCGTACAGGAACAGACCGGTGAACAGCTGACCGAACCTGCGTGGCCGGCGGTCATCCGGGATGGGCGCCAACAATCGCAACGGGGAGAACGACCGACGACGCCGGTCGGCCGCGGCGGGGATGGCGGGGACGGGTCTGCTGGCGGACACATTGGCATGATCCTCGAGATCCGGCCTGGACTTCCATAGCCAGTTGGGAGAAAGTGGCACCTGTGACACCGTCCGTTGCTCGGCTGTCCGCCGCTGGTCTTGGCCGCCGGTTGGCTACCGACGTCCCAGCGGGGCGACGGCCGGGCTATCGACGGCTGGCCGACCGGATCAGGACCGCGGCCCTGGACGGCCGGCTTCCGCTGGACGTCGGACTGCCCAGCGAACGCGAATTGGCCCACAGCCTGCGGGTGTCCCGGACCACGGTGACCGCTGCCTATCAGTCGCTGCGGGATGACGGCTGGCTGGTTTCCCGTCGCGGATCGGGGAGCCGGCTGGCGATACCCCGCGATCGCGCGCCCTGGCGGTCCGGCATCTTCGGCCGGCCGGATGCCGGCGGCCGATCCTCACTCGTCGACCTGACCATCGCGAGCCTGCCGGCGCCGGCCGAACCGGTGCAGCAGGCTGTCCGCTCGGCAATGGCCGAGCTGGGCCGTTACCTGGACGGCGACGGCTACTTCCCGTTCGGTCTGCCGGTGCTGCGCGACATGATCGCTCAGCGGTACACCGAGGCCGGGACGCCCACCGCGGCCGAGCAGATCCTGGTGACCAACGGCGCTCAGCATGCCCTGAGTCTGGCCCTGGGTGTGCTGTCCTCACCCGGCGACCGGGTACTGCTGGAATGCCCGACTTACCCGGTGGCGCTGGACGCCGTCAGAGCCGCCCATCGGATCCCGGCGCCGCTGCCGCTCGGTGAGAATGCCAAAACCGCTTGGGATATGGAGTTGATGTCGGCGATCCTCCGGCAGTCGGCACCCAGACTGGCCTACCTGATCCCGGACTTCCAGAACCCCACCGGTGCACTGATGTCGGACCAGGATCGGGAACGGGTCGTCGGGCTGACTCAGCGGTCCGGTACCACCCTGCTGGTCGACGAGTCGTTCCGAGACGTGCCGTTCCCGGTCGACGGCCGCGCACCGCAGCTTCCCCGCCCGGTGTCGTCCTTCGGTGATGCGGCCACCGTCATCTCGATCGGTTCGGTGTCCAAGGCCTTCTGGGGTGGCCTGCGAGTGGGCTGGGCACGGGCCGCACCGGCGATCATCGAGCGGCTGGCGGTGAGCCGATCGCGGGTGGACATGGCGGGGCCGGTCCTGGATCAGTTGACGGTTGCCCGCCTACTGGCGGATCCGGCGGAGGCGCTCGGCCGGCAGGCGGGGCGCCTGGCGTCCGGGGCGGCGGCAGTACGCGCCGCTCTCGCGGAGTACCTGCCGGGATGGTCGGCGACCGACCCGGCCGGAGGCGCATCGTTGTGGGTCCGGCTGCCGGGCCCCTATGCCACCGAGCTGGCCCGGATGGCCCCCGCTGCCGGGGTACGGATCGTCCCCGGGCCGAGATTCGGACCGGACGGCACCATGGAATCGTTCCTCCGGCTGCCGTTCACCGCGCCGCCCGGCGACCTGGTGCTGGCGGTGAAACGGCTGGCCGGGATCGACGCCCGAGCGGCCAACGGGGCGGCCACCTCGCTGCCCGGCTGGCTGGCCTGACCGGACTCAGGAGACGTGCAGCACGGCGTGCCCTGGCGCCAGCAGCACCCAGGTCTTGCCCGGCTTGAACAGCACCGGCTTGCCGGCGGCGTCCAGATAGCTGGTCGGCGCCGTGGCCGACGTCCGCTTCCAGGTGCCGGCGATGGACTTGCCGTCCCGGTAGAGGGTGAACCGTCCTGCGCCGATGCTGTGCGAGATGTAGGACGGCGACCCCACCGAATCGACAGTGCCGTCCGGCTCGTCGCGGACGTTCTGCACCAGCACGTTGTCGGTCCTGACCTCTGCGCCGTCGTGGTCGACGTAGGGGGTGTCCCGGTGGTTCACCGTGTACCGACCCGAGTCGAAGACGAACAGTGTGCGGCCGGACTGCATGGTGACGTCGATGGACCGGACAGCCGCGGCCTTGGACAACCGCCCATCAACGGCGGCGAACTGGAATCCAGGCGACTTCGGCTCGCTCAGGTCCTTGCGGTCGGCCGCCAGCCGGCTCAGATCGACATGCAGGTTGTGCGTCCCGTCGCCGAAACGGGAGCGCCAGTAGGCACTGCTACTGCGATCCGGTGAGAGATCCATCACCGCCGTGGCGGCCAGCATGCTCAGCGGGCCACCGGCGCCACCGGAGAAGACCAGGCCGGGCTTGCCGTACATGCTCAGCAGTTCGGAATCCGTGGATCTCACACTGCGGATGGGGCCGACCTCGTCCGGCAGCACGGAGTGGAACAGCGCCAACAGTCTGGTGAGGCCGCCCTCGACCTGCTCCACGTAGACGATGTCCGCCTCGGCCACGCCGAACTGCGGGAAGCCGGCGCTCGTGTTGTCGATCTTGGCGGCGATCAGCGGGCCGGCTGTCACGGTTGAGCCGGTCAGCACGTCGCGGGTCGGCGGCGCCGCCGGCCTGAGGGTGACCGGCTTCGGGCGGGTGGTGGCGGTGACGGTGCCTTCCACCGCCTTGCTGACCACAGGCGGGACCTTCGTTCGATGCGGCGGCGCTGCGGCCGTTGCGACGGGAGGGGCGGGGGCCGGCCCCGGCACCGCGGCCGCCGGGTGTTGGGCTGCCGTCGGCCTGGGAGTCGGGCCGCAGCCGGACATCGTGACCACACAGGCCACAGCAGCAACACTGGTCACGAGCCGGACAAACCTCTTCGCTAACACGATGCCACCGTAAGACAGGTCGTGCGGCCGGAGACGGCAAGTAGACCCGGCGCGGCGCTGATGTACTCGGTTACGACGCGGAGATCCGCGCCGTCTGCGGGGCCAGCATCACCCAGGTTCGTCCGCGGTCGAACAGCACCGGTTTGCCCGCCGCATCCAGGAATTTCGTCGGACCGTCCACCTGGAACCGGAACCACCGGCCGGTGATCTCCCGTCCGTTGCGGAACAGCGAGAAATTGCCCTTGCCGGTCGTCCTTGACAGCAGCGACGGCTGCCCGTTGGTGTCGACCGTGCCGTCGGGTAGGTCAACGACGCGCTGCACCAGGACGTTCTTGGTGACCAGCGGCCGGCCGGCCGCGTCCGTCGACGGAATGCCGGAGTGGTTCACCCGATAGTTGCCGGCACTGGCGTCGTAACGAAATCCGGTGTGCCCGGCCTCCATCGTCACCGAGATGTCGGTGCGTCGCGGCGCGTTTCGGGCCGCCGGATATGCGGTGCCGAAGGTGAATCCGGGCGAGCGTGCCGGCTGTTTGCCGACGATGCCGCCGACCAGCCGTTTCACATCGACGTGCAAGTTGTACGGCGCGTGCTTGGCGTGGGACCGCCAATAGCCCGGCCCGCCGGATGCGTCCATCAGCGGAGAGGAGGCCAGCATCGCCAGTGGACCGCCGGCACCACCGGAGAAGGCGAGCAACGGGCGACCGTAGGACTGCAGCAGATCCACATCGGTGCTGCGCACACTGCGGACCGGCCCGACCTCGGCGGGCAGCACGCTGTGGAACACCCCGATCAGGCGGGTGAGCCCGCCCTCCACCTGCTCCACGTACACCACATCCGCATCGGCCAGGCCGTACTGCGGTCGACCGGCGGAGGTGTTGTCGATCTTGACGGCGACCACCGGATTCGTGCTACGGATGCCACCGTTGAGTGGATCGAACCGCAACAGCGCCGCCTTCGCTGCCTCCGCCGCTCTGTCCCTGGCCTCCTTGACCCTGGCCTCGCGGTTCCGGGTCGCTGCCAGCTGCGCGGCGCTGACCGCTGCTGCCTTGGCGTCGGCCGCCCGTTTCGCCTTCGCCGCCCGTTCCGCCTTCGCCGCCTGTGCGGCCTTCGCCGCCTGATCTGCTCTTGCCTTGGCCGCCTTGGCTTTCGCCGCCCGTGCGGCCTTTGCCCGCGCGGCGGCCAGCTGCTGCGCCTGCGCCCTGGATCGGGCCGCGGCGAGTTTCTCGGCTTCCGCACGGGCCTGCTGCTGCGCTGCGCTGGACGCTGACCCGGCCAGGGCCGACGACATCGCCGACGACGACGCCGCAGCTGCCGACGATGCCGCGGCAGCGGACGATGCGGCGGACGACGAGGAGGCGGTGGAAAGGGCAGCTGCCGAGTTCGCGGCAGCGGCGGCGGCATCCTGCTGCTCGGCACCACCCGAGCAAGTGTGCGGCGAGCTGACACAGCGGAGCGCATCTCCTTCGGTTGTCGGGCCGGGCGGGCGTGGCGGCGTGATCGGGCTGCCTGGCGGCGACCAGGGCACAACATAACTGTCAGGTGATCGGAACCGGGGCGGACGCTCGGCTGTTCTGCAGCGTGTCGATCACTTCGCCCAGTCGCGCTGCCAGCTCCACCGGGTACACCTGTTCGTCGGTTCCGGCCAGTTCCTGGGCCGACCACCAGCGGTGACCGTCCACGGTGTCCCGCTCCAGATCGGTGAATCCGGAGACGTCGACGGCCACCTCGTCCGCACCGTGCACCTGGAGGGCGAAGAAGGTCTCCTCCGACGTCAGCGACTCCCCCATGAATTCGAAGTCGACGATGCGCACCCAGACCGGGCCCAGCAGTTGCCCCGGCTCGACGATCAGGCCGGTCTCCTCCTGCAACTCGCGAACGGCGCAGACCGCCTCGTCCTCCCCGGGTTCGACCCCGCCACCAGGGGTGAACCAGAATCCGGGCAGATCCGGGCGGCCAGGATCGTTGCCGTGGAACAGCAGGACCCGCTGCCGGTCGTCCAGTAGCACCAGCCGACCGGACCGGCGGGCTCCGATCGTCAGCGCGGTCGGTGTTGCGGTGTCGGTGGCCGCCGGGTGGAAGTCGGCAATCTCGAAGAACTGCGGCATGGCAGCGCTGCCGGCCAGCCGGAAGAACCGGGTGAACCTCACCTGGCGCAGGGCCCGGGTGTCGCGGACGGCGTCGTTGTAGAAGCGGCGCGCAAGGGTGAGCCGTTCCTGGGCGTCGGCGAGTTCGCCGCGCAGGTCGGGAGATACCGTCGGCGGCAGGGCGGCCAGCGCTCTGGACAGCTCGTTCTCGGCGCCGGCCCGCCGGGCCCGTTCGGCGGAATCCGCTTGCCGCGCAACGCCTCGGAGCAGTGCCGCTCTCTCGGGCGGCAGTCCGCCGGCCGCGGCGACCGCGCGAGCGGCCACCACCCGGCGCGACAGCGCCCCTTCAAGGGCCGCCCAGGCGGCTTCGGTCCTGACGTGCAGCCGATCGAGGCGATTGGCGGTGAGCCACAGACGCAACGCCGCCAGCAGCAGAACGACAACGACGATGACGATGACAGTCGTCGTCACATGCCCTCCGCTCTCCTGATGCTGAGTCGGCCGTCGCTGTCCCCGATTCGGACTGGATGCGAGCGCGCCCTCCGGTCAGGATCCCATGCGCTGGACGTCGCGCCGACCGTTCCGGCGAGCCGGGCCGGTGTGGTGCCCCGGTGTGCGTGCCCTCAGTGTGCCGCCGAGGATGCGGTGGCGTGCCGCCGAGGTGCCGCCGGTCAGTCGGCTTCCACGACGTGGCGCGGATCCGCCGCGATCACCGTCTCGTAGACCTTGATGACCGTTCTGGCCACCGTTGTCCAGTCGTAGGCGGCCACCAGCTGACGACCGCAGGCGGCCAGCGCCCGGCCCTTCTCCGGGTGGTCGAGCAGATCCGACAGGGCAGCGGCCAGCGCCGGCGCGTCCTCGACCGGGCTCAGCACCCCGGCCCGTCCGCCGTCCAGCACCGCCGCAAAGGCGTCCAGGTCGCTGGCGACCACCGGTGTACCCGCACTGAGCGCCTCGGCCAGGATGATCCCAAAACTCTCGCCGCCGGTGTTCGGGGCGCAGTAGACGTCGACCGAGCGCAGCAGGCGGGCCTTGTTGACGTCACTGACCCGGCCGAGATTCACCAACCGGCCGCCCAGCGCGGGGCCGGCTTGCTTCATCAGGTCGTCGTGGTCGCCACTACCGGCCACCAGCAGCTGGAGCCGCGGGTGCCGGGCCAGCATCAGCCTGGCCGCCTCCAGCAGCACCGCCATCCCTTTTCGGGACTCGTCGAAGCGGCCGATGAATCCGATCGTCCCGCCCGTGCGGGGATAGCCGGCCAGCGGTCGGGCACTGGCGAAGAACTTCACATCCACTCCGTTGGGGATGACAACGGCGTCACCGTCGAGGTGTTCGACCTGCACCTGCCGGGCCAGCTCGCTGACGGCGATTCGGCCGGTGATCTTCTCCATGAACGGCTGCAGCACCGGTTGGAAGGCGGCCAGCATCCGGGAACGCGGGTTGGACGTGTGGAAGGTGGCCACGATCGGCCCGTCGGCGACCATGGTGGCCAGCAACGACAAGCTCGGCGCCGCCGGTTCGTGCACGTGCAGCACGTCGAAGTCGCCGGCCCTGATCCATCGCCGCACCCTGGTGTAGGAAACCGGCCCGAACGCCAACCTGGCCACCGAGCCGTTGTACGGGATACGGACGCTGCGGCCCGCGGGGACCACGTAGTCGGGATGCTCGGCGTCGTCGTCACCCGGCGCCAGCATCGACACCTGATGGCCCATCCCGATCAGCACCCGGGCGAGATCGGAGACGTGCGCCTGAACTCCGCCCGGGATGTCCAGCGAGTACGGACAGACCAATCCCACCTTCATCGGGCACCGCCTGCCATCGGCGCACCGGTCAGTTCCCGGCGCTGGGCTGCGGGCAGGTCGGCGATCCAGAGCGGCTGCATCATGTGCCAGTCGGCCGGGTGCAGGGCGATGTGCCCGGCGAACTGATCGGCCATGGTCTGAGTTGCCCTGGACACCTTGTCCCGCAAGCGGTTGCCGGTCAGCTCGATGGCCGGCCCGATGACGTGCCGCCAGCCCTCCGGCGTCGACCCGTCCCGTTCGGTGTAGCTGAGGTGGGTCGCCCGCAGGTCGGCGCCGGTGAGCGCGGCCAGCATGGCGGGGCCGGCCGGCATCCTGGTTTCTTCCCCGAAGAAGCCGACCGGAATGCCGCCGCGGGTGAGGCCCCGGTCGGCGACCAGGCAGACGATGCCGCCGGCCCGCAATCGCTCTTTGAGGATGGCGGAAACCGGAGCGTCGCCGCCGGTCAGCGTCAGTACCTCCATCCCCAGCGACTCCCGGTGTGCCAGAAATCGGTGGTAGATCGCGTCCGGGCGCAGCCGCTCGGCCACCGTGGTGATGCCGCCGAGATGCCGCGACACCATCAGTCCGGCGATGTCCCAGTTGCCCGAGTGCGGCAGCGCCACGATCGTCCCCCGGCCCTCCGCATGGGCACGCTCGATCGCGTCGATACCGACGGTGCCGGCCAGCGCCCTGCGATAAACGGCCTCGATGTCCATGCCATTGATCCGGCAGGTTTCCTTCCAATATCGGGCGTAAGACCGGACTCCGGCCCGGACCGTCGCCGCCAGCGTCTCGGGGGTCGCGGTGTCCCCGAGTACCCGCCTCAGGTTCTTCGCCAGCTGGATGACGGCGGCGCCCCGCCGGCGATAGATCGCGGTGCCCGCCAGTTGGAAGGCCCGGTCCGCAACCGCCTCCGGAAGCTTCCCGGCCAGGTTCCAGCCGGCCGCCATCGCACTGCCGAGGTAGTCGTCACGACGACTCATGGAGCCCGGTCCACCGGGTCGGTGGCGGCCCGGGCCAGGTAGGCCTGCCGGACCTGGAGCATCCGCTGCACGACGGTGACGACGCTGGCCGCCGCCAGCACCCACAGCAGCACCGGCAGTACGTGCGGGACACCCAGTCCGGCCAGGCCGGTGCCGACCAGGCCCAGCAGGTTCCGCTCGGCGCGTTCGGCCAGTGCGCCGCCGATCGGAAGGTTCACCGAGTCGGCGCGGGCCTTGATGTAGGAGATCACCTGCGCGGTGACCAGGCACACCAGCGCCGCCACCCCGACGTCCGGGGCGTGACCGCGGGTGAAGCAGTAGTAGGCGATCGCGCCGAACACGGCACCGTCGGCGATCCGGTCGCACCCGGCGTCGAGCACGACGCCGAAATCGGTGCTGTAACCCCTGGCTCTGGCCATCGCGCCGTCGATCAGGTCCATCAGGACGAACGCGGTGATCACCAGGGTGCCGGCGAAGAGTTGACCGAGGCCGAACAGGATGACTGCGCCGGCGACCACTCCGAAGGTGCCGATGAGGGTCACCGCGTCCGGGGTTAGACCGACCCGCAGCAGCGCCCTGCCGACCGGGTCCGCCACTTTCGACACCGCGGATCGCGCGAAAGTGTTCAGCATGCGGGTCTGTTCGGCTTCCTGGCTGAGGCGGTGGATCGGCGGTCGGCTGGAGGTGCACGGAGCCGGCGGGACAGGTGTCCACGATAGCGGGCCGGGCGTCGGCCACCGACCCGGAGCGGTCGATCTACCCCGGTGCGCGGCCCCAGGCATCGGCGAGCAGCCCGCGGGTGGTGCCGAGCAGTTGCGGAAGCACCTTTGTCTGGGCGACCACCGGCATGAAGTTGGCATCGCCACCCCAGCGCGGCACCACGTGCTGGTGCAGGTGCGGCGCGATCCCGGCGCCGGCCGCCGCTCCGGCGTTGATGCCGATGTTGAAACCGTGCGGATTCGCCGTACCCCGGATGACGGTGAGCGCATGCCGGGTATACGCGGTGAATTCGCGGAGTTCGGCATCGTCCAGTTCGGTGTAGTCGGCGATGTGCCGAAACGGGACCACCATCAGATGTCCGGGGTTGTACGGATAGAGGTTGAGCACGGCATAGACCAGCGCGCCGCGAGCGACGATCAGCCCCTGCTCGTCCTGGAGCGTCGGGATCTGGCAGAACGGGCACACCGGCTCGTCACCTACGGGTGCCGGCTTTCCGCCCTCGACGTAGGCCATCCGGTGCGGCGTCCATAGCCGGGCGAAGCCGTCCGGATCGCCGGCCCCGTACTGCGCCTGGAGTTCCGGTCCAGCGGGCTGTGGCGTCACCGCCGACCCGTCAGTCGTCGGCTCGGTCATGGTGGCTCGGTGCGGGTCGACGTTGTCATCGACGGCCGTCACCAACGGGCTGTCATCAACGGGCCGGTGGCAATGGGCCGGCGTCGGACGACCGTCCTCGCCGGGCCGTCATCGCATGCCTCCATCGGGATGGTCATCGCGGGCCGGGCCCAGAGCCGGGAAGGCGTCCGCCGTCGGCTCCCTGTTCTCCCGGCGGGCCACCCAGCCGGTGATGGCGGCGATCGCGGCATCCACTGGAACACCGTTGAGCTGGGTGCCGTCACGAAATCGGAAGGACACTGCTCCGGCCTCGGTGTCGGCAGCCCCGGCCAGCAGTAGGAACGGGACCTTGCCGGTGGTGTGAGTGCGGATCTTCTTCTGCATACGCTCGTCGGAGTGGTCGACGTCGACCCGGGTACCGTTGCCCCGCAACAGCTCCGCCACCCGATCCAGATGATCGGCGAACTG
>JAABUS010009540.1_pt1 | contig 10222 bp, 8 predicted proteins | sample 5560161 | NCBI WGS metagenome assembly JAABUS01 (sample SAMN10711885, study PRJNA513376) | rock metagenome | isolation source: Antarctica rocks | place: Antarctica: Victoria Land, Trio Nunatak nord | collected 2016-01-04
CCAGCCAAAGCCGCTTGGTGCGCGGTCCGCATCGCTGCAACTGCCGCTGCAGCCTGGCGCGTCTCCGCCTTCGACGCTGGGTCAACATCTCCAGCGCTCTCCGCCATCTGCTCAATGCCCTCCGCCAGCCCGTCCTGGAGAGCATCCAGGCGATCCTGGTAGGCATCCGGGTCCAGCGCCTCGCGCCAGCCAGTCAGCAGCCGTTCCATGTGCATGACGATGCGGGCCTGCGTCGGGTTGCGGCTGATAAGGTCCAGCAGGGCCTTCATGTCATCGGCCATCGTCTTGCTGGGGGTCGGCGTCGAAGCGGTATTCCTTTGCATGAACTGACATATGATGCTGTTCCTGCCTCCGTCCAAGCCATGACGAGGTGGCTGGGAAGCGTCCAGCGCCATCTGCGGGAGGACCCACAGCGCCGGGCGGGAAAGAGGGGGATCATGGGCGCGAACGGGCGATGATCCAGCGCCGGAGTGCGAATGATCTTGGGCCGCTCCCGCTAGCGGAAATCCCGGGTCGGCACCTTGATGCCGGCGCCGAACTGCAAATCGATGCTGGCGACAGTCCAAGCCGTGCGGTCGTCCGTTCCGGCCCCTTGCTCCTTGCGTGGATCCGGTCCTGCCGGCTGCATGGCTGCGTCGTCGCAGCCGTGCCGGATCGGCCCGACCTCGTCGCGTTCGCCCACGCTGCGCAGCAGGTCCGACAGGTCCTCCAGTCGGTCGGTGACGACGTGGATCACCGCGCCTTCGCGCTGCACCCGCCCGTGGCAGGCGATCATCCCGGCCGACAGCACGAGCCGTCGCTGCCTGGCGTAGCGGTCCGGCCAGAGCACCAGGTTCGCCACCCCGGTCTCGTCCTCGATGGTGATGAACATCACGCCCTTGGCCGAGCCCGGCTTCTGCCGCACCAGCACGATCCCTGGCACCGCCACCCGCCGGCCGTCGCGGAGGTGGGCAAGGCCGGCGCATGTCACCATCCCTTGTTCCCGCAGCGTCGTCCGCAGGAAGGCGACCGGATGCGAGCGCAGGCTCAGCCCGACGCTGCGGTAGTCCTCGACCACCTCGCCGCCGTCCCGCATCGGCAGGAGCAGGACCGGCGCCTCGACCAGCTCCGGCTGCGGCCGCCGGCCAGCATCGGCCGCGGCAAACAGCGGCAGCACGCTGTCAGCAAGCCCCCGCACCTGCCAGAGCGCCTGGCGCCGGTCGAGGCCGATGCTGCGAAAGGCGTCCGCCTCCGCCAGCCGCTCCAGCGCCGCCGGCGGGATGTCCGCGTGCCGCCAGGTCTCCTCCACGCTGCCGTAGGGCGTGTCGCCCCGGTGCGCGACCAGTTGCGCCGCGTCGTGGTTGGCAAGCCCCCGCACTGTCCGCAGGCCCAGCCGCACCGCGGCCCCCCTGCCCTGCCCGCGCCGCGGCTCGAGGGTGCAGTCCCAGCGCGAGGCGTTGACGCACACCGGGCGGACCTCCACCCCGTGCTCCTGCGCGTCGCGCACGACCTGCGCCGGGGCGTAGAAGCCCATCGGCTGGCTGTTCAGCAGCGCCGCGCAGAACACGTCCGGGTGGTGGCACTTCATCCAGGCGCTGGCATAGGCGAGCAGCGCGAACGAGGCGGCGTGGCTCTCCGGAAAGCCGTAGGAGCCGAAGCCCTCCAACTGGGAGAAGGTGCGCTCGGCGAACGCCGGCTCGTAGCCGCGTTCGACCATGCCGCCGATCAGCTTGCCGCGGAACTTCGACACGCCGCCGGTGAGCTTGAAGGTCGCCATCGACCGGCGGAGCTGGTCCGCCTCGCCCGGCGTGAACCCGGCGCAGTGGATCGCGACCTGCATCGCCTGCTCCTGGAACAGCGGCACGCCGAGCGTCTTGCCGAGCACGCGGCGCAGCTCCTCCTTCGGATAGTCGGGGCGTTCCTTGCCCTCGCGGCGGCGCAGGTAGGGGTGCACCATGTCGCCCTGGATCGGCCCCGGCCGCACGATCGCCACCTGCACGACGAGGTCGTAGAACGTGGTGGGCTTGAGCCGCGGCAGCATCGCCATCTGCGCCCGGCTCTCGATCTGGAAGGTGCCGAGCGTGTCGGCACGACGGATCATGGCGTAGGTGGCAGGGTCCTCGGCCGGGACGCTGGCAATGTCCATGCCCGCAGGCCCACCCTGCTGCTCGATTAGGGTGAAGCCGCGGCGCAGGCAGCCGAGCATGCCGAGGCCGAGCACGTCGATTTTCATGAACCGCAACGCGTCGATGTCGTCCTTGTCCCACTCGATCACCTGGCGGTCGGCCATCGCCGCCGGCTCGATCGGCACCAGCTCGTCGAGCCGGTCCTGGGTCAGCACGAAGCCGCCCGGGTGGGTGCCGAGCTGGCGCGGGAAGCCGATCAGCTCCTGCGCCAGCTCCAAGGCGAGACGCAGGCGGCGGTCCCCGAGGTTGAGGTTGAGCTCGGCGGCGTGCTCCTCGTCCACACCGCCCTCCGACCCTCCCCCGCCCCAGACCTGCGAGGCGAGCGCGCCGGTCACGTCCTCGGTCAGGCCGAGCACCTTGCCCACGTCGCGGATCGCCCCCCGGGCGCGGAAGCGCATCACGGTGCAGCACAGCGCGGCGCGGTCGCGGCCGTAGCGCTCATACACCCACTGGATCACCTCCTCGCGGCGCTCGCTCTCGAAGTCCACGTCGATGTCCGGCGGCTCGCGCCGCTCGGCCGAGACGAACCGCTCGAACAGCAGGCCGCTGCGCACGGGGTCGATCGAGGTGATGCCCAGCACGTAGCAGACGGCGGAGTTGGCGGCCGAGCCGCGCCCCTGGCACAGGATGTCCTTGCTCCGGGCAAAGCGGACGATGCTGTTCACCGTCAGGAAGTACGGGGCATACTCAAGGTCGGCGATCAGCTGCAGCTCGTGCCGGAGCTGCTCCTCGACGTCGGGCGGCAGGCCATCGGCATAACGGAGCGGGATGCTGTCTCCTACCAGCCGCTCCAGCGCCGCCTGCGGCGTCTCGCCGGGCACTTCGCTCTCATCGGGATACTGGTAGCGCAGCTCGGACAGGCTGAAGCGGCAGCGCTCAGCGATCTCCAGTGTCCGTGCCAAGGCCTCGGGATAGCGCGCGAACAGCCGCGCCATCTCCGCGGGCGCTTTCAGGTGCCGGTCGGCAAACCGCTCGCGGCGGAACCCGGCGTCGTCGATGGTGCAGCCCTCGCGGATGCAGGTGACCACGTCGTGCAGAACCCGCCGCTCCGGGACATGGAACAGCACGTCGCCGGTGACGACGGTGGGCACCCGCGCGGCCTGCGCCAGGTCGGCGAGCTGGCGCAGCCGCACTGCGTCCCCCGGCCGCCGGCGCAGGCCCAATGCAAGATGGCAGCGGCCGGCGAAGTCTTGCTGCAGCCGGGCCAGCGCCCCGGCCAGCGCCGCATCGGCCGCATCCGGCAGCAGCACCGTGATCAGGCCGTCGCCGTGGCCGGCCAGGTCGGCCCAGGCGAGGGTGCAGCCGCGCTTGCCGGCGCGGCGTTTTCCCAGGGTCAGCAGCCGGCAGAGCCGGGCATAGGCGGCGCGGTCGGTCGGGTAGACCAGCACCGGCAGGCTGTCGCTGAGGTCCAGCCGGCAGCCGACGATCAGCCGAATGCCGGCCTCTTCGGCCCGTGCATGCGCCCGGGCGATGCCGGCCAGGGTGTTGTGGTCGGTGACGGCGAGCGCCGGCATGCCGAGCGCCTGGGCGGCCACGAGCAGCTCCTCGACGTGGCTGGCGCCGCGCAGGAAGGAGTAGTTCGTGGTGACCTGCAACTCGACATAGGCGGGAGCAGGGGCGCCTGGCATGCCGGTCAGTCGCTGTTCGGGTGCCGGTGCCCGCTGGTGGACGGGACTGCTTTAGCCGAACGCATCAGCACGTAGCCCGAGCGTTCGAGGTGCTGCACCAGCCGCTCGGCCGTGACCCGCGCCATCACGTCGGCGGCCGTGTGCACCCGCCGCTTGCCGGCATAGCGCAGGGCAAAGGACAGGGTCTCCTCCAGCTCGGCAGCCGTGGCGAGGTGCAGGGTGCGCTTGTCGTCGTCGGTCATGCGGCGATCACCAATCCTCAGAAGAAGCCGTGCAGGAACCAGGCGAGGCCGCCGGTCGCGGGATCGAGGCCGTCGCCCTGGCGGAACAGCCAGAAGCGGCACCCGTCCGCGTCCTCGACGATCCAATAGTCCCGCACCGCGGTGCGCTCGCTGGACCGGCGCCACCATTCGCCGGTGATGCGCTCCGGCCCGTCGGCGCGCACGACGCGGTGCCGCACCCGGCGCCAGGTGAACGCCCGCGGCGGGTGGTCGGGCAGCAGGCCCATCGCCTCCACCGGCTCCGGCCGCGGCAGCAGCCGGACGGGGCGCGGCCAAGGCGTGGTCCAGCTCCGCCCGTTGGGTGGGGCCAGCGGCGGGATGGCCGCCACCGCCCGCTCCGGCACGTCGCTCTCCACGGATGCCACGCGATACACCTTGCCGGCGCCGAGCCGGTTGCCCAGCCGGTCGATCAGCACCGCAATGTCCGCCGCCTCGCCAGGGCTCCCGCCCAGGTCGCTGCTGCGCTGCGCCGGGGCGAGCGGCTCGACCAGGGGCAGCACCAGCCGCATCGCCTCCACGCCGAGCCCCGGGTCCACGGCCTCGATGCGCTCGTCGAGCAGGCGCGCGAGATGCATGGGATCGCGCACCGGCCGGGCCGTGCCGATGCGCACCACCTGGGCGCTGCCGTCTACCCGCTCGAACACCAGGTCGAGCGTGCGGGCGCCGGTGCCGCGCGCCTGCAGTGCAGCGCAGGCCTCCTCGACCAGGGCGAGGATCACCGTCGCGAACGCCTCGGCCGTGGCGATCGGCTCCACGAAGGCCCGGCGGATGCTGATCGTCCCCACTGGCAGCACTGGCCGGATCGGCTCGGCCACCCGGCCCATCGCCTGATCGAGCCGGAGCAGCAGCGTGTCGCCGAAGCGGCGTGCCAGGGGACCGCGCGGCGTGGCGTACAGCTGGCCGATCAGGTCGAACCCGAGCCGGCGCAGGCTGCCGGCCAGCTCGTCGGCGATGCGCAGGGCACGCAGCGGCAGCAGCGCCAGCGCATCGGCCTGGGCGCCCGGGGCGACGATGGCCACGGTGCCTGTGCCATGGCGCGCCACCGCGTGCGCCGCCCCCGGCGTGTCGGCCAGGCCGGCGCGGGCGGACAGCCCGGCCGCGGCGAGCCGCCCGACCAGGGTGTCCAGCATGCACCGCTCTCCCCCATGCAGGTGCGCGCAGCCGGTGGCGTCGATCCACAGGCCGTCGGGCGGGTCGGGCGCGGTCATCGGCGACAGGTGCAGGCACCAGGCGGCAAGGTCGGACAGCGCCCGCCCGTCGCCCTCCGGATCGGCATCGGCCGCCACGAGGCCGGGCACCATCGCCATCGCCTGCGCCAGCGGCGTCGAACGGAGACGTTTGCCGGACATGGAGGGGCGCAGGCCCTGCGTCCGGGCCGCCGCATCGACGGCGGCGATCACCATGCGCCGGCCGTCATGCGCGCGGGTGACCAAAGGCTGCGCCACCGGCAGCGCGGCGTGGCCACGCCGGCGCAAGCGGTCGGTCGGCCAGGTGGGAAGGAGCAGCGAGACGACCCTGCGCATCCGGACCCTCCACGATGAAGCTGGCCGACGAAGCGCCGCGGCAGCGCAGCAGCTCCAGTTGCCAGAGCGGGCGGCCGAGGCCGGGCACGTCCGGGGCATGCGGCAGCGGCGGGGGCGAAGGCATGCTGGTGATCCGCCAGCGGGTCGCCGCCGCCGAGGGTGCCTGCAGCGCCGGATCGTCGAACCGCGGCGACCGGCGCAGGACGAAGCCGAGCACGTCGGTAGCTTCTGCCGCCAGCTGCAGGCGCCGCGAGGCGACGAGGTCGAGCCGGCCCTCGTGCTCGCACACCACGCCGGCCAGGCCGGGATGGCGCAGGCCCTCCTCCATAGCCCGGAGAGCGCCGCGCCGGGTCCTGACGAGGACCAGGCGGGCGGGATCAAGACCAACGCGGGCCAGCGCCGGCGGATAAAGGTCACATCGCGCCGCGATCCACAGCACCGGGCCGATACGGCGCGCCAGCATGGCAGCGGCGAACAGCGCCGGAGCGGCGCCATGCTCGACGGCGGGGCCGCCGGCAAACAGCTCGTGCACGGCGCCCAGGGCGAGACCCTGGCCGGGCAGGTGCGCGTCCAGCTCTGGAACGCCGAACGGCAGGCGCGAGGACGGCCGATCGGCGCCGGGCCCGCGCTCAAGCGCCGCGATCGGCGCGCGCAGGGCCGCCATGGTCTCCGTCTGCATCGGCCGCATCCTTCTCTGCTCTTCAGTTACACGGGTCTGAACGTATCGTGAACAAACCGGATGTGGGAAGCGGATTTTGCTGAATGATCAGCCATAATCCGGCAAGTGCAACGCAATCAGGCGCATGCATTGCGGCCTGCATCCTGTGGCTGAGCGTCATGCTGCCACCAGATCTCGGGTTGCTGCGCCTAGTTCATGAACCGCGGCCGCTCCGTGCTCTTGGAGAGGCCAATCAGCTGCACGCGCCGGACGCCGTGCCACACTTCGGCTTGCTCGCCGGGTTCGATCAGGCTCTCGGCAATGACACAGGCCTCGCGATCGCTGGCGCAATTGGCGTCGGCATAGCTCATGATCCGCCCTTCGGCGTCGCGCAGGTATATCCGGTATCGAACCATCGCCTGCACTCCGGCTGTTCAGGGCGGGAGTGCAAGCGCCCGCTTGGCCGCCGACGCCTTGGACTGGTCCGGGCCGGCAATCGTTCTCATTGACGCGGCGCAGTCTGATGCGCAAGCATAACATTCCAGGTTGGGCCTGCATTGAGGCCAGCCGACAGCCAGGTTGAGGGCGCTTGCCAACCTGAATCAAGCTCCCGGCAGCCAGCTGACTTGGCATGTTCCGCCCGGCCGGCAGCACGGCGCCGGACGACAGCCACGTTCCCCCGGTTGGCAATGCCGCAACAGCAGCCCACCCCGGTCCTTATTCTTCCGGCTGCCCGCCTGCTTGCGTGCCGGCGTTCGGCCACTCGCAGCGGTGTCTCCACTCGCGTCCGCCAATGCCATCATCGCCAAGCCGAACGACCGGCAGATGGAGAACGCAATGGACCAGCAGCACCCTTTCAACCCCGCCGCGGGACATCCCGGCACGGACACCGGCGATGCCGACCCGCAGGAGGCACGCGGCACGCCCGCCTCGACCGTCGTCTCCGAGGCCGAGTGGCTCGCGGTCTCGACCGAGGGCTTCTCCGAGCAGCAGCGCGGCCGTCCGCTGGAGCACCTGGTCAAGGAGCTGGTGCAGAACGCCATGAACAGCGTGGGCGACAGCGGGCGCATCGACCTCGTCTTCGAACCGGTCGGCCCGCGCCAGGCGGGCAAGCTGAAACGTTCAGGCTGGACCGTTGCCCTTCACGCGCCAGATCACATTGCCCACATCGTCCGCCATCAGCAAAGAATGGCGGTCTGCGCCGAGCGCCACCCCAACCGGCCGCCCATAGGATACGCGTTCGTCGGGACTGAGGAACCCCGACAGGATATCCCGCGGCGGGCCGGAAGGCCGTCCATTCTCGAACGGCACGAAGACGAGCTTGTAGCCACTCAGCGTGCTGCGGTTCCACGACCCGTGCTGCCCGATCGCCATTCCTTCCGGGAAGCCCGGCAGCGTGCCGGCTGGCACCCAGCACAAGCCCAGCGACGCGGTATGCCCACCCAGCGCGTAGTCCGGCTGCAGCGCGCTTGCGACCGCATGGGCATCCTGCGGCACTCGGTCGTCCACCGTCTGGCCCCAGTAGCAATAGGGCCAGCCATAGAAGCCTCCATCGCGCACCGAGGTCAGGTAGTCGGGCGGCGTTTCATCGCCGATGCCGTCCCGCTCGTTGACGACCGTCCAAAGCGCGCCCGTCGACGGCTCCCATGCGAGGCCCACCGGGTTGCGCAAGCCGCTGGCGAAAATGCGGCTGCTGCCCGTTGCGAGATCGAGCTCGTAGATGGCCGCACGCCCCTCCTCGGCCTCCAAGCCCTCGTCGCCGATGTTGCTGAGCGAGCCGACGCCGGCATAGAGTTTCTGACCATCAGGGCTCGGCAGAAGGCTCCGTGTCCAATGGCCGCCGGGCTTGAAGTCGATCAGCTTCCGGCCCGGCGCCGTGATCCGGCTCGCACCCTCGGCATAAGGAAAGACCACCACCCCGTCGGTGTTGCCGACGTAAAAACTGCTGCCCAGGACGGCCATGCCGAAGGGCTGGCGCAATCCGTCCATAAAGGTAACTGCTCACCTCCCTATTCAGGCGGTTTGCATAACAGCCTCTCCGGCCAGCGCGGCCCGTAGCGCTCCGAACGCGGTCCGTCCATGCAAGCGTCCGGTGGCGATGACGCTGGCGGCTGCGGCATAGACCTTGGCGCCCCACTCGGCGCGGAACCCGCCCGTCACCTTGCGGAAGATCACCGAAGGGCGCAGCGCACGCTCGCAGGCGTTGTTGGTGCAAGGCACGTCGCGTCGGGTGACGAAGCGGAACAGATCGTCGCGGTCGCGGCGCATGGCGCGGAACAGGCAGCACGCGGCGGGCCGTTCCGGCATCGGCTCCGACAGCAGCCGGTCCAGCCGTCGCTCCAGGCCCGCATGGTATTGCGCCAAGGTGCTGTCCTTCAGCCCCGCCCGTCGCTTGCCGATCGCCATGGCCCGCAACAGCAGCAGGCGAAAGCCTGGTGCGAACCCGCCATCCCCGTCCTCGCTCGCATAGGTCGCGTCGCGCAGCAGGTGAGCCAGGCACATCTGCCGCGCCGCGCCATGGCCCAACTGGCCGCCATAGCGATCCGCCACCCAGACGTCCGGCTGCGCCCCGTTCAGAAACGGGGTCACGACCGATGCCGCCCGGGTGTCGGCGATCACGTGGCAGATCACCGTCGAACCCAGCAACACCCACTGCCACCAGGTCTTGCCCCTGACCCGCGCCGAAGTCTCGTCCGAGCCCACGACCGGGCTTTCGCGCACCGCCGCCGCGATCGGCGCGGCAGCAGCGAGCAGCGGCGTCTCGGCACGGGCCAGGATGTTGGCGATCGCGCCCTCGCTGAGGGTCAAGCCGAACACCTCGGACAGCAGGCAAACCAAGCGCTCAAAGCCGATCGCTTGGGTCACGTGCAGATGGTTGATCAGCGCGCACAGCCCTGGCCCGAACGGCGAGCCAGGCTGGAACCCGTCCGGCGCCGCGGCGGCCACGCGCTTGCGGCAGCACGGGCAGACGCCGCGATAGCGGTTGATGCGGGTCACGACCGGGCTGATCGGCGGCAGGTCGATGTGGTCGTAGGCGTGGACGTCGGGCTGGTCGGCGGGGCCGAGCGCATGCGCGCAATGCGGGCAGGCGTCGAGCGTCGCCTCGATGACACGATCGGGGTAGACCGCGAGCGCGCGGGTGACGCCGGGGCGACCGCGGCGAGGTTTCTTCAGGCGTTCCGGACGGTTTGGTTTCTGGCCCTTGAAAGGCGGCGTGCTCGAGTTGCCCGGCGTCTTGCGCGGCGCGTCGAGCCTGGCTTCCAGCTCTGTCAAACGACATCAGGAGCTCATTCACGGGCGACACTGAGAACCCATCCACCCCTGCTACTGTGACGCCCCGGCCAGTGCCGGTGCGGGTGTCGCCTTGAGCAGCCCCGAGCGGCGCTTTTCGCGCAGCCGGTAACTGTCGCCGCGGATGGTCAGCACGTGGCTGTGGTGCAAAAGCCTGTCCAGGATTGCTGATGGGGGAACTTGGCGATGCCGGTGCCCATCTGGATGCGGCGCTCCTCGCGGTGCAACACCTCCGCCCGGCACAGCAGCGCCAGCGTTTCGCGCAGCGACAAATCACCCCGCGCCGCCTCGTCCAGCCGGTCACGCAGGGCGGTCAGCTTCAGCCGCGCCAGCATGTCCGGCAGGGCGTCCACCTCGGCGCTCACCAGCCGCCTCCCGCGGCTTGCTCATACTCGGACAAAGGCCGCAGCAACTCGGCGCCGGGCAGCGCCGCCGCAAGCAGCGCCGCGTCAGCCTCGGCGTCGCCATCCTCCCTCCTGCCCCACACGACACCGCGCAGGTGGGTGCGGTCCACCGCGCGCTCGCGGCGGCCGAGGCGCTTGTCGTGGTAGGCCACCTCCACCCCGGCATGATGGATGCGGACCTTGCCGTTGCTCACCGCCACGCTGACCTGGGCGCCAATCAGCCGCCAAGGCACGCTGTAGTGGTTCGTGTCCACGTCCACGCAGGCGTCGTT
>JAABUS010009542.1_pt1 | contig 10222 bp, 6 predicted proteins | sample 5560161 | NCBI WGS metagenome assembly JAABUS01 (sample SAMN10711885, study PRJNA513376) | rock metagenome | isolation source: Antarctica rocks | place: Antarctica: Victoria Land, Trio Nunatak nord | collected 2016-01-04
AAGGACAGCCTCCGCGGAAAGATGACCTCCTGCATGATCAGTACCGACTTCCTCACCCAAGTCCTGTCTCTACAGCGTGTTTGATATGCGCTGGCCGTGGGGCTGAGGATGCCGACGCTGTTGCCGAGGACCTCGGGATGGATCGCGTAATTGACGAGGGTGGCGATCGTCTTGCCCTGCGGGTCGACCGCCCGGATCACGCTCATCCGCCGGTCGTACAGGTCGGGGGCATAATAGTTGTACGCGATCTTCCCCCTGGCCTCGCCGGTGGCGACCTTGATCCGGGCCGGCCGGAGGCGGTCGACCGCCTCGTTGACCGCCTCGGCGGCCTTGTTGCAGACGGAGTCGATGTACGCGAGGTCGCCCGTGTGTCCCCCCTTGCCGTCGGGGAAGGCGTAGCAATCGGGGGCGCTATGCGTGTGGGTCGAGCCGATGAGGATGTTCTCGGCCGGGATGCGGCCCACCTGCTTGCGCACGCGATCGCCCAGGACCGACGGGAACCCGATCACGTCGAGCGCCACGACGGCCACGGTGACCTCCCCCTTGCGGAGGACGAGCGCCCGTGCCGTGAGGTCTCCCCGCTTCTCGCGGACCGGGTTGGGCTTACCCATCCCCCCCGAGACCGGCAGGAGCGGATCCGGCGTGATGACGCGCACTGCGGCCCCGACCTGGAGCTCGGCCCGGGCCTCGGGGACGGCGCAGAGCACTCCGGCGCAGACGCACAAGAAGAAGGATCGCCGCATCACGGATGGTGCCTCCCGGCCTCGATTCCTCGGTCGGGTGTCCACTGGAATCGAGGACACGGCCCGATTCAAGACAATTCCGGATTCGAGTCCCCTCCGCTCCGGCCCGGTCGGGCCTCCGGGGGAGGCGTCGACGTCGACGCGGGCGGTCCGGACCTCGTCGGCCTCGGCTAGGGGATCGACACGGCGTCGCCCCGTTCCCTCCAGTCGAGGCCGAGCGTCGACCACAAGAGCGCCTGATTCCACTGCTTCTGGGCGGTGGGCGGCGTCCACGACATCGTGCCGCCGTCGAAGATCGCGTCGTGCCGGGCACGCCACGGCGTCGCCGCGGCCGCGTCCTTGTGGACGGCTCGCTCGTGCCAGTAGGCCCATGCATACGCGGGGGCGATCAGGTGGTTCAGGTCGGGGGTGGCCCCCGGCCTGCCCTCGCGGTCGATGCCGCTGTGGAGCGTGAAGAGGTCGCCCCGGCGCGGGGCCGCGCTTGGGTAGTAGGTCGCGCTCAGCGTGAAGGTGCGGGTCGAGCCCTTGTAACCGACGACCAGATACCGATCGTTGTTGTCGTTGCGGCCGGTCGTGAACTCGATCCCGGCATGCTTGTAATGATCGTCGACCGATGAGAGCGAATCCGGCCCCCTGAAGACGCGATTCGAGGTCGCGGAGCGGACCGCCTGGCCGGTGATCTCGGGGATCGCCCCCCCCTTGCCGTCCAGGTCCATGTAGGTGAATGCGCCCTTGTCCCAGGTGCCGCCGTCGATGGCGACGGCCTTGCCCGGCGGATACCAGGCGTTCTCCCAGAGCCAATCCAGGGACCGCTTCACCGCGCCCGGGATCGCCGCGACGATCTTCCCGCGTTCGCCCTTGGCGTCGCGGTAGCGATGCCAGTAGGCGATGAGCGATCGGCAGGACAGGGCGACCATGAACGGCTTCACCCAGGTCGCCCAAGGCCTCGTCGCGGGCGGGCGCGACCACTGGTCGAGATGGCCGAGCGCCAGCTTGACCAGGGTGTCCGCGCGCGGCTGGTCGCCCATGCCGACCCGTTCCGCCTCGATCGCGTCCATGAGCATGAAGGCGACCTCGCGGCTCACATGCTGGCTCTGCAAGCCGTCGGCCATCTCGGCGGGCGACAACTTGGGGTTGAGGATCTTCACCGCCGCGAGCGATTCCCGCGATTTGGTCTCCAGGTAATGCCGCGCACACCCCGACGCATAGGCGTGCCAGCCGGCGACGCCGCGGTTCGCGATGACCGCGCGATCGCGGTAGCGGACGATCGCGGCGGCGATCGCGGCCGACCAGTCGGCCTCGGGGAGGCCCTTGCGTTTGCAGTAGTCCCGGGCGTTGAAGAAGCAGAGGATCGGGTCGTAGTGCTCGGTCCCGTCCAGCCAGTATCCGGTACCGGCGGTGTAGCGGCCGGCGCCGTCCTTGCACGGCCAGGGGATCTGGGACTCGAAGTAGGCGAGCCGCGCCGGCGGGCCGAAGGCCGAGTTGAAAGGCACCTCGGGCGGATCGCGCAGGCGTCCGCCGTCGCTGACGGAGATCGTCCCCGTGCCGATCCCGGCGGGCGTGAACGCGAACGTGCCGGACCTGGCCGCGTCGGTCAGCGTGACGGTCCCCGGCGCGAAGGCGCCGGGGACGCCCGAGGCGGTCGGCGTGATCGTGACCGCGCCGGGGTTGGCGCCCTTCTCCAGGGCCACCGTGAAGTCGGCCGAGGCGGAGCCCGGCGTCCCGGTCGAGGGCCCGTTCAGGTCATAATGGGGCGGCGCGTGTCCGGGGGAGGCCAGCAGGAATTTGTCGAGATGCATCCCCGCCGCGGGCGACGAACGGGCGATCCCGAACCCCCAGAGCCCGACCCGACGGGCCGCCCCGACGGTCGTATCCCTCACGGTCATCCGCGTGACCTCGTCGATCTTGACCCTGATCCAGCCGTCGCGGACCTGGACCAGGGCGCTATAATCGGCGTCCGCGGGGAGCGCCTGCGGGTACGACGCGAGGTCGGTCGACGCCCCATCCTTGATCAGCCGCAATTCCCAACGACGGGTGTAGGTCCGGTACGTGAGCTTGTAACCCGTGTCCGTCGCGGCGTCGTACCGGAAGACGATGCCGTGGTCGGTGTCGTTCGAGACCGTCTTGACGTGCCACGTCACGCGCAGGTCGTACTCGGCGCCGTCGGGCACTCCCGAGGCGAGGTACAACCCGCCTCGGTATCCGTCGGATTCGAAATACGCCCGACCCTCGCCAGAGAGGACCCAGTTGTTGTCGACGTTCGCGGGGTACTTCGGGTGGCGCGTCCAGGTCGCCCCGACCTCGCCGGATCGGCCCAGGACGCCTTCGCCTGCCGCTCCGTAGAATGACTCGCGGACGGAGACTTCTCTCTTCTCCGGTCCCTCCCGGTCGCCGGCGGGTGCGGCGGGGCCAGGTGCCTGTCCCGCTCGGTCCGTCGGCGGGACCGCCCCCGCGGCGCGAGCGGGTAGAATCTCTCGCCTCGGGGCCGGGGCGGTCGGTGGGCCCGGGGGGGGTTGCGTGCCCTCCGCCTCGCGGGGCACGACCGCCCGGGCCTCGGGGACCGCGCAGAGCGCGACGGCGCAGACGCACAAGTGGAAGGATCGCCGCATCACGGATGGTGCCTCCCGGCGTCGACTCATCGGTCCTCGCCTTCCGGACTCCCTCGTTCGGGAATTCTCGGGGAGGGGTCCATCCCGGCCCGTCGGATCGCCTCGCGCGGTGAAGCCCGAGGTCCACTGGAATCCAGGACGGGGTTCGAATACAAGACCATTCCGATCAAAAGTCCCCTCCGGCCCGCGAGCGCGCGAGCGATCGAGCGATTGCGGTCAACTCTTTCTCCGGCGGGCAGGGTCTTGATCCGCCCGCCCGGCTCTGGTATTACGAACTTCAGATTCTTCATACTGAGCGTGTCCTCGTCTGGAGTCGAAGGCGATGTCGTTCCTGCTGCTCGTCCCCCTGCTGGTCGTCGGGGGCGAATCCCCTCCCGGGGAGTCGCCGACGGTGTCGGAGTGTCTGACCCGTGTGAAAGAGGTGCACGGGGCGACCGGGCCCTGGGCCGTGGCCGGCTACCGCATCGGCGAGCGGGCCCGGAAGGAGCTGGGGCTCCCCCGCCACAGCTTCAAGATCCTCGTCGTCCACCGGGCCCCGGCCGAGGTCCAGTACTCGTGCGTCGCCGACGGGCTCCAGGCGGCCACCGGGGCGAGCCCCGGGAAGCTCAACTTGAGGCTCGAAGAGGTCCCCCCGGACCGCCTGAGCACGGCCGTCAGCGACCGCGAGACCGGCCGGGCCCTGACCTTCACCCTGCGGCCCGAATTCGTCCGCACCGTGCGAGGCCTCCCGCACGACCGTCTCGAGGGCGAGGGGCGGCGGGTCGCCTCCCTCCCCGATGAGGCTATCTTCACCATGACCGAGACGAAGCCGCCGGTCCCAAAGTAGGCTCCGCCGCTTTCCCCGAAAGAGGTCCCCGATGCGTCACCGTGGGTTCACCTTGATTGAGCTGCTCGTGGTCATCGCCATCATTGCGGTGCTCATCGGCCTCCTGCTCCCGGCCGTGCAGGCGGCGCGGGAGGCCGCCCGGCGGTCCCAGTGCGTCAACAACTTGAAGCAGCTCGGCCTCGCCACGCACAACTACCACGACAGCCTCGGCCGCTTCCCGTTCGGGGCCATCGTCGCCCCGCCGAACAACTACTGGGTGCTCAGGGGGGCGGGGGGCGAGCACTATCGGTACTCCGTCCTGGCGATGCTCACGCCGTTCCTGGAACAGACCCCGGCCTACAACGCCCTGAACTTCGACTTCCCGGTGTTCGACGAGGTCGGGGCCGCCACGCTCCCGAACCTCACCGTGTTCGGGATGAAGCTCAACCTGTTCCTCTGCCCGAGCGACACGGGCCGGACGGTGCAGCCCGGCTTCGCACCGGGCAACTACATGGCGTGTGCCGGCGACGGCCAGGCGAACGGCGGCTCGGCGATATACGGCAACCCCAACGGGGTCTTCTACTACAACTCCTCGACGTCGCTGGCCCAGGTCACCGACGGGTCGAGCCAGACGACTCTCCTGAGCGAGAGCGTCCTCGGCCCCGGCGGGTTCAGCATCCCCAAGCCCGGGAGCCCCGACCCGAGGAACGTCCACACCGAGGTCCCGTTCGTCGTCATCACCGAGTTCAAGCCGCTCACTGTGACCGACTGTCAGGCCCCCTCCCGTTACTCCGGGTGGCGGAACCGCGGCTGGATTCAGGGCGACTTCCGCAACATGCTCTACACCCACTTCATCACCCCCAACAGCACCACCTACGACTGCCTTCGCGGCAGCGATTATGGCTGGAAGACGGCACGGAGCCACCACCCCGGGGGCGTGAACGTGCTCTTCGGGGACGGCTCGGTGAAGTTCGTCAAGGACACGGTCAATCTCCAAACCTGGCGTGCCCTCGCCACCCGCGGCGGCGGCGAGGTGGTCAGTGCCGATGGGTACTGATTCGTGCGGCGACGTGGCAGCGAGAATGTGCACTTTTAGGAGCTCAAAAATGCGACGAACTGTTGTGGCGGCCATCGGGCTGCTCGCCCTGGCCCAGGCGACCGAATGCCGGGCCCACGACCTGAAGGTGCTCGTGAGTCGGCTCGTGGCCGCCCCGGGCGAGCAGGACACCGTTTACATCTCCTACGGCCACGTGCTGCCGGTCGACACCCCCGTCGACGCCGACACGCTCGACGACTACTCGCTCAAGACCCCATCGGGCTCCGTGGTCTACCTCAAGAAGGAAGGCGTCTCGCTCCAGGCGAACGAGGTGCATGTTGAGGAGGAAGGGACGTACCAGGCGGTCGCCACCCGGAAGCCCCTGGTCTTCTCCGAGGTGGTCGACAAGCAGGGCAACCACACGCATGTCCGGGGTCCGAAGTCGGGCATCACCGAGGGGACCGTCGAGAGCACCACCCGGAGCCTCCAGTTCGCCAAGGCCCTCCTCGTCTCGGGGTCGAAGAACAACAACCCGCTCGAACCCCTGGGGCACGTGCTCGAGATCGTGCCCGCCGACACGCCCACCGCCTGGAAGAGCGGGCAAGACCTCACCTTTCAGGTCCTGTTCGGGGGCAAGCCGCTCGCGAACGCCGACGTCTTCGCGACCTATATCGGGTTCAAGCCCGACAAGGCGTGGTGCTACGCGACGTCGACCGACCCCAAGGGGGCGGCCGTCGTGCGCCCGTCCCAACCCGGGACGTGGGTGCTCAAGGTCAAGGTCCAGAAGCCGGCCCCCAAGGGCAAGCAAGCCGAATACGACCTGGAGTCGTACTCGGCGACGCTCGTGCTCGAAGTCCGGCCCTGATGCCCTGAATGGCCCACCGCCCCCGAGCCCGGTCCGCGACGATTCCTTCGTCGCGGTACCGGGCGTGGCAGCTCAAAGTCCCCCCCGGCCCGCCAGCGATCCTCGGCGCAGGTCGACCCGGTCCCTCCGACGGGATGGGCGTGGCCCCTTTGTGGTGAGTGGCGGATTCGGTATCGTGGCACGGGTCGTCCCGAGCCCCCTCCCGCTCCTCCCCGGGTAGTCTCCGCCCCATGGATCGCGCCCGTCGCCTCCTCTTCGGCTCGCTCCTCGCGGTGGGCGTGGTCCGGATGGTGGGGTATCTCGCCTACGCGGTCGCGTGCCTGCCTTCGCCCCTCGAAGTGTTCCACCTCGAGGCGAAGATGGTCCTGCTCGCCTCTCGGGTGCAGGCCGGGGCGACCCTCTATCCCGAGTGGCGCGCGTATCCGCATGTCGCGAACTTCTTCGGGCCCGTCTACTTCGTCGTGGTCGGGCTCCTGGGGGCCGCGACCGATGCCGACATCCCGGATCTCTTCCGGATCGGCCGGGGGGTCACGTTCGCCTCGGGGCTCTTGACCACGCTCGTCCTCGGCCTGGTCCTCGGCGGGCGGTACGGGCGAGGCGCGGGGGTGGCGGGGGCCGTGCTGAGCCTGGGGGCGGCCCCGATGTTCGGCTTCTCGGTCATGGTCCGCCCCGACCTGATGGCCGAGACCCTCGGCCTCGGCGGATTCTTCCTGAGCGGGCATCGTTCCCGAGCGGGGCGGGTCGCGGCCGTCGCCCTGCTGGCCCTGGCGGTCTTGACCAAGCAGACGGCGGTGGTCTTCCTGGTGGCCGCCGCATTGGCCTCGGCCGTCGAGGGCCGGTGGCGTCGTGCCGGGGGAGTCCTCGGTGGAGGCTCGGCCCTCCTGTTCGCCCTCGTCGTCGCGATCACCGTCCTGTTCGAGCCGAACTTCGCCGCGTCGATCGCGGGCGAGGCGAAGTCTCCCTGGGTCGTCGGCGAATGGTTGCGGACCTTGAGGCGGCTCGTCGAGACTTCCCCCGACCTCCTGCTCGTCACCGCCATCGGGGTGTGGCTCTGGACGGGGCGCGGGGCCGGGACCGGGGACGTCCGGTGGGCCGTGCTCGCGGTCGTGCTCGTTGGCAGCGGCCTCGTGATGTCGGCCAAGTACGGCGCCGACCTGAACTATTTCCTCAGCCTTCGCGCCACCGAGTCCCTGGCGATCGGGACCCTCTGGCACGCCAGACGCACGGCGAAAGGGCGGCGCCGGTCGGTGGCGATCTCGGCGGCCGCGGGCCTGGCGCTCGTCTCGCTGCTGCCGGGGGTCTTCCACGCGGCCTCGCAAGCCCTCCTCGCGCGGAATCAGGCCGGATTCCTGGCCGGGCCGACCGGCCAGTCCCTCCTGCGCTCGTACCAGAAGGCGATCCGCCTGGCACGCGACCCGGACTATCGTCTCCTCACCGACCTCGGCCTGTTCGACCTCTACCAGGGGGAGCGGGCCGCGTTCGGCGACCCGTGGCTCTTCCGGAGGCTCGTCGACACGGGCCAGATCGAGCCTACCGTCATCATGAGCCGGATCGACAATCAATACTATGATCTGATTGTGACGACATCGGACCTGGACTCGGCCAATCGTGCGTCCGAGACCTTCGGCCTGCCGAAGGCCCTGGCCGTCCGGGCCGGGGAGCGTTATGCCCCGATCCGCGTGGAGGCCGGGCTCTTCTACTACGGCCGTCGAAGAGACCGGGACACGCCCCGGGGCGCGGGCAGATCACCGGAGTGAGGGACGAACCGACGGGTGTTTTTCGGCACCTCTCGGGGGCTCAACCCCCCTCCCCGGGTCGCCGATGAGGCGCCGGGGGGCTCGGCCCGTCGCCGCGCCCTCCCGGCCGCGCCCGCCATGCGGCGGCGAGCAGGACGAGTCCCGCGAGGTGCAGGCCGATCCCCAGTTCCAGGCCACGGGGATGGATGCGCAGCTCGATCCGGCCCGAGTCGTCGGCGCGGACGACGAACGGGAGGAGCGGCTCGGCGCACCGGCGTCCGGCGAACGCCGGCCGGCCGTTGACCCGCCACCACGAGCCGGGGTTCTGGTTGATGAAGACTTCCTGGCCGGGCTCGACGCGGAAGACGATGCGGTTGGGGCTCCAGGAGACCGGCCGGACCGTCCCCGATGCCGTCCAGGCCTCGCCGCGATAGTCGGGGTCCTCCCGGGCCCGCCGGAGCGTGGGGGCGTCGCGTGTGTATCCCCCCAGCATGGGCTCGTATCCCCGGATCACGCCGTAGCCCCTCAGGACGCACGGGTAGCCCAGTCCTTCCCGGACGTTGACGATGTCCGGCACGGGGGGACCGGGGGACGACTGCCGACCGGGCCGGATGCTGAACGCCCTCGGCAATTGCTGGTGGCCGAGCGAGACGAGGTCGACGGCGATCGCCACGGCGAGCAGGACGGCCGCGGCCCGGGCCGCCCGGCCGCCCGAGCGACGCCAGCGGGCGAGCTCGCTCCCCGACGCCAGCCCCAGTCCCATCAGGGTGACGAACCGCCAGCGGGTCACCACGTGGGTCGAGGCGAAGAGGGGCCAGTCGGACGTCCAGTAGCTCGGGTGATACCACCGCGTCGAGCCGAGCGCGAACCAGGCGCCGACGAGCGTCAGGGTGTGCCACCATCGCCATCCCCGGGCCAGGCTCGCGAGGCCGAGCAGGACGACCGCCGGGCCGACATAGCTGGTCGTCTCGATGTAGGCCGCCCAGTCGGGCTCGGTCATCGTGGCGGGCCAGTCCAGGATCGGGCGGTCCAGCAGGTGGTGCATCACCGCGATCGGCGACACGTCCCAGCTGCTCAGCCTCCCGCGCTCGTCGTCCCGCATGACCAGGAGGACGGTCACCAGCCGGACGCCGCACAATGCGAGGAAGAGCCCCACGGCCGCCATCGTATGGATGAGCAACCGGGGGCGTTCCCCGGGCGGTTGGACCCGCGCGGCCCGCAGCCAGACCGCCGACGCCAGCAGCCCGCCGTACAGGGTCGGATACCCGATCCCGTTCAGGACGGCGAAGGCCAGCCAGAAGCCCAGGGCCAGCCCGTCGGCGAAGCGATCGCCGATCCGGAATGCGTGATAGGCCAGCCAGGGGAGGCTGCAGTAGCTCATCGCGATGAAGTAGCCCCAGGACGTGTCGATGATCACGCCCCCGTTCAGGCCGTAGACCACCGCCACCAAGGCCGCCGACCAGGGCTCGCGGAACCAGAGCCGGGCCAGCCGGTAGGCCCCCTCGACGGCGATCAGCAGGCAGAGGACGGCCGAGAGGCCCAGGCCGGTCGTGCTCCCGAACGCCAGCACGAGCGGGGTCGCCAACGACACGGCGCCGATCTGGGGCCCGGCCGCCAGCGGGAACCCCCCCCGGCACCAGGGATGCCACCAGGGGAACTGCCCCCATTCGAGGATCGTCCGGCGCACCGCCTCGAAATGGTCGAGGAAGTAGTCCCAGTCGGCGAACCCCAGGCCCCCGTCGGCATGTCGCAGGATGGGGAAGATCAGCGAGGCGACCGCCATCCTCAACGCCCAGGGGACCCACCGGTCCTCGGCCTTACCGTCGCCCGTCCCCTCCCGCTCGGATCCCGCCGGCCAGGAGTCCCTCGGACCCACACGCCCCAATCGCCAGAGCCCGACCGCGACGACCGGCAGGAAGGCCGCCTGCCCGAGCGACCGGCGGAACCACCACGGCAGCATGAAGAAGAGCGCGTAGCCGACGTCCAAGGCCAGCGGCCCGAGGAACACCCCCATCGAGACCGCGAACAGGACGACCAACGGCCTGCGCGACCTCGGATCGAACAGAGGGCGCAGGGCCCTGGCGACGCTCCGGACCTTCTCGCGGTGTTCTGGAGCCCACATCGCCCAGGCCCTCATGCCGATGAGCGACGCTCGGGCACGTCGCGAGCCCCCGAGGCCTCTTCCCCCGCGCCTCCATGCGGGCCGAGAGAGAGGCCAATGAATTGGAGCGATGGATTATCCGGCACTCGCACCAGCCCACGCAACCGATTCCTGGGGAATGGATGACCGATGATTGATGCCGTTCCGACCGACTCATCCTGAACAAGTTTCATATTAGGATTGACAAGGGGCTGTCAGCGGCCTGAGAGGGTGTACGAGAAGGGGAGGCCGAGGCGGAAACGGGGACTGGCTCGAAGCGAAGCGCGT
>JAABUS010009543.1_pt1 | contig 10222 bp, 10 predicted proteins | sample 5560161 | NCBI WGS metagenome assembly JAABUS01 (sample SAMN10711885, study PRJNA513376) | rock metagenome | isolation source: Antarctica rocks | place: Antarctica: Victoria Land, Trio Nunatak nord | collected 2016-01-04
AGGCTCGGCAGCCTCGCGCGGATCGTCGGTGCCACCCTGCGCAACACCGCCAACCCCACCATGCTCGACGCCGGCTACAAGGCCAACGTCATCCCGAGCACGGCCACCGCCGTCGTCGACGGGCGGTTCCTGCCCGGCCAGGAGGAGGAGTTCGAGCGGCAGCTCGACGAGATCCTCGGTCCCGACATCGAACGGGAGTGGATCGTCAAGGACCAGGCACTGGAGACGTCCTTCGACGGTCCGTTGGTGGAGCAGATGGCTGCCGCGCTCAAGGCCGAGGACCCGGGCGCCCACGCCATCCCGTACATGCTCTCCGGTGGCACCGACGGTAAGTCCTTCGAGCGACTTGGCATGCGCTGCTTCGGTTTCTCCCCGCTCCGGCTTCCTCCCGACCTCGATTTCGCCGCGCTGTTCCACGGCATCGACGAGCGGGTTCCTCTGGAGGGCCTGCGATTCGGCACCCGGGTGCTCGACCGCTTCCTGCTGCATTCGTGACCACGTCCTACGCCGGCGCGGTCGCGCTGGTCACCGGCGGCGCCAGCGGCATCGGTGCCGCGGCAGCTCGCCGGCTGGCCGCCCTCGGAGCCCGGGTCGCCGTCGCGGACCTGGATCTCGAGGCCGGGCAGGCCGTGGCCGAGGAGGTCGGCGGCAGCTTTCACCACCTCGACGTCACGAGCCTGGCAACCAACCACGCCGTGGTGGCCGCCGTCGAGGCGGCGGAGGGCCGGCTGGACATCGCCTTCCTGAACGCCGGGGTCGTCACCGGCACCCGCGACGACGCCCCGCTCGACGAGGCGGCGTACCGCCGGATCCTGGCGATCAACCTCGACGGCGTCGTGTTCGGCGTCGACGCGGTGCGCCGGGCCATGCAGCAGTGCGGCGGCGGCCGGATCGTGGCCACCTCCTCGCTGGCGGGGCTCACCCCGATGTCCGGGGACGCGCTGTACACGCTGACCAAGGCAGCCGTCGTCGGCTACGTCCGCGCGCTGGCGCCGACGCTGCAGCCCGAGGGCATCAGCCTCAACGCTCTGTGTCCCGGCTTCGCCGACACGCCGCTGATCGGCCCGATGGCAGCCCAGTTCGCCGCCGTCGGCTTCCCCGTGCTGACCGCGGACGACGTCGCCGGGGGGTTGCTGGACTGCCTGGCCGGCGGCGGGACGGGGCAGGCGTGGTTCGTCCAGCCGGGGCTGCCGGCGGCGGCGTTCCGGTTCGGCAACGTGCCGGCGGCCCGCGACGTGACCGGCGCGCACGTCGGCGTACCGGCCGGTCTCGATCCGCACGGAGGTGGCGCGTGAGGGCCTGGCAGGTCACGGCGAACGGCGAGCCCGCAGACGTCCTGCGGCTGGTCGACGCCCCCGATCCGGAGCCGGCCGCCGACCAGGTGCTGGTCCGGGTGCGGGCCGCCGCGCTGAACTTCCCGGACATCCTGCTGTGCCGCGGCACGTACCAGGAGCGGCCCCCGCTGCCGTTCACGCCGGGGATCGAGCTGACCGGGGAGGTGGTCCGCGCCCCGGCCGGGTCCGACCTGCGACCGGGTGACCGCGTGCTCGGCGGTACGTCGGCGGCGGGCGGGGCGTTCGCCGAGCTCGCCGTGCTGCGCGCGACCGACGCCTACCGGGTGCCCGACGGGATGCCCGACGAGCAGGCGGCCGCGCTCTACCTGACCTACCAGACGGGCCACGTCGGGCTGCACCACCGGGCCCGGTTGCAACCGGGCGAGACGCTGTTGGTGACCGCCGGCGCCGGCGGGGTGGGATCGGCGGCCATCCAGCTCGGCAAGGCCGCCGGCGCCACCGTGATCGCCTGCGCTGGCGGCCCCGACAAGGTGCAGGTCTGCCGGGAGCTCGGCGCCGACCACGCGATCGACTACCTCGCCGAAGACCTCGTCGCCCGGGTCAAGGAACTGACCGGGGGCCGCGGCGCCGACGTGGTCTACGACCCGGTGGGTGGCGACATCTTCGACGCCGCCCGGCGGATCGTGGCCTGGGAGGGCCGGCTGGTCGTCGTCGGCTTCACCAGCGGTCGGATCCCGTCCGCTCCGGCGAACCACCTGCTGGTCAAGAACTACAGCGTCGTCGGCCTGCACTGGGGTCAGTACCGCACGCACGACCCGGCCGTCATCACCGCCGCCCACGCCGACCTCGAACGGCTCTACGCCGAGGGGGCGATCAGCCCGCTGGTGTCCTCGACCTTCCCGATGGCGGAGCTGCCCCAGGCGCTCACCGCCCTGGCCTCGCGGCGCACCGTCGGCAAGGTCGTGGTCAAGGTGGCGGCGGGCTAGAGGACCGGGCCCGGCAGGTCGCGGTGGCGGGGACGACGCCGCAGCCACACCCGCCGGCTGCCGTCGGCGTGCAGCAGCACCCGCGCCAGCTCCCAGCCGCCGGTCTCGGCCTGCATGCTCAGCAGGGTGGCCGCCATCGACCGGGTGACGTCCGCGGGGATCCGCACCGGCGCGTAGTCCCACTCGGAGCCGGCCGGTGCCCACATGTGCGTGCCGGGCTTCCCGCCCGGCCGGACATTCATGGGGGCATTCTGCCCGTTCACCGCTCGATCGTCTGCAGTTCCCCGGTGGTTCGGCTCGCGATCCACAACCGGCCGCTCACCGGATCGACGGCGAGGGTGTTCGGCTGGCGCACCGTGGGGAAGCGGGCCACCTCGGCCGGCGCTGCCCCCACCAGGCTGATCCCGACCACCTCGTTGCGTGCGGTGAGCGTCACCCACACGATGTCGGCGGTGGCGTCGTAGGCGATGCCGTACGGCGTACCGGCCAGCGGGAAGGCGGCCCGCTGGCGCAGCGGGTCGACATCGAAGAGCAGCAGCGCGTCGCCACGGGTGTCGGCGACCACGACGCCACCCCGCCGGTCGGTGACGAGGTGCGTCGGCCCCTCTCCGGCCGGTACGACGTCCAACGCCGTCTCCGCGACGACGTCGTAGGTGCTGAGGGTGAAGGCGCCGACATCGACGACGGCGGCGACGTCACCGACCGCAGTGATCCCGCCGGGTTGGGTCACGTCGTCGAAGGTCGCCACGACGTCGCCCGCCTCGACCACCGACAGCGTCCCGCCGCGCTCGTCGGCGACCAGGATCCGGCCGGAGGCCGTCTGCGCGGCGTCGTGTGGGTAGTCGCCGACATCGGTCCGGGTGACCTGGCCGTCGGGCAGCGACACGGTGAGGAACATGTCCGAGTCCTCGGCGGGCACCAGAACCGGCCCGCCGGGGGCGCCGATCTGCAGATGCCGGGCATGCCCCGGCAGCTCGACGGTGCGTTCCACCTCGCCTGTCTCCCCTCGGACCAGCAGGAGCCGGTCGGGGTCTCGGACGGCCACCGCGAGCAGGTCTGTGACTCCGTCGTAGACGATGCCCTCGGGCTGCTGGTCGAGCAGTTCGACGGTGCCGGCCGGCTCGGCGGTGAGCTCCGGGGAGCTTCCGGGTTCGGCCGCTCCGAGCGGCTCCGGGGCCGGGTCCGGGTCGGACCCGCAGCCGGCCAGCACGGTGAGCAGCAGGGCCAGGGTGGCCGCCGTCGTCCGCCGGGTCATCCCGCCTCCGGGGGGCCGGTCTCGGTGTCCCTTGTCTTGATCTCATTCTCCATCTCGGCCTCGATCTCGGCCTCCAGCAGTTGGCGCAACCGGGTCCGCCGTGGCCGGGCACCCACGTCGCGGACCGCGCGGGCCACCACCGATCCGGCCGCGTGCACGATCGACAGGTGCCGCTGGGCCCGGGTAAGCGCGGTGTAGACCAGCGGCCGGCTGAGCATGCCGCTGGCCTCCGGCGGCAGCACGGCCACGACGGCCGGCCATTCCGAACCCTGGGCGCGGTGGACGGTGATCGCCCAGCCGTGCCGGAGGTCCGCGATCGCCTTGCCGCCCACCTGCACGGGACCGGTGGCGAACTCGACGGTCACCCGGCCCTCAGCGGCCGCGGTCACCACGCCCACCTCACCGTTGGCGAAGCCCACCGGTTCGAGGTCGAGGTGGTTCGCGGTGGCCACCACCCGATCGCCGGGGTCGAACCCGCCAACGGTCCCGCTGCCAGGGTTGAGCACCGCCTTGAGCGCACGGTTGAGGTCGATGGTCCCCGCCGGCCCACGGTGCACCGGGGTGACCACCTGGACGTCGTCGGCGGCGATGCCCAGAGCCCGCGGGATCGAGTCGGTGACCAGCTGCACGGCCCGGTGCGCGGCCTGCGCGGACCCGGTGGCCGCGACGACGACGACCTCCCGGTCGGCGCCGTCCACGGGCGCCAGCTCACCGCCGCGGACCGCGGTCGCCAACCGGGCGATGGCACCGCCCTCGGCCTGCCGGTAGAGGGTGGTCAGCTCGGTGACCGGTACCCGGCCTGAGGCGAGCAGATCGCTGAGGACCTGGCCGGGGCCGATCGAGGGCAGCTGCGCGGGATCGCCAACCAGCATGAGGTGGGCGGTGTCCGGGACCGCGGCCAGCAGGGCGGCGGCCAGCTCGGTGTCGAGCATCGACACCTCGTCCACCACGATCACGTCGTCGTCCAGGGGCCATTCCTCGCCGCGGGCGAAGTCCCCGCTGGTGCCCTGCGCCCCGAGCAGGCGGTGGACGGTCACCGCGTCGGCTCCGGTCAGCTCGGCCAGCCGCTTGGCGGCCCGCCCGGTCGGCGCGGCCAGGGCGACGCTGCGGCCGCGGGACTCGACCAGCTCGACCACGGCGGCCACGGTCCGGCTCTTCCCGGTGCCGGGGCCGCCGGTGAGGATCGACACCCCGTGCTCCAGGACGTTCGCGACCGCCTCGCGCTGCCGGTCGTCCAGCTCGGCGCCGACCGCCTTGGCGGCCGACCGGTCGGCCAGCGGCTCGGCGGTGGCGAGCAGCCGGGCGCAGTTCTCGGCCACTGCAGCCTCGGCGTTGCCGTACCGGGCCAGGGCGAGCAGCTCCGGCTCGTCGGCCTGATCGCCGGGCAGGGCGAGCACGGTGCCGGCCTGCACCGCCGCCCGGATGGCCGCGGCCGGGTCGGGCACGTACTCCGCGGCGATCGCCGCCTCGACCAGCGGCTGCGGCAGCAACGTGTGCCCGTCCCTCGCCGCTCGGGCCAGCGCGTGCGCGACCAGTGCCCGCCCGCGACGGGGATCCTCGCGGCGAACGTCGGGGATCAGGGCCAGGGCCAGCCGGTCGGCATCGCCGATGCGGACGTCGGGTAGCGCGAGCATCAGCCAGGGGTCCGCCCGCAGCGCCTCGGCGGCCCCGTCGCCGTGCGCTTCAACCAGCCGGGCGGCCAGTCGCGGCTCGACCCGGGCGGCGACGAGCAGCGTCACGACGTCGTACGCCGCCGTGGCCGAGACCCACGAGGACAGGAGCCGGTCCGCACGCTGGGTGGTGACCCGGGGCAGCGTCGCAAGGGCCTTGCTCGTCACAGCTTCGGGTCGGTCGATGCCCGCCTCGGGGAGGGCGGCGGCGAGAGTGCGGCCGAGCCCCGGCCACAACCCGGCCTCGCAGAACGCCCGGAACGCCGGGTCCACCGCCTGAGCAGCCATGACCGCCGACCCTACTGACCCGCGCCCCCCACCCCGGTGATCATGACGTTGTGGGCGTGGCCATTGGGGCGTGTCCAGGCATATCGGGCCACCCAAAGTCATGATCACCGAGAAGTGGGGGAGGCGGGGTCAGGGGAGGCGGGGTCAGGTCGAGCGATGCTCGGGGTAGCCCAGCTCCGGCGCGGACACGTCGTCCAGCGCGGCCCGGATCTCCGCCGGCAGCACGAGCGTCTCGGCCAGCAGCGATCCTTGCAGCTGCCCGGCCGTCCGCGCGCCGACGATCGGAGCCACCACGCCCGGCCGGTCGCGGACCCAGGCCAGCGCCACCGCCAGCGGTGAGCTCCCGAGGCCCTCGGCGGCCGTCGCCACCGCCTCGACCACCCGCAGCGAGTCGGCGCCCAGCAGGTCGTCGACGAACCCCTTGAAGTGCGGCGAGGCGCCGCGGGAGTCCGCAGGGGTCGCGTACCGGTACTTCCCGGTGAGCACCCCGCGACCCAGTGGAGACCAGGGGAGGAGCCCCAGACCGAGCGCCGCGCAGGCCGACACGACCTCCCGCTCCACCCCGCGCTGCAGCAGGCTGTACTCCATCTGGGTGGACACCAGCGGGGTCCGACCCGGCCACCCCCGCTGCCAGGTCGCCGCCTGCGCGGTCTGCCAGCCGGTGAAGTTGGAGACGCCGACGTAGCGGACCCGGCCGGACGCGACCGCCGCGTCGAGAGCGGCCAGCGTCTCCTCCAGCGGGGTGTCGTCGTCCCACGAATGCAGCTGCCACAGGTCGACGTGGTCCACACCCAACCGGCGCAGCGACGCGTCGAGGGCCGCGAGTAGGTGACCGCGCGACGATCCACGCGACATGGCGGTGTCACCGGTGGCGCCGAACGCCTTGGTGGCCACCAGTACGTCGTCGCGGGACACCACGTCGCGCAGCAGCCGGCCCAGGACCCGCTCGCTCTCGCCGTCGGCGTACACGTCGGCGGTGTCGATCAGCGTGCCGCCGGCGTCGACGAAGGCCCGTAGCTGGGCCGCTGCCTCGTCCTCGTCGGTGTCCCGGCCCCAGGTCATCGTGCCCAGACCGAGCCGCGAGACGACCAGCCCGCTGCGTCCCAGCGTCCGCTGCTCCATGACCGTGCAACCTAGACGACCGTGCCGGAACCGGCGGTTAGGGTGGCCGGGACCGGTTCCAGCGACTCAGGAGACGACTGCATGAAGCTGGGCCTCAACCTCGGCTACTGGGGTGCCGGCAACGACGCGGACAACCTGGCGCTGGCCGGGGAGGCCGATCGTCTCGGTTTCGCGGTCGTCTGGGCGGCGGAGGCCTACGGCTCCGACGTGCCGACCGTGCTGGCCTGGGTGGGTGCGCGCACCGAGCGGATCGACCTCGGTGCCGCGATCATGCAGATCCCGGCCCGCTCACCGGCGATGACCGCGATGACCGCCGCCACCCTGGACACGCTGTCCGGCGGCCGGTTCCGGCTGGGCCTCGGGGTGTCCGGACCCCAGGTCAGCGAGGGCTGGCACGGCGTCCGGTTCGACCAGCCGCTGGCCCGGACCCGCGAGTACGTCGACATCGTCCGATCCGCACTGCGCCGCGAACGGGTCCGCTACGACGGTGCCCACTACCAGCTGCCGCTGCCCGACGGCCCGGGCAAGGCGCTGGCCCTGACCGTCCACCCCGTCCGCGAGCACATCCCGCTCTACCTCGCCTCGGTCGGCCCGAAGAACCTGGAGCTGACCGGCGAGATCGCCGACGGCTGGCTGGCGATCTTCTACTCCCCGGAGCACTCCGCGGGCTCCCTCGCCGCGATCCGGGCAGGCCAGGACAGGGCCGGCCGGGCCGGTCAGCCGATGGACGTCGTACCCACCGTCCCGATCGTCATCGGCGCGGACCTCGAGGCCGCGGCCGACCGGGTCCGCCCGTACTGCGCCCTCTACGTCGGGGGCATGGGCAGCCGCACGCAGAACTTCTACAACGACCTCGCCGTGCGGATGGGCTTCGAGCAGGCCGCCGGGGAGATCCAGGACCGCTACCTCTCGCGGGACTACGCCGGCGCCGCGGCCGCTGTACCGCTGGAGTTCGTCGACGGTACGTCGCTGCTCGGGCCGGTCGAGCGGGTGGCCGACCGGATGCAGGCAATGGCCGACTCGGGTGTCACGACGCTGTCGTTGGCACCGCACGGCGGCTCGCTGGCCGAGCGGATCACCACGCTGCACGCCGCGGTGGCAGCCGCGGAGCGCGCCGGACTGGCCGGATGAGCCGGGCCCGGCGCCGGGGGACCGCGCGTGAGTGAGCGCAGCGAGCGAACCGTGTTGTCGGAGCGCCGCGCCGAGCGCAGCGAGGTGTCGGCGTGAGCATCCTCGAGGCGATCATCCTCGGCATCGTCGAGGGGCTGACCGAGTTCCTGCCGGTGTCCAGCACCGGTCACCTGACCCTGGCCGAAGGTCTGCTCGGCCTGCCGGTCGACGACCGCTCGATCACCGCCTTCACCGCCGTCATCCAGATCGGCGCCATCCTGGCCGTGCTGCTCTTCTTCCGCACCGACATCGCCCGGATCGCGGTGGGCTGGGGCAAGGGCCTGGTCGACCGGAACGCGCGCACCTTCGACTACCGCTTCGGCTGGTACGTGATCGCCGGTTCGATGCCCATCGGCATCGTCGGCTTCCTCGCCCAGGACGTCATCGCCGGTCCGCTGCGCAGCCTCTGGGTGGTGGCCGGCGCGCTGGTGCTCTGGAGCGCGGTGATGGTGGTCGGAGAGGGGAGGGCGACCCAGGAACGCGGTGAGTCCGAGACGACGCTGCGCGATGTCCTCGTCATCGGCGTGCTGCAGTGCGCGGCGCTGGTGCCTGGGGTGTCCCGGTCCGGAGCGACGATCAGCACCGGGTTGCTGCTCGGCCTGGACCGGGTGACCGCGACCCGGCTGTCCTTCTTCCTCGCCATCCCCGCGCTGACCGCGGCAGGGCTCTACGAGCTGCCCAACGCGCTGGAGGCCGGCGGCGTCGGCCTCGTACCCACGCTGGTCGGGACCTTGGTGTCCTTCGTCGTCGCCTACGCCTCCATCGCCTGGCTGCTGCGCTTCGTCGCGGGACACAAGATCACCGCGTTCGTGCCCTACCGCGTCGTCCTCGGCCTGCTGGTCGCGGTGCTGCTGGCGACCGGCCTCCTGAACGACTCCGGGGGCTTTTCGTGAGCCCCGGAGGTTCCGGGTGAGCGGAGGCTTCTGGTGAGCACGGTGCTGCTGCTGCGACACGGGCGGACCGCCGCCAACGCCGGCGGGATCCTGGCCGGTTGGACCCCCGGTGTGGGGCTGGACGACACCGGCCGGACGCAGGCGGCCGCCGTCGCCGAGCGGCTGCGCGGGCTGCCGCTGGCCGCGGTGCTCAGCAGCCCGTTGCAGCGCTGCCAGGAGACCGCGGCCGCCGTACTGGCCGGCCGGGACGGGTTGTCCCTGGTCACCGACGAGCGGCTGGGCGAATGCCGGTACGGCGACTGGACCGGCCGCACCCTCAAGGAGCTGGCCAAGGAACCGATGTGGAAGGTCGTGCAGCAGCATCCGTCGGCCGCGGTGTTCCCCGGTCCCGAGGGGGAGGGGCTGGCCGACACGCAGCACCGGGCGGTCGCCGTCGTCCGGGAGTGGAACGAGCGGCTCGGCCAGGACGCGGTCTGGCTGGCCTGCAGCCACGGGGACGTGATCAAGTCGATCGTGGCCGATGCCCTGGGCCTGCACCTCGACCAGTTCCAGCGCATCGTCGTCGACCCATGCTCGCTGAGCGTGGTCACCTACACCGACACCCGGCCGTTCGTCGTGCGGGTCAACGACTCCGGTTCACCGGTGGATTCGCTGCTGCCGCCCAAGCGGCCCCGGCGGCGACGGCGTTCCTCGGACGCAGCGGTCGGCGGGGGAAGCGGCTCGGCTGCGTAGGCAGACCTCCGGGTCCGCGTAATGTCGAAGCATGGCGCGCAGGACGGGCAGATCGTGAGCCGGCAGGTCTTCCTCTTCGACAAACCGGAGCGGTTCGTGGCCGGGACCGTGGGGCAACCGGGGGAGCGGACCTTCTTCCTGCAGGCCTCGCACAGCGGCCGGACGGTGAGCGTCAGCCTGGAGAAGACGCAGGTCGCGGTACTGGCCGAACGGCTGGACGAGCTGCTGACCGAGGTGGCCTCCCGTCAGACGGGTGCGGAGTCCGAGCCGGAGGCCGAGCGCAGCCGGGAGCAGGTGGCCCGCGACGTCCTGGCAGCGCTCAACTCCGGCGGTGGGCTGCAGGCACCCGTCGACGATCTGGAACCGCTCACCGCACCGGTGGAGGAGGAGTTCCGGGTCGGCGCGATGGGCCTGGCCTGGGACGCCGACGAGAACACCATCGTCGTGGAGGCCGTCGCCGGTGGCGAGGAGCCGGTCGACGAGGACGCGATCCTGTCCGACACCTCGGAGGGGCCGGACGCACTGCGGGTGCGGATGACGCCGGAGTCGGCCCGTGCCTTCATCGCCCGGGCCCGGCGGGTCGTGGCGGCCGGGCGTCCGTCCTGCCCGCTGTGCGCCCTGCCGCTGGACCCCGCCGGGCACGTCTGCCCGCGTCAGAACGGGTACCGGCGCTGACCGAGCCCGACCCGGTGGAGCCTGCGGGCCCCGAGCCGGTCGAGATCGGGGACGTCGTCGCGGACCCGCACACCCTGGGCCACGAGGACACCCTGGAGCTGCTGCGCACCGGCGTCATCGAGGTCGAGGGGCGCCT
>JAABUS010009545.1_pt1 | contig 10220 bp, 8 predicted proteins | sample 5560161 | NCBI WGS metagenome assembly JAABUS01 (sample SAMN10711885, study PRJNA513376) | rock metagenome | isolation source: Antarctica rocks | place: Antarctica: Victoria Land, Trio Nunatak nord | collected 2016-01-04
GTCGGCGACCTGCAACAGTGCTTCCTCACCGGCACGTCCGATGCTGACGCGGACGACGTGGCTGCCCGGACCGAACCGCTCCTCGGCCACCGCTCGAACCCAGTCCCACTTGATCGAGGAATGCGTCAGGGCCTTGACCGTGGGCAACTCACCGGGCGGCACCAGCAGGCCCGATCCGGTCAAGGTGACCTGCCTGACCACCAAGGTCACCAACGCCGTCGAGGCGTACGGGATACCGGTCAGGATGCCGGCTGCAGCCGGCGTCAGACCCGCCAACAGCCGCCCAGCCGGCGTCGCCGGAACGGCCAACAGCACCGCGTCCACGGTAAGCTCCTGCGGCGCGGGCACCGGCCCGGCCACCAGCCGGTACCCGGTGGCGGTGGCGGTCAGCTCACGCGCCGTGCACCCGGTCCTGATCTCGACCCCCCGGCTCGCCAGGTCGGCCGCCAACGCCGCCACCAAAGTGTGCACCCCGCCGCGCAGCCCGGCGAACACCGGCCGCCGCGGACCAGCGGCCGGCTCCGGCCTCAGCGTGCGGGCATGCATCAACAACGACCCACCGGTCCGAACCCTCGCCCACAGGCTCGGGTGGACTGCCGCGAACGACAGTGCCCGACTGTGACCGGCGTACACCCCGCCGAGCATCGGCTCCAGGAGCCGGTCAACCACCTCCTCGCCACAGCGCTGGGACAGGTAGTCGCCGATGGCGACATCGGCGTCCAACGCAGGCGCCGGCAACGACGGTTCGGCCCGTACCCGCGCCACTCCGGTTGGACTGAGCAGGTCAGTCAACGAATCTGCGGATACCGGCACACCTTGGACCGACGGCGGAAGGGGATGCACCGTGCCGCCGCACCACAGACCCGAGGTTGCGTCGGTGGGATGCACGACCTGTCCGGTCAGTCCGAGCGACGCGATCAGCTCAAGGGCCTCCGGACGCCGCGCCAGCATCGACTCCGCGCCGACGTCGAAGCCCAGCTCGCCGGCCGCGACCTTGCCACCCGGTCGGGCCGCGGCGTCGAGCACTACGACCTGGTGGCCGGTCAGCGCCAGCTCACGAGCGGCGGACAGGCCGGTGATCCCGGCGCCGACGACCGCGACCCTCACAGCCGACGTCTCGCTGCCACCACGTCACTGTCTGCCCGCAGGGTGGGCCCCTCGCGGTGCACCAGCTCGACGATCCTGGTCAGCACCCCCGGGTCGGCGGTGGGCGGCACGCCGTGCCCCAGGTTGAAGATGTGCCCGGGCGCCCGCGCCCCGGAACGGATGACCGCCCGTACCCGATCGGCCAGCACGTCCCACGGCGCGGTCAGCAGAGCAGGATCGAGGTTGCCCTGGACCACCCGGCCCGCGGCCCCCGTGCCGGCAGGACTGCCGGCAGCGCGGACGGACGCCTCGGCCAGCGGAACCCGCCAGTCCACCCCGATCACGTCCGCACCCGCAGAGGTCATCAGGCCCAACAGCTCACCGGTGCCCACCCCGAAGTGGATCCGCGGGACCGACGACACCTGGCCGAGCACGGCGGCAGCGTGCGGCAGCACCGCGGCCGCGTAGTCGTCCGGGGCGAGGCTGCCGGCCCAGGAGTCGAACAGCTGCACCGCCGACGCACCGGCCGCGACCTGCACCTGGAGGAACACCGCGGAGATCTGGGCGAGCCGGCCACACAGCTCCGCCCACAGCTGCGGGTCACCCGCCATCATTGCCTTGGTCCGGGCGTGGTCCTTGCTCGGTCCGCCCTCGACCAGATAGCTGGCCAGCGTGAACGGGGCTCCGGCAAATCCGATCAGCGGCACGTCGCCGAGATCGTCGGCGATCAGGCGGACCGCCTCGCCCACGAACCCGAGGGCCTCGGGCTCGAGCGCCGGCACCCGGTCGAGGTCGGCCCGGGTACGGATCGGGTCGGCGACCACCGGCCCGATACCGGCGACGATGTCCACCCCCACACCGGCAGCCTTCAGCGGCACCATGATGTCGCTGTAGAAGATGGCAGCATCCACCTCGTACCGGCGGACCGGCTGGCAGGTGATCTCAGCAACCAGCTCGGGGCGCCGACAGGACTCCAGCATCGCGCCGACGGTGCCAGACGACTGGCGCACCGCCCGGTACTCCGGCAGCGACCGTCCCGCCTGCCGCATGAACCAGACCGGCAGCTCGTTACCCTGCCGGCCGCGGGCGGCACGCACCAACAGGCTCTCGGCCGGACTCCGAACTGACACCTGCGCATCTTGTCACGACCGCGATGGGCGACTCCGGATGGGCACAGCCAGGCATCAGGTGGAGATGGGCACCACTCGATCACCCGGCAGCGCGCCGGGAGCCGGATCCCGGCGATTGGGCACGAGACTCCGCGTTGGCGTTTCCGGCCCGGACGACTTCGGCGCGTCCGCCGACGCGCGACGATGATCACACCTAGGCTGGCGGGCGTGGGTGCCAAGCAGGATTCTGTGTCCGTCCCGGCGGCCTTTGACCGCGCCGTCGCCGAGCTCAACGCCGCCTCCTGGCGGCCTGAACTGGCGGTGGAGAACATTCCAGCACCGCAACGGATCGCTCCGTTCTCGGCGGCGATCACCGCCGACGTGGTGGTGTCCGGGCACGGGTTCGGCGGTGACGAGGACTCCGGCGACCAGGAGATCGGCAGCGGCCGGCTGGTTCTGCTGCACGACCCGGTCGGCAACGCGGCGTGGCAGGGCACGTTCCGGCTGGTCACGTTCGCGCGGGCCGACGTCGACCCCGAGATGGTGACCGATCCCCTGCTGGCGCAGGTCGGCTGGTCCTGGCTGGTCGACGCGCTGACCACGCACCGCGCCGACTTCTGCGAGCCGTCCGGCACCGTCACCTCGGTGTCCAGCGTGTCGTTCGGCGGGATGGCCGACGACCCGGCTCGGGCCGAGGTGGAGATCCGGGCGTCCTGGACCCCCAACCTCGACGACCAGGGCAACGGACTGGCTCAGCATCTGCAGGCCTGGGGCGACCTGCTCTGTACCACCGCGGGCCTGCCGCCGCTGCCACCGGGCGTGGTCGCGATGCCCTCTCGTCGCAGCAGCCGCCCGGCCCCCGGGCGGCGTCGCCGGTGACGTCTGCACCGACGAGTCCCCAGCCAGAGACCCCGGACGCCCCTGCTGTCCCGCTGCTGACGACCCTGGCCGATGGTCTACCTGACGTGGTGATGGACCCGACGGCGCTTGCGGCCGCGGTCGCGGTGTTGAACACCGGCACCGGGCCGGTGGCGGTCGACGCCGAACGGGCGCACGGTTTTCGGTACTCCACCCGCGCCTACCTCATCCAGCTGCGTCGGGCCGGTGCCGGAACCCACCTGATCGATCCGATCGCACTGCAACCCGACGGGTTCGATGCCCGAGGTGCGGACAGCCCGTGCGCCGACCTGAGCACGGTGCGTGAGGCGATCGTCGACGCGGAGTGGATCATCCACGCGGCCACCCAGGACCTGCCCTGCCTGGCCCAGCTCGGGCTGTCGCCCACGACCCTGTTCGACACCGAGCTCGCCGGCAGGCTGCTCAACTATCCGCGGGTCGCGCTGAGCACCATGGTCGAGGAGGTGCTCGGGGTCAGACTGCTCAAGGAGCACTCCGCCTCGGACTGGTCCACCCGACCGCTGCCGGCCGAGTGGCTGGTCTACGCCGCCTTGGACGTCGAGGTCCTGATCGAGCTGCGTGCGGCGATGGGCCGACAGCTGGTCGAGGCGGGCAAGGACGAGTGGGCACGGCAGGAGTTCGCCGCACTGGTGGCCGGCGCCGGTGCGCCGGCCGAACCGCGCGAGGATCCGTGGCGGCGCACCTCGGGCGTACACAAGGTCAAGAGCCCTGCCGGCCTGGCGCTGGTGCGCGAGCTCTGGCAGGTACGCGACGCGATGGCCCGGGAAGAGGACCGCGCGCCCGGCCGGATCCTGCAGGATGCGGCGATCAGCCAGCTGGCCGAGCAGGTCGACCGGGACGGCGCGAGCTGGCCGGACCGGCGCGCGATGATGCAGATCGACGGGTTCAAGCGGCGGGTCGCACGATCGCGCGAACGCGACTGGCTGGTCGCCCTGACCGCTGCCCAGCGGATGACCCGCACCCAGTGGCCGCCGCTGCACCTGCACACCGATGGCCCACCCGCGCCCCGGTCCTGGCCGACCCGCTACCCCGAAGCCGCCGGTCGGCTGACCCGGGTCCGCGAGGCGGCCAGGAAGGCCGCCGAGGAGCACCGGCTCCCGGTCGAGAACCTGATCCAGCCCGAGACTCTGCGTCGGCTCGCCTGGAAGCCGCCCCGGTCGATCGACGACCCGTCGGTCGACCGGTTCCTGGCCGACCTCGGGGTGCGCCCCTGGCAGCGCGGCCTGTGCGTGCCCGCGCTGGTCGCCGCGCTCACCGCCGACCCCTAGACCCCCCTAGACCGACTCTTGGCTGGCGCGCCTTGTTACTGCTGAGTAATATCGCCGCTATGGCACGTACCGTTCGTGAGGTCGTCTTCGTGGACGGCGTCCGCACCCCCTTCGGGAAGGCCGGCTCGCTGTATGCCGAGACCCGCGCCGACGACCTGATCGTCAACTGCATCCGGGAGCTGGTCCGGCGCCACCCCGAGCTGCCGCCCGAGCGGGTGGACGAGGTCGCGATCGCGGCCACCACCCAGATCGGCGACCAGGGGCTGACCATCGGCCGCACCGCCGCCCTGCTGGCCGGCCTGCCGCGGTCGGTGCCGGGCTACTCGATCGACCGGATGTGCGCCGGTGCGATGACCGCCGTCACCACGACGGCCTCCGGGATCGCCTTTGGCGCCTACGACATCGCCATCGCCGGTGGGGTTGAGCACATGGGCCGGCACCCGATGGGCGAGGGCGTCGACCCGAACCCACGGATCGTCGCGGAGAAGCTCGTCGACCCGTCGGCGTTGATCATGGGGTCGACCGCGGAGAACCTGCACGACCGGTTCCCCGCCATCACCAAGGACCGCGCGGACGCCTACGCGGTACTGAGCCAGCAGCGGGTCGCTCAGGCGTACGCCGACGGCGTGATCGCCGAGGCTCTGGTTCCGGTCGCCGCGCGCAGCAGCGAGCTCGGCTGGGGCCTGGCCACCGCCGACGAGCCACCGCGTCCGGGCACGACGCTGGCCGCCCTGGCAGCCCTGAAGACGCCGTTCCGCCCGCACGGCCGGGTGACCGCCGGCAACTCCGCCGGGCTCAACGACGGCGCCACCGCCTGCATCGTCGCCGCCGAGGATGTCGCGGTCGAGCTGAACCTGCCGGTGGGGATGCGGCTGGTCGGCTACGCGTTCGCCGGGGTCGACCCGGAGGTGATGGGCGTCGGGCCCATCCCGGCCACCGAGAAGGCGCTGCAGCGCGCCGGCCTGACCATCGGTGACATCGACCTGGTGGAGATCAACGAAGCCTTCGCCGTGCAGGTGCTGGCCTTCTGCGACCACTTCTCCCTCGACCCTCGGTCGAGCTCGGTCAACCCGTACGGTGGCGCGATCGCGCTGGGCCACCCGCTGGCCAGCTCCGGCGTCCGGCTGATGATCCACCTTGCCCGGGCCTTCAGGGAGAACCCGCAGGCACGGTACGGCCTGGCCACGATGTGCATCGGCCTGGGGATGGGCGGAACCGTGATCTGGGAGAACCCGCACTACGCCGGCGCACCTCCGTTGGACCAGGGGAAGACCAAGTGAGCACCGACGTCGACCTCGACACCCTGCTGGCCCAGGCGGCCGAGCTGTCCACCGATGAGGTGGTCACGTCAGCGCTGGCCCGCGACGTGGCGCTGCCGCACGGAGCCGGCACCGGGGTGCTGATCACGTTGGACAACGGCCTGGACCACACCAGGCCGAACACGTTGGGCCCGCGCAGCCTCGGCAGCCTCAACACCGCCCTGGACACCGCCCGGGCCCGGACGGACATCGCGGCGATCATGATCACCGGCAAGCCGTTCATCCTGGCTGCCGGCGCGGATCTCACCGGCGTGGCCAAGATCACCAGTGCCGATCAGGCCCGGACGATCGCGCAGATCGGTCACGCCGTCTTTGCCAAGCTCAACGACGCCGGGGTACCGACCTTCACGTTCTACAACGGCCTGGCGCTGGGCGGTGGACTCGAGATCGGCCTGCACTGCGACCATCGGACGGTGTCCGCGGCCAACCCGGCGATGGGACTGCCGGAGTGCTTCCTCGGACTCGTCCCGGGTTGGGGCGGCGCCTGGTTGCTGCCCAACCTGATCGGACCGGAGAACGCGCTGCAGGTGATCATCGTGAACCCGTTGAGCCAGAACCGCATGCTCACCGGACCCAGGGCCTTCGGCCTCGGCATCGCCGACGCGATGTTCGACGGAGCCGACTTCCTGGAGCGATCGCTGGACTGGGTCGGCCAGGTGATCACCCGCAAGGTCTCGGTGGAACGCCCGGAGATCGACCGCGGCGACACCTGGGAGGAGATTCTCGCCGAGGGCAAGGCATTCGTCGACGCCAAGGTCTTTGGTGCCGCCCCGGCCCCGTACGCCGCGCTGGAGCTGATGGCTGCCGCCAGGACGTCGGCCAGGGACGTCGGATTCGCCGCCGAGGACGAGGCGCTGGCCAAGCTGATCATGAGTGCGGAGCTGCGCTGTGGGCTGTATGCCTTCGACCTGGTACGGAAAAGGGCTCGCCGACCAGCCGGAGCACCGGACCCGTCGCTGGCCCGCACCGTCACCAGGGCAGGTGTGGTCGGCGCCGGCCTGATGGCCAGCCAGCTGGCATTGTTGTTCATCCGCCGTCTCGAGGTTCCGGTCATCATGTCCGACCTGGACGACGAGCGGGTCGGGCGCGGTGTCGGTTACGTCCACGACGGGATCGACAGCCTGCTGGCCAAGCGTCGCATCTCGTCCGACCAGGCGAACCGATACAAGGCACTGGTCAGTGGTACCACCCGGACAGCGGACTTTGCCGGCTGCGACTTCGTGATCGAGGCGGTGTTCGAGGAGCTCGCAACCAAGCAGCAGGTGTTCGCTGATCTTGAGGAGGTGGTGTCGCCCGGGTGCATCCTCGCCACCAACACCTCCGCACTGTCGATCACCGCGCTGGCCGCCCGGCTGGAGCATCCGGAGCGAGTGGTCGGCTTCCACTTCTTCAACCCGGTGGCGATCCTGCCGCTGCTGGAGATCATCCGCGGCGAACGGACCGACGACGTGACGCTCGCTACCGCCTTCGCGGTGTCCAAGGCGCTGCGGAAGAACTCGGTCCTGGTCAAGGACTCCCCCGCGTTCGTGGTCAACCGGATCCTCGGACGGCTGCTCGGTGAGATCACCCGGACGATAGACGAAGGAACCCCGATCGAGGTGGCCGACCGGTCGATGCGCCCGCTGGGGCTGCCGATGAGCCCCATGCAGCTGCTGCAGCTGGTCGGGCCGCCCGTGGCCCTGCACGTGGCCGAGACCCTTCATGACCAGCTCGGCGACCGGTTCCACGTGTCGACCAGCCTTGCCGCGATCGTCGCAGCCGAGCTGCCGGGCGTCTACGACTGGAACGTCGACGGCGAACCCTACGTCGCCGACGAGACCGTCGCCCTGCTCGCGACCGGCGACACGGCCAGCACGTCAGACCAGGTGTGCGACCGGGCGTTGTCCGGCCTGGCGGAGGAGATCGGGCTGATGCTCGATGAAGGCGTCGTGGCAGCCGCGATGGACATCGACCTGTGTATGATCCTGGGCGCCGGCTGGCCGTTCCATCTGGGCGGGATCACCCCGTACCTGGACCGGACGGGTGTGTCCGAACGGGTGAACGGCCAACGCTTCCTTCCCGCCGGTGTGGCGGACGTGGCCGCCGCCAAAGGATCGGGCTCGGTACTGCGGGACTAGCTGCGACTCTGCGCTGCGGCGGTGTCGCGGTCGGCCTGCTCCTCCCCGCGTGCCTTGGACCTGCGGTAGCCGTAGAGGAAGTAGATGACGAACCCGGCGGCCATCCAGACAACGAACCGGATCCACGTCTCGATCGACAAGTTGAGCGCCAGGTACAGGCAGATCACCGCTGCCAGGATCGGGACGAACGGGACGCCGGGCACCCGGAAGGCCCGCTTCAGCTCGGGGCGCTTGCGGCGGAGCACGATGACCCCGATCGACACCAGGATGAACGCGGTCAGCGTGCCGATGTTCACCATCTGCGACAGCCACGACTCGGGAACGGACCCCGGCAATCAGGACAGCGATCACGCCAATGAGGCCAGTGACGACCCACGGGGTCTTGAACCGCGGGTGCAGCGTTGCCAGCTGCCGGGGCAGCAGGTTGTCTCGGCACATCGCGAACAGCACCCGGGAGGCACCGGTCAGCAGCGTCAGGACCACGGTTGTGAGACCTGCAACGGCGCCAGCAGAGATCAGGACCGCTATCCACCCCTTGCCAACCGACTCGAACGCCTTGGCCAACGCTGCGGACGGGTCGATCTTGTCGTACTTGACCATGCCGGTGATCACCAGGCAGACCGCGCAATACAGCACGGTGCAGATAAGCAGCGAGGCGATGATGCCGATCGGCAGGTCGCGCTGCGGGTTCTTAGCCTCCTCGGCGGTGGTCGCGACGACGTCGAATCCGATGTAGGCGAAGAAGACGAGTGCGGCGCCGGAAAAGATGCCGAACACACCGAACGCGGTCGGCTGAAGCCCGAGCATCGCCTGGAACAGCGGCTGGGACAGCCCGTGCACGTTCGCACCCGCCTGGGCCGGCGGGATGAACGGCACGTAATTGGAGGCCTTGACGAAAAACAACCCGGCGATGATCACGAACAAGACGATGAAGATCTTCACGAACACCAGCACCATGTTGACCCGCAGCGACTCCTTGATGCCGATCGTGATCAACACGCACAGGGCCGCCACCAGCAACGACGCGAGCCAGTGGAACGGGCCGACGGTAACCGAGAAGCCGTTGCCACCGAGCAGGTGGACGAGGGTTTCCACGTACTCGGCCCAGCCCTGGGCGACCACGCTGGCTCCCAGCAGCAGCTCCAGCATCAGGTCCCAGCCGATGATCCACGCGACGATCTCGCCCAGGCTGGCGTAGGAGAAGGTGTAGGCCGATCCGGAGACCGGGACGGTGGACGCGAACTCGGCGTAGCACAAGGCAGCCAGCACACAGCAGATCGCCGACAGCACGAAGCTCAGCACGATGCTCGGGCCGGCCATCGTGCCGGCCGCACGGCCGGTCAGGGTGAAGATGCCGGCGCCGATCACCACTCCGATGCCGAACACCGTCAGGTCCAGTGCGGTCAGGCTCTTCTTCAGCCGGTACTCCGGCTCATCGGTGTCCGCAAGGGACTGCTCGATGCTCTTGGTGCGCAGGACGCTCATGATCGTCCTCGTCGACGAGGTCGAGGTCGCAACCGGGATCGCTCGGCGATGACCCGACGACTCATCGGAAGACTAGACCCAGGCGCCCCTCCTGTCACGGATCACATGAGCGCACGCATCTACGCCCTGTGCAACCAAAAGGGCGGCGTCGGCAAGAGCACCACCGCGTTCCACCTGGCCCGCGCCGCGGTGCTGCGTGGTGATCGGGTGCTGCTGGTCGACAACGACCCGCAAGGCAACCTGACCAGTGTCACCGCGGCCGAGCCGGTTGAGGAGGACCAGGCCGGCCTGGCAGATGCCCTCAGTGCCCGGGCACCGGAGACCGTCCGCGACGTCATCGTGTCGGGGATCTGGCCCGGGCTTGACATCGTGCCCACCGCCGGCATCACCTTGGGAGCGGTCCGCGACGAGCTGGTGATCGCCGGCGCCGGCCGAGAGGGGAGGCTGCGCGAGACGCTGGCCGAGGTCGTCGACGACTACGACGTGATCCTGATCGACTGCGCGCCGTCGCTGGACCAGCTCACGATCAACAGCCTGACCGCCGCCGGTGCCGTCGTCATTGTCACCCAGTCGAAACTGTGGAGTGCCAACGGCCTGTCCCAGCTGCTCGACACCATCGCCAGCGTCCGGCAGTACTACAACCCGACACTGCGGGTAGCCGGTGTCATCGTGAACCAGCACGAGGACCGCACCCTCGCCGGCCGGCACTGGCTCGACGAGCTGACCCAGGCCGCGGCCCAACGGTCGCTGCAGGTGCTGACCCCGCCGATTCCCAAGCGGGTCGTCATCTCCGATGCGACCGAGGTCGCCCAAGGGCTGGATCAGATGGGTACCGCCGACGCGGCCGCCCTAGCCGCCATCTACGCCGACCACCTCACCGCCCTAGACACCGCCTCAGACACCGCCTCAGACACCGCC
>JAABUS010009546.1_pt1 | contig 10220 bp, 9 predicted proteins | sample 5560161 | NCBI WGS metagenome assembly JAABUS01 (sample SAMN10711885, study PRJNA513376) | rock metagenome | isolation source: Antarctica rocks | place: Antarctica: Victoria Land, Trio Nunatak nord | collected 2016-01-04
AATCGTCTCGACGTGCTCGAGGCCCGTCGCGGCCGCGGCCGCCCGCCCGTCGGCCTCCTCGATCGGGTCGGTCGCGCCCTTCCAGGCGACGAGCCGACCGTCGAGCGCGAGGAGCGGCGCCGCGTACTCGACCAGGACGCCGAGCGGGGCCACGGCGCGCGCCGTCACGACCTCGTGACGCTCGATGCCCTCGGCCCAGTCCTCGGCGCGCGCGTGGACCACCTCGACGGCCGTGAGCTGCGCAGCCACGGTGGCCCGGCGCATGAAGTCGCACTTCCTGCCCGCGCTCTCGACGAGGCTCACCCGCGCGTGCGGCAGCGCCGTGGCGAGGACCAGCCCGGGGAATCCCGCACCCGCACCCACGTCGGCGAGCGAACTCGCCTCACGCACGGCGGGAACGCGCAGACCTTCGAGGCAATCGGCGACATGCACCTCCACGCCCCGCACGGGGTCGACGACGGTGGTGGGGGCCGTCGGGTCACGTTCCACGATGTCGAGGAGGGCGCGCAGCTGCCGCCCCGAGCCTTCGGGCAGCCCGAACTCGGTTACGAGCTGCGTGATGCGCTGGCGCAGCACGCTCACCCGCGCCCTCAGGCGCTCCCAGAACCGCAACTCGCGCGCGTTCCACGTGAAACCTCACTCGTCAGGCTGGGCGGCCGACACACGTGAAACGTCGCTACGCGCCAGCGGGCGAGACGACGAGGTGGCGATCCGGCTCTTCGCCCTCGGAGTGCGTGTCGACGCCACCACGCTCCCGGAGGAACTCGTGCACGAGCCGTCGCTCGCCGGCGGTCATCGTGTCGAGGGCCACCGGACGGCCGAAGCGAATCACCTCGCCCGCGGCCTCTTCGGCCTGGCGCTCGAGCGCCTCCTGACGGCGCCCGCGGTAGCCCTCCGCGTCGACCACCACACGGCGCTGCTCGCCCACGAGGGTTGCGACCGCCCGCTGCGCGAGATGCTGCACCGCGTCGATCGTCTGCCCGTGGCGCCCGATGAAGAGCCCGAGATCCTCTCCGTGCAGCGTCCCGCGAAGCTCTCCGTCGCGTTCGGCGACCTCAACGGTGGCCTCGAGCGCCAACCTCTCGGAGAGCTCCTCGAGCAGCGCTTCGAGCAGCTCCGCCTCGGTGGTCTGAGCCATCAGCGCCGCCGTCCGGTCTTCTTCTTCTTCTTGCGCGGAGGCGGTCGCGGTGTGGTGCGGGGCGCACTCTTCGCCCCGTTGGCGCCCTTCGCGCTCGCACCGTTGCCCGCAACGCCGGCAGCCCCCTTCCCGCCGCCCTTGTCGTCCTGCTTCTCGTCCTTCTTGCCCAGGAGCTTGTCGAAGGAGAGGGGCTCGGGGGGCGGGAGCGACCCGGGACGGCCGGGCACCGACATGCCGACCGAGCGCCGGACGAAGTACTGCTGCCCCACCGTCCAGAAGTTCGTCGTGATCCAGTACACGATCAACCCGGCCGGGAAGTTCAAGATGAAGAAGACGAACACGAACGGCAGCGCCAGCATGATGCGCTTCTGGTTCTTGTCCACGGACGTCGACATGAGCACGCTGGAGAGCAGCTGCGAGCCGACGTAGAGCACGATGAGCACCGCGAGCACCGCACCCTTGCCGGGGGCGGTGATGTCCGGGATGAACAGGAACCTGGCGGAATCCGGCCGGACGTTCTCGCAGAACGTCTGCGCGATGTTCGTCCCGGCGCTGAACGGGCCGCAGATGTCCTCCTTCAGATCTTTGCGCAGCATGTAGAACAGCGAGATGAACACCGGCATCTGCGCAGCGAGCGGGAGACACGAGGCAAACGGATTGACCTTGTGCTCCTGGTAGAACTTCATCATCTCCTGATTGAGGCGCTGACGATCGTCCTTGTACTTCGCCTGCAGCACCTTCATCTCCGGCGCGAGCTTCTGCAGCGCCGCCATCGACTTGAACTGCTTGAAGGTGAGCGGCAGGAGGACCGCGCGCACCGTGACGGTCAGCATGATGATCGACAGACCCCATCCGACATGCACGTTCTCGTGGAAGAACAGGAGCACCTGCTCGAACACGTCGATGAGCGGTTGGAGGACGTTCGCGAGGACGAGGGGCATGATGAGGAGAGCTCAGACTGGAGGACGGCCGGGGGCGGTTCGCCGAAACAGGGTCTGCGCCTCGACAGGATCGTACCCGCCGTGACTCCAGGGGTTGCAGCGCAGCAGCCGCCAACCCGCGAGGACGAGGCCGCGAAGTATGCCGTACCGCTGCAGGGCCTGCGACGCATACGACGAGCAGCTCGGCGCGTACTTGCAGCGTCGCGGAAGGACGGGGGAGAGAACGCGCTGGTAGAGACGGATCGGCGCCGCCAGCACGCGGCCGGAGCGGCTCACGACCAATCGCCCTGCCCGCGCGGCTCGCGCGCGGGCAGCGCGGTCACATCGGCGCCCGCGACCCTTGCGACGAGCTCGACCAATGCACTCCGCACACCGGCGAGCCCGTCACGCTCGGCAAGCTCGCGGGCGGCGGGACGGGCCACCACGACGACGTCCTGTCCACCAGGAAGTCGTAGGGACTCCGTGGCGAAGGCCTCGCGAAGCAGACGCTTGACGAGGTTGCGCTCGACGGCTCCGCCGACCTTGCGCGAGACGGAGAGCCCCAGCCGGGGGCCAGCGTCGAGCTCGGGAACGTCGGTCTGCCCACCGCGAGGGAAGACGTGCAAGACGAGGAAGCGGTTGCCATGCGATCGGCCCTGCCGGTACACGCGTTCGAACTCTGCCGACCGCGACAGCCGACCGCGCTTGGCCTTCGGGCGCGGCGCGCCGACGGGCCGCGCGGCCTCGTCCACTACCCGTCCGAGACGGACAGTCGTTTGCGCCCCTTGTCCCGGCGACGCTTGAGCACCGCGCGACCCGCACGGGTCGACATGCGCTCGCGGAACCCGTGGGTACGGGCGCGCTTGCGCTTCTTCGGCTGATAGGTGCGCTTCATGGCAGGAGGCTCGGGTCGGTGACCGTCGGGGGACGGTGAAGAGGCCACTGTATCTCAGAACAGCCCGCAGGAGGGTTTCCTCCGCGATTTGCACGCTCGCCCTGCCGGGGACCACGATGGCCGGCTCCGTGCCCCGTTTCGCCGGAGGGGGCTCTGCTAGGTTGCCGGATCTCAACGGCCCCGAGTGGACCGTTCCTCGCCCAGATCGACGCAACGCATTCCGCAAGGAGTTGCTTCCCGCTGCTGTGACCCAGGACCCCGCGCACATCTGGACCGCCGTACAGGAGGTGCTGCGGCGCAGCGTGAGCGTCTCGACCTTCGATGTGTGGCTCGCGCCGCTGCGCCCCGTCAACATCGAAGGCGCGACGCTCGTCGTGGGTGCCCCACCCGAGATCCACGAATGGGTGGCCGGGCGCTTCGAGCGCCCGCTCGCGCGTGCGGCCGTCGAGGTCCTCGGTCCGGGCGCCCGCGTCGAGGTCGTTGAAGCCGGCTCGATCCGCGGGGCACAGCCCGCGGCCGATCGCACATCGCCGGACTCCGAGGACGTGCTCTCCGCCGAAGCCGAGCTCAACCCGAAGTTCTGCTTCGCCCAGTTCGTCATCGGCGACGCGAACCGCCTCGCCCACGCGGCGGCGCTCGCGGTCGCCGAGCTCCCCGGTCACGCCTACAACCCGCTGTTCGTCTACGGCCCTCCCGGTGTCGGCAAGACGCACCTGCTGCACTCGATCGGCAACTACGTCAGGGAGTACGGCAACGGGCTCACCGTCCGCTACACGACGACCGAGCGCTTCACGAACGAGTTCCTCACCTCGTTGCAGACCGGCTCAGCCGCGAAGGAGCGCTTCAAGGAGCGCTACCGGCGCAACGACGTCCTGCTCATCGACGACGTTCAGTTCCTCGCCTCCAAGGCGAAGACCGAGGAGGAGTTCTTCCATACGTTCAACGCGCTTTACGACACTGGATCACAGCTCGTTCTCACCTCGGATAGGCTGCCGCGCGACCTCGAAGCGCTCGAGGACCGCATGCGAGAGCGGTTCGAGTCCGGCCTGGTGACCGACGTCCAGGCGCCGGATCTGGCCACGCGCATGACGGTCCTGCGCAAGCGCGTGCAGCACGACGGCATCGAGCTGGACGACCCCGAGACGATCGTGGCCATCGCGGAGCGCATCCCGACGAACATCCGCGCGCTCGAAGGCGCCCTCATCCGCGTCGTGGCCTTCGGCTCCCTGACGGGCCGGGCCCTCACCGCCGACCTCGCCGCAGAGGTGCTCGACGGACTCTACGGTCACAAGACGGCCAGACGCGGCGGCGCGGCACGTCCGACGGTGGGCTACGGCCTCCCCGACGTCACCGTCGCGCGCGTGCAGTCGCTGGTCTGCGAGGCCTTCGCCCTCTCGCACGAGGAGCTTTTGTCGAGCAGCCGTGTCGCGCGTGTCGCATGGCCCCGTCAGATCGCGATGTACCTTTCGCGGGAGCACACACAGGAGTCACTGCCCTCGATCGGCCGATCCTTCGGCGGACGCAATCACACGACCGTGATCCACGCGATCAGGCGAACCGCGGAGCGCGTCGCAACCGATCCGGAGGCCTCCGCGGCTGTGCGCGAGATCTCCGTCCGATTGACGGCCTCCGGATCAGACCGCCGCTCCTGACAGGATCTCCACCGAGCGTCGCGACCGTCATCGTGCGTCGTTCGCCCGCACGTTGCGCTCAAACCAGCGCCTTGTGCACAGACCGACATCCCCTATGACTTCTTCTTCCTTCATCAAGAGGTGCCCATCGTGAAGTTGTCCACCACGAGCTCTGAGCTGCTCGCGCAGCTGCAGACCGCCTCCCGCGTCGCGTCGACCCGCAGTGCGGTGCAGGCGCTCTCCGGCGTGCAGATCCATGCGGTCGACGGCGTTGTGGAGCTCCGCGCGACCGATATGGAGGTCGGGCTCCGCGTGCCGCTGATCGCCCAGGTCGAGAGTGAGGGCACCGTCGTATTGCCGGCGCGGCTGCTGCTCGACGTCGCTCGCCAGCTTCCCAGCGGGTCGCTGACGGTCGAGCTGCGTCCGGTCGAGCAGGACGTCGAGATCGTCTGCGGCCCCGCGCGGTTCCATCTGCGCACCCTGCGCACCGAGGACTTCCCGCCGTTGCCCGAGCCCGGCGGCGACCAGGTCGTCCATCTCCCGGCGAAGGCCTTCACGGAGACCATCGCGAAGGTCGCACGCTCGGCATCCCGTGACGAGACGCGCCCGATCCTCACCGGAATCCTCGTGAGCGCGAGCGGGACCGAGCTGCGCATGGTCGCCACGGACTCCTATCGCCTGTCGGTCAAGGAGACGCGCCTGGAGGTTCCGGTCGACGGTGGCTTCGAGGCCAACGTCCCCGCCCGCGCGCTCCAAGAGCTCGAGCGGATCGTCTCCTCCGGTCCGGAGACCGAGAAGATCGAGATCGGCGTCCGCACCAACCAGGTCGTCTTCCGCGCCGGGGACGTCGTCCTGAGCTCGCGGCTCATCGACGGCCAGTTTCCGAACTACCGCCAGCTGCTGCCCGAGACCTACGAGCACGAGCTTCACGTGGCAGGCGATGAGCTCGTCGGCGTCGTGCGCCGCATCTCGCTCATGGCGCAGAAGAACGCGCCGCTGCGGCTCTCCTTCGCCGAGGGAGAGCTGACGATCTCGGCGCAGACCCCCGACGTCGGGGAGGCATCCGAGCCGCTGCCGGTTCCGTTCTCCGGCGAGCCGTTCGAGATCGGCTTCAACCCGGACTTCCTCCGTGACGGCTTGGAGTCCGTCGAATCCGGCGACGTCGTCCTCAAGCTGATCTCGCCGCTGCGGCCGGGGCTGATCGAATCCGGCGACGGCTCGGGCTTCCTCTACCTCATCATGCCCATCCGGCTGAACGTCTAGATCCGCTCCCGCGATGCTTGTTCGCCGGCTCCGCGTGCGCGACTTCCGCAGCTACGCGGCGGCCGACGTGTGCCTCGGGCCCGGCGTCACCGTCGTGCACGGGCGCAACGGCGCGGGGAAGACGAATCTCCTCGAGGCGTTGTACTTCGGCTGCACCGCGCGCTCGTGCCGGACGTCGAACGAGCGCGAGGTGGTGCGGTTCGGCGCCGAGGCGTCGCGGGTCGAGGTGTCCACGACCGACGACGGGGGGTACGAGCACGAGCTGTTCGTGGGCTTCCAGCCGGGGCAGGACAAGCGGATCCGGGTCGACGGAGCGCCGGTCGAACGGCTGCTCGATGTGCCGGGCCGGCCGCTCGTGAGCGTCTTCCTCCCCGAGCGCCTCGAGCTCGTCAAGGGGCCGCCCGCCCTGCGGCGCTCGCACGTCGACGCCCTCGTGACCGGGCTGTGGCCGGCTCGCGCGCAGACGCGGCGCCAGTACTCCGCCGCCCTGGGCCAGCGCAACGCGCTGCTCGGGCGGCTTCGGGGTGGTGCCTCGCGAGCTTCGATCGGTGCGTGGGACCTCGAGCTCGCCCGGCATGGGATCGCGCTGCGTGACGATCGGGCGCGGGCGGTTGCGGTCGTGGCCGACCGCTTCGTCGATGTGGGCGCGGAGCTCGGGCTCGAGGGCCGGGCGCAGCTGCGCTATCGGCCGCGCACGTCGGCGGAGTCGGCGGAGGGCTTCGCCGCCGAGCTCGCCGAGCGGTTGGACTCCGACGTGGAGCGTGGCTTCACCCAGCACGGACCGCACCGCGATGACCTCGCGCTGCTGCGCGACGGGCGGGAGCTGCGGGTCTACGGCTCCCAGGGGGAGCAGCGGCTCGGGCTGCTCGCGCTCTTGCTCGCGGAGCGTGAGGCGCTCGCCGAGGAGCGCGGGGCGCCCCCGCTCCTGCTGCTCGACGACGTCATGAGCGAGCTCGACGCCGACCGGTGCGAGCTGCTCGTCGCGCGGGTCGCGTCGGTGGGTCAGTGCTTCATCACGACGACCGATCTCGGCCACGTCCCCGGCGCGGACGGGGCAGCCGTCACTCGCGTGGCGATCGTCGACGGCGAGGTGCGCCAGGAACAGCCGCCGGCCGCTTGCGAGGGCAACCCGGTGATGGCCGAATGAAGCACCGATTCGCACCGCGCCGAGCCGGCGGGGCGGTCGGCCAGCTCCTTCGCGGGCTGCAGCCGGCGTCGTTGCTGGCCGAGGTCCAGCGGGTGTGGCCCGCGGCCGTCGGACCGGCACTGGCCGCCCGCGCGACGCCCACCGCCGCGCGCGACGGCGTGGTCTCGGTGACCTGCGAGAGCGCTGTGTGGGCCCACGAGCTGACGCTCATGGCGCGCGAGCTCATCGGCAGGCTCGACGCCCAGTTGGGAGCGGGAACCGTGCGGGAGCTGCGCTGCGGCGCCGCACCGGGACGCTCCTGGGTCCGCCCGGGGTGAAATATGCCGCAGAAACATGCGAGTTTGCAGGCAGTTCGTGGGTATTCCGCGACAGGGCGCGGCCCACCGAAAGTGATATAGTTCGGTCGAGCAGTTCCACCGCCCCGGCCCGGTGCCACGCAGGCGCCAGACCGGGGCTTTTGAGTTCCTCGGAGGAGCATGAGTCAGGACGATCCCAAGCGCGACGGGCAGCGTGGTTCGGCCGGCTACGACGCCCAGGACATCACCGTCCTGGAAGGTCTCGAAGCCGTCCGCAAGCGCCCCGGCATGTACATCGGGTCCACGGGTGTGCGCGGCCTGCACCATCTCGTCTACGAGGTGGTCGACAACTCGGTCGACGAGGCGCTCGCGGGCTTCTGCTCCGCGGTCGACGTCACGATCCACCCCGACAATTCGATCATGGTCTCCGACGACGGGCGCGGCATCCCGGTATCCAAGATGGCCAAGGAGAACAAGTCCGCGCTCGAGGTCGTCCTGACCGTCCTGCACGCCGGCGGCAAGTTCGGCGACGGGCAGGGCTACAAGGTCTCGGGAGGGCTGCACGGCGTCGGGGTCTCGGTCGTCAACGCGCTCTCCGAGTCGCTGAAGGCGGAGATCCGCCGCGACGGGCACGTGTGGCGCCAGGAGTACGTGCGCGGCGCGCCCCAGAGCGAGATCGTCAAGGCCGAAGCGTCCTCTGAGCACGGCACGACGATCTCCTTCCTGCCCGACTCTGAGATCTTCGAGATCATCGACTTCGACTACGCGACGCTCGAGCAGCGCCTGCGCGAAACGTCGTTCCTCACCCGCGGCCTGCGCATCACGCTCGTCGACGAGCGCGGCGAGGGCAAGCGCGCCGAGTTCCACGCCGAGGGCGGCATCGAGGACTTCGTGCTCCACCTCAACGCCGGCAAGGAGGCGCTCGGCAAGAAGGTCATCTACTTCGACGGCGACTCGGAGAAGGAGGGCTACGTCGAGGTCGCGATGCAGTGGAACGGCACCTACCAGGAGTCGGTGTTCTCCTTCGCGAACAACATCAACACGCACGAGGGCGGCTCGCACATGTCGGGCTTCCGCTCGGCGCTGACGAGCCAGATCAACCGGTGGGCGCGCGACAAGGGGCACCTCAAGGAGAAGGACCCCGAGCTCTCCGGCGAGGACGTTCGCGAGGGGCTCACCGCGGTCATCTCGGTCAAGCTCGCCGACCCGCAGTTCGAGGGCCAGACCAAGACCAAGCTCGGTAACCCCGGCATGGCCGGCCACGTGCAGCGCGTCGTCAACACGGGCCTGGCGGAGTTCCTCGAGGAGAATCCGGCGGAGGCCAAGGCCGTCGTCCAGAAGGCCGTCCAAGCCGCCCAGGCGCGCTTCGCCGCTCGCAAGGCGCGCGACCTGACGCGGCGCAAGAGTGCGCTGGAGAACTCGCGGCTCCCCGGCAAGCTCGCCGACTGCTCGGTCAAGGACCCGTCGCTGGCGGAGATCTTCGTGGTCGAGGGCGACTCCGCCGGCGGGTCGGCGAAGCAGGGCCGCGATCGCCACACCCAGGCGGTGCTGCCCTTGCGCGGCAAGATCCTCAACGTCGAGAAGGCGCGGATCGACAAGGTGCTGGCCAACCACGAGGTGCAGGCGCTCATCACCGCGATCGGCACCGGCGTGCGCGACGAGTTCGACATCGCCAACGCCCGCTACCACAAGGTGATCCTGATGACCGACGCCGACGTAGACGGCGCGCACATCCGGACGCTGATCCTGACGTTGATGTTCCGCGAGATGCCCGAGCTGTTCGAGGCGGGCTTTGTCTACATCGCCAAGCCGCCGCTGTACAAGCTCAAGCAGGGCCGCAGCGAGCGCTACATCGAGCACGAGTCCGAGCTCGAGGAGGTGCTGCTCGCCGACAAGTTCGAGAAGTTCGAGATCCTCGATCGCCACGGCAGGGCGTTCAAGCTCACCGAGACGCGCTGGCAGCGCTACTGCCGGCTGCTCAAGCAGCTCGAGGGCTGGGGCTCGACGCTGCGCGCCACGTACGGCGCGCGCGCGGTCGGCTTCCTCGAGGAGTCCAATCTGCTCGCAGAGCACATAACGAGCTCCGCGGACGCTGTGGCGCTCTTCGCGCGCACCGAGGACGCGAAGGCGACGCTCGTGACCGAGCTCGTCTCCGAGGAGGACGGCGACCTCGTGGTCCGCGGCATCGAGAACAAGACGGGCCTGGCGCAGACCCACCGGCTGCCGCGCGCGCTGTTCGACTCCAAGGAGTACCGCGAGTTCGTCAAGGTCCACCAGCAGATCGCCGAGCTCGCGGGCACCCCGGCCTTCAGCGTGCGCCTCGGCGACCGCGGCGACGAGGCGCCGACGTTCGAGGCACTGCGACTGGCCGTGCTGGCGGTCGCGCAGAGGGGCGTGACGCTCAACCGCTTCAAGGGGCTGGGCGAGATGAACGCCGACCAGCTCGCGGACACGACGATGAACCCGGCGTCGCGCACGCTGCAGCAGGTGAGCATCGAGGACGCGGCGGATGCCGACCGGCTGTTCTCCATGCTGATGGGCGACGTGGTCGAGCACCGTCGCGAGTTCATCGAGGACAACGCCCTGGCCGCGACGGTGGACGTCTGATCCGCCCGTGGCGCCTGTGGCGTGCCCCGCACGCAGTGACCAGTTCCCTCTCAACGCAGAAGGATGAGGTGAGCCATGTCGTCGACTGACGTCATCGGTGGCGGCAACGTCGAGCCGCGCGCGCTCGAGGACGAGATGAAGAGCGCGTACCTCGACTACGCGATGTCGGTCATCGTCGGGCGCGCCCTCCCCGACGTCCGCGACGGCCTCAAGCCCGTGCACCGCCGGGTGCTCTACGGCATGAACGACCTGGGCCTTCAGCCCAACCGGCCGTACTCCAAGTGCGCGAAGATCGTCGGGGAGGTCATGGGCAACTACCACCC
>JAABUS010009547.1_pt1 | contig 10220 bp, 13 predicted proteins | sample 5560161 | NCBI WGS metagenome assembly JAABUS01 (sample SAMN10711885, study PRJNA513376) | rock metagenome | isolation source: Antarctica rocks | place: Antarctica: Victoria Land, Trio Nunatak nord | collected 2016-01-04
AGCAGTCGGGCTCGGTCGTGCCCTGCGAGCCGCAGCTCGCGGCGGTCGAGGCCGCCGTGCTGGGGTAGCCGTTCGTGATCGGGCTCGCCAGGCGAGCCCAATCACGAACGCTGTTCACCGCTATGGAGTTCGAGTGGCGGATCTTGATGCGTAAACTCATGCGTGATGCGCACCACCGTGGATCTCGGCCCCGAGCTGTTGCAAGACGCCCGCCAACGTGCCTCGCGCGGGGAACGACGTTCTCGGCCGTCGTCTCCGCCGCCCTGCGCGCCGACCTGCCGCGCCGCTCGACCGACGCATCTCGCAGGCCGCGACGGTGATCTTCGACGGCGAGGGCGGCACGCAGCCCGGGGTCGAACCTCAACGACAACCGGACGCTCGCCACGCTGCTCGACGGCGATGCGTGGACGTCCTAGACGTCGACCAACACGCGGGCGTTCGTCACGCCCACCCCGCCGCAGCTGGCACTGGAGGCCGTCGCGGCGTGGCGCACGCAGCACTGATGCATTCTCCTGGAGCCCGGCGCGCGCCACTGGTCGGTGTTCACGGAGGTGCTGGCGCGCGTCGGCGCGAGGCAACGTGGTGCCCGACGTCTACCTCGTTGCCATTGCCATCGAGAACGGGGGCGATTTCGTTTCGACCGACCGTGGTTTGGGCGGCTCCCCGGGCTGCGCTGGCGCCACCCGCTCGAGCCGTGACCTCGCGCGTGCTTCGCCGGCACACACAACGGCCGAGGACTCACCGGATGGGCGGCTAGGTTCACCGGGATGCAGCGCCGCCGCATTGTCCGCGTCCCCGCCTCCAGCGCGAACCTCGGCCCGGGCTTTGACACCTTCGCCGTCGCGCTTGGTCTCCACATGGAGCTCGAGGTCGAGGAGACGGGCAGCTTCGCCGTCGAGACCGACCTGGCCATCGCGACCGACCGTCGCAACCTCTGCGTGCGCGGCTTCGAGCGCCTGCACCCGCCCGACGCGTTCACCTTCCGCATCACCTCCGAGATCCCCCTGAGCGGCGGGCTCGGGACGAGCGCCGCGGCCTACGTCGCGGGCCTCCTCGCGGCGGACTCGCTCTTCGAGCTCGACGCCGACCTGCTCGCGCACGCGACGGCCTTGGAGGGTCATCCAGACAACGCCGCGGCGGCGCTGCTCGGTGGCTTCGTCATCTGCGCCGACGGCGAGGCGACGCGCTTCGCGCCGCCCGCGGGGCTCGAGGCCGTGCTCGTCGTTCCGCACGCGGCGGTCCGCACCGCCCAGGCGCGCGCCGCCCTGCCGTCGATGGTCCCAATGGACGAGGCCGTCTTCAACGTCGCCCACGGCGCGCTGCTCACCCTCGGCCTGGCCGCCGGCGACTGGGACCTCGTCCGCCGCGGCCTCCACGACCGCCTCCACCAGCCGCACCGCGCCAGCCTCTTCCCGCGCTCGACCGCCCTCCTCGGCTGCGCGCGCGGTTCGGGCGCGCTCGGCGCGACGATCTCCGGCGCCGGCCCGACCGTCCTGGTCTGGAGCCACTATGAGCAGACCGGCGCGCTCGTCGATGCGCTGCGCCGCGAGGCGACCGGGTGGGCAGATGTGCTGCGCGTGGCCTTCGAGGCTGCGGGGGCGGGGGTGCTGTAGGGGCGGTGGCCAGGCTCAGCGCGGCTGCTTGACGACCCGGAGCACTGAGCCGTCGGCTGCACGCCAGACCATGCGCGAAGTCCGGCTTGCTGACGATGAGCCCGAAGGCGGCCCTCACGAGCGCGACATGATCCGCGGCTTCGAGGACGTGGAGGGCGGGAACGGTGACGACCTCATCGTCGGGGACGCTGGCCCCAACCGCATCGACGGCGGGTTCGGCAGCGACCGGCTGGCGGGGCTGGGGGGTGATGACGAGCTGCGGGGCGGCCCCGGCGTCAACGACCACAGCGTCTTGCGCGGCGGTGAGGGCGATGACGTGCTCACGGCGTCCGGCGCGGCGCGGTGGCTCGACGGTGGCCCGGGTGACGAAGTGCTGTCCGAGCCACTCGATCGCGCCGTGCTGCGGTGCGGGCCCGGGAACGATCTCCTCGGCGTTCGGAACACCAGCGGCCGGCTGCTGCTTGTCGAGGGCTGCGAGCGGCTGGCGTTCGGGGGCCCGGAGAGGTACGTGCTGTCGCTCGCTCCGCCGGAACCCTCGCAAGGCAGGAAGGCCGCGTTCCGCATTTCGTGTCCGACGGAGCGCTTCGAGGCCAGCTGCCGGACGGCCGTGGTGGTCACCGACGCGCGCGGACGTCGGCTGGGCGCCACCCGCCGCGCCATCGCACCGGGACACTCAGGCGCGCTCGTCGTCCGGTACGAGCGCCCGCCGCCTCGGGCTCCTTACGTGTCCGTGTCGGCGTGGTCCGCTCGAGCAGCAGCGGGTCCTACCGCCCGCGCGTGCGGCTCGCCTTCGTCCTGCAGCGCGCTCGCACGTGACCGCGTCGCCACCCGCGAGGCCGGGTGAAGAACCGCCGAGCAGCCGGCCGGTCTTCGTCTGACGCCGCTTGACGTCCGCTCGGGCTCGTGCGAGAGCTCTTCCGGGAGGCCTGCGATCAGGGCGCGACCGTCCGCGCCCGAGGGCGCGTGCTCGAATAGGCAATACGGACGACGAGCCGTCGACGCTCGTCGTCCTCCCGAGCTCCCGCGGGTCGACTGCCACGAACCCGCGGTCGAGCCAGAACTGCTGCGTCACGGAGTCGTAGGGTCGACCGCCAGGATGGTCGCGGCAACCGATTCAGCAGACGCGCGCGCGTCGCCCAGCGCCTGCAGCAACAGTCGTCTGCCGTCCACTTCGCCATGCCGGACGCTCTTGGCAATCCAGGTCAAGAGGACCCCAGGCTGCGTCCTGCGGGCGGCCGCCTCCAGGCCCGCCTGTGCGCGCTGGCGCTGTGACAACCGGACCTCGCATCCCGCTAGAGAGAAGAACCCGAGGAGCCCGCCGTCTACGACCCAGAGACGCACGACCGCCTCCCCGAGCAGCCTCGACTCACGCAACCAGGCTGCTGCAGCCGACGCCACAGGGGACGCGCCCGCATCGAAGCGGGGCACCGCCTCGCCGAGATGGGGAAGCCGCTCGGCGGTGTCCACGTTCCAGCGAACCCACCACTCACCTTCTGAATGACTGCTCGGGCTCCGAAGTCGCCTGCGACCTGTCCGGGGGCACGGCCATCAACCGTACCAGCCGTCTCAGCCGTCTCAGCCTCGGGCTCCCGACGAGCAAGACTACGCACCGGCGCGTACATCCCGCGGTTGAGCGGGCGAGTTGTTGGCCTCGGCACGGTGGCCGAGGGCATCGAGACGGGGGAGCAGCTCGCCCTGGTGTGCGAGCTCGGCTGCGACATCGGGCAGGGGTACTACTTCTCACGTCCGTGCCCCGCCGACGAGCTGTACACGCTGCTCACCAGAGAAGCCGCGTTCGCCACGCTCTTCCCATCAGCCGGCGACTGACCGTTCAGGGTGCGCAGCCGGCGCGCGAGCGGCTGAGCTCCAGCCGAGCCTCGGTCAGGCGGGCGATCTGCCGCATTGCCCGGTGGTAGAAGTCGAGCTGGTTCGTGCGGCCCACGAGGCGGAATCCGGTGCGCAGGAGCCACGACCCCTCGTCGGCGGCGCGGGAGAACGCGTGGATGCGGAACTCGACGGTGCCGCTGTCCAGCCACTTCCAGACCTCGTAGTGCATCCGGCCCTGCTCGAAGTGCCCCTGGAGCGTGCTGTAGGACCAGCCGAAGACGCGGGCCTCCCGGCCGTCGACCGTCCGGGTCTCGTCGTAGTCGTCCCCGACGCGCACCCCGACGTAGAAGCGCAGGCCCGCGAAGCGGATCTGGAGCAGCATGTCGCGGCCGGCGAGCGGCGCGCCCCGCCGGTAGGTCGCGCGCACCATCGCGGGGTCGGCGACCTGATAGTCGATCATCAGCAGCCTTGCGGTCTCCCAGCTGCCCCCGGGCGCCGGAGGGCCGGGAGGCTCCGGCGGCAGCTCCCGGGCGAGGTCGTCCACGTGCCAGCCGCCCTCGCGGGTCGCGACAAGGTCCGGGTCGACGGTCACGGCGCGGTGCTCGAGCGCGGTCAGCTCGCGTCGCGCCCGGCGGCGGTCCGGGCCGATGAGCGCGCCGTCGCCCTCGGACTGCTCGCTGTGGTCGACGCGACGCGTCATGACGGCGAGGGGCCCGTGTCGCCGGCCGCCCGAAAGCCGGGTGACGCGCTCGAGCACGGAGATCCACTGGTGGAACTGCACCTCCTTGGCGACGCGCAGACGCGAGTAGAGCAGGTCACTGAGCCGGTCGCCGCTGCGCGCCCACGACTCGATCGTGAACTCCACCAGCCCGTCGCGCGCACAGGCGGCGAACTCGATCTGCCCCGCCTCCAGGTGGCCGTCGAGCGTGGCCAGCCGGAACGCCTCGCTGCTCGCCGCCACGACCCGCACGGGCCCGTCCCACGGTCCCGGTATGCGCACGACGTACTCGTCGTCGACTCGCAGATCGCCCGCTTGGCCGTGGACCTTCTGAAAGCTCGCGAACTCCGACGGCGAGACGCCGTCGAGGTCGGAGGTGATGGCCTCCATGAGCTGCGTCGGGGTGACCCGGGAGTCGCGGATCCGCAGGCGGTAGAGGCGATGGGTGATCGGTCCGGCGCCATCCTGCGGACGCTGGAGATCGTCACCCTCGGGAAGCCGCGGCGGCCCGGCGTCGGGCGCGGAATCGCTCCACTCGCGACGGTCGACGGGCGTCAGCCGCCACAGATAGCGCCAACCGGTCAGGCCCACGCCGAGGGGCCAGCGTGCGGCCGTGGTCAGGCGCCTGAGCAGCGGTGGACGGCGGGGCACGGCGCATGACCTACCCACCGCACGCGGCCCCAAGCGGGTAGTTCGCATCGCGAACGGGCAGAGAGACAGCCATGCTCACCAACCTCCTGCGCCGTGCGGGCCTTCGCGGCTGGCACCTGCACGTCGCGTCACTCTCCTCGATCAGTCTGTGCATCGCGCTGTGGATGCGGGCCAAGACCGTCGCCGACGACGAGCGGGCCAACGCCGAGCGACGCGCGCTCTTCGTGGGGCTGTGGCCACCGATGTTCTGGCTCATCGGCGACGGCATCGAGCACCACGAGTAGGCGCTTGAAGAAGGGTCACACGAATGGGTTGACGACGTGGACGGATCCGTACAGTCGCAGTACAGCCGCGTTCGGGTACAGGATGTCGAACTGCATGAGCATCTCCTCGGCCTCGCGGCGCGCGTCGGCCGCGCTCAGCAACGGCGCCGGGCGGCCGAGGGGCCGCGTGACGGCCGCCATGAGCTTTTACGATGGCCTGGTGCGGAAGGCGGGCGGGCCCATCGGCGTCGCGCTCTCGCAGCAGCTCGGTGGCGACACGCTGCTTGCGCTCGTTGCGAGGATCGAAGCGGTAGACGAGGAGGTTCGTGTCAATCAGCGCGGTCACGGAGGTACAGCTCCTCGCGGTTCCAACCGCTCGAGGAGTGGCCGCTACGCCCGCACGGTCATCGTCGCGCCGAGCGGCACCGCTGGGAGCACGCGGCGGATGTCCGCGTCGCGCATGCGCAGGCAGCCCGCGCTGACCTCCTGGCCGACGGACCCGGGGGTCGGGGTGGCGTGGAGGGCCAGCCGCGTGCCGCCCGTCCACCCCGGCGGCAGCTTGGGCTGATGGCCCGTCAAGGGGATGACGCAGCAGCCGTACACCGCGCCCAACCCACCGCCGCCACCCCGCAGGCGGTCGGTGACGCCGTAGCGTCCGACGGGCGTCGCGGAGCCGGGGCGTCCGATCCCGATCGGGGCGCGGTGGCGGATCCTCCCGTCGACACGGATCGTGAGCTCACGGTCGGACAGGTCGGCCACGAGCGTCGTGCGAATCGGCTGGAGGCGAACGGCGTCCTCCGGGAGCCATGCGAGCGCCCCGTTGCGTCGCTGCAGCGCGCGCACGCCGATCCAGCCGGGGCGGAACGCGGCGACCGCGTACACGCGGCGCGCCCCGTAGCCCGTCCTCCGGCTGACGCGGGTGACGCGCCGGCCTCCGGGCGCGACGCGGAGCACCGCCGCGCGCTCGAGGTGCGCGGTCCATCGGCCTCGGCGCGCCTCAGCGGTGCGCGCCGTGCGCCATGCGGCGCCGCCGGGCGCGTCGGTGAGCGCGGGAAGATCGTCGGGCAGGGGCGGCATGACGCCGGCCGCTCCGCTCACGCCGGTCGCGCCGTCGGCGACCCGGTGCGCCGCCGCGCGTCCGAAGCCGGCGCCGAGCAGCGCGAGGAGGACGACCACCGCGAGGACCGGGCGCGGGCGCCGGTTCACGGCGCTGGGGGCACCGGTGCCGGAAGGTGGGGCTTGAGCTGCCTGCGGGCGGCCTTCAGGCCGAGGCGTCCGAGCAGCTCGTCACCGAGCATGAGGTAGTCCTCGGCGAGATCGGGGCGGTACTTCAGGATCGAGACCGCGCGCTCGGCCGACCCCGCGTAGGCGATCGACGGCCGGATCGTCTGCTCGAAGAGCTTGTCGCCGACGTGCTCCCGCAGGGAGTCGAACGCCTCGCGCGAGTGGACCGTGCGCATGTCGGCGATGTTGAAGAACACTCCGAGCCACTCGAGGTCCGGGTTCAGGCCGTCGCGCGCGAGCTCGATGACCTCGAGCGCCTGCTCGACGCCCTGCAGGGCGAAGTACTGCGCCTCGGAGCTCAGCAGCGCGTAGTCGGCCGCCACGAGTGCATTGACGGTGAGCAGCCCGAGCGCGGGCGGGCAGTCGACCATCACGACGTCGTAGGGCTCCTCGACCTTCTTGAGCGCCTTGCGCAGCGTGAGCTCGCGCCCCATCTTGCCCGCCAGCGTGAGCTCGGCCTCGGCGAGGCTGAGGTTCGCCGGCATGAGGTCGTCGTGGACGGCCTGCTTGGCCGACGCGCGGCCCGCCAGCACGTCGCCGATCGTCGGGTCGGCCTCCGGGTCGACGTCGAAGTAGTCCGACAGGTTGCCCTGCGGATCGAGGTCGACGGCGAGCACCTTCAACCCGGCAAGGCGCAGGACGTCCGTCAGCGTGCGGACCGCGGTCGTCTTCCCGGTCCCGCCCTTCTGGGAGAGGACTGCGATCTTGGTTGCCACCCGCGGGAGGATCGCACGCCGCGCCGCCGGAAGAACACCCACGTTCCCCGGCGGCCATCCGCGCGGACGAATGCGCTGCTCAGGCAGGTCGAAATGGTCTCAGATGACGCCGCCACGAGCGCAGAGGCGCTGGTCGCAGGGCGGCGCTTGAGGTAGTCGCCCACGATCTGGAAGCCGAGCGAGTACCCCGTCCAGCGCGGGATCTCGAAGTCGGCGCTGCCGAAGAACCAGGCGCGGTGGTCGTAGCGAAGTTGTCGTGGTCGCCGCGCGCGCGCTCGCTCGTCGCGGCGGTCTGCTCGGGGCCGAGCGCGACCGCCCACGGCCCTGGCTCCATGCCCGTCACCTCGATCGAGAAGTGATCGGCCAGGCCGTCGCTCACCAGCGCGTCGATCAGGGTGTGGCCGAGCGCCGAGGCTCGGCGCCGCGCGACATGATGGAGCTCGTGCGCCAGCGTGCGGAACAGCTCGCGCTCCAGCGCCCACTCGAAGTGCTCATGGTCGACGTCCACGTCCCCGCCTTCGAGCGGCAGGTGCTCGACGGCGGCCGTGGCCGCTGCGTGGACCTGAGCGCGGATCCTGCCAGCGTGCGCGACCAGCCGGCCCGATCCGGTCAGGACGTGGATGTCGACCAGGCCCGCCATCTTCGGTGTAGAGCGTAAGCCCTCGCCGCGCGCGCTCCGGCATGCTTCGTGCAGGATGCACGACCCTCTTCGCCGGCGGCCTCCCGAGCGGACGCTGCGCTGGGTCACCGACGCGCTCGGCCCCGGCAGCCGCATCACCGCCCTGCGGCGGTTCACGGAGGGCGGCTGGCACGCGAACCACGCGCTCACGGTGGTCGACCGCCGCGGCGGCGCGAGGCGCCTCGTCCTGCGCCGGTGGGCGCGGCCCGAATGGGTGGTCGAGGATCCCGACTTCACCGCGCACCGCGAGGTGACCGTGCTCGGGCTGCTCGCGGACACGTCGGTTCCCGCGCCGCGGCTCGTGGCCGCGGACCCGGACGGCGTGGTCTGCGATGTTCCGACGCTGCTGATCACCCGCCTGCCCGGCCGCCCTCCGGGGCTCCCACGCGACATGGACGCGTTCCTCGTCGGGCTCGCGCAGGCGCTTCCGGCGATCCACGCCGTGAGCGACCGTGCACGCGGCTCGATCCCCGCCTACCGCCGCTACCGCGACCTCCGATCCACTGGTCCGCCGCCGTGGTCGCGGAGCCCGAGACTCTGGGAGCGGGCGCTCGAGCTCGTCGTCGCCGAGCCTCCGCCCGGGCCGTGCGGCTTCATCCACCGCGACTACCACCCCGAGAACACGCTCTGGTCGCGGGGCAGGCTGACCGGCGTCGTCGACTGGACGAGCGGCTCGTGGGGACCACTCGCGGTCGACGCCGCCCACATGCGCTGGAACCTCGCCCTCACCTACGGCCTCGACGCAGCCGAGGAGTTCCTGCGCCTCCACCGCTCGCTGCGCTCGGAGGATTCCGACGACCAGCACTACTGGGACCTCGTGACCGTCCTGGATCTCGTCTTCGACCTGGACCTCGACGACTGGCCGGGCTTCGACCTGCAGCGACTCGAGCGCTACGTCGCGAGCGTGCTCGCCGAGGTGGGGTGAGACCGAACGCGGAGCTACGGCAGGATCGGATGGACGTCGCCGAACTCGTGCCCGGCGACGCCGAGCGCGGCGGCCTCCGCGTAGGAGCGCTCGAGGAGCTCGCGTCCGGCTCGGCCTCGAGCATGAGCAGGTGGGAGGACTCCGGCTCGTGCCAGCCGGTGATGAGCCCGTTGACCGCGCGGAGGCCACGCTCGGGCGTGATCACGACGTCCGTCCAGCCCGCGCCGGCGTGGACCGTGCCGTCGAGTGTCGCCGCCGTCTCGAGCGCACGGACGACGGTGCCGTCGGCGACCACGCGCCCGCCCCAGGCGTGAAGCGTCACCGGCGCGACCAGGATGCCGCGGGACACGAACTCGGTGACGAGCTCAGCGCTGAAAGCGCACTATGAAGTCAAGCCCGCTCAGGCGGTGCTCGCGCCCACTGCCGCTGCCACGAGGAACAGCAGCCGGTGGCGGCCCACCGTGATCTCGTCGCCGTCGCGCAGCGTCCGACCCTCGACGCGGTGCCCGTTGACGAAGACGCCGTTGAGCGAGCGGTCGTCGAGCACCCGCACCCCGTCGGCCTGGCGGACGACGAGCGCGTGGCGGCGTGAGACCGTCGCGTCGTCGAAGTGGATGTCAGCCGCCAGCGAGCGCCCGATGCGCGTCCACTCGCGCGTGAGCGGGAGCACGCGCACCGTGTCCCCGTCGCGGAAGGCCAGGTGCTCGCCGAGACCTGTCAGGAGCTCGCACGCCTCCGTTAGGAACGCATCTCGGTCCTCGTGGGAGGCGCCCCGGCGCAGATCAGGTGCGAAGGCTTCGCCGGAGAGCAGCGAGACACGCGCGAAGCGTTCCGCGCCGCAGCTCGGGCAGCGGGGCAGCGTGCTCTCCGCGGCCACGGTGAGCACGTAGCCACAGCCCTCGCAGCGGAACGACCCCGTCCCGGCGAGCGTCCCCGTCATCAATGACTCCATGGCGTGCAGCATTCCCTGCAAGGGCCAGATGACAAACGCCACGGGCAGGTTCGGCGCGTCCGGGACCGAACCTCACGGCATGCTTCGTCTCCAGGGCATCTCCGAGCCCGAGCTCGAGCGGCACCTGCTCCGCCGCGGCGTGGGTGAGCTGGCGGCCGGCCGCCACGCATGCGTCGACTGCGGGCGCACCCCGCTCGTCGGGGAGGGCTACCACCGCTACGGGCGCGGCGAGGTCGTCTGCGATCTGTGCCGCCCGCGGCACGCCGACCCGCCGCAGGCCTCCGATGTCGTGCGCCACCCCGAGCGCGGCCACGCCGTGCGCCTGCGGGCGCGCTCCGCCGCCTGACGCAGGACCTCGCGCAGGGTGGGGAATGTAGGGTGGCGGGCGTGGATCTCGTCACGGCAGACGTGCGCATCTCCCGCCCCCCGGCGGAGGTCTTCGCCTACCTGGCCGACGTGGCCAATCACCCCGAGTTCATGGGGCACTTCACCCGCGACTGGCACGTCACGCGCGAGGACACCTACGGCATGGGCGCGGGCGTCCGCTTCGCGTTCAAGCAGCGGCGCAACAAGTACCCGTGGATTGACCAGA
>JAABUS010009548.1_pt1 | contig 10219 bp, 8 predicted proteins | sample 5560161 | NCBI WGS metagenome assembly JAABUS01 (sample SAMN10711885, study PRJNA513376) | rock metagenome | isolation source: Antarctica rocks | place: Antarctica: Victoria Land, Trio Nunatak nord | collected 2016-01-04
GGGTACGCCATGGCAGCACCTCCGAGGCGGGCGGCGAATCGACCCTCACTCCCCAGCATGCTCCCTGCCACCGGCGTTTTAGCTCTGACGCACCACTAGATTGGTTTCGTCACGCCTGCCGCTCCTCGCCCCGGCACAGGCGCTCGACCAGATGCTCGGCCGCCCGCAGGCAGACTGGCCAAATCGTCATCGTCGGGTTGATGCCGGGGCAGGTGGGTAGGACGGCGCCGGAGAAGACGTACAACCCCGGCGTGTCGTGGACCTGCAGGTCGCGGTCGACCACGCTCCCCTCCGGGTCGTCGCCCATCCGGCAGCCGCCGAGGTCGTGGGAACTGCCGGCGCCGGTGAAGCGCGGTCCGCGCCAGGTCTTTGTCGCCCCCATCGCGCGCAGGATCTCCTCACACGTGCCTTCCATCCAATCACTCAGGCGCTGCTCGTTCGGCTGCAGGTCGTAGGTGACGCGGATCACCGGCAGGCCGAGCCCGCTGCGATCCCGATGATGGGGATCCAGGTCGAGGTAGTTAGCCTCGTACGGCAGCGCGTCGATCTGCATCCGGACCACCCCCCAATGCTGCCACCCGCGCAGATGGGCCTTGTAGCCACTGCCCCACCGTGGTACGTCCGACGGTAGCGTCTCGCGGCTGATCGCGATCGGGAGGAACTCGTTCTCGGTACCGAGGGTCGAGCCACCGAGGAAACCGTGTGCCATCGAGTCGAACTGGTCCGAGAGATAGTCGTCCAAGACCACCGTCTGCGCCGCTGGTCCCGTGTGCCGATTGAATACGACGTCGGGGAAGAACCCGTCGACGTGCGGAAACTGCTTGGTCATGAAGTGCTTGCCAACCTGACGGGTGTTGTTCCCGAGCCCATCGGGGTGCTTGGCGTCGGCCGAGAGGAGGAGCAGCCGGACGTTTTCGAAGGTGTAGGCGCAGAGGATGACGGTGTCCGCCTGCTGGACGTGGCGCTCGCCGAGGGCGTTGACGTACTCTACGCCCCTCGCCCGTCCGTCGGCGTCGGTGACGACGCGCACGACGCGACAGTGCGTCCGTAGGTCGAGGTTACCGCTTGCTAATGCCTCAGGCACGGTCGAGTGCCCAGGATTCCACTTCTCGTCGGCAAGCGGCACGAATCCGCTGCTCCAGGCGCTGTAGGTGGTGGCGGGCCGGCCGTCGTAGGGGATGCTGTTGACCCCACCAGGTAGCGCGTGGGGGTGCAGCCCCATCGCCTGGGTCGCCTCACGGAACAGCTCACCCATGCGGAAGGGGCGCAGCGCCGGCATCGGGTAGGACGTGCTGCGAGGCACGAACGGGTTGTGCTCGTCGCCCGTGACGCCAACGATCCGCTCGGTGCGGACGAAGTACGGCTCCAGCTCCTCGGAGGTGACCGGCCAGTCGGCCACCGTGCAACCGTCTGGAATTGCCTTCGGTCCCCACCGCTCGCGCGCGTAGGACCGGAACCGGAAATGGTGGGGATGGAACCGGCGGAGCTGGCCGGCGTAATGGATGATCGAGCCGCCGACCCCGTTCATCATCCGACCCACCGAATACGTGATCTCCTCGGTTGGTGCCGACTCCCGCGGGCGCCATCGGGGAGTTTCGCTCAGGAACTTGGGCCCCATGTTGTCCCGGCACCAGTAGGCCGAGCCCAACTCGTCCGGAACAAAGTCCGCCTTCGTCCGCCATGGGCCGGCCTCGAACGCCACGACTCGCAACCCCGCCTTCGTCAGGGTCGGGGCGATGAAGCCGCCGATCCCGCCGAGCCCGACCAGGATCACGTCCACTCTACCCGCTGGGGGCTCGCCCCCTCGGTGGGGGTCGTAGCCCGGGATCTCCTCTGGCTCGGTCGGCCCATCGCTGAGGACGTACCCGACGTCAACGAGCGACTGGATCACTCCTCCCTTTGTCACCGGCTCCGGAGAGAGGTTTTCGTCGGCCGAGTTCTCCAGCCAAACGCCCGGGTGCCCGAGGAAGCGCCAGCCGAGCTTGCCGCGGTTCCCACCGTAGGCGGGGTCAGCAAACAGTCCCTCCTGCAGGTGGCGAAGCAACAGATCGAAGAATGCGCGTTGCGCCGGGATCCGCCAGCCCGGCACCTCGCTCCGCTCCAGTGCGGAGAGAAGCTCGTCCCGCCAGGTCGGCTCGGCGTCGGCGAAGGGGGTCCCCCAGCGAGAGCGGGCCGCCCCGTCGAGCGCTGCAAGCCCCAGACGGTACGTCTCGACGTGGTCGCCGTAGGCGCCGGCGAGTGCCCGATCGACGAAGGTCACGACGCCGATCTCGACCGCCCCAGGGCCGTGCTCGTCGGCCGGGAAGAGACGCTCGAAGACGGCTGCGGCGGTCCGCGCTTCGTGCGGGTTGAGGATGACGAGGCCAAGGGACGGGTCCATCGGAGTACCTCCTGGTAAGTGGCCGGTTGGTTGTCACTCGCGGTGGGATGGTTTCGAGCGAATGGCCCCGTCCCTGCGTGGCTTGGAGGACGGGGCTTCGCCGTGCGGGCGATCCCGGGAACGGAAGCGTGGGGATATGGACCGTGGTGGCAGGCGGACGCGCGCATTACCTTCCACTACGCCGCGCCCTCGACCCGATGGAGCAGCTCTCCGGCGTGCGACACGAGCATGAGATCCTCATCCTCGCGGCCGGCCGACGCTTATGGGTCGATCTTGCGGAACTCCGGGTACCCGAGGTTAACCCGCCGGCAGCAGTCTGCGGGGATTCCGATGACGAGCGTCACGTCGATGCGGGGAAACGCTTCGCCGCTTGCGGGGTAAGCACGTCCTAATGCCCTTGACGTGCGTGCTGTGCGCCTTGATCGTGCCGGGCACGTTCTGGAAGCGGCCCTCCTGCTTGAGGAAGTAGTCCCGGACGTGATAGCCCACCTCACCGATCAGCAGGCCGTGGGTGTAGGAGACCTTCGTGATATGGGGCGCGTAGATGACAACCTCCCCGCTGTCGGCGGTCGCCGGCTCCGTCTTGTATAAGGCCTTAGCCGCCTCGCGCTGGCACGCAATGCGGTCACGGAGTTTCCGCGCCGTCGTCGCACCGCTGTCGTCCGTGGAGACCCGCAGCATTGGTCAGGCCGCCGTGACCAGCCGCTGATTGGCCGGCCCGCTCTCCCTCGTTGTGTTGAGGGCACAGGACCCGATCTGCGCCGGCCACGCGGCCCCCGCCGCGTCACCGACCGTCGCGCTGCCCATTTTATCCCTTGATGGTCGATCGGGTTCACGTGAGCGTGGCGCAGCCCCGCCATCTGTCGGTCCGATCGCGACGCGATTTGGCTCGCGGCCCGCCCGGCGGACGCAAATGATATCAGTTGACACGGAAAACGTTTGTGGTAGCGTTTGCGAACCAGCTTGCGAGGGGGGAGGTGGAGATATTGGTCACCATCCGTGCTGTTGGGGAGCGAGCCGGGTTCTCCCCATCCACCGTGTCGCGGGCGCTGAATACCCCCGGCCTCGTCCGCATGGAGACGCGGCGGCGGGTCGAGGAGGCTGCGGCGTCGCTCGGTTACCGGCCCAACCGCGTGGCCCGCGGCTTGATCACGGGTCGCATCGGGATGGTCGGGCTCGTCGTGCCCGACATCGCCAACCCCTTCTACCCCACCCTCGTGCGCGCCGCCGATCACGCTGCCCACGCCAGCAGCTTGGCCCTCCTGCTCGCCGACACGAACGAACGCCCGGACGTCGAGGAAGAACTGCTCCGGGACATGGGCCGATTCGTCGACGGGATCATCCTCTGCTCGTCGCGCATGAGTTCCGAGCAGATCGCGGAGATCGGTGCGTCAGGCGGGAGGCGGCCCTTCGTCTCGGTCAACCGACCGATCGCCGGCGCATCATTCGGTGGTGCTCGACTCGGCGACCGGCATGCGCCAGGCGCTCCGTCACCTTGCCGGCCTGGGGCACACCCGCATCGCGTACGCGGCGGGTCCCGAACGTGCGTGGGCGAACGGCCAGCGGCTGCGAGGCTTGGACGTTGCGGCTCGCCTCGCGGTCCAGGTCGTCCTGATACCGACTGCGGCTCCTCGCTTCGAGGGCGGAGAGGAGGTCGTTGACCAGGTGCTGCGCGCTGGGGTCACGGCAGTCATCGCCTACAACGACTTGGTCGGCCTCGGGCTACTGTCCGGGCTGCGCGCCCGGGGTGTGCCCGTCCCAGACGCGCTGAGCGTAATCGGCTTCGACGACATCTTCGCTGCCCGCATGGTGTCGCCGGCACTCACGACCGTCGCGATGCCGAGCGACGAGGCGGGACGGCGCGCCATGGAGTTGCTCGCGAAGCAGCTCGCCGCGTCCGGCAACCGCAGCCAGCGCGTCAAGATTCCGACCTCGTTGATCGTGCGCGACTCGACGGGGGTTGCCGCTGGGTCGTCGTTGGGCAGGAGCCCGCCCTTGCCCGCCGGGCCAGCGACCGAGCAAGCCGGAGAGGCGGCGGACGAACGAATGCGAGTGGGAATCCGGATCGACGAGACGGAGAGGAGCAGGTTCGATGGATCGCGAGCTTTCACGGCGGAAACTGCTGCAGCTGACCGCCGCGGGTGCAGGCGCCGGAGCGTTGGGGCCGTTGCTTTGGAACGGCGTGGCCGCCCAGGACAAGATCGTCATCGGCTTCTCCCAGCGCCGCGTCGCCGGGAGCGACTGGTACAAGACGCTGATCCTGGGCGCGGAGGAGGAGGCGAAGAAGGGGGGCGCTGAGATCATCGTTCTGGACGCCAATGGTGACACAGCCAAGCAGAACTCGGACGTCCGGACGCTGATCACGCGCCAGGTCAAAGCGGTGATCATGAACCCCTCGGACCCGACCGGTGTGGGGCCGGCCGTCAACGCCCTCGCGGCCGCGAAGATCCCGCTTGTCGTGGTGAACAGCAACCTCGACCCCGCCCTCGCGCCCAAGGCAGCCTGCTACGTGGCGGAGGATCAGATCGCGACCGCGGCCAAGGCGGGCCGGGCGATCGCCAAGGAGGTTGAACAGCGGTTCGGCCGCGACGAATCAGTCAAGGCCGTCGTCGTCGGCGGCTACTCGGGCGAAGTCGTGACCGAGCTGCGCATGCGGGGCTTCCTCCAGGGCTACGCCGAGTACTTCGACCCAACCCTCGCCACCCCCGGCGCCGCCGCGACGGTAGTGGAGTCGGGCAAGGTGGCCAACCTGGATCTCCTGCCGGTCCGCTACGGCGAGTGGCTGCCGGACAAGGCACTGCCGCAGGTTCGCGACGTGGCTACGGCCAACCCGGACCTCAAGCTCGTCTACAGCGAGAGCGATGTCATGCTGCCGGGCATTCTCTCGGCGCTTGAGAGCACGGGCATGACCGAGAAGGCCGTTATCGCCTCCTACGACGGGCAGATGTCCGTCCTCAAGATGATGATCGACAACCCCAATGGGCCCGTCCAGGCCGACGCCTCCAACGAACCCTACAAGCAGGGTAGCGCCGCTGTGCAGATGGCGATCAAGGCGGTCCGGGGTGAGCTCAACCCTGAGGTTGACTGCCCTGGCGGCAACCACTTCATCGACACCTTTATCGCCACTCCGGAGACGGCCCAACAGTTCTACGACCCCAACCGCACCTTTTAGCGCCAAGCCGGCAGCAGGGGAGGTGGGGGCGCGGTGCATGCCCGCCCCCACCTCCCCTGCTGGCCTGGCACGCCGATGCCCGAGGTTGCCTTACCATGACCGAACCCGATGCCGGGTTGCCCGCCGGCGAATACCAGGACCGCCTCGACCGCACCCGGGCCGCGATGGAGGCCGATGGGCTCGAAGCGCTCTTTGTCTACGGCGACGAGTACCGTCCAGGCATGCCGCGCTACTACTCGAACTTCAACACGATCAACGTCGTCGAAGAGTCAACGCAAGCCGTCTTCCTGCCCCGTGGAGGCCCGCCGGTGCTCTTCGTCGGTCCCCTCAATGCCGACGGGGCACGGCGCGAGTCCTGGATCGAAGACGTCCGCAGCGCCTTCGATCTGGACGTTCACCTGCCCGAGCTGGCCCGGGCCAGCGGTCGGCGCCTCGAGCGCTTGGGTCTGGTCGGTGGTGACGTGATGCCGCTCAACGTCTACAACCGATGCCGGCGGGTCCTACCGCAGATCGAAGTCGTGCCGGCCGACCACATCGTCGCCGACCTGCGGGCGATCAAGAGCCCGGCCGAGGTCCGGCTCATGCGCCGCGCCGCGCAGCTGGCCGACGAGAGCCTCGAGGCGGCCGTCGACCAGATCGCGCCAGGCAAGACGGAAGTGGAAATCTCAGCGATCGGGGAGCACGTCACCCGGCTAGGCGGAGGCGAGATCGGCTCCGCCTACCTCGTCGTCTCGGGCCCGAAGACTGCTGCCCCGGCCGCACGCCCCGACCAGCGGCGGATTCAGCCCGGCGAGCTGGTCTGGATTGACTTTAATCCGCGGGTCGGCGGCTACTGCTGCGACGCTGGGCTGACCATCGTCACCGAAGGCGCCTCCCAGGAGCTGCGCGATTTACTGCGCTTCGCCTACGAGACCAACGACCGGATGATAGCCGCGATTGGCCCCGGGTTGCCGGCCGTCGAGGTCTTCCGCCGCACCAGCGAGATCGTGCGTGCTGCCGGCTACCTGGAGTACTTCGAGCCATTCACGACCGGGATGCGGGCGATCGGTCACGGCGTCGGGCTCGATGTCGTGGAGTCACCCGATCTCGGGCCGCGCAGCAGCTACCAGTTCCTGCCGAACATGACGATGGGTATCAAGTTCGATCTCCACGGCCCGGACTTCGGCCTCCGGGTGGAGCGCACCGTCCTCGTCACGGAGACCGGAGTCGAACCGTTGAACGCGTTCCCGGGGCTGGCGGGGTGACCGGCCCCATGGGCCTGGACGAACCGCCGGGTGTCCGCCAGCACTCCCCACTCGTGGGGCGTCGGCCCGTGGTCCCAGTCAACCGGGCGGTTGGGGACCCGTTGCGCCGTCCAGAAGAAAGGGCCGGCATGAGCGAGTCGACCGTTCTCTCGCTGCAAGGCGTGACCAAGATGTACCCAGGGGTCCGCGCGCTGTCGAACCTCGACTTCGACCTGCGCATGGGCGAGGTCCACGGAATCGCCGGCCGCAACGGGGCCGGCAAGTCGACCCTGATCAAGATCCTGTCGGGCGCCGACCAGCCGGACGGCGGGACGATGATTGTGGTTGGCCAGGTCGCCCGCTTGCACAGCCCGCAGGATGCGCAGCGGCTCGGGATCTTCACGATCTACCAGGAGCTGAGTCTGGTGCCGCAGCTCTCCGTCGCGGAGAACATCTGCGTCGGGGACTTGCCGGTTGGTCCCGGCGGTGTCGTGAGCTGGCGGCGGGTCGAGCAGGAGGCCCGACAGGCCCTCGACCCGTTCGGCGTCGACATCGACGTCACCCAGCAGGTGGGCGCGCTCTCCGTCGCCCAACAGCAGGTCGTCGAGCTGGCCAAGGCGCTACGGCGGCGGGCCAAGGTCGTGCTCCTGGACGAACCGACGGCGACGCTGCCGCCGCCCGACGTGGAGCGACTCTTCGCGGTGCTGCGCACCCTCCAGACCCGCAGTCCTGTCTCGCTCATCTACATTTCGCACAAGCTGGAGGAGGTCTTCGAGATCTGCCAGCGGGTGACGGTCCTGCGCGACGGGCGCAAGGTCGGGACATACAGGACTGGCGAAACGAGCCCCGCCGCGATCGCTCGCGCAATGGTGGGGACCGATTTCGAGAGCGCCCGGCAGCGCGAGGCCGCCAGCGACCGCAAGCCGCCGCGGCTCGGTCCCGGCGGGGACCTGACGGACGTGGCACTCGCCGTCGAGGGGCTGGGTGACGGGTCGCGGATCCGCGACATCAGCCTCACGCTCCACCGCGGCGAGATACTAGGCGTGGCCGGGCTGGTCGGCAGCGGGCAGTCCGAGCTCTCGCTCTGCATCTTTGGCGCCCAGCCGATCGAGAGCGGGCGGGTCGTCGTCGACGGACGCCCGCTCCGGCTCAGCAACCCCATCGCGGCAATCCGGGCGGGCGTGGCGCTACTTCCCCAGGACCGCAAGACGCAAGGCCTCGTGCTCCAGATGTCGGTGGCTGACAACATCATCCTCCCGAACCTACCCAGCGTCACCCGCTACGCGGTCGTCTCGCAGCGGCGGCAGCGCGAGATCGCCCAGCGGATGCGCCAGGCGCTCCAGATCAAGGTCGGCCGCATTCAGGATAAGGTTGCAACGCTCAGCGGTGGCAACCAGCAGAAGGTCGTGCTGGCCAAGTGGTTGGCGAGCAAGGCCCGAATCCTGATCTTCGACGAGCCGACGCGCGGGGTCGATATCGCCGCCAAGGAAGAGATCTATGACCTGATCCGAGCGTTCGCCCAGCAGGGCGGCTCGGTGCTCCTGATGAGTTCGGACCTATCCGAGACGCTGATGTGCGACCGGATCCTGGTACTGGCGCGAGGGCGCATCGTCGGCGAGTTCGCCTATGACGAGGTCGATCTGCACGGCGAGGTCATCGCCAGGCTCTGCTACTAGCGATCGGGAGGAACCCTGATGAGGCAGACTGGCAATGAAGTGGATGCGCGCAACGTCGGGGGAGATGCGGGGAGTCCGCAGGCCGGGCCGGCCACTGGGAGTGCACTGCCGGTGATGCCTACCACGGAGCGCACGGAACCAAACCGAACGACCGCGACCGGTGCTCGGGTCCTGGATCTTCTCTCTCGGAGCTACCTGTTCGTCTTCTTAGCGCTGACGATCGTCATTGGCTCCGCGCTTTCCCCGTTCTTCTTCACTACGAGCAATCTCAACAACATCATGCTGAGCAGCTCCATCATCTCCGTGCTGGCAGTCGCCCAGTTCATGGTGATTGTGACGGCCGGCATCGATCTGTCGGTGGGGTCGGTGAGCGCGCTGGCCACGGTCATGGCGGCGCTATTGCTGCGGAGGGAGGTCCCGCTGCCCGTCGCGATCGCGGGCACGCTGGCGGTTTGCGCGCTGGCCGGCCTGATCAACGGGGGGCTGATTGTCTACGGGCGGATCACGCCGTTCATCGCCACCCTTGCGATGCTCAGCATCGCCCGGGGTGTCGCGTACCTAATCCAGACCGGGACCCTGATCGTGATCGAGAACGACCGCTTCCTGAAATTGTTTGCCGGGCAAATCGGGTCCATTCCACACCCCGTGGTGATCTTCCTGCTGGTAACGGCGGTCTCGGCCTTCGTCATGCGCTACACCGGCTACGGCCGGCGCCTCTACGCGATCGGAGGGAATGCCGAGGCAGCGCGTCTTTCGGGACTGCCTGTTCGCCGGGACATCCTCACCGTCTATACCGCCTCAGGCTTCTTGGCCGGCCTCGCCGGTCTCATGCTGGCCGGCCAGCTGTCACAGGGGAGCTCGCTGGTGGGTCAGGGCTACGAACTGGACTCGATCGCGGCTGCTGTCGTCGGCGGAACGTCGCTCTTTGGCGCGACTGGTGATCCGATCAGCAGCGTTGTCGGAGGTCTCATCATCGCGACCATCGGGAACATTATGAACCTGCGCGGTATCCCTTCGGAGCCACAGCTCGTGATTCGAGGACTGCTCATCCTCATCGCCGTCTTCTTCACCGGTGGCGGTGGCGCTCGGATTCTGCAGGCCGTCCGGCGGTCGCGCTGACGGCGACCAAGTGGGATTTTGAATAGACCTGCTTACTCCTCACGTTCTCGATGTATTCACCGGTCCGCCAGGCTCTGAAGGGTGGTACCGATCGACCATCGGAGCGCTTGCCATGCCGCTGCTTTCCGATCAGATCAGAGGGTGGCACAAGGCGACCTCTGTCGAGGTCCTGCTCTCGTCCCGGCCCTCGGACGATGGATCGAATGGTGGTAGGTACAGACAGTACAGGCGCGCGGCATCTCAGCCTCCCTCCGCCCCATGGGCGCATCGGTAGTCGTGCCGCACACAGCGGCACGCGGCCCACGTGGTCGGTTGAATGTCCCGGAGGACCGCGACTGCCGACTCACCAAGCGGAGGACTCGTCAGACGCACACCACCCGGCATCAGTTGGCCTCCTCCCGTAGGCGATCGGCCAACGCCAGGGCGGCCCGGTCGTCGCGCACGTCCGGGTCGTCGGGCGAGGCTGCCGCCACCTCGGCTCGATACGCGGTCACCTCCTCCGGCGTCAGCGCCAGGATGTTACGGGCCATGGGCAGGATGTGCGGTTCGGGCGCCAGGGCGGGCGGCTCCGACCTTGTTTCGCTTGTTTCGCTTTTTTCGCATCCGGTATCGGCAACCGACTCCCGTTCGGCGAGGAATCGGCGTGCGC
>JAABUS010009549.1_pt1 | contig 10219 bp, 6 predicted proteins | sample 5560161 | NCBI WGS metagenome assembly JAABUS01 (sample SAMN10711885, study PRJNA513376) | rock metagenome | isolation source: Antarctica rocks | place: Antarctica: Victoria Land, Trio Nunatak nord | collected 2016-01-04
GCGTCGTCCCAAGCAGTACCCCTTGATGAAGGAACCCAGGGCGGTACTCCGCAACCGCCTCATGGGCAAAGAGGTTGCGGCTTAAGTTCACGCCATTCACGAATGTCCCCGTTCTGTTTCCGGCTCTACTCAGTCCCCGGCCCGATGTTTCTTGGGGACGTTCGGGAAGCGGCTGCGAATCGCCCTGGCCGTTTCCTCCCACGCGTCGGGTTGCTTGTCATCCGGCCGCCACTCCCGATACAAGACGGCCCTCTCCTCGAGGCACATGGCGAACGCGATGTTGTCGGTGCCGAGGCCGGCGGCGAGGCGGCCCATACCCCGCACGAGGAACGCGTCGGCATCGGCGTAGAGGCCCCGGCCGCGGCAGAGCTGGGATCGGACGATGTAGGAGGGCGCGCCCATCAAGCGGCCCTGGACCTGCTCCTGCAACCGCAAGGACAACTCCAGATGCAGGTCCGCATCGGCCCAGCGGCCCAGCGCGATCTCGCTCGTCGCCAGTTCCTCGAGCAGTAGCACATAGGCCCACTCGCCGCGCCACCCGGGTCGACCGGCGCTGACCGCCCGTTGTTGACAGGCGACGCACTCCTCCAGGAGCGACACGGCCTCCCCGTGCCTCCCCATCTTCTGGTAGGTCAGCGCCAACCCTTCGCGGGCGATGTCCAGATCGTCCTCCCTTGCCTCCGTGGCCAGGGCCAGCTTGTAATGCCCCTCGGCCTCCAAGTAGGCCCCGCGCTCGCGGGCACGGTAGCCATCCCCAATATGGTTCGGCCCGTACACCCCATAGGCCATATACGCTATAAACCACACGACTAAGGAGCCCGTGACCAAGAAGCCCGCGATCAGGAGCACTTGCCCCGGTCGGGGTCGGCTGCGTGGACCCAGCCGTACGCCGAGGACGAGCGGCCCGGGCACGGCCGACTTCGGGGGCCCGACCGGGGGGGGCACCCGACCCTCGACCCCGAACCGCGTCCGGCAGGCGGGGCAGGTAGCCCCTCCCTGGAACCCATCGGGCAGGCGGCCCCGCTTACCGCAGTTCGGGCACGTCACGTCGATCGGCATCGGTGTCTCTTCACATGAGGTGGCCCGGATGGCTCGCGCACCGGACCTGGGAGCGGGAGTGCCGGCCTCTCAGGGTAGCCGGGCCCGGGAGCGGCGGGGGGAAACCGGGACATTCGTAAATTTTGCCGCTGTCTGCAAAGGCTGGGCAAAGTAAGGCCGGAGTCAGTCCTCAGAACCAAGACCGCAGGGTCACAGGGACACCGTGTTGTACCGACCACCCTTACGAAGCGAAAGAGCGTAAGGATGTGGGCCTTAACCCTTGCGACGTCGTCGTGAAGAAGCCCTAACTCTGTCCAGATCCCGGATCGGTTCTTGACCTCGTTTCTGACCCGTGATGGATTTCCGCGCAGGACCCGGATCGGTTCCCGACACCGCTCCCCTTGCGAGTGCCTCGAATTGCGTGATCCGCACGGCTTGGTCGGGGAAGCGGGCGATGATCTCCAGCGTGCCGCCCATCGCTTCGATGAATCCCCGCAAGGTGCTGAGATACATATCGGTGCGGCGTTCGAGCTTCGAGACCGCCGCCTGCTTGATGTGGAGCATCTTGGCGACCTCCTCTTGCGATCGTTCGCGGGCTTCGCGGATCCGGCGAAGGGTCGCCTCCTCGGTGATTAATTCCGCCGTCCGCTTCGCGATGGCCTGCTGCCTCTTCTTCGGCAGCTTGGCCACGAAATCATCCAATCGAACTGCCATATGTCCCTCACTGTTCGAGTCGTTCCAGGTGCCGCCGAAAACGCTCGTCGGCGATTGGCAGAGCTTTCTTGTACCAGCGTTCGTCGCCCCGCTTGTTGCCGCCGATCAGCAGGATCGCTGCACGGTGGGGATCGAAGGCGAAGAGGATACGCCAGGGATCTCCCCGGAACTGCACCCGTAATTCCTTCATGTTGGTGAAAGCGGAACCCTCCAGGGTATCGACGTAGGGCCTTCCGAGTTGCGGCCCGTGCTCCCTCAGCAAGTTGGCATGGGCGATGATTTCATCCTGCAACGCCTCTACCAGGCCCTCGAACCAGACCGAGAATTCTTCGTCGAATTGTACGTCCCACTCCATGGGCACTCCTGTTCCTTCAGAGCAAAATATTCCATGGAAGGAATAGAATCAATCCCGAAATGAACGCTTAAGTGTTTGCATGCGTGCGTGCAATGTTAGGAACCGGGGATATTCGCGAGATTTGCCGGCATCTGCGCAGGCCGAGCGCTATGAAGCCATTAGGGGAAATGGCGGCATTCATCATTATGTTGGCCCTATGCGCGGTATGCGCAGGTTTCAGCCGCCGTCGGAAGCACCGAGACACCCGTTTCGCCGACCCCCGCCCCTTCGCTGGGTATCATGCAGTGACGGGCCTCTTCGGCGAAGTTGGCACGATCACAATCTCTCCCTCCCGGAGGCTCGGGACGTGACCCACCTCTCACCATGCGCGATGTGTTCCGACCCGAACATCGGCAATCCTTACACGTCTCTTCCTTGGGGGGATGTGGTGTCGATGTGAACGGAAAATCGACATGACTCGCGAAGAGCCGGTTTTCACCCACCTTTGACCCACCTCCGACCCACCTGGAATGCTCCCGGCGCCATCCCGCCAGGAAATGACGCAAGTCCTTGAGGCGGAAAAACAATTGCCGCAAACTCTAAGGTCTGCAAACTTCAGCACTCATCAGTGGCGACGCGTTCCGGACGCGTCCGGAACGTCGAATGGTTCGGAAAGTGGGGCTTCCCGGCACCAGATGGCCTCATTTGGCATCGGGAGCACATCGAAAGCCGCGCGACGATCCGCGGTCGGGTGGCTCTGATGGAGCGGAGCGACACCAAGGGGCGTGCGCGCGAGGGCGTCGGAGGCATGGGCCCCGGGGCATCATGCTCCAGCGACCCGTCGCCAACCCTCCGAGGCGAAGAGAGGCGACCACACCGCGATCCGCCATGGCCGTGGATCGTTTCAAGATGCGCCTTGCTCGTGCCGATAGATGCGAATAGTGGCAATCTGTGCCGGCCGGGCCGAGAGTTGTCTCCTTGTGCCATGCGAACGCGAGCCGCCGGCCTGGCGTCGACCTTGACAGGATTGACGGCCCGGATAGAGTCGATTTCGGATCGCATCCGCCCCGGAGGATCGTCCCCCTCACTTCTTTCGACGAGCCGGTCGTGACTTCCGAGCCTCTGACACCGATCGCGCCGGTCCCTGTCCATCGGCCCGTCCTCCTGGACGAGGTCGTGTCGTGGCTCGCTCCCCGGGAAGGCTCCGTGCTGGTCGACGGGACGGTCGGGGCGGGGGGGCACGCGGCGGCGCTCGCGCGTAGGGTTGGGGCGGAGGGGCGGGTCATCGGGCTCGACCGCGACCCCGACATGCTGGCGCTCGCCGAGGTCGCGATGCAGGGGCTACCCGTCACGCTGGTCAGGTCGCCCTATCGTGCCCTGATCAAGGTCCTCGACGACCTCGGGATCGATCGGGTGGACGGGGTCTTGCTGGACCTCGGGATGTCGTCGGACCAGATCGGTTGGCCGCACCGGGGGTTCAGCTTCGCGGTCGAGGGGCCGCTCGACATGCGGTACGACCCCCGCTCCGGGCCATCGGCGGCCGACCTGGTCAACTCGCTGGATGAGGAGGAGCTCGCCCGCATCTTCTTCGAGTATGGCGAGGAGCGGCACGGCCGACGGGTCGCCCGGCGGATCGTCGAGGCGCGGCGGATCGAGCCGATCACGACCACCGGACGACTGGCGGACCTGGTCCGCAAGAGTATCCCCGGCAAGTGGGGCGCGATCGACCCGGCCACCCGCGTCTTCCAGGCCCTCCGGATCGAGGTCAACGACGAGCTCGACCACCTTGACGACACCCTGGCCGACCTGGTCGACGTGCTCAATCCCGGGGGGCGGGCGGCGATTTTGAGCTTCCACTCGCTCGAGGATCGCCGGGTGAAAGAGACGTTCCGCGACGATTCGCGCCTGTCGGTCCTGACCCGGAAGCCCGTGGTGGCGTCGGCCGGGGAAGTGGCCATCAACCCCCGCGCTCGAAGCGCAAAATTGAGGGTCGCAGAGCGATGTCCCGAACTGATTGGACCACCCGAACCGCCGGACCTCCGCCCCAGGGGCAGGACGCCCGACCGTTGATTGATCCCTACGACCCGGACGTGCATGGGCCCGACGTCGGGGTGGCCGCCGCGATCGCATCCGGCGGGGCGGACGATCACGACCTCGAGGACGGCTCGGGGGCCGAGGCCCCGCCCCGCCGCCGGACCTCGATCGCGAGCGGACTGGGCGCTCTGGTCCGCCCCTCGCGCGAGGTCCGGTTCGGCCTCGCCGCGCTGCTCTCGTTCCTGATCCTGGTCACGGTCCTGATCATGAAGCGGGAGAAACCCAGGGCTTCGGCCAGGGGGAACAGGCCCACCCCCGTCGCGAGGATCGGCGACTCGGGCCCCGCGCCCAGCGAGCTGGCCCTGGCGCCGGCCGCCTCCGCCCCGGCCCCCGAGGCGCCCGGGCCGGCGGTCGAGACCCCCCCCGTCCCCCCTCCGGCGGCGGAGTCCAGGGCGGCCGAGCCCCCCATCGCCCCCGCGCCTCCGGAGGTCGAGGCGGTCCCGGCCCGGGTGGACCCCATCCAGCTGGCAGCCGCGGAGAAAGAGAAAGAGAAGGCACCCTTACTCCCTCCCGATCTGGCGGCCGACTCGTCGGCAAAGCCCGGCGCAAAGGCGACGGCCGAACCCCCCACCCAGCCGCCCTTGCCCGCCGACCCGGTCCCGGCTCCCTCTCCGGGTCCCGCGCCGGCCCGGGCGGCATCGACGGCGCCGGAAGTCCCGGAGGCGGGCCCGCCCGCGTCGAGCCCCGAGGCCTCGCCTGAGCCACCCAAGCCGGGCGCACCGGCCGTGGAGACGCCTCTTCCCGCTCCGTCCTCGGCCTCCGATACGGCCCTCGTCCCGACCCCGTCGCTATCGCCGATCGTCGACCTCCCCAGCCCGGCCGCCCCCACCAGTCCGCCGGCATCCGAGCCCCCCGCGCCGATGCCATCCCCGGCCCCGCCGCCGGATTCCCCCGCGACGGTCTTGCCCGCGTCGCCCGATCCGGCCGCGAGGGATGCGGCCTCCGCCCCCGAGCTGCCGGCGCCGGCGGACGCCCGGATCCCTCCGACGCCCCCGGAAGTCCAGGAGCCTCCGGCGCCCCCGGAGTCCCGGCTCACGCAGCCGCCCGCGGATGCTCCCGCCCCCGAGCTGCCGGAGCCCGTGGATGATGCGATACCCCCGACGACCCCACCCGTAACCTCGCCGGAACCCATGGCGGCCCCGGCCCAGGCGAAGGACGTGCCGAGCTTTGCCACACCCCCTCAACCCGATCCCTCGACCTCGAATCCGACCGAAAAGGTCACGATCCCGAACATAAGCAAGGGCCGGCTCTTCGGCAAGGACCTGGGGCGCTCCGCTCCTCCCGCCGACACCACGATCGAGCGGCCCAATGCCCCCGACCGCGACGCGGAGGACCGGGTCGAGTCCGTGCCGCACGTGGTCCAGAAGGGCGAGAACTTCTGGACCATCTCGCGCCTGTCTTATGGATCGGGACGCTTCTACAAGGCCCTCTGGGCGGCCAATCGGCAAGTGGTCCCGGTCATCGACGAGCTGTACGTCGGCACCACCATCCTGATCCCGCCCCCCGAGGCCCTCGACCACTCGCTCATCCTCCCGGCGAAGACGACCCGGGCCGCGAGCCCGGCCGTGCCGTCCTCGCCGGTCCGCCGGACGTCGCGGTCGACCCTCGACGAGGTCCCAACCGAGCCCAAGGAGATCGAGGTCCACCTCCCCGCCGCCCCGCCCTCCCGGCGCGGCTCGACATCCGCCGAAGAGGTCGACCCGGAGCCGGAAGTGGGAGTCCGGCCCAGACTCCCCGTCTACAGGATCCGGGCGAATGAGACCCTGCGCAGTATCGCCAACCGTACCCTGGGGGACAGCCATCGCGCGGGTGAAATCCTCGAGCTGAATCGCACCGTCATCAAAGACCCCAACGACCTGACCACGGGACAGGAGATCAAGCTCCCCGAAGATGCCCGCGTGGGGCGTCGGGCACGGTAAGCCGCGCTCTCGTGTGGGAGCAGGGCCGCCTTCACTCGGACTTATGTGCGATCGTGGCGTAGTTCGTTTCTTGAGCCCTGGAGGAGCGATAGTGCATAGCCAGGGGCGTCCGCCCCTGGACGGGGTGCGAGCTGCGTAAGCTTTAAGATGGTAATGGCTTCCGCGCATCGTGCAATTCCAGGGGCTTGCGCCCCTGGCTATGAACCGCCGCCTCTCCGGGGCGAAGAGATGCGACCCCGCCGCCGGGCCAGGGTTGGCATAGGCCCTACAAAGAGAACGGGGCGGGTAGAGCACCCGCCCCGTCCAGAACGCGTGGAATCTGTCGCGAAGGGCTCAAGCCATCGCGCGACGCTCGGCCCGGTAGCGGTCGCGGAGCCATCGGGTGACGACGGTCTTGTCGTTAACGGGGAGGGCGCGATCGGCGAGGATCTGGAACGAGTGGCGGCCCTTGCCGGCGATCAGGACGGCGTCGCCGGGGGAGGCGGCGGACAGGGCGATCTCGATCGCATGGCGGCGGTCGGCCTCGACCCGGACACGCCCGGGGCGGCGGAACCCCGAGAGCAAGTCGTCGACGATGGCGTCGGGCCCTTCGGTCCGCGGGTTGTCGGTCGTCAGGATCACGCTCTCGGCACCCGACTCGGCGGCCCTCGCCAGGGCCTGGCGGGTCGCGCGGTCCCCGTCCCCCTCGGCGCCGAGGACGAGGTGGATCCGGCCGGCACCCGTCGTGCGGAGCGAGGCCAAGGCGTGCTCGAGCTCGACGCCGCGCCTCGCCTGATCGATCCAGACGCCGAAATCCTGCCCCTCCTCGATGCCGATGGCCTCCAGCCGGCCGGGGACGGTCGAGATGCCCTCCAGCCCGGCGACGACGGCCTCGAGCGCCAGGCCGCGCGACCAGGCGGCCGCGGCCGCGGCCGCGGCGTGCGACACATTCCGACGGCCCGCCAGCCGGAGTTCCACGGCCGCCTCGCGGTCGAAGCCGCGGAGCACGAACCTCGATCCGGAGGCGTCGAGCCGGACGATCCGGGCGGTCACGTCGGCGGGTCTCTCCAGGCCGAACGAGACGCGCCTGGCGTCGAGGTTGACCGCGCCGAGAGGTTCCACGTCGGGGTCGTCGGCGTTGACGATCGTCGCGCCCCCGGGGACGACCTTGCGGAGCAGCCGGGCCGCCGACCGCCGACGCGCCCAGAGGGCCTCGCGATCGGAGTCATGCGAGCCGCCCAGGTCGGTGACGAGGACCGATTCGTAGCGGATCCCCTCCATGCCACGCCCGTCGAGCGCGTCGTCGGTGACCTCGACCACGCCCCCGGCGCAGCCGCGCTCGACCATCGCGGCGAGCATCGCGGCCAGGGCCTCGGGCCCCGCGGACGACGCCCCCACCGGGCGGGTCGCGACGCCGTCGGACCAGCCGAGGGCGCCGACCAGGCCGAACCGGGCGCCGCTGGCCTCGAAGATGGACCGCAGGAAGAGCGCCGCGGCGGTCCGGCCGTGGGTCCCCGCCACGCCGACGATGGGCAGCCCCTCGGCCGGGTCGCCGGCCAGCGCATGGCAGAGTCGCGCGTACGCGGCCCTGGTGTCGGCGACGACCACCTGGAGCCGCCCCGCCTCGGGGCAAGGCCGCTCGACCACGACCCCCGCCGCCCCCCGTTCCAGCGCCTGCCTCACGAACGCGTGCCCGTCGTGCCGAGGCCCTCGGACCGCGACGAAGACCTGGCCCGGCTCGAGTCTTCGGCTATCCGCCGTGCAGCCCGAGACCTCCCAGTCGGGGAGGCCCCCGAAGTGGGCCCCCGGGAGCAGGCGACGGAGGCTCACCGAGGGAATCCCCCGCTGCGGCAGTCGGTCAACGAACCAGCGCACCATCGGCTCTCGCCTCCATGCCAGCCGTGATCCCCCGGCCATCCCTATGCCAGGGCGCCTCGCCGTCTCCCGGCAGGCGGCGGCATTTTTGGCCAGGGCCCGAAAAAAGGCAATGCCAGACTCGCATCGATGCCGATCACGTCCAGTTCCGCTCGAAGCCGTCGCCCCACGCCGATCGCCTGTGCGAGCCGTGTCCGCATCCTTTGCCCTGAAGCCTGATTGACCAGCCCTCCGTCCCCCGCGATGATCGACGGTGGCTCCCGCGATCGCCCCCGCTGTCACGCGGAGCTGGGGAGGCGTCGTCATGCCGGCCGTGGAAGTTCAGTGCCCCAACTGCTCCAAGGCGTACAGCCTCGACAGCCAGCTCCTCGGCCGCACCGGCCGTTGCAAGCGATGTGGCCAGACCTTCCCCCTCTCCCATCCGGGGGATAAGAGTCGATCCGGGCCGACGCCCGACGCGGGGCCCGCTCATCCAGGCGCGACAACAGGCGGGTCAAGCCTTCCACCCGATTCGATGGCATGGCCTTGTGGGGCCCAAGCTGAACTGCCCGAGCAATTCGGGCGCTATCGCATCCTGAAGGTATTGGGCCGTGGCGGCATGGGGGCCGTCTACCTGGCCCGTGACACCCAGCTCGATCGTCGGTTGGCGCTGAAGGTCCCCCACTTCACCCCCGAGGACGGCCCCGAAGTCCTCGACCGCTTCTACCGCGAGGCCAGGGCCGCGGCGACGTTCGACCACCCCAACCTCTGCCCGGTGTACGACGTGGGGCAGGTCAACGGTGTCCACTATCTGACGATGCCCTACCTCGAGGGCAAGCCGCTCTCGGAGGTCATCGACCCCGAGAACCCAACGCCGCCGCGCCGGGCGGCGGCCGTGATCCGCAAGCTGGCATTGGCCCTCGAAGAGGCGCACAGCCGCGGGGTGATCCACCGCGACCTGAAGCCCGCCAACATCATGACCGACCGTCGCCGCGAGCTGGTGATCATGGATTTCGGCCTGGCGCGGCGGTCCGGCGGCGACGACGCGCGGCTGACGAAGGCCGGTGCGGTGCTGGGGACGCCGTCGTACATGGCGCCGGAGCAGGTGGCCGGCGACGTAGCGGCCATGGGGCCCGGATGCGACATCTACGGCCTGGGGGTGATCCTCTACGAGCTCCTGACGGGTCGTCGCCCTTTCGAGGGGCCGGTGTCGCTGGTCCTGGGGCTGATCATGGTGGCCGAGCCGGAGCCGCCGTCGAGGCACCGGCCCGGCCTCGCCCTGGGGCTGGAGGCGATCTGCCTGAAGGCGATGGCTAAGAAGGTCGGGGATCGCTACGCCACGATGGGCGAATTCGCCTCCGCCCTCGACACCTACCTGCGTTCCACGAATCCGGCGGCCACGTCCTCGGGATCGTCGGACGACCGGGAGGGCCTCTTCTCCGCCGACAGTCGATTCCCCGCGACCTCTGGCGGCAACCGGGCGGGAGTAGACCCGACCTCCGTTGACCTCGCACCCCGGGTCCACTCCGCGCGGGACCTTGCCCCGGCTGCCCCCGGTCGCCCGCGTCCGGACGCCGACCGGAAACCACCGACGCCGCACAGGACGCTCTCCGTCGTGGCGGGCGTGGGGATCGTCCTCGTGGCGGGGTTGGCCGTCAGGATGGCCACAACCAGGAAGGGACCGGAACCCGTGGGCGGGGCGTCGACGACGAGTGCGGGGTCAGTTCGCCATCATCCTTCCCACGAGGAGAGCCCGGAGAAACTCACCGAAGCGGTGCTCGATGCCAGGCCCTGGCAGTTGGCGAACCTGGTGCCTTTGCTGAAGCCGCATCGAGACCAGGTCCTGCCCGTCCTGGTCGAGCAAGTCGCAACGGGTTTGCCGCAGACCTCGGCGGGGGGCGTCGTCGAGGACCGCGATGGCCGGGTCGCCAACGCGGCGGCGGCATTGTCCTACCTGGGCGAACTCCGACCTCTCCGGTCGCTGCTGGCGGACCGCACGCCTTCGCGCACAAGATTTTATGTACTGAACAGTTTGACGTCGCTGGCCTTACCCGTGGAGGCCGCGAAGCTGCTCGATGAAGAGACGGCGTGGGCCATCCGCTTCGATGGAAGCCCGGGAAGTTGCGTCCGGACTCCCATGAAATACAAGGGGCGGTGGCCATTGACGATCGAAGGGGCGCACGACATGGTTTGCACGGCCAAGCAATCCGATGTTACCTTGCCGATGGGAATTGCGATATTGCGCCTGCTCCATCCGCAACTTGGCGAGGACTGGGAAGATGGGAAA
>JAABUS010009551.1_pt1 | contig 10218 bp, 11 predicted proteins | sample 5560161 | NCBI WGS metagenome assembly JAABUS01 (sample SAMN10711885, study PRJNA513376) | rock metagenome | isolation source: Antarctica rocks | place: Antarctica: Victoria Land, Trio Nunatak nord | collected 2016-01-04
GTCATTGAAAAGACGATGACATCTCAGTTGAAAAAACAGTCTGAATTATGCTATGAAACGTTTATCGACTGCACGATCTACTCAGTTCTATTGTTTCAAATAGAGACTCTCAATTTGTATTCATCATGTGAAAAAGTCTTTGTAAGCGACTATGAATTATTGCTAGTTTATTCACTGTTTATCATTCTGAGATCAATAATCAAACAGAGTGAGTCAATCAAGATGTTGAACGTGAACTCAGAATTTACTGTAATTACATGCAGAACAATTGAGTTAAATGAATATTTATGATTGAGTTCAGTGACAATGTCAATACATTCTCGATCATCTCAATGATCTTTTTCTACTTCAATAAAGAATTTCATTCTCAAATGAGTTTCAATTCAAATACAATTGATTACAAAATCACTCATGAATGAATTGAAGCTAGAAAAGCAAATGATATTGTCATTTGAATGAAAGAGTTATTGAACTTCGATCATTAATAATTGAAAAAGACTAAGCTGATCATTGAAGCTCAAATCAATAAACATAAATGAGACATCATTTACAAGATAAATGATCAGATCTGACTATCTTTCAGAAATGTCAAAATCATAAGATCATGCAAGAATTTGAAAGATAAATAGCTAAATCTTTACTCAATCATTGTCAAAGTTGAGACTTTTTATCATCTTTGTCTATTTACAAGCATGAAGCATATACACTCAATGTTCAGCTTGAAGTTACTATGATTGTATTCAGAAGACTCTCTATCAGAACAATATTCAGAATCACTCAAATCAATCACTATTAAAGATAATGAACATTGAAAGATAGATGATATATTGAACTTCAGACGTTATCAAGATTGAATACAGTACAAAGTCAAATGAAAAGATCTAGATAAAGATAATAAATGATACTATGTTAATAAAGAAAAATTCAATGATTCAGAGAAAGTTTTGAATGAATTTCATAAGCTATATTCAAGCAAATCGCGCTAAATATTGAAATAATTATCAACAAAAGTGAGCAATTGAACTACATTCATGCAAACATGAATTTTCAAAGAAGAAAATAATGTTACAAGCATATCAAGATCAATAAGACTAAACAAGACTAAAGTTCTAATCAATTCGTAATGCACGCTAGCGAGTACTCTGCATAATGATTAAAACTAGTCAATGATTTAGTCGAAATCTGATCTAGATTTAACTCAGGTTTAACTCAGATATGACTCAACACTCTTTTTCTTTCTTAACATTCTTTTTCTTTCTCAACATTCTTTTCTTTCATTAACATCTTGTTCATCTACATCATTTTCTTTTCATGTCATAAACACATCTTTTTCAAGTCTAGCGTAGTCTTTGAACATTACATAAATAAAAGCTTTTGTATTAATCTTCTTCTGTATTCTTAATATTCAGTTATAGCTATCTTTAAAGATCAAGCACTATCAATTTTGATCTTTATTGATTGTATCATTTAAACATGATTCTGACAGTTTCTCATGAATCAACTTAATCAATGTCATAAAAATGTATGAATTTATTATTTTCTTTCTCATCTTGCACATAAAGCTTTCATATTTCTTCTTGTTGCTTAAAATCTTGTTTATCTTGTCTGCTTTATATTACAAATGTTCATTCTTCTTCATATTTAAAACATTTTACAAGTCATTAAACTTTCATTCTGTTACGAAGCGTATCAAGATTGAACAAGACTGAAGCTTTAATCAATTTGCAGTGCACGCTAGCGAGTATTCTGCGTAATGATTAAAGCTAGTTAACGATCTAGTTGAGATCTGATCTAAATATGACTCAGATTTGACTCAGATATGACTCAGCATCTTTTTTCTTCTTTAGCATCTTCTAATCAACTTATATTATCTTCTAGATAAACACACTTCTTTGTGTTACGAGTGATCAAGAAATTTCTATGACAAACACATTTCTTTGTGTTGCAAACATCTTTTGAATCAACATCTTTCTTATGTTTCAACATGTCTTCTTTGAGACTAACATTAATTTGAGTAATTATTATATAAAGTGTATTCTTCTTGTTTTTTATATTTTCTTTCTTCTGTATTTTTAAAGTTTTAGTTATAACTATCTTTATCAATCAAACATTCTAGTCACGCACGCACTCTGATTAGTTTTTAAACATGATCTCAACATTACTTTAAAAAATCATTAATCACATGATACTGATCTCATTACTCATTCAAAATCACTCAATTGACAACAAGATGAATATAAAGAAATTTGTGTATTTGATGATTGATGACATTGAAAGACAAAACAACATCAAGAAATTAATAGAATTAATGAGAACATATGATCATGTAATTGCTAGAGAATTTATCGCTCAGTCAGTAGCATCAGTTCAAATCGATTAATAGAATCAATAATAAAGAATCTTCATTGATTGCTTGAGAATCACAAAAAACTCTCTCAAATCAGCAACACTTTTCTCTTAAGACTAAACATTTTAACAAATGATCTCACTATTTACTGTTGAGCATCATTATTTGCTTGATTATTAAAATCTTCATCATGATTTGATCATCTGTGAATATTCAACTCGATCTCTTCAAGAGTAATCAAAGTCTCGATTCAGTCATTTATCTTAAGTTATCTTCTCATTTATCAAAATTTCTGTCAGAATTATGTTTAAATGATACAATCAATGAAGATCAGAATTGATAGTGCTTGATCTTTAAAAATAACTATAATTGAATATTAAGAATATAGAAGAAGATTGATACAAAAACTTCTATTTATGTAATGTTCAAAGACTGTGCTAGACTTGAAAGAAATGTGTTTGTGATATGAAAAGAAAATGATGTAGATGAACAAGATGTTGATGAAAGAAAAGAGTGTTGAGAAAGAAAAAAAGTGTTAAGTCATATTTAAATCAAATCTGAGTCAGATTTAAATCAGATCTCAACTAGCTTTGTTCAGTCTTATCGATCTTGATACGTTTGTAACATTACTTCTTTCTTCGAAAATTCATATTTGCATGAATGTAGTTTTTTTGCTCACTTTTGTTGATAGTTATTTCGATATTTTAGCGCGATTTGCTTAAATATAGCTTATGAAATTCATTCAAAACTTTCTCTGAGTCATTAAATTTTTCTTTATCGACATAGTATCATTCATCATTTTTATCTAAATCTTTTCATTTGACTTTGTACTGTATTTGATCTTGATAGCGTCTGAAGTTCAATATATCATCTATCTTTCAATGTTCATCATTCTTAATAGTGATTGATCTGAGTGATTCTGAATGTTGTTCTGATAGAAGATCTTCTGAATACAATTGTAGTAGCTTCAAGCTGAACATTAAATACAGATGCTTCATGCTGATTGATAAATGAAGATGATAGAAGATATTCACTTTAGCAGTGATTTGATAGAAATCTAGCTGTTTATCTTTCAAATCTTTGCAGAGTCTCATTATCTTGACATTTCTGAAAGATAGTTAAACTCAGTCATTTACTTCATATGTGATGTCTCGTTTATGTTTATTGATCTGAACTTCAATGATCAGCTTCATCTTTTTCAATTGTTGATGATCGAAGCTCAGTAGCTCTTTCATTCAAATGACAATATCATTTGTCTTTCTAGCTTCAAATTGTTCACAAGTCATTTCGTAGTCAGTTGTATTTGAATCGAAACTCATTCAAGAATGAAATTCTTTATTGAAGTAGAAGAAAATCATTGAAGTGATTGAGAAGATATTGAAATTGTCGTTGAATTTCATCATAGATATTCATTTGTCTCAGTCGTTCTGCATGTAATTGCAGTAGATTCTAAGTTCGCGTTCAACGTCTTGATTGACTTGTTTCGATTGATCATTGATCTCAGAATGATAGACTGTGAATAGACTAGCTGTGATTCTCAGTCGTTTGCAAAGACTCTTTCACATAATCAATATGAATTGAGAGTCTCTGTTCAAAACAATAGAACTGAATAAATCATGCAGTTGATAAACGTTTCATAGTGTTGAAATCGTGTTTAGAAACTAATCAAAGTGCATGCGTGACTAGAATGTTTGATTTATAGAGATAGCTATAACTAAGACTTTAAGAATACAGAAGAAAGAAGATACAAAAGGCAAGAAGAACACGCTCTATATAGTAGTTACTCAGATCGACGCTAGTCTCAAAGAAGACGTGTTGAAACACAAGAAAGATGTTGATTTGAAAAATGTTTGCAACACAAAGAAATGTGTTTATCATAGAAATCTGTTGACTATTTGTAACACAAAGAAGTGTGTTTATCTAGAAGACAATAGAAGCTGATTAGAATGTGCTAGAAAAGAAAAAAGATGCTGAGTCATATCTGAGTCAAACCTGAGTCAGATCTAGATCAGATCTCAACTAGATTGTTGACTAGCTTTAATCATTATGCAGAGTACTTGCTAGCGTGCATTGCGAATTGATTAAAACTTCAGTCTTGTTCAGTCTTGTTCAGTCTTGATACGCTTGTAACATTACTTTTCTCTTCGAAAATTCATGTTCACATGAATAAAACAAAATAAAACGCAAATTTTCACTGTTTTTTAATTTAGTGTGACTTGTCTGAATAAAGCTTATGAAATTCAACTAGAACTTCTTTCAAGCTCTTGAATTCTTCTTTATCGACATAGTATCATTCATTGTCTTAATCTAGTTTTGTTCATTTGACTTTGTATTGTATTCGATCTTGATAGCATCTAGAGTTCAAAATGTCATCTATCTCTCAATGCTCATCATCTTCAATAGTGAGAGATTTAAATGATTCTGAATGCTGTTCTGATAAGAAATCATTGAAACAAGAACATAATAACTTTGAACTGAACATCAAATGCAGCTGCTTCATGTTTATCAATAGACGAAGATGATAGAAAATCTCAACTTTGATAGTGATTTGATAAGATTCTAGCTGTTTGTCTTTCAAATTCTTACATGATTTAGTTGTCTTTATGTTTCTAGAGAATAATCAAACTCAGTCGTCTACTTCATAAATAACGTCTCGTCTATATTTATTGATTTGAGCTTCAATGATCTGCTTCATCTTTTTCAATTGCTGATGATTCAAGATAAGAAGCTCTTTCATTCAAAGAGCAATATTGTCAACTTTTCTAGCTTCAAGACATTTGCAAGTTGTCTTGTAGTCAGTTGTATCAAAATCGAAACTTATTCAAGAGTGAAATTCTTTATTGAAGTAGAATGAAATCATTGAGATGATCAAGAAGATATTGAAATTTTCGCTGAATTTCATCATTGAAAGTCATTTTGCTCAGTCGTTCTGCATGTAGTTACAGTAAATTCTTAATTCGCGTTCAACATCTTGATTAACTCATTTCAATTGATCATCGATTTCAGAATGATAAACTGTTGATAAATTAGTCGTGATTCTTAGTTGCTTGCAAAGACTTTGTCACATAATTGATACAAATTGAAAGTTTTTGTTTGAAACAATAAAACTAGATAGATCATGAAGTTGATAGACGTTTCATAGCATGATTCAAATTGTTTCTTCGACTGAAATGTCATCGTCTTCTCAATGATAGAAGACATAGTGATGTTTCTTGATGAAATAACATATGATTGTGCAAATGACGTTATAATCTTTCAATAAAGATAGCTCAGTGATGAAATTCATAGCTATATCTTTTCAGCGTTTCTGTGAAATTGAGAAAGAATGAAGAAGTTCATTGATGCTATCTTTAGATGTCTTGCTTCGTTGACAAGCATGACAGTTTCAAATGTAACGTCTAATCGTTGCTCGATGATCTGATCAATAGTAGAAACGTTGAACTAGATTGATAGTTCTTTAATTGTCAGAGTGAGAGATGAAAGACTGATCATGAATTTTCTTTAGTAATTTCGTATGCATTTTCTCAGAAACTCACAGTAGATCTTTTCTGAACAGAACGTCGTCAACGATCTCACAGTGCTTCAATTCAGTGCTATGTAGCTTGAGCTTGTTTTCAATTATAGCTTGTTTATACTCATTGCAAAGCTCATTCATCTTGTTAACATCTTTTACTCGCTGATAGAAATCAGCTTCAGATTTGATAGCTAGAACATTTATTCTATCAAGTGTCAGAATGATCTGATAGTGATCTTCAGTACACTGAGTTGATTCAGAAACGTCAATCAGAGACATTTTGATTAAAGCATTGACTTTAGTGTTTATTTTGCCTGATCGAAATATAATCTGAAAGTTGAACTTGAATAAAATGTCTAGATAATTGACTTGACGTCAAGTCAACTGTTTATTTTTCATGAAGATCTTCAAAGTCTGATGATTGATGAATATTTGAATGAGTAGTTCAGTGCATTCAAGCTCAAGTCTTCAATGTTTGAAACATTGAATAATGACTAGCAATTTCTTGTCATAAATATGATAATTGCATTCAGCGAAAATCATGCTCTTGCTGTAGAAAGTTACTGAGTGAAGAACTTTCTCATCATCGTACTGTGATAGAATTCAATCTTTGACATAGTCAGATGCATTGATTTCTAGAATAGTCTGTCGTTTTGAATCAAAATGTCGTAGAACTGAGATTGAGCTGACTTGTTTCTTTAGATCATCGAAAGCTTGAACACAGACTTTGTTTCATACAAAAGACGTGTTCTTTCTAGTCAACTGAGTGAATGATTTGACTAGCTTCGAGAAGTTCTTAATGAAACAACGATAGAAGTTAATGAATCTCATGAAGCTCTGAACTTCTTTTAGATTGATCGATGTAGCTCAGTTAACTATGACTTTCACTTTAATGAAATTTATACAAAGATCTTATTCTGAAACTATGACTTCTAAAAAGACAGTTTCTTCTACATTGAATTCGCACTTTCGAATATCTACTTGTAAATCAACTTCTCGTAAATGATCTAATATCATTTTGACATGTTGTTAATGTTCTTGTTGAGTTTTGCTGTAGATCAGAATGTCGTTCAGATAGACTTGACAAAAGTTATTTAGAAAGTTTCAAAGAACATCATTCATATACTGCTGAAATGAGACAGAATCATTGATAAGTTCAAAAGATAACATCTTTGATTTATACGCATCTAACGCGATAATAAAGATAGTGTAGTTCTCATTATCAGAATGCATTTGTAGTTTGTTGAATGTCAAAATGATATTCAATCAAGTCAGATGTTTGCAATCAACTATTTTGTCAATTACTTCATCTATGAGCGATAGAGAATAGCGATTTCTTTTGATAATAGCATTGAGCTTTCAATAGTCAACGCAGAATCGTAGATCTTTATTTGCTTTCAAGATGAACAGAACAAGTGAGAAATATGAAGCTTTGCTAGAGACTATAAATTCTTTAAAAAGATTCTCGTTCAGATATTTCTTTACTTTCTGAAGCTTGTAGAAGAACATTCAATATGCTCAACAGTAAGATGATGTTACATCACTAGTAAGCTTTATCTTATGATCATATGAATGATGAGACAATAGCTTGTCTGCTTGAGCTAAGTCAAAGACATCTAGAAAATTCTGATATTTTGATGATAGCTTGACTTTAATATCTTCTAGATTCTGAGTCGTTTCATCGACTGAAAAGACGTTTATGACATCTAGTTCACATTGAGTATTGTAAACGATTTTTCTATCAATGTCTTCGATGAACATAGCAAAAATCTTTGTCTGATTCTTCTTTTTTCGTTTTACTAGTGCTTAAAAAAAGATGACGTCTATGTTTTAAATCGAGAATGACTCTTTCTGAAAGAATGAAACTAAGTGCTTAAGCATCTTAAAGATCTTGCTGTGAGCTGCTGAAGAAATCGAAGTTGATTGCAGTCAACTTGAGTGCTTTGTATTTGACGAAATCGAAAAAATCGAAATAGAAGTATTTAATTGATCAGAAAATACGATAGTATCATGTCTCATGTTCAATAATATTTCATTTTTGTTCATTTAGAGTTTGCTCAATATAGCTTCATGATGCTCGATATCAGCTATCAGCATTGACACAGTCAATTTCTTATGACTTTCAATCGTGAGATTGAGTAGAATTTTATGAGTAATAGTCTTTCTAGCTAGCTTTTCATCATAGTCTCGTATTAACTTCTCTTTTGCTAGCAATATAGATTGTATTTCAAGTTTCTGACATACTTTATTGACTAGCTTGTCATGTATCAGCGTGTAGACAACAAAATCACTATCTATTAAAGAGTGAAGACTGAAAGAATTGCTCTGAGAGATAAAAGAAGCATTGATCAGAAATAACTTTTCAAAATAGTTTTCTTTCAATAGAACTTCAATTTGACTGCACAAAGATATGATCTCTATTTCTTCAAATACTTTGAAAGAAATAACTAGTTTTTTGAATCAGAATCAGACTCAGAGTTTGATGTAGATTGATCAAACTCATCATCTTCTAATGCATTGATTCTCGATTGATCAAAGCACTCTTTAAAAGTATGATCTGATTTTTGACAGATGAAACAGATTTCAGCTTGTAAATTAATGTTTTTGACGTTAGTTAAAATCGCGTCACGCAGCTTTGAATAATCAACAAGTGTAGTGACTTCGATCTTTTTATAGAAGTTCAATGAATCTCATTTCTCAGCAAAGATGACTTGCTTTCTAACTTTGATCAAGAATTTCTTTTCTTTAATGTCATTCATGACTCAATGCTCATTGTTCAAATGAATCAGATAACTACGAATTTCATTGAAAGATTCTGACTGAATCAGCTGACTACTTCAAGCTGCATGAAAACGATAGACTATCTTGTCTTGTAGATCAATGATCAATTGCTTTTCGTGATACTTTAAATAGAAGAACAGACGTTGAAATATTGAATAAAAGTCGCTGAATTTGCTCTTTTCTTGAATGAGATTGATATATTCTCTTCGAAAGTTTGTCTCTTTGTCAAAATCATCGTAAAGCTGAGCAAGTTCATTTAGTAGATCATTGATCATTGAATAAGAGTTCAATAAATCTTGCTGACGTTTGACTAGAGTGACTTTGACTGCATCTTTGCTGATTCAAGAATGAATGTAGACTAGTATAGCTCTGTCATTGTTGAAATGATCGATGTTGATTTCTAACTTGTCGCGAATCTTTTCTTGTCAATCATTTCAGATAAATTCTTTTTCATCAGTAAACAGAGATAAATTCAAAAGCTTTTGAGATCGCTTGAATGAATTGAACATAATGAAAGAAGTAGAAGTATCTTCTTTAGTCAATCGCAGTTGTCGTGTAGTTTCATCAGCTGATCTTGAAGCTTTTTAAGATTTAGATTCGATCATTTTTTTGCTCAATCAATTTTCTTGAAACGAGTCTTTCATATCTGTTCACTGAGTATTCTATCAAACAGCTCACAAACTTCTACATCTAGATCTCGTTGAGTTCGAAGATTGTTTAAATCTTCTAGAAAAACTTCTGAATCTTGTTTGATTCAGTGTTGTAACTGCTCTACATTTTTGATATCTCAGATGTTAGAGACTTTCAGAGATTCATCAAGTGTCTAAGAATGAGACATGAATTGATGATGTTTTCGTACGAAGTCAGTTCTAAGAAATTTCAATAAATGAGAAGATAACTCAAGATAAATGATTGAATTGAAACTTTGATTACTCTCAAAGAGATTGAATTGAGTATTCACAGATGATTGAATCATGATGAAGATTTTGACGATTGAGCGAATGATGATGCTCAATAGTAGATAGTGAGATCGTTTGTTAAAGTGTTTAGTCTTCATAGAAGAATGTTGCTGATTTAAAGAATTTTTTTGTGATTCTCAAGCAATCAATGAAGATTCTTTATCATTGATTCTATTAATCGATTTGAATTGATGCTACTGACTGAGCGATAGATTCTCTAGCAATCACATGATTGTATATTCTCGTTGATTTTATTGATCTGTTGATGTTGTTCTGTCTTTTGATGTTGTCAATTATCAGATACACAAATTTCTTTATACTCATTTCGTTGTCAGTTGAGTGAATTTGAATGAGTATAGAAATCAGTATCATGTGATTAATGAATTCTTAAAGTAATGTTGAGATCATGTCTAGAAACTAATCAGAGTGCATACATAACTAGAATGTTTGATCTAGAAGTATTCTCGACTCGATGCACGTTTCGATTTCATGCACATCTCACTTTACTACTTTCATCTTTCTTCAAAAATCAATTACAAATTCAATATGACTTCAATTGAGGCAGCGCTTGCAGATCTAGCTTTGCAAAAGTCATCTAACTACACTGCAACTGCAAA
>JAABUS010009553.1_pt1 | contig 10217 bp, 5 predicted proteins | sample 5560161 | NCBI WGS metagenome assembly JAABUS01 (sample SAMN10711885, study PRJNA513376) | rock metagenome | isolation source: Antarctica rocks | place: Antarctica: Victoria Land, Trio Nunatak nord | collected 2016-01-04
GGGAGCGTCACCGTTGGTGGCCTCGGGCTCGAACTCCAGCACGAAGATGTAGCGCCCGAACTCCTCCCAGATGGAGTTCATCAGCCCGGCGAACATGTCGAAGCCCTCGTTCTTGTACGCGACCAGCGGGTCGATCTGAGCGAAGCCGCGGAGGTGGATCCCCTCCCGCAGGTAATCCATGTCGTGCAGGTGCTCGCGCCAGCGCTCGTCGATGATTGCGAGGAGTATCTCGCGCTCCAGGGCGCGCATCACTTCGCCGCCAAGCTCCTCCTCGCGCTCGTCGTAGGCCTCCACGATGTCGACGCGCAGGCGCTCGACAAGGGTCTGGCGGTCGAGGTTCTGGGTGTCCAGCTCGTCGAAATCGATGCCGACGGGGTACATCTGCTCGAGCTGGGTGTAGAGCTCGGGCAGGTCCCAGTTCTCGGGGAAGTCGCCCTGCAGGTACTCGGCGGCGAGGCGCTCGATCACGTCGGACAGCTGCGCACGAGCGGTCTGCGACATGTCCTCGCCATCTAGGATCCGGTCGCGGTACTCGTAGACGATCTCGCGCTGCTGGTTCATCACGTCGTCGTACTCGAGCACGTTCTTACGCCTGAGGTAGTTCTGCTCCTCGACCTTCTTCTGGGCGCCCTCGATCTGCTTCGAGAGCATCTTGGCCTCGATCGGCTCCTCCACGCCCTCCTCGTCCTTCGGGCCGAGACGGTCGAGGATCCGGTAGATCCGATCGCCGGCGAAGAGGCGCACGAGGTCGTCCTCGGCAGAGAGGTAGAAGCGCGACTCCCCCGGGTCGCCCTGGCGCCCGGAACGGCCGCGGAGCTGGTTGTCGATGCGCCGGGACTCGTGGCGCTCGGTGCCGAGGATGTACAGACCGCCGGCTTCCATGACCTTCTCGCGATCGCGCTCGACCTGCGCCTCGATGGAGGGGTAGAGCTCGTCCCAGGCCTGGTCGTACTCGGGTGTGCCCGGTTCGTGCTTGGCCCCCCTGAGGGCGACCTCGGTGAGGTGCTCCGCGTTGCCGCCCAGCTTGATGTCCACGCCGCGGCCCGCCATGTTGGTGGCTATGGTGACCACGCCCGGGCGGCCGGCCTCGGCGATCGTCTCGCCCTCGACCTCCGCGTACTCGGGCTTGGCATTGAGCACCGCGTGCTGGATGCCCTTCTTCTTGAGCTGCCCGGAGAGCACCTCTGAGACCTCGACCGAGATAGTGCCTACGAGCACGGGCTGGCCCGTCTCGTGACGCTCGAAGATCTCGCGCGCGACGGCCGCCCACTTGCCGTCCTTGGTCTTGTAGATCTGATCGTTGTTGTCCGCACGGACCATCGGCCGGTTGGTGGGTATCTCGACCACCTGAAGCTTGTAGATCTTCATGAACTCGGTGGCCTCGGTGAGCGCGGTGCCGGTCATCCCGGCGAGCTTGTCGTAGCGGCGGAAGTAGTTCTGGTAGGTGATCGTGGCGACCGTCTGGTTCTCCTCCTGGATCGCCACCCCCTCCTTGGCCTCGATCGCCTGGTGCAGGCCCTCCGACCAGCGCCGGCCCTCGAGGATGCGCCCCGTGAACTCATCGATGATCTTGACCTCGCCGTCGATCACCGCGTAGTCCTTGTCGCGGCGGTACAGCGACTCGGCCTTGAGCGCCTGCTGCAGGTGGTTCACGAGGTTGCCGTGCTCGGCCCTGTACATGTTGTCGACGCCGAGGAACTTCTCCGCCTTGGCCACCCCGCGCTCGGTGACCGCGACTGTCTTGTGCTTCTCGTCGGGCTCGAAGTCGAAGTCCGCCTCGTAGTCCTTGGACTTGGCCTCGAAGCCCTCGGGCTTCTTGCCGGGCTCCATCATCGGGGCGAGCTTGGCAAACTTGTAGTAGAGGTCGGCGGCCTGCTCGGGCGAGCCCGAGATGATCAGCGGGGTGCGTGCCTCGTCGATGAGGATGTTGTCCACCTCGTCGACGATGGCCAGGCTGTGCCCCCGCTGTGACTTCTCGGCCATGTCCTGGGCAAGGTTGTCGCGCAGGTAGTCGAAGCCGAACTCGGAGTTGGTGCCGTAGGTCACGTCGGCTTGGTAGGCCGCACGCTTGGCCTCCCAGTCGCGGTCGTCGGACTGCAGGATCCCGATAGTGACCCCGAGTAGGTCGTAGATGGGCTTCATCCACAGGGCGTCGCGACGGGCCAGGTAGTCGTTGACCGTGACCAGGTGCACGCCCTGGCCGCGGGTGGGCTTGCCCTCCTCGTCGCGCGACCGCAGCGCGTTGAGCACGATCGGAAGGGTCGACGTGAGGGTCTTGCCCTCGCCCGTGCGCATCTCGGCGATCGAGCCGTCGTGCAGCACCATGCCGCCGATCAGCTGGACGTCGAAGTGGCGCTGGCCCAGGGTGCGCTTTGCCGCCTCGCGCGTGACCGCGAACGACTCGTAGAGCAGCTCGTCGAGGGTCTCACCCGCGAGCGCGCGCTCGCGAAGGGCCTGGTATCGCTCCCTCAGCTCCTCATCGGACTCGAGCTCCAACTCGGGCTCGAAGGCGTTGATGCGCTGGACGTTCTTCTCGAACGCCTTGAACTTCTTGCCCTCGCCGACACGCAGGGCCTTCTCGAAGATGGCCATTGGATCGAGAGTAGCAACGCAACGGCCGGGCTACGCCCTGTGTTGCGTAGGGCACTGACGTGCGAAAAGCCGCTTGGCAAGGAAGAGGTGGCCGACGTGTGCGAACGCACACGAGGCCACCGATGACACAGCCAGGCGCCGCTTTGCAGCCGTCAGCGCCCTACGCCGCGCGCGGTGATGAGTGGTGGGCCTCGCGGCGCTTGCGGCGCTTGTCGCGGTGGCGCTTGACCTGCCGGGCCACATCTTCGGAAACCAGGTTGATCGAGTGAGCCATGTCCTCGGACGCCTCACGGGCTCGGATCGTCACGCCCTTGAGGTGGAGGGTGACCTCGGCCACCTGGGACTCGCGTATCGAAGGGTTGCGCTCTTCGATCAGCTCGACCTCCATATCCGCGAGCGAGGACACCTGCCTCGCGATCTTGGCGAACTTCCTGTGCACCCTTTCCCGTAGCTCGTCGCTGACCGGAACGTTGCGGCCCTTCACGCTGATGCGCATGCGATCTCCTCGGGTGTCGCGTTTGTGCTACCGGTGCTGATGGTAGACCCGCGAGCGGCCGATGCCAAGGGAAGGTGCGGTGCTCGCCGGAGAATCGGGTCCAAGGCCCTCATCTCCCCTGGGTGCGCGCAAACGCGACGGCCACCAGCCGCCGGGTGCCGGCGCCGCGCAGGACCGCCGCGCAGGCGGCGAGGGTGGCGCCTGTCGTGGCCACGTCGTCGACCAGCACGACACGGCCTGGCACCGGCCGGCCCGCGCGCAGGGACACGGCGCCGGCGGCGCCCTCCAGGCGCTCGGCTCGATCCCGCCCGACCTGGCGGGTGGCCGCGCCATGGCGCTGCAGGCAGTCGCTCGCCGCGAGGCCGGCGCGGACGGCCAGGGCACTGGCCAGGCGCTCCGCCTGGTTGAACCCGCGCCGGCGCATCCGTGCTGGGTGCAGCGGCACCGGCACGAGGGTGTCCCCCGCTCGCAAGAGCCCGGGTGGCGCGTTGGCGGCGACCTGAGCGGCCATCGGGCCCGCCAGCGCCACGGCGCTGCGGTACTTGAGGCCGCGCACCAGTGCCCGGGCACCGCCCTCGTAGGCGAGCGGTGCCCAGGTCTCGACCCCGGCGAGCATCACCGGTTCTGGACCGAGCCGGCACAGCCCGGCCCGGCAATCCCGGCACAGGGGGTCGGACGGGCGCGCCGGTGCCCGACACGACCAGCAAAGCGGCGGGGACACGACGGAGAGCAGATGTCCGAGCACCCCGGCCACCGGCCCACCTTCGCGCGCGGCGCGTGAAAAGCGTGCATACGCTGCGACAATCGAACCCGTGCTCGGTGACGATCCCGTGACGGTGCTGCTGGCGGTGGATCCCCAGATCCAGTGGGATCCTCTCGTGCTCGCACCGATCTCGGTGCTCGTGGCGATCTACCTGCGCCGCTTCCGGCGCGCTCGCACGGAGGGACGCGGGCGCGGCGGCCGGGTGCGCGGAGCGGGCGCAGCCCAGGCGGTGGCCTTCGCCGCGGGCGTGAGCGCCCTGGTGCTCGCCCTGGCCACGCCGCTCGACGGCCTCGGCGAGGACTACCTCTTCTCGGCGCACATGGTGCAGCACGTCCTGCTCGGCGACATCGCACCGGCGCTGTTGCTGCTCTCGCTTTCGCGGGTGATCATGCGCCCTGCCACACGGAGGCTGATGAGCCTCGAGCGGGCGCTCGGTCCTCTGGCCAGCCCGTGGACGGGAATCGCATTGTGGCTCGGGCTCATGTACCTCTGGCACGTTCCCGCCATGTACGACGCTGCTTTGCGCGACCCCCTGGTCCACGTGGTCGAGCACGCCTCCTTCTTCACCGCCGGCCTGGCCGTCTGGTGGCCGCTGATATCACCGGTGCCCATGCGCCGGCGGCTCACCGGGCTCTCGACCGTGGCGTACATCGGCACGGCCAAGTTCGGTCTGGCGGCGCTCGGCCTCTACCTCACCTGGTCGGACAACCTGCTCTACGACCACTACGCCGGAGTGCCCCGGATCTGGGGGCTGAGCCCCGTGGGCGACCAGAACGCGGGAGGGGCGATCATGATGGTCGAGCAGTCGTTCACCTTCGTGATCGCCCTCGTGGTCCTCTTCGCCGCGATGCTCACGCAGTCAGAGACCGACGACTTGCGCAGGGAACGCCTCGAGGATCGCGCCCCGACACCAGGGCCGAGCTCCGCATGAGCCTCAAGGATTCGGGTTCCGCGCCGATACAAGGTGAACAGCTCCATCCGAGGACCCCACCCGCCATCCAAACGCACTCCAACACGGTCTCCACCGTCGAAGCGCTGGCCGCCGTGCGGCGGCTTTCGTTTGCCGTGCTCGAAGCGGCGGAGGACCCCGTCATCTACCGCGCGCTGGCCTCGGAGCTGTTCGCCGTCTTCGGCGTGGACCAGGTGCACGTGGCCCGCGTGTCCCAAGACCACGCGCTGGGCCGCGGCAACGGGTACCGCCTAGGCGAAGATGGAAAGCCCGAGGTGGGGCCCGAGTACCTGCACCACTTCGAGGAGAGGTCCGCCACCAGCCTTGTCGCGGCCAGTGGTGAGCCCTTCAACGAGCCCGACGCCCGGCACTCCTCGGCAATGGATCAACGCCTTACCGAGCGCTACAACGCGAGCAGCGCGCTGTTCGTGCCCGTGGGCTTCGGCGGCGACGTGCGCGCGGTGGTGGGCCTGATCTCCGAAACCCCGCGGGTGTTCGACGAGGACGAGGTCCAGCTCGCCTACACGCTGGCCAACCAGGCATCCGCGGCGCTCGCCGCGCTCGAGATGAGCACCCGCCTCAGCGCCCGCGCCGAGCAGCAGACCGCGCTGGCCCGGGCGGCCCGGACGCTCAACGCCCGCCTCGATCTCACCTCGGTGCTCGACACCCTCTGCCACGAGGCCAACCTCTCCCTCGGCGCCGACGTGGCCGGCGTGTACCTGGGGGATGCCGAGTCCGGCGGAGTGGCCGTGGCCGCCGAGGGGTTGGGGGACAGCTGGCTCGGAACGGTCATGCGAGCGGGAGAGGGCGTGGCCGGACAGGTGCTGGTCACAGGCCGTCCCGTGACCACCAACGCCTACAAGGAGGAGGTGCGCCTGCTCCCCAGTCCGGCGCTGAGCGCTGTGAAGACCGCGGTAGCCGTGCCGGTGCGCTGGAACGGGGCGCTCAAGGGCGCGCTGTCGGTGGGCTTTCACTCGATGCGCCGGATCTCCGACGAGGACATGGTCACCCTGCAGGCGATGGCCGACCTGGCCGCGGTCGCCTCCAGCAACGCCGAAGCCTTCGAGCAGGCGCAGGCGCAGGCGAGGACCGACTCGCTCACCGGGCTGCTCAACCACGGTGCCCTGCAGGTGCGGCTGATCGACGAGATCGCCCGGGCTCGCCGCGGCGGCGCCCCGCTCTGCTGCCTACTGCTCGATCTGGACGACTTCAAGCCGGTGAACGATCGCCACGGCCACCTCGTCGGCGACCAGGTGCTGCGCCTGGTCGCCGCCTCGCTGAAGATCGAGTTTCGCTCCTACGACGGGCTCGGCCGCTTCGGCGGCGACGAGTTCGTGCTCGTGATGCCCGACACCGACGACGCCGAGGCGCTGGCGGCCAGCAAGCGTCTGCAGGCCGCGATATCCACCGCGGTCAGGGAGTCGGCCGACCTGGGCATCGAGCTGACAACCTCCGTGGGCCTGGCGCGGTGGGAGGAGCCGCTGACCGCCGGCGAGTTGCTGGACCGCGCCGACCGCGCGCTGTTGGTGGCCAAGCGCCGCGGCAAGGACTCGGTGGTCATGGCCACTGCTGAGACCGAGGAGGAGCTGGCGCGCCTGGAAGCTCCGGCCTCTGGTCCCACGCGCCTTGTCAACGACCTCTGGGACACGGTGAGCAGGTGCGAGAGCCCTCGAGAGGTGCTGGCCGGACTTCCCGGCTTCATGCGGCGAGCACTGAACCTGGAAGAGGTCGCGTTCTTGGACAAGCACGATCACCTGCGCGGCTTCGTGCGTGCGACGAGCGCCCGAGCGCAGGGCGATCCGGGCCCCCCGGCGTTTCCCAAGGATGGGCTCTTCGTGAACGAGGAACGGGTGGCCGCGCTGCGCTCCAGCGCGATCTCGCGCGGCTCGCTCCACGCTCTGCACCGGGCCCTGGGAAGAAACTCGTCCGCGGCGGCACTCGCGGGCCCCGCGGGGTCCTACGCGGCACTGCCGCTGGCGCGCGACGGGCAGGTGCACGGGCTCCTGCTCATGCGTTCGTCGTCACCCCGGTTCCCGCTGTCCTCGCTGCGGCTGGCCGAGCTGCTCGCGGCCCAGGCGGTGACCGCTCTGCTCGGGCAGACCGGCGGCGCGTCGCGCTCGGCGGTGGGCGCGCTGGCCGCCGCCATCGACGCCCGGGACAACTACACCCACTCCCACTCCCGCCAGGTGGTGCGCCTGGCGGTCGAGACGGCCCGGCTGCTCGGGCACTCCGAGGCGGCCATCTCCCGTGTGCGCGACGGAGCGCTTCTGCACGACGTGGGCAAGGTGGCCATCCCCAACGAGATCCTCTACAAGCCCGGTCCGCTCACGTCCCAGGAGTGGGTTGAGATGCGCGAGCACCCGGTCATCGGCGAGCGGATCCTGCGGCGCACGCCCGAGCTCGCGCCGATCGCTCCCATGGTGCGCCACGAGCACGAGCGCTGGGATGGGGGCGGCTACCCCGACGGCCTGCGGGGCGACGGGATCCCGATGGGCAGCCGCATCATCTTCGCCTGCGACGCCTACAGCGCGATGATCACCGCACGTCCCTACCGGGCGCCGATCTCGACCGAGGATGCGGTGCAAGAGCTGCGCCGCGGGGCCGGCAGCCAGTTCGACCCGACGGTGCTGGACGCTCTCCTGCGGGTGCTGGCCGGCGAGTCCGCCGAGCCCGTGCCGGCCTAACCATGCAGGGAAGCGATCGGTCTTGGACTTTTTGCAACCCCCGTTTCAGGCGTCCTGATCCCAGCTGTGCAGGTAGAGGCGCTGGTCGTCGGTCAGCTGGTCGATGCTCACGCCGAGGGCGGCGAGCTTGAGCCTGGCGATCTCCTCGTCGATGCCGTTCGGCACGTCGAGAACGCGCGGCTCGAGGGCCCCGGCCTCGCGCACCAGGTGCTCGACCGCCAGCGCCTGCGTGGCGAAGCTCATGTCCATCACCGCGGCAGGGTGGCCCTCACCCGCCGCCAGGTTGACCACCCGGCCCCCGGCCAGCAGGTTGAGGCGGCGGCCGTCCACGTCGTACTGCTCGACCAGAGGCAGCACCTCGCGCGGGTCGGTGGCGGCCGCGGCGCGCAGTCCCTCGAGGTCGATCTCCACGTCGAAGTGGCCGGCGTTGGCCAGCACGGCTCCGTCCTTCATCAGCTCGAAGTGCTCCCGGCGCAGCACGGAGCGCGAGCCGGTAACGGTCACGAACAGGTCGCCGCGTCCGGCTGCCTCCAGCGAGGGCATCACCTCGAAGCCCTCCATCCGTGCCTCGAGCGCACGTGTGGGATCGACTTCGCACACGATCACCGCGGCCCCGGCGCCGCGGGCGCGCTGAGCGATCCCCTTGCCCGCGTAGCCGTAGCCGAGGAGGACCAGGGTGTGGCCCGCCAGCAGCAGGTTGGTGGCGCGCAGGACCCCGTCGAGCGCCGACTGCCCGGTGCCGTAGCGGTCGTTGAAGGTGCGTTCGGTGCGCGACTCGTTCACAGCCAGCACGGGACAGCGCAGGCCCCCCTCGGACTCCAGCTTACGTAGGCGCAGCAGCCCGGTCGTGGTCTCCTCGGTGCCGCCGATCGCGCCTTCGGTGGAGCCGGCCGCGTGCATCACGGTGAGGAGATCGGCACCGTCGTCGATCGTGATCTGCGGACGGCCCTGCACAAGTGCGCCCACGTGACGCGCGTATCTCTCAAGGTCTTCCCCGAAGCGCGCGTGCACCTCGATCTCCTCCGCCATGGCCGCCGCCACGTCGTCCTGCGTGGACAGCGGGTTGGCGGCGCACAGCGCCGTCTGCGCTCCGCCAGCGGCGAGACAGCGCATGAGGTTGGCGGTCTCGGCGGTCACGTGCAGGCACACCGCAACCCGTACGCCATCCAGCGGACGTTCCTCAGCGAACCGTTGGGCGATCCGGCCGAGCACCGGCATCTGGCCGCAGGCCCAAGCTATGCGCGCGTGGCCTTCTGGCGCGAGCTCGGGGTTTACGATGTCGCTCATGGCAGTGCTCAGTGCTCGGTGCTCAGCCCTCGGCTCCGAGAGCCAGACCGAGCACCGCGCACCAAGCCCTGAGCGCTTGCTCTAGTAGCGGTAGTGATCCGACTTGTACGGCCCCTCGACGGGGACGCCCAGGTAGGCGGCCTGGTCTGAGCTGAGCTCTGTGAGCTTCACCCCGAGGGCGTCCAGATGCAGGCGCGCCACCTTCTCGTCGAGGTGCTTGGGCAGCACGTAGACCTGCTCCTCGTACTCGTCGTTCTTGGTGAACAGCTCGATCTGGGCGATCGTCTGGTTGGTGAACGAGTTCGACATCACGAAGCTGGGGTGGCCCGTGGCGTTGCCGAGGTTGAGCAGGCGGCCCTCCGAGAGCATGATGATCGAGTGGCCGTCGGGGAAGGTCCACTCGTCCACCTGCGGCTTGATCGTCAGGCGCTTGAGCTCGTCGTTGCGCTCGAGGCCGGCGATGTCGATCTCGTTGTCGAAGTGGCCGATGTTGCCCACGATGGCCTGATGCTTCATGCGGGCCATGTGGTCCGCGGTGATGATGTCCTTGTTGCCGGTGGCGGTGATGAAGATGTCCGCCGTCTCGATCACGTCCTCGAGGGTCTTGACCTCATAGCCCTCCATCGCCGCCTGGAGCGCGCAGATGGGATCGATCTCGGTGACGATCACGCGTGCGCCCTGGCCCTTGAGCGAATCGGCGCAGCCCTTGCCGACATCGCCGTAGCCGCAGACGACGGCGACCTTGCCGCCGATCATCACGTCGGTGCCACGGTTGATGCCATCGATCAGCGAGTGGCGGCAGCCGTAGAGGTTGTCGAACTTCGACTTGGTCACCGAGTCGTTCACGTTGATGGCGGGGAACAGCAGGTCCCCGGTCTCCGCGAACTGGTAGAGGCGGTGCACGCCCGTGGTGGTCTCCTCGGTCACGCCCTGGATGTTCTTCGCGATCTGCGTCCAGCGCTGCGGGTCTTCCTCGAGGTTGCGCTGGAGCGTCCCCAGGATGATCTTGAACTCGTCGTTGTCGGCCGACTCGGGGTCGGGCACGGCGCCGGCCTTCTCGAACTCCACGCCCTTGTGCACGAGCAGCGTGGCGTCGCCGCCGTCGTCGAGGATCATGTTCGGGCCATCACCGTCGGGCCAGTTGAGCGCCTGCTCGGTGCACCACCAGTACTCCTCGAGCGTCTCGCCCTTCCACGCGAACACCGGGACGCCGGAGACGGCGATGGCCGCGGCGGCGTGGTCCTGGGTCGAGAAGATGTTGCAGGAGACCCAGCGGACCTCGGCCCCCAGCGCGGTCAGCGTCTCGATCAGCACGGCGGTCTGCACGGTCATGTGCAGAGACCCCATGATCTTCGCGCCCTTGAGCGGCTGCTCGGCCGCGAACTCCTCGCGGGTGCGCATGAGGCCGGGCATCTCGTGCTCGGCCAGGCGGATCTCGTTGCGGCC